>Ga0207688_10002006_pt1 | contig 10912 bp, 11 predicted proteins | sample KBSMiscanthusM4_FD_184296 | JGI IMG/M metagenome (GOLD analysis project Ga0207688, IMG submission 184296) | Miscanthus rhizosphere microbial communities from Kellogg Biological Station, Michigan, USA - M4 (SPAdes) (version 2) | ecosystem: Host-associated > Plants > Roots > Rhizosphere ...
TAGCCGTGCACGGCCTCGTCGCGGATGATCAGCCGGATCATGTCGGCGGTGTTGGTCAGCTTGGCGCGGCTGGACCAATACATCGGCAGATAGAAGCCCGAGTAGAACAGGAAGCTCTCCAGCAGCGTCGAGGCGACCTTGCGCTTCAACGGCTCGTCACCCTTGTAGTACTGCATGACGATCTCGGCCTTGCGCTGGAGATTGGGGTTCTCCTCCGACCAGCGGAAGGCGTCGTCGATCTCGGCGGTCGAGCACAGCGTCGAAAAGATGTTGCTGTAGCTGCGCGCATGCACCGACTCCATGAACGCGATGTTGGTGTAGACCGCTTCCTCGTGCGGGGTCAGTGCGTCAGGAATCAGGCTGACCGCGCCCACGGTGCCCTGGATGGTGTCCAGCAGCGTCAGGCCCGTGAACACGCGCATCGTCATCTGCTTCTCGTGGGCGGTCAGCGTGTTCCAGGACGGGATGTCGTTGGACACAGGCACCTTCTCCGGCAACCAGAAATTGCCGGTCAACCGGTCCCACACCTCGGCGTCTTTTTCGTCCTGCAGGCGGTTCCAGTTGATCGCCGAAACACGGTCAATCAGCTTCATTCCCTCGGACACCAGAGCCCCATTTCGCCACAGAAGTAGGTTTGCCGCCTCAAGCCCGATGTCGCCGGCCGCGGCGGCTCCGAGCTATTCCGACACTACCCCTGGGGTGCGACAACGGTCGGAACCGCGACATCTTGTGTTGGCGTGTCGGACCCGACTCCGCTGAACGTGTACTCCGACGGCTTGAAACTGCGCGTCGCCAGCCAGTACTCCGAGGCCAAGCCGGACCACAGCGAGCGGTTGACCCCGTGTTCGTCGAGGTACCAACTCCGGCAGCCGCCGGTGTTCCAGACCGTTGTCGACAGGTCGCTCTGCAGTTCCTCGTTGAACCGATCCTGAGCGGCGCGGGTTGGGGCGAGCGCCCGCGCACCCATCTTGTCCGCGACGGCTATCGCGGACGCCACATAGTGGATCTGCGACTCGATCATGAACACCACCGAGTTGTGGCCGAGCCCGGTGTTCGGCCCCAGAAGAAGGAATAGGTTTGGCACGTCGGCGACCGTGATGCCACGGTGCGCCATCACGCCCTCGCGGGTCCAGCGGTCCCCTACGTCCTCGCCGTTGGCGCCCTTGATGTCGAGAAACGTGAACCAGTCGGTGACGTGGAAGCCCGTCGCCAAGACAATCGCGTCGACGGGCCGTTCGGTGCCATCGACGGTGACGATGCCGTTCGACGACACCCTGGCGATGCCGTCGGTGATCACCTCGGTTTTCGGATCGGCGACGGCTTGATAGAAGTTGTCGGAGATCAAGATTCGCTTGCAGCCCGCCCGGTAGTGCGGCGTCAACTTGGCCCGCAGTTGGGGATCCTTGATGTAGCGCCGCATGTTGGCCTTGTACATCCACTCGGCGACCCTCATCAGCTGCGGTCGCTTGGCCAGCGCAATGGCTCTGCTGTCCATGGCCCAGTAGGTGGCGGTTCGCAGCGCCGCGCGCAGCCCCGGAACGAATTCGAAGGCGCGTCGCACTGCGGGTGGGAACGCGAAGTTGATTCGCGGTTTGATCCAGGCGGCCGTGCGCTGATACAACTGAACTTGGCCGGCCGTCTTCACCAGCTCGGGAACGACCTGGATGGCACTGGCGCCGGTTCCGATGACCGCCACCCGTTTCCCGGTCAAGTCAACATCGTGGTCCCACTGTGCGGTGTGGAAGGCAGGTCCGCGGAAGTCTTCCAGTCCGGGGATATCGGGCAGTGACGGAATGTGCAGCGCTCCGGCGCCGGAGATCAAAAACTGCGCAACGTACTCCTGTCCCGACTCGGTGAACACGTGCCAGCGGTATTCAGCGTCGTCCCATTGCGCGCGCTTTACATGGGAGTCGAACTTTATGTAACGGCGCAATCCGTACCTGTCGGTGACGCCCTTGAGGTAGGTCAGGATTTCGGGCTGGTAGGAGAACACATACCGCCAATCCGGTTTCGGCGCAAAGGAAAACGAGTACAGATGCGACGGCACGTCGCAGGCGGCGCCGGGATAGGTGTTGTCGCGCCAGGTGCCGCCGATCTCGTCGGCCTTCTCCAGGATGAGGAACTCCACGCCCTGCTTCTGCAACGCGATACCCATACCCAGGCCGGAAAACCCCGTCCCGATGATCAGCGCACGGGTGTGCACGGGCTGCTGCGTGCTGCTCTCGGCAGCCTGCTCGGGGGCAACCGTCATCGATGGGTCCTTTCCTGGGAACGCCGGTACCGGGTACTTGCCCAGTGTCCTGACGACGAACCCAAGTGTCAACGCGCCGGAGAGATGGGGGCGTTCCCGACGTCGCGGCTGCAGTGGTGCTCCATCATCGGCACTCAGAGGCCGACGGACCCAGGAGGAGCCAGTGGATCAGAATTCGATGGAGAACCACAAACGCTTGTGGCTCTGGCACGACGAGGACCACTCACACCATGTGCTGAGTACCGCGAAAATGGTCACCACCTTCGCTTCAGGCATTGCGGCGGCGTTCGTCGCCGCTGGCCTGCAGGAGGGACCGCCGACTAATTGGGACAAGGTAGCAGCGATACTTCTCGGCCTCACGTTCGCGCTCACTCTTTTCGTCCTCGTCGTGCGGAAGAAGAGCATCCCCATCGACGACACCCAGGACAAGTCGTTCGCAGACCTTCACGCTCAGCATCTCGAGACCGCCAAGGCGAAACGGCGGCGCGCTGAGATCGTGCACCGCGTCATGCTCGTGCAGGTGGGCGTTGCCGCGCTCACCTGCCTCGTCGCCATGTACCCATTGCTCGCCAATATCGGCTTGGAGCAAATAGGCACCCAGTGCTGATCAAGCGAACGAAAGGACGCGTTCGGGGCGCAGGTGCCGGTCAGGGTCGAACGTCTCGAAGTGACCCGATCCGACCATGCCGATCCCGCGCTGCGGCATGCGGAAGTCGCCGAGGCGGGCTTGCCGCAGCAGGGGCCCGCTTGGCCCGAGATTGCGGCCGTGCAGCGCCGCGCGCGAATCGGCGACGACCCACAACTGCTTCGGGGCCATCATGTAGCACTGCCCGTTGGGCGCGCGGCCGGTGAGCCGGACGTCACCCACGCCCAGCGTTCGGCTGGCCACACGGCTCACTCGCCGCAGGACGGTCGGGTCTGCCCAGGCCGAATCGGACAGCCGGCCGCCGATCCCGCTCATCAACCGGGTGGCCCTAGTGGCCTGCAGGTCGACAATCCAGTGCAGCGATCCGGGGATGTCGATGACCATCGACCATGGGCCAAGCCAGCTGACGTTGATATCGCACTGAACCGCGTCTTCCGGGGTGGCCGAGCTAAAGTAGCGCGCGCAGCTCTGCTGTCCGGGTGTCGTCGCGTAGAACGTCCAATTGCAGGACGGGTCGCGGTGCCACACCGACACGTAGGGCGGCGAGAAAGTCGTCGCGGGGAATTGGCGCATGGCCAGGTAGTGCCCGTTCGAAAACGGGAGGCCCATGATTCCGAATCCGACGAATCGCTCGTCGTCGCCGGGAGGCAGCATCGGGTTGGCCAGCACGGCCGCAACGGTTTCTTGTGGAGCGAGTTGTTTTGTCATACACCGATGGTCGTGCGCATCGCGGTCTCTCCGCATGAGGCGTCTGCCCCAAATGTCGGCTCTTGTCAGGCGACGTGTTCGCGGCGGCGCACGCCCTCATGCAGCGGCAGGTCCGGGTCGATTTTGATGCCGAGCAGCTCACAGGTGCCGTTGATGGAGCCGACCATGATCGTCGTCAGATGCGCGACGAACTCCTCGGAGGGCATGCGGCGCGGGCTGTGTTCCTCAGGACCCAGCCACCAATCGGTCGCCGACGCGACCGACCCGAAGGCGGCGTAGGCGGCCAGCTCCATCGCGGTGGCATCGAGTTCCATCTCGCGCAGCTCGTTGTTGAACATCTCGGCCATCGCGAGTGTGATCTCGCGCCCTTCGTTGAGCGCACTCATTGCCGACGCGCTCTGTTCGGCGAAGCGACCCTGGAGCAGGAACCGGATCACGCTTGGATGCTCGTCGACCAGCCGGACGTACTGCTCGACGCTGCGGCGGATGACCTCGCGCGCCGGGTCGGACGCCAGGTTGATGGAGGGGAAGATCGCCGCCCACAGCATGTCGCGCAGTCGCTCGCCGATCGCCTGGAACAGATCCGACTTGTCGGTGAAATGACGGTAAATTTTCGGCTTCGCGGTGCCGGCTTCTTCGGCGATCTCGCGCAGGCTCAAAGCCGGTCCGAGCTGGTCGATCGCCCTGAAAGCGGCGTCGACGATCTCTGACCGCACCTTCTTGCGATGCTCGCGCCAGCGCTCGCTGCGGGCATCCACCTTGACGCCCGGTTCGCTGCTGGAACGTGACCTCGACCCGCGTCGCACGCGACAACTGTACCGCTCAGACGTCGCTGACCTGCTCAGACCGTCCCGCAACACGGAGTTTTGCGACGCTGGCCAGGCAAATTTGCTTGCGAAGAACCGACCCGTCACCCTGGTTACTATTCGTGCGACAACCAACTGACGAGAGAGACGTATGACGCAGCGATACGACCTGGTCATCGCGGGGGGCGGGCCCTCGGGTTCGGCCGCCGCGTGGCAGGCCGCGCAGACCGGTGCGAAGGTTGTGGTCCTGGACAAGGCCGAGTTTCCGCGCGACAAGCCGTGTGGCGATGGCCTGACCGCGCGCGCAGTCAGCTATCTGCAGAAGATGGGTTTATCCCACGAGGTCGCCGAGTTTCACCGCGTCAACCGGGTCACGGTATTCAGCCCGAGCCAATGGGAGCTGTCGTTCCCGAAGCGCCCCGGCATGCCCGACCACGGACACACCGTGAGCCGCACCGAGCTGGACACGCTGTTGCTCAAGCACGCCGAGTCGGCAGGTGCCGAGGTCCGGCAGTCGGCCGAGGTGACCGGGCCGATCGTGGAGAACGATCGTGTCGTGGGTGTGACGCTGAAGAGCGGCGAGAAGGTAAACGGCGACGCGGTGATCGCGGCGGACGGCGCCTACTCCCCCATCAAGCGGGCACTGAAGATCGATTCGGAGTACAACGGCTACTCGGCGATCGCGATCCGCTCGGAGATGCACGCCAACCGCCCCGACTCCGACAGCCTCGACATCTATTTGAAGCTGGCATTCCAGGGCGACCAGTTGCCGGGCTACGGCTGGGTATTCCCGATGGGCGGCGGTCGGTTCAACATCGGCCTCGGCTACGTCAACAGCTACAAGAACTGGCAGTCGATCAACGCCACGCTGTTCCTGGGCGAGTTCCTGCGGACACTGCCACGCGAGTGGGAGCTGCCGCCGATCGAAGAGCTGAAGAAGAACAAGAGCGTGCGGGCCTGGCGGCTGCCGATGGGCTTCACCGCGTGGCCGCCATGGCGGCCGGGGGTGCTGTTCACCGGTGACTCGCTGGGCGCGGGCAAGCCGGCGTCGGGTGCGGGCATCTCGAAGGCGCTGGAGTCGGGACTGGCCGCGGGCGAGTGCGCGATCGCGGCGCTGCAGAACGGCGGGCCCGACGACTTCACCAATTACGCGCAACGAATGGAAGCGGCGTGGGGCAGGGAGTACAAGCGCGGCCGGTACTTCCACAAGCTCGCGGGCATCCCTGCCGTGGCGAACACCGGGATCAAGTTCATCGACAACGGCTTCTTCCGCGACCGGATGCTCAAGGCGCTGTACAAGAAGGCACAGGGCCCGCAACACACCTACAAGAAGTAGGTCACGCGAAGAGCTGGCTGACCTTGATCATCAGTTCGTAGACGCCGTAGGCGAACGGGATGCCCACCCACAACCAGGCCAGGCCGATATAGGCCTTGGGCACTGTGGACTCGTAATCACGCAACTCGACGTGGGCGCTCGGATCGGTCATCGCGTGGCCTCCTGAAGTTGCTTGGCGCGCTCGACGGTCGCGCTCGATTCATGCCATTTGTCGTTGACCGGCTTGATGAGCTCGTTGCACACCAGCGCGACAAGCAGCAGCCCGATCATGATCGAGAACGACATCGTGTAGAGGGCGGGACCGTCCTTGCCTGCCGCCTGCTGGCTGTCGGCGATCGCGTTGACCATGATGGGCCCGAGGATTCCCGCGACGGACCATGCGGTGAGCAGCCTGCCGTGGATGGCTCCGACCTGATAGGTGCCGAACAGGTCGCGCAAATAGGCCGGAACAGTGGCGAAGCCTGCACCGTAGAACGACAGGATCAGCAACGTGCAGAAGATGAACACGATCTTGTTCGAGTTCTGCATCAGCGTGATGGTCAGATACAGCAGCGCCCCCACGCCGAGATACATGCGGTAGACGTTCTTCCTGCCGATCTTGTCGGAGAGACTGGACCAACCGATGCGGCCGAGCATGTTGGCCAGCGAAAGCATCGCGACATAGCCTGCGGCAGCTGCGGTCAACACCGCCGCAGCGGCTGCCGGCGCCGGGAAGAAGTCCTGATAGATCGGCGACGCCTTCTCGAGGATTCCGATGCCGGCAGTCACGTTGAAGCACAACACGATCCACAACAGCCAGAACTGCGGTGTCTTGATGGCGTTGATGGCCGAGACCTGGCCGCCCGTGACGATCGAACCCTCCGTCAGCGGTTCCGGAGTCCATCCGCTGGGCTTCCAGTCGTCCCTCGGCACCCGGACCAGCAGCCAGCCCACTGACATGAACACCGCGTAGCCCAGCCCACAAACCAGGAAGGTCTTGGCGATGCCCATCGATTCGGTGCCGAACACATCGAGCATCGCCGTCGACCACGGCGACGCGATGAGCGCGCCACCACCGAAGCCCATGATCGCCAACCCCGTCGCCATGCCCGGCTTGTCGGGGAACCACTTGATCAGGGTCGAGACCGGCGAGATGTACCCGATCCCCCAGCCGATACCACCCAGCAGCCCGTAACCGAGCAGCACCAGCCAGTACTGGTGGATAGCGAGCCCGGCGGAGCCGACCAGCCAGCCTCCGCAGAAGCAGCACATCGCGGCGAACATCGCCATGCGCGGCCCGTTGCGGTCAACCCAGGTCCCGAAGATCGCCGCCGAGAGCCCGAGCACGACGATGCCGATCGTGAACGGCAGGGCGCTGAGCGTGCCGGAGATGTCCAGCGCTCCTTCCAACGGCTTCTTGAACACGCTCCACGAGTACGCGGCCCCGATCGACAGGTGAATCGACAGCGCGGCTGGTGGGACGAGCCATCGGCTCCACCCAGGTGGAGCGACAATACGTTCCCGACTGAAGAATGGCGCGGACACGTCACAGGCCTCCGTCCGTATAGGTGATCCGGGTCACGATTCGTCGAGTACCCACACAGGTGACTCTCAGAAACGCGTGACGACTCGGCGGCCCCTAAGCCCCTAACGGAGTCAAGGCCGACACCCCTCAGCCGCATCCACTGGTGACGGGCGTTCACCCCGTTTTGACGACGACGACTGCGCTTCAGGCTTAGCGGCATGAACATCAAAAGACTTCTGGCCACCGCCGCGATGACGGCAGGCCTGGCCACCGGATTCGCCGCGCACGTGAATGCGGCTCCGGTCAGCGACGACTTCTGGGAGTGCGTAGCCGACCATCAGGACACCGACGGCATCGGCGTCTGCTGCGTCTTCTATGGAGGCGACTACGCCGAACGAACCGGCGAGTGCTGGATAGACCACGAGGCGAAGCTAGAGGAGGCCAACCCCGGCCCCAGCGTTCCGCCGAAGCAGTCCGTGCTGACGCGGGTGGATCGCCTGCCCCTCTACACAATGGGCTAGCGCGGCCGCCTCACCGGCGAGTGTGGACATATGGCACGGTTACTGCCCCACTTGGCGTGTATCACGTCCACACTCGTCGGCGGCGCCGTCCTACAGCATGCAGGACACGCAACCCTCGACCTCGGTTCCCTCCAGCGCCATCTGGCGTAGCCGAATGTAGTACAGCGTCTTGATTCCCTTGCGCCAGGCGTAGATCTGCGCCTTGTTCACGTCCCGAGTGGTCGCGGTGTCCTTGAAGAACAGTGTCAACGACAGGCCCTGATCCACGTGTTGCGTTGCCGCGGCGTACGTGTCGATGACCTTCTCGTAGCCGATCTCGTACGCGTCCTCGTAGTACTCGAGGTTCTCGTTGGTCATATAAGGCGCCGGGTAGTACACCCGGCCGATCTTGCCTTCCTTGCGGATCTCCACCTTCGATGCGATCGGGTGGATCGAGCTCGTCGAGTGGTTGATGTAGCTGATCGACCCGGTGGGCGGGACGGCCTGCAGGTTCTGGTTGTAGATGCCGTGCGCCTGTACCGAGTCCTTCAGCCTGCCCCAATCCTCTTGCGTCGGAATGGGAATGCCCGCATCGGCGAACAACTGCTTGACGCGATCGGTCTTCGGCTCCCACACCTGCTCGGTGTACTTGTCGAAGAACTCCCCCGACGCGTACTTCGACTTCTCGAAGCCCCTGAAGTGCGAGCCACGCTCGATCGCAATGCGGTTCGATGCCCGCAGCGCGTGATAGAGCACCGTGTAGAAGTAGATGTTCGTGAAATCAACGCCCTCTTCGGAGCCGTAAAAGATCCGCTCGCGCGCCAGGTATCCGTGCAGATTCATCTGCCCCAGTCCGATCGCGTGGGAGTCGTTGTTGCCTTGCTCGATCGACGGCACCGACCAGATGTGCGTCTGATCGGACACGGCCGTCAGCGCCCGGATCGCCACCTCGATGGTCTGCGCGAAGTCCGGTGAATCCATCGTCTTGGCGATGTTCAGCGAACCCAGGTTGCACGAAATGTCCTTGCCCACTTGGGCGTAGGTCAGATCCTCATTGAACACCGACGGTGTCGAAACCTGCAGAATCTCCGAGCACAGATTGGAATGGGTGATCTTGCCCTCGATCGGGTTCGCCCGGTTCACCGTGTCCTCGTACATGATGTACGGGTAGCCCGACTCGAACTGCAGCTCGGCCAGGGTCTGGAAGAACTCGCGCGCCTTGATCTTCGTCTTGCGAATCCGCGCATCGTCGACCATCTCGTAGTACTTCTCGGTCACCGAGATGTCGGCGAACGGCTGGCCGTGGACGCGCTCGACGTCGTACGGCGAGAACAGGTACATGTCCTCGTTCTTCTTGGCCAGCTCGAACGTGATGTCGGGGATGACGACACCCAGCGAGAGTGTCTTGATCCGGATCTTCTCGTCGGCGTTCTCTCGCTTGGTGTCCAGGAAGCGGTAGATGTCGGGATGGTGGGCGTGCAGATACACCGCGCCCGCACCTTGGCGCGCGCCGAGCTGGTTGGCGTAGGAGAACGAATCCTCCAGCAGCTTCATGATCGGGATGACGCCGGAGCTTTGGTTCTCGATGTTCTTGATCGGTGCGCCGTGCTCGCGAATGTTGGAGAGCAGCAACGCAACCCCGCCGCCGCGCTTGGACAGTTGCAGGGCCGAGTTGATCGAGCGGCCGATGGATTCCATGTTGTCCTCGATGCGCAGCAGGAAGCAGCTGACCGGCTCGCCGCGCTGCTTCTTGCCCGAGTTGAGGAACGTCGGGGTGGCCGGCTGGAACCGGCCATCGATGATCTCGTCGACGAGCTTCTCGGCCAGACCGGTGTCACCGGAGGCCAGCGTCAGCGCCACCATGCAGACGCGGTCTTCGAACCGCTCGAGATAGCGCTTGCCGTCAAAGGTTTTCAGCGTGTAGGACGTGTAGTACTTGAACGCGCCCAGGAAGGTCGGGAACCGGAACTTCTTGGCATAGGCGCGGTCGATCAGGCTCTTGACGAAGTTGCGGCTGTACTGATCGAGCACCTCGCGCTCGTAGTAGTTCTCCTTGATGAGGTAGTCGAGCTTCTCGTCCTGATCATGGAAGAACACCGTGTTCTGGTTGACGTGCTCACGGAAGTACTGGTGCGCGGCCTCGCGGTCCTTGTCGAACTGAATCTTGCCCTCGGCGTCGTACAGATTCAGCATCGCGTTGAGCGCGTGGTAGTCGCTCTCGCCGGCGCCCGGACCATGGTGAGCGCCCGGCGCGGTGGGGGTTACAGGCTCTGCAGTTGTGACGATTGGTGGCACGTCTGGTCCTTCCAGAAGTCTTCCAAACCCACGCGGACGGCTTCCACGTCGTCCGGGGTTCCCATTAGTTCGAAGCGGTACAGGTACGGAACGCCGCACTTGCGGGACACCACATCGCCCGCGTAGGCGAACTCGGCACCGAAGTTGTTGTTGCCCGCGGCGATGACGCCGCGGATCAGCGACCGGTTGTGTTCGTTGTTCAGAAACGCGATGACCTGCTTGGGAACATAGCCACCGTCGTTGATGTCGGGAGTGGCGCGCCCACCGCCATAGGTGGGCAACACCAGCACGTACGGCTCATCAACCTCGATGCGTCCGTGCAACGGGATCCGGATGGCGGGCAGGCCCAGCTTCTCGACGAAGCGGTGGGTGTTTTCCGACACGCTGGAGAAGTAGACGAGGTTGCACCCGGCCATCCCGGCTCCTTCCCTTGTCTGTCGGATTACCCCTTATGCCGTTACCGCGACCGCGCCGGTCAGCGTCTTGATGCGGTCGGGCCGGAACCCGGACCAGTGGTCGTTGCCGGCTATCACGACGGGCGCCTGCAGATAACCCAGTGCCATGACGTAGTCACGGGCCTCGCTGTCCAGGCTGATGTCGACCTTTTCGTAGGCGACGCCCTGCTTGTCCAGCGCCTTATAGGTGGCGTTGCACTGCACGCATGCGGGCTTGGTGTACACCGTGACGGTCATCTTCGGTACGGCTCCTCTGCGGACGGACTGGCAACTGGTCGGGTACTGCATATCGCTCCAACTTCAGCGGCCCACGGGCCCTCAAAATTCCAGGCGTCCGGGCCGCGCGCCGGTGAGTCTGGGAAACCGACACCGCCCGATTTCTGGGCTCCGGCCGACCCTGGAAGGTACAAG
>Ga0207688_10002008_pt1 | contig 10908 bp, 11 predicted proteins | sample KBSMiscanthusM4_FD_184296 | JGI IMG/M metagenome (GOLD analysis project Ga0207688, IMG submission 184296) | Miscanthus rhizosphere microbial communities from Kellogg Biological Station, Michigan, USA - M4 (SPAdes) (version 2) | ecosystem: Host-associated > Plants > Roots > Rhizosphere ...
AGAGAGCCGCATCTACGGGGGAACGCGCGCCTACGTCTCGTTCGTGAAAATCCGAGCGGGTCCTCCGAATTTCCTCCGTCTTCCACGCGCTGTAGCCCGCCCCCGCGGCGTTTCATGGTGGTTTCATCCGCTTGCGTTACCGTTGCCGTATGCGTGAACGGGGATGCTGATCGATGCGCGTGCTCGTCGTCGAAGACGAAATCCGGCTGGCTGCCTTACTCGACCAGGGTCTCCAGGAAGAAGGCTTCGCGGTCGACACGGCCGGAAGCGCGGAAGCGGCGCTCGACTGGATCGAATCGACGCCGTATGACCTCCTCTTACTCGATCTGATGCTGCCCGGCATGAGCGGAATCGAGCTTTGCCGGCGCTGGCGCGCCCAGAGGAATACGACGCCCATTCTGGTATTGACCGCGCGCGATGCCGTGCCCGATGAGTTCGGGCGAGCCCGGCGCGTCGTAGCGCGTGGTGAGCGTTGCCGGATTCTCGACGGCCATGCGCGCAACGGCGGACGCTGCGATCTCCGCAGCCTCCGCCCGCAGCAGCGAATCGCCGCTCGCGCGTACGAGGCCCGCGATCAGCGTGAACACACCGGTGGTGGCGATCGAGACCACGAGGATTGCCAGTAGCGCCTCGATGAGGAAGGCGCCGTGCGCGCGAACGGCGCGCGGCCTCCGCGAATTCGTACGCAGCGCGCGAAGGTCAGGCACAGGAACCGTCCTGGCGGATGGTCCAGCAGCCGGCCGTGCGGGACCAACCCGGCGGGACGGAAACCGTGGACTTCGTGCCCAATTGGTCGATCGCATAGACGAACGACGTCATGCCCTTGGCGGCGATTCCGGTTGCGGTGACCGTGAACGTCGTCGCGGTGGCCTCGCACTGGACAGCAAACGAGTCGGTAACGCTCGATGCCGGCAGCACGCCGCAACGACCGGATGCGTCGACATACGCTCGCTCGTCGAGAAAATAGTCTTCGAGCCGCAAGCGTGCGTCGGACAGGCGGCTTACCGCATCGAGGATCCGGCTGCGCTTGACGTACGCCGAGTAGGAGGGCAGCGCGATCGTCGCCAGCGTTGCGACGATCGCGACGACGATCATCATCTCGAGCAGCGTGAACCCGCGTAAGCACCGGTGGATCATGGGCAATCCTCGGTTGTCTGCTCGACGCGTGCGCGTCCGCTGTTGGCCAGAATCACCTTCCGCAGCTTGTACCCGGTACGGCACGTGGCAAACGTGCCCATCTGCAGCGCGCCGTCGATTCGACGGGCATAGCCGAGGCTGGTGTAGGACACGTAGTCGGCGACCGGCCGATTGCCCCTGATCGTGATGCCGCGTCGCGCCGCCGGCTCGCGCGCGATGACCGTTGCCGGGGCGTCGCTGCCTGCTACGGGTGCTGCCACGATCGTCCAGCCGCCTTCCCATGCTGCCGGCAACCCCGGGCATTCGCCACCGGCGGCGGGACAAACGTCCACCCGGACGCCGCGCTTGACGGCCTCGCTGCGCGCGCGATCGAGCGCGTGCAGCAACGCGTCGGCGCGGTCGCGCAGGTCGCGCTCCGCCATCCAGCGACCCCACTGCGGGAGCCCCATCGAAAGCACGATCCCTGCAATTGCCAGCGCGACCAGCAGTTCGAGCAGCGTGATGCCGCGGATGCGATTTGACATGCGGACCTGCGGGTTCGGGGACATTGCGTGCAGTTTAGGAAGCGTCGCTCGAGCGCCGGAATCGACCGGATGGCCTAGGTCGTCGGGCGGATGGACGAGCGGGTCTTTTCCCTCTCGCTTGACAGCAGATGTTTGAGGTCTAAACTATTTCGCCAAAGGGGGCCGCCGTCCGTCGTAGCGGGCGGCGAGGGTACGATCATGCGGATCTTGTGCGTCGGTGGCGGACCGGCCGGCCTCTATCTGGCGCTGCTGATGAAGCGCGCGGACGTACGCCATCATGTCCGCGTCGTCGAGCGCAACCGCGCGTACGACACGTTCGGCTGGGGTGTCGTCTTTTCCGATCAGACGCTCGGTAATCTCGCCGAAGCCGATCCCGACACGGCGGCTGCGATCGCCAGCGCCTTCAATCGCTGGGACGACATCGACGTCCATTTCAAGGGACGCACGATCACGTCCGGTGGCCATGGCTTCTGCGGCATCGGGCGCAAGCGGCTGCTCAACATCCTGCAGCATCGCTGCGAGGCGCTGGGTGTCGAGCTCGTGTTCGAAACGATCGTTGACGATGAGCGCGAGGCAGCAGCCGCGTTCGATGCCGATATCGTCGTTGCGGCGGACGGCATCAACAGCCGGGTGCGCGAGCGCTATGCCGCGTCGTACGCGCCGGATATCGACCTGCGGAACTGCCGTTTCGTGTGGCTCGGCACCAAAAAGCGCTTCCCGGCGTTCACATTCGCGTTCGAACAGACGCAGCACGGCTGGTTTCAGGCGCATGCGTACCAATACGACGCCGATACGTCGACGTTCATCGTCGAGACGCCGCAGCACGTGTGGGAGGCCGCCGGGCTCGACCGGATGTCGCAAGACGAGAGCATCGCGTTCTGCGAGCGACTTTTCGCGCGCTATCTCGACGGCGAGCATCTCATCTCGAACGCGAAGCATCTGCGTGGCTCTGCGATCTGGATCCGCTTTCCGCGCGTCATCTGCCGTTCGTGGACCCACTGGGAACGGGTACGCGATCGCGACGTCCCGGTCGTGCTGATCGGCGATGCGGCGCATACGGCGCACTTCTCGGTAGGCTCGGGGACGAAGCTGGCCCTCGAGGACGGCATCGCGCTGGCGCACGCGCTTCAGTCGGAACCCGACATGCGCACGGCGTTGGCCACCTACGAGGCGGAGCGTAGCGTCGAAGTGCTGAAGCTGCAGAATGCCGCGCGCAACTCCACCGAGTGGTTCGAGCACGTCGACCGCTACACGTCGTTCGACGCGCTGCAGTTCGCGTACAGCCTGCTGACGCGCAGCCAGCGCATTTCACACGAGAACCTGAGGCTGCGCGACGCCGGATTCGTCCGCAGCGCGGAAAGCTGGTACGCGCAGCGGGGCGTGGCTGCTGCCGGGCGGCCTCCGCCGCCGATGCTGACGCCGTTCAGGCTACGCGGCGTCACGCTGGCGAACCGGATCGTCGTTTCGCCGATGGCGCAGTACTCGTGCGTCGACGGCGTGCCGGACGACTACTACCTCGTTCACCTGGGCAGTCGCGCGCACGGCGGCGCAGGCCTCGTGTTCACCGAGATGACATGCGTGGCCGCGGATGCGCGCATAAGCCCCGGTTGTGCCGGCCTGTACGACGATGTCCAACGCGATGCGTGGCGGCGCATCGTCGATTACGTGCATGCGCGCACACCCGCAAAGATAGCGTTGCAACTCGGCCACGCCGGACCCAAGGGCTCGACGCAGCTCGGCTGGGAGGACGCGGACGAGCCGCTCGTCGAAGGCAACTGGCCGCTGATCGCGCCGTCGGCAATCGCGTATGGCCCCGGAAACCAGGTGCCGCGGGCGATGACGGCGGAGGACATGACGCGCGTTCGTGACGAGTTCGTCGCAGCGACGGCGCGGGCGATCGATTGTGCCTTCGACTGGCTCGAGCTCCACTGTGCGCACGGCTATCTGCTCTCGGCATTCCTCTGCCCGCTGACGAACCAGCGCGGCGACGAATACGGGGGCACGTTGGAAAACCGCTGCCGCTATCCGCTCGAGGTCTTTCGCGCGATGCGTGCGTACTGGCCGGCGGAGCGGCCGCTGTCGGTGCGCATTTCCGCGCACGACTGGGCACCCGGTGGCAACACGCCGGACGACGCGATCGCGATCGCGCGGCTGTTCAAGGATGCAGGCGCCGACTTGATCGATGTCAGCTCGGGCCAGACGACGCGCGAGGCGCGGCCGATCTACGGACGCATGTACCAGACCCCGTTCTCCGACCGGATTCGCAATGAAGTCGGTATCGCGACGATGGCGGTGGGCGCGATCTTCGAGCCGGATCACGTGAACAGCATCCTGATGGCCGGTCGCGCCGATCTGTGCGCGCTCGGCCGTCCGCACCTCGCGGATCCGTACTGGACGCTGCACGCGGCGGCGCAGCTTGGCTATCCGGATGTCGACTGGCCCGTCCAGTATCGGCAAGGCAAGACGCAGCTCGAACGCAATCTGGCGCGTGCCGCGGCGATGGCCGACGAGCGACCGGAGGCTAACGGATGAGCGCGGCGGGCGAGACATCGGGCGACAGCCTGCGCGGGTGTCGGACACTAATAACAGGTGGCGGCAGCGGCATCGGTCTCGCGATCGCACGGCGTTTCGATGCGATGGGCGTGGAGCTCATCCTCGTCGGCCGTGACCGGGCCCGCCTCGAGAGGGCCGTTGCCGCGCTCGAGCATTCCGATCGGCATAGCGCCTGCGTGTGCGACGTCGGAGACGACTCGGCCGTGAACCGGATGTTCGACGACCTCGCCGGCCAGCAACGGTCGCCGCAGATCGTCGTCAACAACGCCGGCAGCGCGACCAGCGCGCGGGTGAGCGAGACGTCGACCGAAGCGTGGGACGAGACGTTACGCGTCAACCTCTCCGGCGTGTTCCATTGCACGCGTGCGGCGCTAAGGTCGCTTGTCGCATTGCCGTTTGCGCGGATCGTCAACGTTGCGAGCACGGCGGGCCTGATCGGCTATCCAAATGTCGCCGCGTACTGTGCGGCCAAGCACGGCGTCATCGGCTTCACGCGCGCGCTCGCGCTCGAAGTCGCGCGAACCGGCCTCACCGTCAATGCCGTATGTCCCGGCTACACGGAAACGTCGATCGTCGACGAGGCTATCGGAAGCATCGTCGAGGCCACGGGTCGTTCACCCGCCGACGCTCGCGAGATGCTGCTGCGACGCAACCCCCAACGGCGCCTCGTTTCACCGGACGACGTAGCCGCCACGGTGGAGTGGCTGTGCTTGCCCGAATCCCGGTCGATCAACGGACAGGCGATCTCCGTGTCCGGCGGCGAGGTGATGACAGGATGAATACGATCTTCGAATCCCAGGCGTTCGGCGCTCAGGCAACGGCGCTCGACGACGATCACGCGTCGCTGCGACTGTGGCTGCGCCTGCTGACATGCACGGCCACCATCGAGCGCCATGTGCGAGAGCGGCTGCGAGTACGCTTCGACACGACGCTGCCACGCTTCGACATGATGGCGCAGCTCAATCGGGAGCCGCGCGGGCTCAAGATGAGCGAGCTGTCGCGGCGTCTGATGGTCACCGGCGGCAACGTGACGGGTCTCACCGATCAGCTCGTCGCAGAAGGACTGGTCGTTCGGCGCGGGATTCCCGGCGATCGACGGGCTTACAACGTGCGTCTTACGCCGAAAGGCAAGCGGCAGTTCGACGCGATGGCCGTCGAGCACGAACGGTGGGTGATCGAGCTTCTGAATGAGATTCCCGCGGAGGAACGTGCCGTGTTGTTCGAGTCGCTCGGACATCTGAAATCCGCGATCGCCGCACGGCTTGCGACAACGACCGGGTCTAACACATGAGCCCGGCGATGGACCGCGCCCATCTCGAGTGGCCGTTCTTCGATGCACAGCATCGAGCATTGGCAGCGGACGCGGATCGCTGGGCGATCGGCGCACTGCAGCGGCTGAAGACGGAAGCCGAGATTCGTGGCTCGAACGGCCTCGCACCCCAGAACGACTACGTCGAGGCCAACGTCGATGCGATCTGCCGGCGCCACGTTGCGTCGCTCGGTGCGGCGGGGCTGTTGCGCCACTGCGTTCCAGCGCGCTTCGGCGGTGCGTCCGCGCACGTCGACTCGCGCGCGCTGTGCGTACTGCGCGAATCGCTCGCCTGGCACGACGGTCTCGCCGATTTCGCATTCGCGATGCAAGGCCTCGGTGCCGGACCGATCGCGCTCGCCGTCGAGGGCAAGGAGCACCCGGCCTCGCACTGGCTAGACGAAGTAGCGCACGGCAGGGCCATCGCGGCATTCGCGTTGTCCGAGCCCGACGCGGGTTCCGATGTTTCGGCGATCAAGTCACGCGCAACGCGCGACGGCGACCAGTTCGTCATCGACGGCTGCAAGACGTGGATCTCCAATGGCGGCATCGCCGATTTCTACTGCGTGTTCGTGCGCACAAGCGACGAGCCCGGTCCGCGCGGCATCTCCGCATTCGTCGTGCCGGCCGACACTGCCGGCCTCACGGTTGCGCAGCGGATCGAAGTGATCGCGCCGCATCCGCTCGCGCGACTCGAGTTCGATGGCTGCCGGTTGCCGGCGAGCGCGATGCTCGGCAATCCCGGCGATGGATTCAAGCTCGCGATGCGCACGCTCGACATCTTTCGCGCGTCGGTCGGCGCCGCGGCCGTCGGCTTCGCGCGCCGTGCGCTCGACGAATCGACCGAGCACGCACGCACGCGCAGGATGCTCGGCGGAACGCTCGGCGAGCGCGACGTGGCCCGCTCGATGCTCGGCCAGATGGCCGCGGACATCGACGCCGCGGCGCTGCTCGTCTATCGGGCCGCATGGACGCGCGACGTCAAGCATCGGCGCACGACGAAGGAAGCGGCGATGGCCAAGCTTGTCGCGACCGAGCTCGCGCAACGCGTGATCGACGATGCCGTCCAGTTGCACGGCGCGCGGGGTGTCGCGCGTGGCGAGTGCGTCGAGCGGCTGTATCGCGAGATCCGGGCGCTACGCATCTACGAGGGCGCGACCGAAGTGCAGCGCCTCGTGATCGGCCGCGAGCTGCTGCGTCCGCCGCCATCGGGGGCGGCACCATGAATGCGTCGGGGCACGTCGACACGTTCGCGCGCGACAACCTGCCGCCGCGCGACGCGTGGCCTGACTTCCTGTTCGACCTGCCGGAGCTGCAATATCCGGCGCGGGTGAATTGCGGTGCCGCGTTGCTCGACGGCGCCGTCGCGCGCGGCTGGGGAGCGCGTACGGCCATCATCGCCGAGGACGGCTCGCGGCTGAGCTATGCGGCGCTGTTGGCGGACGTCAATCGGATCGCGAACGTGCTCGTCGACGATATGCGGGTCGTCCCCGGCAACCGCGTGCTGCTCCGCGGCTCCAATTCGCCGGCCATGGCGGCCGCATGGTTTGCGGTTGTCAAGGCTGGAGGCGTCGCCGTCGCGACGATGGCGCTGCTCCGCGCGCGAGAGCTCACCGAGATCATTGCGAAGGCGCAGGTGACGCACGCATTGTGCGACGCGCGGCTTGCCGGTGAGCTCGACGCCGCGCGTACCGCATGCCCGACGTTGCGCGAAGTCGCGCACTTCGCCTCGGACACCGCCGATGGACTGGAGGCGCGGGCTCGGCAGAAGGCCGACGACTTTACGAACGTCGACACCGCCGCGGACGACGTCGCGCTGATCGCGTTCACGTCGGGCACCACGGGCAAGCCGAAGGGGACGATGCATTTTCATCGCGACGTATTGGCAGCGTGCGATTGCTGGCCGCGGACCACGCTCCGTGCGACCGAGGACGACCTCTTCACCGGCAGCCCCCCGCTCGCGTTCACGTTTGGCCTCGGTGGGCTGCTGTTGTTTCCGATGCGCATCGGTGCTGCGACACTGCTGGTCGAGCGGCCGGCGCCCGAGCACCTGCTGCTCGCGATCGCGCGGCATCGCGCGACCGTGCTGTTCACGGCGCCGACATCCTATCGTGCGATGGCGCCCCGCGTGCACGAGCACGACATCCGCTCGCTGCGCAAATGCGTGTCCGCCGGCGAAGCGCTTCCTGCGGCCACGCGCAAGCTGTGGAAGGACGCCACGGGTATCGAGATCATCGACGGCATCGGCTCGACGGAACTGTTGCACATCTTCATCTCCCACGATGAAGCGCATGCCCGCGCCGGCGCGACCGGGACGCCGGTCCCCGGCTACCGCGCGTGCATCATGGACAGCGCCGGAAATCCGCTGGCACCGGGCAACGTCGGCTACCTTGCCGTCAAGGGACCGACCGGGTGTCGTTACCTCGCCGACTCGCGCCAGTCCACCTACGTCAAGGATGGCTGGAATTACACGGGCGACGCCTACCTCGTCGATGACGATGGCTACTTCGTTTACCAGGCGCGAACCGATGACATGATCGTCAGCGCCGGATACAACATCGCCGGACCGGAAGTCGAGAGCGCGCTGTTGCTGCATCCCGCCGTCTCCGAATGCGGCGTCGTCGGTGTCGAGGACGCGGAACGCGGACAGATCGTCAAGGCGTTCGTCGTGCTGAAGGAAGGGCACGCGCCGGATGCGATGATGACGGCGGCGCTGCAGGATTTCGTCAAGCAGACGATCGCGCCGTACAAGTATCCGCGTGCCATCGAGTACCTGTCGGCGCTGCCACGATCGGAAGTCGGCAAGCTGCAGCGGTACAAGCTGCGGCATGCGACGCCGAACGCAGGCGTGCGCTGATCGCGGACCCTGCTTCCACCCTTCGCATGGATCGAACCGCTGTTCAACGACGCCAATGAAGACATTGCAACCGCCGGGATGGGCACCTCCGAAAGGCTATGCGAACGGTGTGGCCGCACGCGGAACCGTGGTGTTCGTCGGCGGCCAGATCGGCTGGAACGCGCTTCAGCAATTCGAATCCGACGACTTCGTCGCTCAGGCGCGCTGCGCGCTGCAAAATATCGTCGCCGTGCTGGCCGAGGCCGGCGCCCGTCCCGAGCACGTCGTGCGCATGACGTGGTACGTCGTCGACAGGCGCGAATATCTGGCTCATGCGCGGGCGATCGGAAGCGTGTACCGCGAGGTAATGGGCCGCCACTATCCGGCGATGACGGCCGTCGAGGTCTCAGCACTGATCGAAGAGCGGGCCAGAGTGGAAATCGAGGCGACCGCCGTCATTCCGGACGACGCGCCAAGCGTAAAGTAATCGGACATTTTCGACCGCCTGCGCGACGTCGGCGCCGGTCGTCTTGTAAAAAATGCAACCGCGTTCGCGGCTGTTGCGCGTGCCGATCGTGCATGCCAACATCAGTGCAGAGCACCCTATTTCTGGAGACGTCATGAGCATCACCCGCGGCCTGCTGCTGGCCACTATCGCCGTCCTTAGCGTCGGCCGTGCGAACGCGCAAGTCGACGCAGCCGGGACCAAAATCCTCATACCCGTCGTCTCATCGTCCGTTTCGTTCGTCAGCCAGATCGTCGTCAAGGACCAGTCGGGAACGTCGCCGTCACGCTCGGTGACGATGCAGTTCTACGAGGCGCAAACATCGTCGACTCCGGGCCTGAAGGCGTGTACACCGATCACGCTCACGCCGTTCCAGACGAAGACGGTGTCGCTTGCCGGACAATGCCCGCTAGCGGCGGGTAACCACCATGGCTTCGTCATTCTCACCGACGCCAGCGGAACCAAGGACAAGCTCTTCTACGCGTTCACTCGCGTCGAGAATCCGGCGACGAACGGATTCACCGTTGAAGGCTATCCGATTGGCCACATCGGCGGTGGCGACCCCGATTCGGAGGTGGTAGGCGTCAAGAGCAAGGCGGCAACGGCAACCACCCCGCAGATCCAGACCAACTGCTTCGTGGCCACACTCGATAATCCGGTCTCGTATTCGATTTCGGTCGATGTGCCCAATGCGCTGGCCGTATCCGACACGCTCGCCGCGTTCCAGATGAGGCGGTACTCCGACATCGGCGCCGGCGCAGGCGATTTCGAAAACGCAACGGTGACGTTCACCAAGGATGACCCGGCTCAATGGCCGAACACGCTGATCGCATTCTGCACGGTCCAGGACAACACATCGTTCAACGCCGATTTCAGGATCGCCAAGACGTGGGAGGCTGCGGATCCGACGCGCAATCGCGTCAATTGCTTCGCGGCGAGTTTCGGTGCGGGCGACGCATGCACGGATACGCTGCAACCGTCGGGGCCAACAGTTCCCGACGCCGCGACCAAGGTCCGCCTGCTGACGCGCGTGTACGCGCCGGATACGGTGACTTGCTCGATCGTGGGGCTTCAAGGCAAAAACGACCTGAAGATCAGGCTGGTTCGCGATTTCCCTCCGGGCACCGCTGCGGCCGGTGGTACGACCAATACCTTCACCTACACGACCGGGCCACGTTCCGCCATCGGGAACGGGTTTCACCAGACCTACTTTATCGAAGTCGATTTCAAGGACGGCGCCACTCCCGAATTCCCGATTCCGTTCGGCGTCCAGTGCAAATCCGGTAACGGGATGATGGACCCGTATTTCCTCGGAAACCTCGCCGACGACTTCTGAAGGCCGGCGGTGTCGAGAGGCGCCGCCCGATTCCGATGGGGTGGCGCGCCATCCCCACCGTCGTCAAGGGCAGGGGCTATCATCGGTGTTTTTCGACGCCGAATCCCCATGAACGCACCGGACCGAGCCGCTTCGACGAAAGCCGCCTTCAAATGGGACGATCCGCTGTTGCTCGACCAGCAGTTGAGCGACGAGGAGCGGATGGTGCGCGACACCGCCCACGCGTATGCGCAGGAAAAACTGCTGCCGCGCATCCGCGACGCGTTTCGTAACGAGAACACCGATCCGGCGATCTTCCGCGAGATGGGCGCGCTCGGCTTGCTGGGGCTGACGCTGCCCATCCAGTACGGCGGTGCCGCGCTCAACTACGTCTGTTACGGGCTGGTGGCGCGCGAAGTGGAGCGCGTCGACTCGGGCTACCGGTCGATGATGAGCGTGCAGAGCTCGCTCGTCATGTTTCCCATTTACGAATACGGCAGCGAGGCGCAGCGCACGCGCTTCCTCCCGACACTCGCGAGTGGCGAGAAGATCGGCTGCTTCGGCTTGACGGAGCCCAACCACGGCTCCGACCCGGGTTCGATGGAAACGCGCGCCGTCGCCGTCGAAGGAGGTTATCGATTGACGGGCGCCAAAACGTGGATCTCGAACTCGCCGATCGCCGACGTCTTCGTTGTCTGGGCCAAGCTCGACGGCGTGGTCCGCGGCTTC
>Ga0207688_10002009_pt1 | contig 10908 bp, 7 predicted proteins | sample KBSMiscanthusM4_FD_184296 | JGI IMG/M metagenome (GOLD analysis project Ga0207688, IMG submission 184296) | Miscanthus rhizosphere microbial communities from Kellogg Biological Station, Michigan, USA - M4 (SPAdes) (version 2) | ecosystem: Host-associated > Plants > Roots > Rhizosphere ...
ACGATACCGAATGTCACCGTCCGGCTGAGTCCCAAGGGATTTCCGATCGCCAGCACGAAATCACCGACGGCGAGATTGCTGGAGTCTCCCCAGGGCACAGTCGGCAAATTGATGCTCTGAATCTTGACAACCGCGACGTCGGTCTTCGGATCCGTGGCCATCACCTTGCCTTTGAACTGCCGGCGGTCGGCCAAAATGACTTCCACGTCCACAGCATCCGCGACCACGTGGTTATTCGTGATGATGTAGCCATCGGACGAAACGATGACACCGGAACCCTGTCCGTACTGACGCCGAGCCGGCGGTTCTCTGAACAAGCCGAAAGGCAGCGTTTCGTCGCTGAACGCCTGGTCGCGCACCATGACGGTCGACGCGATGCTCACAACGGCCGGAATCACTTTTGACGCCGTCGTCCTGACCTGATGTTGGAGGTCGTTGACGCCGGCGACTGGCACTAACCGTCCGGCCGCCTCTGCCGAACTTCCGACGGCCAGGCCGAAACTCGCGACAACGACCAATCGCACCAGGACACGGACAGCACTCGACATAGCAGCCTTTCTCTCAGAACTACGCATTATGCTTTAAGAAACGCCGTAGCCTAGCACGGAGGCAGGGAGGACGCACTCATAAATCTACATGCCGCAGACGAAGCGCGTTGGCAATCACGGAGACAGAGCTGAAAGTCATGGCAGCGCTGGCAACCATGGGACTCAGCAGCATCCCCCACACCGGATACAGCACGCCGGCCGCGAGGGGAACGCCAGCGAGATTATAGACGAAGGCGAAAAAGAGATTTTGCCGGATGTTCTTCATGGTTTCCCGGCTAAGACGGACGGCACGAACCAGCGCGCGCAGATCGCCTTTCACAAGCGTCATGCCCGCGGTTTCCATGGCAATGTCCGTTCCGGTGCCCATCGCAATCCCCACGTGGGCAAGAGCCAGCGCCGGTGCATCATTGACGCCATCGCCCGCCATCGCGACCACACGGCCTTGTGACTTGAGATCTGCGACAATGGCGCCTTTTTTCTCCGGAAGCACACCCGCATACAGGTCGGTGATCCCAACCTGCCGGGCGACGGCCTCCGCCGTAAGCTGATGATCGCCCGTGACCATGACCAGCCGAACGCCCTCTGCTCTGAGTAGCCGGACGGCCTCAGGGGTGGTGGATTTCACCGGGTCGGCCACACCGAGGAGTCCCGCAGCCTTCCCATCCACGGCAACAAATACTGTCGTTTGTCCCTCTGCTCGCAAGCGCGCCGCTTCCTCTTCCAGCACGGCCAAGCCCGGATCGGCGATGTGCATGCGCTCTCGAAGAAGCGCAGAGGTCCCCACGGCAACGGCATGTCCGTCGACGACACCGGTGACTCCATAACCCGTGACCGAGCGAAATTCCTCGACCGCTCCGGGCACTGCCGCTCGCTGATCCGCTCCAGCGATGACGGCAGAAGCCACCGGATGTTCACTCCGGCGCTCGAGACTGGCCGCAAGCCGCAACACTTCTGCGTCACTCCACGGCGGCACGAAGCGAATGGAGACAAGCGTGGGTTTCCCTTCGGTGAGGGTACCCGTCTTGTCAAACACCAACGTGTCCACTTTGCCGAGCACCTCGAGGGCTTCCGCCTTATGGATCAACACGCCTGCCGTCGCCCCTCGCCCTGTTCCCACCATGATGGACATGGGCGTTGCCAGTCCAAGCGCACAGGGGCAGGCAATGATGAGCACCGCCACCGCATTGACCAGCGCATACGCCAGCCGCGGTTCAGGACCCCAGAGGGCCCACGCGATGGAAGTGAGGATCGCAACCGCCACAACTGCTGGAACAAAGTAGCCCGCCACGCGGTCGGCAACCCGTTGGATGGGAGCACGGCTTCGCTGGGCGTCGCTCACCATTTGGACGATGCGGGCGAGTAAGGTGTCAGGGCCGACTCGTTCCGCGCGCATGAGGATGCTGCCGGCACCGTTAATCGTACCGCCTGTCACCGGAGCGCCGGGAGATTTTCCCACCGGCAACGACTCTCCCGTGACCATGGATTCATCGATGGCCGTCACACCTTCCACGACAACGCCGTCGACAGGCACCCGTTCGCCTGGACGGACACGGAGGCGATCTCCGACCCTCACCTGATCGAGGGGCACGTCCCTCTCCTTGTCGCCCTCCCCGACACGCCTGGCCGTTTTGGGCGCCAGGCGCAGTAGCGCTTTCATGGCAGAAGTCGTTTGGCCGCGCGCGCGTAATTCCAAGACCTGTCCCAGCAACACCAATACCGTGATGACAGCCGCGGCTTCGAAATAGACAGGAATTGAACCATCGGAAGCAAGGAACGAAACCGGCAAGAGGCCAGGCGCGATGGTGGCCAAGACGCTGTAGAGATAGGCCGCTCCGGTCCCGAGGCCGATGAGCGTGAACATGTTCGGCGCCCGGTGAATGATCGAGTTCCAGGCACGTTCAAGGAACGGCCAGCCTCCCCAGAGCACGACCGGAGTGGCCAGCGACAACTGAATCCAGTTGTTTACCGGGCCGTTGAGAATCTGGTGTGCCGGTATCATATCGGCCATCGCCAAGATCATCACGAGGAGCGCGGGACCAAGGCTGATCCAAAAGCGCCTCGACATGTCCAGAAGCTCCGGATTCGGTCGCTCTTCCAAGGTGACGATTTTGGGCTCCAACGCCATGCCACAGATGGGACAAGCTCCCGGCTCGGTCGAAACGACCTCCGGATCCATCGGACAGATGTATTCCACGTTGGATCCTGAGGGAATGGCCGTCGGTCTCGCAATGCGTTGCGCGGGCGGGATCAGAAACGCCGCCGGGTCCTGGCGAAATTTGTCCAAACAGCCTGTTGAACAAAAATAGTACGTTCTGCCTTCGTGCACAGAGGAGCCGGCGGCGCTTTCAGGGTGAACGGTCATTCCGCACACAGGATCGACCTGTGCGCCCTCAGTGGGAGGGCTGGGCGGCATCATCTGAATCGAGGACTTTTTGCCGAGGCTGATCAGGCCTGAACCTTTCGGTCGAAGCGCTCGCTCCGGATCAGCTTTAAATGTTTCGAGACAGGAGGCGGCGCAAAAGTAGTAGGTGACGCCTTGATATTCGTATTGCCCGGCAGCCGTCGTCGGATCGACAGTCATGCCGCAAATCGGATCGATCGCCATAGTAGGATGGTGAAAATGATTGTGCCGCACCCTCGCGGTTGTTCAACTCACGACAGGGTGCCGCTTCTTATCGCTTCCCGTCCGCATCGAGGATGCTCTGGATCACGAGTCTCAGGTTTTCGGGATCGATTTTCTCCACCTTGATGTTGCCGTCCAAGAGAATCGTGGGCGTCTGCTGCAGCTTGATGCGCTCTCCCCACTTTCTGCCTTCTTCAAAGAGTTGAGCCGGTTTTCCACTGGCCATGCCCTCTTCAAATGCCTTGGGATCGAGCCCCACTTCCTTGATGAGCACTTCCCGGATGGACCGGTCGAGCACACCGGTCACCTTGTCCTGGTGAATCGTCCGGAAGAGCACTTTTTTCATTTCATTGCCCTTGCCCATCAGCTTGGCCTGTTCATACATGTCGAACGGCGTCGGCAGTTTGCCTCTGATCACAGGAAAACCGATCATCGTCGTCTCGAGCTTCTTTCCGAATTCCTTTTCGAGAATGGGCAGCCCTTCGCCATCGAAATGATGACAGTGCGGGCAGTAAAAATCTGCGAACTCGATCAGCTTGACCTTGCCCGGTTGGTGAGTCGAGTGCTCATCCTTCAGGACTTCATACTTGCCCTTTAATTCCGGAGGGGCGGCCTGAACCGGAGTGTTCCCGCCAAAGAGGATGGTTGACAGCAGGCTTCCGGCCATCAAGGTCATGCGAGTCCAACGTAGGATCTTGCCCATGCCCGCTCCTTTCCTGGAAATACCATGCTGTCATCGGCCATTATATCGAATACCTGCGTCACTTTGCTGTTTGTTATAATTCGGGTTATGCGTTCAGTCTTGTCGTTGCGCATGGCCATCAGCCTCTGTCTGCTCCTCAGCGGATGCGCGAGCCAGCAACCCGAAGAAGGCTCGGCTGCTAGTCCGATCACCTTTCTACAAGTCAAAGCCGCTCCCGATTCCTACAGAGGACAGTCCGTGGTGTTCGCAGGAGAGGTGCTGAGTGCCAGGCGACTCAAGGAAGCGACACGGATTGAGATTCTACAACTTCCGCTCGACCGTTCGGGACACCTCGGTACCGACCGGACTCTGTCCCAGGGCCGCTTCGTCGCGATGCACAGGGAATTTTTGGATCCTGCCACGATCCCCCCTGGCACTCAACTGACGGTCACTGGCGAAGTCACAGGCTCGATCACCCTGCCGCTCGACGAAACGGAATATAGCTACCCGGTCATTGAAGCGCGTCACATCGAGGTGTTGCCCCCGGAGGTGGCTGCGCAGTGGAGGCGGCCCTACCCGTATCCTTATATGGGGCCGGGTCCCTACTGGGGGCCTTACGGCGGCAGTCCCTACTGGCGTCCATGGCCGTACCGCTGGTAGTCGGGGTGTCACAACACCCGAAGAATCACCGTCCGGCAGTGCCAATAATCCGTTCCACACGGTCGTCACGGCCGCCGAGATTTCGGTATTTGTGATACTGCGCCAGGGCACGCGGCATGTCCTTGCGGTGCAGCTCGTAAAACACGCCCAAATTATAGTGGGCTTCCGCATAATCGGGTTTCAGCGCGACGGCCTTCTCATACTCCTGTTCCGCCTCTTCGAGCTTGTTCATGCTGGTATAAATCACGCCGAGATTCATGTGCGCCTCGGCATACTCGGGCCGATACCGGATGACTTCGAGAAACTCACGTTCCGCCTCGCTGGGTTTATTCTGGCTGCGTAGAATAAATCCCAGGTTGTAATGGGCGTCCACGAGGTTGGGCTTGGCCGCAATCGCCTGCCGATACGCATAGGCGGCTTCCAGCAGATCATTGTTCCGTTCTGCCAGACGGCCCGCCTGATACCATCCGTCGGCGTGTGTGGGGTGGGCTTTCGTCAGCCGTGCGAGCAGTTCGCGGGCCGAATCGTTTTTGCCTTGTCCCTCGTGCAGCATTGCCAGCCCGAAGAGTCCGCCCGCACTGTGGGGACGAACGGCGAGAAGGCGCTGATACACCTGCATCGCAGCGGGAATGTCATGCCGGCTTTCATAGAGCCGGGCAAGATCAAGATAGGAGTCCTCGTGCTTCGGTTCAATCTCGATGGCGCGCTTGAGCGTCTGTTCCGCCTCTGCCGCCTTACCTTGCGCAAGATACACTTCGGCCAAATCATTGAGCGCATCAGGATACGCAGGCTTCAGTTTGAGCGCATGCGTGAACGCTTCGGCTGCTTCCCGGGGTTGCTTTTTGGCCTTGAAGTAGATTTGACCCAGCAAGTGATAGGCTTCGGCGGATCCACCGGCTTCCGTTGATTTCTGCAAGGACGCGATCGCTCCGTCAGCATCGCCGGACCTCCAGAGTTCCGTCGCTTGCTCGACCGCACGCTTGCTGGGATCGAAGGGCGTTGCAGGACGTAGAGGTCCGGGGAAAAGCAGCACACCACCAATGATGATTGCCATGAGCAGCCGTGGTCGTGCGGGTGCCGTCAAGAGTGCGCTCCCTGCCAACGTTGCAGTCCGTACCAAACTATACGGTGGGTTGGCAGTGAAATCAACGCGAACGGCACCAGTGAGCGGGGGACTCGAGCTAGAACAGCCCCAACGTCACGCCACCGTAAATGGCTCGGCCATATCCGGCGAAAAACGCCTGTTGAGTCGCGGCGACAGCACTCGTTTCCCCGCCGATGACCTGGCCGGAGGCCGCATACTTCATATCGGCAATATTGTCCAATTGCAGATAGAACTTCGCAAATCGAACCCATGAATTGCTGAACTCGAAGAATTTATGGACGTTCACATTCGCAATAAAATAGGAAGGAATCCCGAACGTATTGCTGTTGTTCAAGAAATAACTGTTGTAATAACTGCCCTCGACCCAGCCGCCCCATCCGGTCATTGCATGATCATATTCGACCTTGGTGTTGAAAATATCTGTCGGCACGTTCGGCACCTTGTTCCCATCACGCACCAGCAATCCGGTGACGGTCCTGTCGGAAAAATTAATGTACATGGCATCGATATGGGTATAGGCCCCGGAGAACCGCAATCCCGATAATGGGCGCCAATCATATCGGGCCTCGATTCCGCGATATTGCGATGAGTCGGCATTGACTGAGGCGGTATTCGATCCCGAAATCGTCTGAGTGATGATTTCGTTCTTGAAAAATGTCCAAAATCCGACGAGCTCGACGACGAGGTCCTTCGCAATCCGCGACTCGGTGCCGATTTCCGTGTTCAGGTTCTTTTGAGGCCTGAGATCAAAATTGGTTCCGGGTTGGCCAGTGAAAGGATTTCTTAATAAATTGTTGAATTGGGGAATGGCATAGCCAGTCGAAGCCCGAATCCAATGCCGGTAGCCATCAGCCGGCTTCCAGGTCAGCGACAGTTCCGGCGCCCAATTGTAGTAGGTGCGATCCGCGTTGACCCGCAGGGGCGTGGCTCCTTCATAGTTGATGGACTGAATACTGATCATCGATTGCTCAAACCCGAGTCCGCCGGCCAAAATCCACGTCGGATGAAATTCGAGTTCCTCCCGGAAGCGCCCGCCGATATTCCGAATCGTGCCCCGGTTGTTCTGGATCAGTGCCCCTCTGGTCCCTTGTCCATCAGCAAGATTCTGAAATGTATTGCCCTCCTGCTCCATATTATTGACGAAAAACCCGACATAGCTTCTCAACGGCATGTCCGCCAGCCGGCCGTCATGCCGCAGGTCGACATAATTTTTATAATTGGGGTTGACGTTATCGGTGATCTGCGAAAAGTACTGGTTGATGTCCTTCACGTCATAGTCGGCTTCGACCGTGAGCACGGTGCTGGCATTCAGCTGGCGCTCGTAGATGCCGCCGACGATCGTGCGGCGGTCGACGCGCTGCTGATGGAGCAAGGTGGCATTGGCGCAGTTGGGGTTGTATATGCCGGGCGTACAGGGTGTCTGGGCCCCCCCGGCTTGGCGGTCATCCGCATTGAATTGGGCCTGTGTCAATCTGGTCGGCACTCGGGTATCCAACCAGTTCGTGATCGCCTTGAAATAGAAACTCTGCTTGTCGTCGATGGTAAACCGCAGATTAAAGTTGAGCGTCTGCGTCGTGTAATCGCTGTTCTGAATGAATCCGTCTTCCGCCGCATTGCTGGCAAACAACGACACGTCAAGATTTTGGTATCGCTTCCCGACGGCGAAGGCCTGCTTAAAGAAGCCGAATGATCCTCCGGAAAGGAACGTTTCAAATCCGTTGATGTCGCTGCCGCGCCTGGTCCGGAAATGGACCATCCCGCCGAGTGCATAATTGTCGTACAGCGAGGAAGACGCCCCACGGATGACCTCAGTGCTCCTCATGAACCAGGGGTCTTGCATGTCCAGCCGGGACAAGCCGTCGGATTGAGTCTGACTGAAACCGTCTTCGTAGATCTTGATATCGCGGACCGCGAACGTGGTCTTCGCGCCCTGCCCCCGGATCATGATGCTGAAATCTCGTGGACCGTTGGCTTGACGCAAGGCAATGCCCGGCAGGGACTCCAATGACTCCTTCATAGTGCGGGTCGGCTGAGAATCTGTTTCTGCTGGAATCGTCGCCGACAAGGAGACTCCTTCAGGTCGTTTCTGCAGCCGGTCGCTGACGATGCTCATGTCGGCAAGGTCATAATGCGGGACTGCCGTGGCTTGAGCCTCTCCGGTCGCTTCAGGTTCGGCTTGTTCCTTGATGATAGCGGGGCGTTCGGCTTCCGGTTTGGCGTGCTCCTTTTGCTGCTGAATCTCGTCCAGTTCTTTCAAAATATCGTTGAGCTGCTCGCGCAATTCCTGTTCGCGTGATGAGCCCGTTGGACCGGCGGGCGGCCCACCCTGGGCGAGCACCTCATCTCCTCCGGCTATGAATGTCGTCAGGATGCCGACGAAGATCGCACACCTCAGCGCGATGGCACCTCTCCTTCCAAACATGATGCCGCTCCTTACGTCATGGAAGACACGCATCCACCGGCGCATTTATTGCCTCTGCGGACGGTGGACGATTTAGGATGAATGTCGCTTGAGAAATGATTCAGCGAGGAGGTCCGCGGGAATGTATCAGAGCGGAAAAGAGGCGCGTCTGTGGTGCAGGGCTGTACCATCGCAGTAGAGCGACCACAGCAAAGACCACGCTGAGTGACACACCGGAATGAATGGTCGTAGTGGGGTTGGCCTGGCAGGCCCAGGCACACAGCGCCGAGTGCGCTACGTGAGCTGGGCTGTGGTGGTGAGCCTGTTGTTCTGCATGTAAAAAGAGACAGCAAGAAGTGCCGATGGCCAGGACGGCATAGAGCACGACCATCCCAATGGCGAGGGGTCCAATCCGGGGATTCATGGCTGCCGGTCGAGAACGTGTCTGACGAGGGCGATCGATTCTTGGCTGTCCCAGGCTCGGGGCCCTATGGCCCGGCCAAGCGCGTGACCGTCCTGACCGATCAGCACGGTGGTCGGGAGTCCACGCACGGTGAAGAGGCGGGAGAGTTCCTGCTCTTCGTCGAAGAGCACGGGAAGCGTGATGCCGAGATGATCGAGAAACTGCTTGATCCCGATCGGTTGAATGTCCGCGGTGACCGTCACGACGCGGACCTGTCCGGTGTCGAATTGGGACTGGAGCCGTGCCAGGGACGGCATCTCCTCCTTGCACGGCCCGCACCACGTGGCCCAAAAATTGAGCACTACGACTTTGCCTGCCAAATGCTGCGAAGCGAGACTGGCGCCGTCGAGCGCCTTGAGATCAAATGCGACCGCCGGAACGTCTCCAGACATTCGAGCCACACCGAGCGCCCCGTAGGGATCGCCTGCGGCGGAAGAGGCACCGTACAGCGGAGCGCCGAAAACCGACAGCCCCATGCATGCGGCAACGATCACCGCACATGCCATGCGTCGTAGCCTGCTACGGTCCATTGGTTCGGATCTCCGCTTCTGCGACCGAAACTCCTGGCAACTGCATCGTCTGAACCACAAGACGATGCGCCGGCATCGATGTTCCTTCCACCCCATCACGACCGTTCCCTGCTGATTGACTCCAATCGTGGGTGTCTGGCCGTGCTTCTCATTCAATTTTTGCGGCTGGCTAAAGGAATTGCCGCGATCCCGTGAATGACGCATCACGATCTCTCGGCGCACGGGTGATTGTTCTTCCCAGATCACCATCACGCGGCCATGCGGATCGACAGCCATCTGCGGGTGGTCGGGGAAGGTGCCTTTGGAGCGGTTCAGCTGCTTTTTTTCGGAGAACGTCTTCCCCTGATCGTCTGAGTAGGCCAGATAGATCGCCGGCGTCTCGTCGGCGCCCTCTGTATACCACACGACGTAGAGGCGTCCCATCCGGTCGACGCCCAACGATGCCGGACGGTGCGGGCAGGCCTGATACACCCATCGATCATTGCCGACGACGACCGGCGCGGAAAACGTCATTCCCCCATCCGCCGATCGTGCGACCACCGTCTCACGGATGTTGCCATCGAAAATCTTTCGCCATGCGACATACACGAGGCCGTCCGGGGACGTGGCGATCGATGTCCGGCAACAGACGCATGTGTTGTCGTCGACCTTGAAATTCTTCGTGATCGTGCGGCCCTGGTCTGTCGATCTTGCCACGAAGGTGCCGGGCTCCTTTTTCCCTTCACGGCCGTCGATCCAGGCGAGATGGAGCACGCCGTCCGGCGCAACATTGAGTGCATCGAAGGTGTGCTGAATTACCTGATCATCGTCGTTGACCAGTGTCGATGGGCCGAATGAGCGTCCGCCGTCACTGGACCGACTGAGTCTCAACTCTCCCGAAAATGGCTTGTCGGGAGTCATCTTCGGATGGGTCATCGACCAGGTGACAAAGACGTCCTGTCCCCGGACGATGAGGGCCGGAGCCTCTTGGCGGTAATACGGACTTTCACCAGGCTGATTGACGGAGACTGGAGTGCCCAACGGGCCGCCCTGTGTCTTCGATCTGGAAAACAGGATGGTGCGCGTGTCCTTGTCCTCCTCGACCCAGGTGGCCGATATCATGCCTTCGTCGTCGATCTGAACGGAAGGACCCACCACACCTTTCACATGATGGACCGTCACATGTTTAGGTCCGAATGCGGGAGAAAATTCCGGGGCCTCGGCCGAGCGCAGTGTTGCCGGCCACCCAACTGCGAGGACAACAGCCATCGTGCACATTAAGTACAACGCCTGCGTGTTGATCGTGGGCTTGCTCACATCATCCTCGCCCTGTTAATTCGCCAGGCTGTACACGATCGGAAGGCTCACGATGATCTCGGGTTTTCCGATGGCATGCTTCATGTGGAGCGGGCACGCGAGTTTCACTGCTTCAATGGCGGCCGCATCTAGGATCTGATGCCCAGAACTTTTTTGGATGGAGACTTCGGCCAGATGGCCGTCAGCTCGAATGACCGCTTTCAAAATGACTTTCCCTTCTTGACCGTTTAAGCGGGCCGAACTGGGATATCGCTTCAACTCAGCGACCCGTCTCCAAAGCGACTCGGCAATCCAGCGATGATCGACCTTGGCCGCGGGTCCGGGGGGTGCTTTTGCGGTCTGTATCGGCGCTTCCTGCGGTGCGGAATGGGGAGGCGACGGCACCGCCGGAGCCGGCTCTGCAGGCGCTGAAGAAATGAGAGGTTCTGGCGCCGATGGTTTCGCGGGAGTTTCCATTGGCCGAGATTCGACCGCTTCTGTCGGCTGCGCGTGCCCAATCACGGGATCCGCAGGCGGAACCGGATCAGCCTCCCTGAGAGACGTCGCTGGTTCGGGCTGTGGCTTGGGTGCCTCGACGATCTGCTCAACCGGATGGACGTC
>Ga0207688_10002011_pt1 | contig 10904 bp, 5 predicted proteins | sample KBSMiscanthusM4_FD_184296 | JGI IMG/M metagenome (GOLD analysis project Ga0207688, IMG submission 184296) | Miscanthus rhizosphere microbial communities from Kellogg Biological Station, Michigan, USA - M4 (SPAdes) (version 2) | ecosystem: Host-associated > Plants > Roots > Rhizosphere ...
CCGGGCATGGCGGGCCGGCGTGGCGGCCCGCGGAGGCCTCCCCGCCCAGCGGCGCGGGGTGGAACCCGAACGCGGCGCCGCCCGCGCATTTCCGTCCCGACGAACTGACCAAGTCGCGCACCCTGCCGCCCGAGATGGGGTGGCGCAAGGCGGTTTACGTTGGCACGGGACATCTGATCAACCTGGGGGCGGGCCCGGCTGAGCGCACGCTGCGCGATCAGATCGCCCTGATCGGCTCCAACATCCCGGGCAATTATTCGATCGCGTTCGTGTCGATCAAGGGTGGTGTCGGCAAGACCCGCACCACCGCCGGGGTCGGCACGGTGTATGCGACCTATCGCACCGAGCCGGTGCTGGCGCTGGACGCCAACCCCACCTACGGCAGCCTGGGGCGCGTCATCGACCCGTCGGCCACCGCCTCGATCCGCGAGTACATGGCCGATGAGCAGGTCCAGACCTACCCGAGGGCGCGCAGCTACACCGGTAAGAACAAGCCGGGCCTGGAAGTGCTGGCCGGCAACCAGAACGTGGCCAATCCGCTGGCCCTGTCGGATCAGCTGTTCACCGACACCCTGGGCAGCGTGCAGCGCTTTTATCAGCTCAGCCTGATCGACTGCGGCAACCACATCGAACACCGGGTGATGAAGGGGGTGTTCGGTTCGGTCGACGCGCTGGTGATCTTGGGCACGATGAACTACGACGGCGCCGAGGCCGCCGAGAAGACGCTGCAGTGGCTGGCCGTGCGCAACATGCAGGACCTGCTGGACCGCTCGATTCTGGTGCTCAACGACGTCAACCGCTGCTACAACAAGGCGTTCGTGACCAAGGTGCACGAACGGCTCAAACCACGGGTCGGGGCGGTCACCACGATCCCGTTCGACCGGCATCTGCGCGATGGGGCCGAGCTGGACTTCGGCGCGCTGCGGCGGCGCACCCAGCTGGCCTATATGGAGATCGCCGCCTGGCTGGCGCAGGGGTTTGCGACCGCGCGGGCGGGCGCGCGATGACCTCGGTTGCGCAGCGATCCGAGACGGCCGCCCCGCCCGAACCGTCGCGGCAGTCCCGGCGGGTACGCATCGGATTGATGGTGGCCGGCGTCCATCTGGGCATCGGCGTGGACGCGTTGGCCCCGGTGGCCATGCAGACGCAGGCGATCGTGGACTTGGCCAACGCTCGGCTGGGTGAGATCGGGCAGCCCCGGCTGGCGGCGACCGGCAGCAGGGACCTGAGCAAGAAGGACAGCGCGCCGGTGCGCGGCCGGTGGGCGCTGTGCTGGGTGGACGGCACCCCGCTGCGCACCAACCGGTCACTGACCGATCAGGGCATCATCGACGGCGCCCAGCTGTGGCTGCGGTTCGTCGATGACACCGAGGCCCGCAAACCCGTCATCGAGGCGGTGACCAGCGCGGTCGCGGCCGAGCTGCGCAAGCACTGGAAGGACATGAAGCCGGCGTTCGGCGCGCGGGTGGGCACGGCCATGTTGGCGGTGGCCGTCGTGATGGTGCTGGCGGTGCTGGCGCGCTGGCGGTTCGGCCACCCCGACTGGCTGGGCGCGGCCGCCGCGGGCGGGCTCACGCTGATGCTGCTGATCGCGGCCGCCGTGATCGGCATCGGTTCGGCGCGGCACCGGCGCGCGGCCGCGGGCGAAGGCCAGCCCGATCAAGACGAGGCCGACGAGTTGGCCGCGGAGCTGTTGTTGGCCGATGCGCTGGGGCTGCTGGGAGCCGCGGCGGCGGCGGTGACCGCGGCGCTGGCGGTTCCCGGACCGCTGGGCGCCCCGCACGCGGCCTTCGCTGCGGCCGTGGTGCTGGGGGCCGGCGCGCTGATCATCCGGTTCACCGGCCGCCATATCGGCTGGTGCACAGCCGCGATCGTGCTGGCCGCTGCCGGCCTGGGCGCCGGGCTGGCGCGGGCGCTGTGGATCACCTCGGCACCGGTGCTGCTGTGCATCGTGCTGTTGGCGGCCACGGTGCTGATCAAGTGGTCGCCCAACCTGGCCCGCCGAGCCGCGCGGATCCGGCTTCCGGTGTTCCCCTCGCCGACCGGCAAGTGGGTCTGGGAGACCCGCCCGGACTTGCCCAGCACGGTGGTGGTGGCGGGCGGCAGCGACCCCGAGCTCGACGGGCCGGAGTCGGTGCGCGACGTGGTGGTGGCCACCGACCGCGTGCACAGTTATCAGACGGGCCTGTTGGCGGGCCTGGGGACCCTGGTGGCGATCGCCGCGGTGGGCGTGTCCGACCCGCACACCGATCAGCGGTGGTTGCCGCTGATCATCGCCGGGGTGTGCGCGGGATGGCTGGTGCTGCATGCACGCTCCTACACCGATCGCTGGCTGACCACCATCTTGACGGTGGCCGGGGTGGCGATCGTGGCCGCGACCTCGGCGCGCTACGCGCTGGGGCTGTGGACCGCACCGGTCATGCTCATCACGTGCGCGATCATCGTGGCGCTACCGGCTGCCGGGCTGATCGCGGCGATGGTGGTGCCCAAGAACTTCTACACCCCGGTGGTCAAGCAGCTCGTCGAATGGCTCGAATACGCGCTGCTGCTGGCGATCTGGCCGCTGGCGTTCTGGCTGATGGACGTGTTCGCCGCGATCAGGTACCGATGATGACCACAACCACAGCGTGCGCGCTGCGCGCCAGCGCATCGGTCGGGGCGGTGTGCGCGCTGGTGAGCCTGTCGGCGCTGTGCGGCACACCGACGGCGGCCGCGATCGAGCCCCCGAGTATCGACCCGGGCGCGGTGCCCCCGGACGGGCCGCCCACCCCGCCGGAGGAGATGCGTCAAGGCGCCTACTGCACGCGGGTGGCCACCATGCCCGACACCGACTATCGGGTGCAGCCCAAGTACATGGACATGCTCAACCTGCCCGAGGCGTGGCAGTTCGGCCGCGGCGCCGGGGTGTCGGTGGCGGTCATCGACACCGGTGTGAGTCCGCATCCGCGGCTGCCCAACCTGATCGGCGGCGGGGATTTCGTGGTCGATGGCGGTGACGGCCTGTCGGACTGTGATGCCCACGGGACGTGGGTGGCGAGCCTGATCGCCGCCGAGCCGGCCGACGGTAAGACACCGCTGCCGCCGCCGCGCGAAACGCGCCGCCCCGATACGGTGCCGACCACCGAAGCGCCGCCTCCGCCGCCGCCACCGCCGGCGCCGACGACGATCATCCAGCAGGTCCCCGTGCCCGCTCCGCCGCCACCGCCGCCGCCCGCGCCGGCTCCGGCCGCCTACCACGGCGATGCGGACGGGCCGGCGGTGCAGCTGGTCAGCACCGAGGTGAAGCTGGCCCCACCCCGGGATACCGACGACGCGCCGCCACCGGCGCCCCCGTTGCCGGCGGGAGACATTCCGCCCGCCGACGGGTTCTCCGGGGTGGCACCCGATGTCACGCTGATCTCCATTCGGCAGTCCTCGAAGGCGTTTAGCCCCAAGGATGCCTTCGGTGAGCAGGATCCGACGCTGCGGCGCAAGGCCGGCGACATCTCCTCGATGGCGCGCGGGATCGTGCACGCGGCCAACATGGGCGCCAAGGTGATCAACATTTCGCAGGTGTCGTGCATGAGCGCGCTGAACATCGTTGATCAGCGCGAGCTCGGCGCGGCGATCTACTACGCCGCCGTGGAGAAAGATGCGGTGATCGTCGCGGCGGCCGGCAACACCGCCAACACCGATTGCAAACAGAACCCGATCTATAACCCGTTGACGCCCAACGACTCTCGCGACTGGGCCGGCGTCACCACGGTGGTGACACCGGCGTGGTTCTCCGATTATGTGCTCACCGTGGGCGCGGTGGACTCCACCGGCGCACCGTTGAGCAATATGAGTGTGGCCGGGCCGTGGGTGTCGATCGCCGCGCCGGGCACCGATGTGGTCAGCCTCTCGCCGCGCGACGACGGGCTGATCAACGCCTCCGAGGGCCCGGACAACGCGATGGTGCGCCCGGAGGGCACGTCGTTCTCGGCGGCCATCGTGTCCGGGGTCGCCGCCTTGGTGCGCGCGAAATACCCCGACCTGACCTCGCATCAGGTCATCAACCGGCTGATCCGCACCGCCCACCCACCGGCGCGCGGGGCGGACAACCAGATCGGGCACGGCATCGTCGACCCGGTGGCGGCGCTGACCTACGATGTGCCGCCCGGTGAGGCCGTCGCGCCGCCGCGGCTTTCCACCCCGCTGGTGCTGCCGCCGCCCCCGGCCGGCCGCGATATGACCCCGGTGTGGGTGGCCCTGGGTGGGGTGGGTGCGGTGGCCCTGCTCTCGGGGTTGGTGGTCGGGTTGGCGGCCATGGCGCGATCGAGGAGCCAGCAATGAAACCGATGTTTCCTGTGGGCCTGGCGCTGCGCGAGACGCGGGTGATCATCGCGTTTGTCGCCGCGGTGGCTGTGCTGTGGGCGGGCACGTTCCTGCACGGGCCGTGGGTGGTCTGGGTTTTCGCCGCGGCCGCGACGCTGCTGGTGGTCCTGATCCTGGTGACCTGGCGGCGCGCCCCGCTGGCCACACTGCTGGGCCGCTGGGCTGGCCGGCACCGGCCGGGCCGGGCCGGGCCGGATCTGCGGGCGGTGCCCCCGGCTGCTGATCACCGGCTGCGCTGGACCGACGATCAGGCCGCGATCCGGGCCGCCGGCGACGAACTGGTCGCGGTCGTGGCGGTTGATGGCCCCTCGCACACGCCGTCGGTGCTCGATAATCATCGCGTGCACTCGGCGGCGAGTCTGCCGGTGGCGGTGGTCGCCGATGCGCTGCGCCAGTTCGACGTGCGGCTGGCCGGCATCGACATCTTGTCGGTGGGCCGTCGGCGGGCACCGAAAACCCATCACCACTATGCGCAAACCTATTCCGGGCATGTCGGCGATCACGGCGCGGTCGGGCGGCGGCGCACGGTGTGCGTGCTGCGGATGAACCGCCTGGACAACGTGTCCGCGGTGGTGTGCCGCGATTCGTTGGCCGCGACGCTGGACGCGTGCGCGCAGCGGCTGGCCGCGGAGCTGACCGCGCGCCACCTTCCTGCCCGCGTGGTCGATTCGGCAGAGCTGGTCGACATCGACGCGATCCTGACCGCCGGGCTGGGCCCAGACGCCGGGCAACCACGCTGGGGCGGTGTGCGCCAGGCCAACGGATGGCTGTCAACGTACTGGGTGTCACCGCGCGATATCAGTACCGCCACGCTGGAGCGGGTGTGGGCACCCGACACCGATTACACGGCCTGCGCGCTGCAGCTTCGGCCCGCACCCAATGGGGGCGTGACGGTGGGGCTGCTGGTGCGCTACGCCACGGCGGGACCGCAAAAGCAGCCACCGCTGACCGGTTTGAATCCGCTGTCGGGCCGCCACGACCTGGGTGTGCGCGCCGGACTTGCTGACGCCCGTACTGCCGCGATCGCAGCCCCGCACCGGCCGTTGGGGGCCGGTGAGGAGATGAAGGCGCCGATCGGGGCGTCGGGGATCATCGTGGGAACCACGCTCAAGGGCCACCCGCTGCTGGTCGACCTGGCCGCGGCCGCGCCAGGGGCCCGCTCGACGGTGACCGTCGCCGGTGAGGTCGCGCTGGTGGTGCAGCAAGCCATGCGCAGCGCCGCCGTCGGTTACCACGTCCTGGTGGTCAGCGCGCGCCCGCAGTATTGGCGCGAAGCGAATGCGCCTGGCCTGCGGGTGGTCAGCGGGATTCCCGAGCAGTTGCCTGATGACGGGCGCGGCATCATGGCCGTCTATGACCATGCCAACGCTCCGGCGGTGTCGAACGCGGCCATCACGATGCGCACGGTGGCGGCGGGCACGGCCAGCGTCGCCGACGTGCACTTCGAGCAGGACTCGGCGCGCACCGCGGTGATTCGCACCGCGGATTTCCAGTCCCGCATGAACATCAACGTCGAGGCGGAGCGCAACCTGATCAAGTGGCGGCCGCGCCGACCAGCTGCCTAGCCGCACAGAAGCGATCCGGGGAACCGGCTCACCGGCGGGCACGCCGAGAAAGGGTGTGAAATGAGCAGCGTGGACGCTTCGGCAACCGAGACCGCGCGCACCGCGTTCACCCGCGGTCTGCTGGCCTCGGGGGTCAGTGTCAACGGGCTGATGCCCAGCCACAACCAGGAAGTGGCCGACAGAATGTTCCGGCAGGCCACCGAGGCTGATCCGTCGATGTGTGATGCGTGGCTGGCCCGCATCATCGCCGGCGACGATTCGGTGGCTGTACTGGCCGGGGCGTGGCAGTGCCGCGAGTCGATGGGGTGGGAGACCCGCCGGCTCAGCGTGCTGCCTGGGCAGTTCACCCCGCTGGTCTACGACGGCATGTTCGCCCGGCTGGAGATCACCTCGGAGGCCTCGCTGGGGGCGGCCTACGCGGTGGCGCTGGCCCGCGACGGCCGCTACCGCGACGCCGACGTGCTGCTCGACCAGATCCACAGCACCGATCCCTTCGACGCGGACCTGTACGCCTACGCCCACGGGCTGGTGCACTTCCGGGCGCAACGCTGGCCCGACGTGTTGGCTGACTTTCCGGCCGAAAAGCGGTGGCGCAAACCGGTGTACGGGGCGGCGGCCGCGGCGATGGCCACGACCGCGCTGGCGTCGCTGGGTGTGTTCGAGGATGCGTTTCGCCGCGCCCAGCTGGCCATCGACGGTGACTTGTGCCCGCAGGCGGCCACCATCGCGCTGTATACGCAGGCGATGTGCCTGCGGCATCTGAACAAGGAAGACGACGCGATGCAGCTGCTGCGGCGGGTGTATTCACGCGACGCCAAGTTCAGCCCGGCGCGCCAGGCCCTCGATGATCGGACACGGATGCTGGTGTTGACCACTCCGGAGGCCATCGAGGCCCGCACCGACCCGTGGGATCCCGACAGTGCCCCCTCGGCCAAGGAAGCCGAAGCGGCCAAGCATGCCGAAGAAGCGGCCCGCTATCTGGCCGAGGGCGAAGCCGAGCTCGACGCGATGCTGGGCATGACGGCGGCTAAACGCCAGGTGGCCCTGATCCGTTCGACGACCAAGGTGAACCAGGCGCGGAAAAAGATGGGCCTGCCGGTGTCGGTGACCTCGCGTCACACCCTGCTGGTGGGGCCGCCCGGTTCGGGGAAAACCACCGTCGCGCGGGCGCTGACCAAGCAGCTGTGCGGGCTGGGTGTGCTGCGCCGCCCGTCGGTGGTGGAGACCAAGAAGTCAAAGCTGGTCGGTAGGCACCTGGGCGAAACCGAGAACACGACCCGCGAGCTGCTGGACCGGGCACTGGGTGGTGCGGTGTTCCTCGACGAGATGCACAACCTCTACGACCAAGGCTATTCGCACGGCGACCCGTACGGGACGGCGGTGATCGAGACGCTGCTGCCGTATCTGGAGGACAGCCGCGACGACCTGGTGGTGTTCGGCGCAGGGTACCCAAAAGCCATGGAACGCATGCTTGATGCGAATCAGGGTCTGCGCCGGCGGTTTTCGACAACCATCGTGTTCGACTCCTACACCCCTGATGAGCTGTGGCAGCTGACGGGGGTGATAGCGGCGCGTGATGAGGACATCGTCGACCCTGCTAGTGAGGAGGTGCTGCTGCCGGTGTTCACCCGCTACTACAACGAGCGGTCGGTGACACCTGCGGGAGACGTCATCCGCGGTGTCGACTGGCTCGGTAATGGCGGGTTCGTCCGCAACGTGGTGGAAAAAGCCCGTGACCACCGCAACGAGCGCATCGACACGCCCGAACTGGACGACCTGCTCGCATCGGATCGCCTCGATCCTTCCGATGAGCGGCTGCTAATGGCGCTACGCCAGCTGACCCGGGAGGACTTCGCCGAAGGCTTGGCGATGGCCATCGCCGACGCCGAACGCAGCCGCGCCGAAGAAGCGGCCGCTGCGGCTGCGACTGCCGCCGGGTCGCCCACCCCGGCTGAGGGGGAGCGCTGAGCGCCCGGGCCCGGTAGAGCGGGCCAGGGCTTGGCGTCGACCGCGCGAATCGCAATGTCGGGCAATGAGATTGTCGGTTCGGCTGTGCCGCACCTGCGGCCGCCACGGTCAGAGACGGCGGCCACCGGCGGGCGGCGGGTCGAAATGACCGTCGGGATCGAACGGGCCGTCGTACGGTTGGTCGAACGGGCCGTAGGGCTGGTCGAACGGGCCGTTGGGTTCGGCGTGACGATAGTCGGATTGTGGGCGGGCCGGGCGGTTGCGCGATGTGTTGGTGGCGCGGCCCTGGGCGGGCGCCTGAGCCGCATCCGGCGCGGTGTGGCCGCGGCTGCGGGCCGCTTGACCCTGTGCCGGGTGTTGGCCGTTGTGGTGCTGGTTTGGTCGGTGGTGGCCGGTTTGGCGTTTGACTTCGCTGGCGACGGCGACGCCGGCGACGACTTCGGGGGCCACGACCGCCGCGCCGGCTTCGGCGGCGGTGGCCGCGGTGCCGGCTCCTGCGGCCTCCCCACCGGCTGCTCCGGCGGCGGCGCGGCCGCTGGCGGGGCCGGCTGCGGCGCCTGGCCGGCCCGGTTGGGGCGTAGAGGACGTCGGTCCGGGCTGGGCCGGGTGTGTGCCTTTGCGGCCGCCGGGACGCCCGCCGCTGGGGCGACCGGAAACCGGCTTGCCGGTGAGTGATTCGCCCTCGGAGTTCTCGCCGTCCTGGTCGTCGCGGCTGAATCGCTGTCGGCCACGTTCGTAGAGATCGCGGCCATGGTCAACGCCGCGGCGGCCGCGGTCGTATCCGGATCGGACGTGATGAACGAGGCTGGTCACGGCGTGGGTGAGGTCCTGGCGGGTGTGGTCGCCGAGCTCTTTTTTGAGCCACCAGAACAGGCCGGTCGCGACGACCGACATCAACGCGATGAGCACGAGCAGGGCTACCGGGTGGGTCATGTGGACCTGGGCGCCGTATCCACCGGGTGCGGCCATCTTGAGCAGGATCACGGCGGCGAATGAGATGTAGACGACGTAGACGAAGACCAGGAAGGCGTGTTTGAAGAACTCGCGTAGCCGCCGGCCGGCGCGGCGGCGGGGGCGGCCTTTGATCATGGCGGGGCCGGCGGCGAACAGGGCCATGATGGCGTTGAGGAACGCGGCCCCGCACACCATGATGTAGCTGTAGGTGACGTAGCAGATGAAGATGGTCAAGCACGCGCCGAGCGCCCAGAACAAGAACCCGATGCCGACGTTGCTGCCGTCGAGGTGCTGGGCGAAGGAAAGCGCTTGGGGGGCACCGCATCCGCCGTCTGCGGCGGCGGCCATGGCGTGGGCGGGCGCGGCGGGTTGACCGGTGAGGAGGGCTTGCGAGTAGGCGCCGCCGCAGCTGCCGATGCCGTCGACCGGGCCGCCGAAGTTCCACAGCTGCAGCGGCATTCGGATTGTCGCATCGGCGATGCCGGCGGTGAGGTGGCTGAGTTGGCCCTGGATGCCGCCCGGTGTGATCGCGCCGTTGTTCATCGCGGCCTGGGCAACGGTGAAGCCGAGGTTGCGGCCTTGGTTGAGCAGGCCGTTGTCGCTGTAGAGCTCGGTGAGCGGGTCTTTGGTCAAGATGATGCCGATGATGCCGATCATGAAGGTGCTCAACATGATTCCCCAGCCGCTGCCGCGTCGGCCGTGCCCGATCAGGTGGTAGGCGCCCACGGCGAGACCTAGGGCCAGGCAGATGGGAAACACGTACAGTTCGACGAGCAGGTTGCGCAGCACCTCGAACAGCGGCCTAAACCAGGTGGCCAGCCAGTACAGCCACGTCGAGGACATCGCGAAGCGCAGCAGCCACAACGCCAGGGTGATCATCACGATGTACACCGAGGCTTGGGCCTGCAGCGCGGTGGCGATGCTGTCGTGGGTCAATCCCTCGGTGAGCGCGTTGCCGGCCCAGCGGAACCACGAGGTGGGGTTGAGGCTGATGTCGGGACCCGCTTCGGTGATGGCTTCGCGGGTGGAGACCACCGACAGGTAGTAGGACCCGACCGGCACGCCGTAGCTGTCGGTGATTCCGGTCCAGTTCAGCGCTGCGGCCATGGTGGAGGCGAACGCCGGCGGCGCGGCGGCCACCGCCCACACCGCGAGCACGTGGGTGGTCAGCCAGAACGTGAGGACCCGGCGCAGGCGCGGGTGGATGGCCAGCCGGTAGCCGATCCAGTCGGCCATCCGCGCACCGCGGGTTGTGGGCGTGCTCATGCGGCGGCCCGTCCGGGGGTGGTGTCGTAGGCGGCGTGCAGAACGGGGTCGGGTTCGGCGGCCACTCTGATCGGGGCGGGGCGGCGGAACTCGTCGACGAAGAAGCCGTAGCCTTCGCGATCGCCGCGATCGCCGCGATCGGGCGCGCCGGTTATCGCGGCGGTGAAATCGTCGTCGAACGCGGTGGGGTCGCGCATGTGCTCCGGTGAGGGCTCGGCAAGGAAGTACTCCTCGATGTCGTCGAAGTCCTCGACGCGGATTCCGGCGCGGCGCGCGACTTCTCGGGCGAGCTCGTCGGATTCGAAGGGCATGATCAGCTGCTGGGTGATGAACTTGTCGCCCATCAGTTTCAGGTCGGCGACGGGGTCTTGGGTGATGATCACCAGCCCGGTGTAGTGCTTGCGGGCGCGGCGGCTGATCAGGTGCGCGTCGGAGGCTCCTGCGCGCGAGTTGAGCAGCCCGCCGGCTTCCTCGAGCACGATCAGGCCGAAACGGTATTTGTTGGCGAAGAAGGTGATTCGGGCCAGGCGTACGAGCATGCCGTAGATGGCGACGGAGGCTTTCTTGCGGTCTGAGAGCGCTTGGTAGAGGTGCGGGGTGCTCATCTCCTCGGCGTCGGGCAGATCCAGGCTGCTGGTGAGCCAAATGGTGACGTCGAGGGCGTCCAGGTCGGGGACGGGCAGGGTGTCGTCGAAGATGGCTTGGGTGAAGTCGTAGGTGGCCCACGATTGCAGCGCGATCAGCACGGGTTGCAGGTCGGCGGCCAGTTGGGCGACGTGCTCGGGTCGGGTGTCG
>Ga0207688_10002016_pt1 | contig 10892 bp, 8 predicted proteins | sample KBSMiscanthusM4_FD_184296 | JGI IMG/M metagenome (GOLD analysis project Ga0207688, IMG submission 184296) | Miscanthus rhizosphere microbial communities from Kellogg Biological Station, Michigan, USA - M4 (SPAdes) (version 2) | ecosystem: Host-associated > Plants > Roots > Rhizosphere ...
CACTGCCATGCTCGGGTTGGCCTGCCGCGCAGTCGTTTGAACTTTCTGCAGGGCCCATCACACGAGATGCTCATCGATGCGCGCTGCCAGGGAGTACAACATGGAGCGGTAGAAGGCCCCGTAGTAGTTGATCCAGCCTCGGACCTTGTGGGGTGCCAATAGTAGGGCTCGGGTCGCTGACCAGCGGCGATCGCTGGCTAGGCATGATCCCGGTGTGTCGCTGCGATTGTTGTATTTGATCTTCTGGCAGATGCTCGGCTTGGTCCTGCTGCTGGGCCGCACGTCCGCCACGAAGGACGTCGAGCTCCTCGTGCTGCGGCACGAGGTCGCCGTCCTCCGACGAGCCAACCGAAGACCGCGCATGGACTGGGCGGACCGAGCCGTCTTCGCCGCACTCGTGCGACGGTTGCCCCGGGCGCTGCGTTGCCATCGCCTGGTCACCCCGAACACCCTCCTGTGCTGGCATCGCCGCCTCGTCCGCCGACGATGGACCTACCCGAACCAGCCCGGACGACCACCGATCGACGACGCCCTCGCCGCCTTGGTCGTGCGGATGGCGCGGGAGAATCCGCGCTGGGGGTACATGCGGATCCTGTGGGGTTTCAGAATGCGGGCATGGCGCCTGACCAGCGGTTTCAAGCCGCTGTCTCGTACTCGTTGAGGAGGCCGCCCAGGATCGGTCGACGCCGGATCCTGCCACGAACCGGCTCGGCAACCGGTGATGTCGGGCGCGGCGGCCGCAACTGCAGTGCCCGATGCGGACGCGCGGTGTTGTAGTGGGCGGCGTAACCGGCAAGGACCCGGTGAAGATGCCGCTCGCCGAAGATCAGCATGCGGTCGGTGACCTCGGTCCGCATGGCGGGACGACCGCTACCGAGTTGCGGCGAGTCCTCGCCGCTGGTGTGTCCGATGCCAAGAGAACGTTGCTGGCCAGTCCCGTGTTCACGGCGCCAGTCCAATTGGCGGGCTCCCGGCGAGCGGGTGCCGTGCTGTGCGCATAGGGGTGGCAGCTGCTCAAGCGGTCTCGGTAGGTGTCTGTGTGGATGGGGTGGTCGGAGCAACCAGACGTCTCCTCGCATGTCAGGCGGGCGAACCGAACAGCGCCGAGGCCCGGCCCGAGGGTGGGCGTCAGGGATGTGGCTCAGGGTTGGCGCAGGTCTTGATGGCGCGGCGCTCGTCCATGGCGGCGTAGCCGTTGGCGGGGTGTTGAGGGGCAGGGTGAGGTCAAAGGCCTTGCCGGGGTCGACGCGGCGCTGCCAGATGAGGTTGATCAGTTCGGGGAGGAAGCGACGGACAGTTGCGGGACTGCCGTGCAGGTGGGTAACGGAGAAGAAGAGCTCCTCGCCGGGAGTTCGACGTCGTGCGCGACGCGACATAGCCCACGAGGCGGATGGAGCGGATGGAGCGGATGGCCTGCATCATCGATTCCTGGGTGCCGACGGCTTCGATGACTGAGTGTGCGCTGGGCCCGTTGGGGGGTCTTTGATGCGGGCCACGTCTTGCTCGCCGCGTTCGGTGAGGATGTCGGTGGCGCCGAAGTCCGGTGCGAGCTTCTGGCGGGGCTTGGTCGTCGGACGGACTGCGGGGGGCGGGGACGAGGGCGGCCACGATGCGGTGGACGTCGGGGTCGAGCTGGTTTGATTCGCGAGGTGGAGCGTCCCCGCGAGTTCGGGGCTGGACACCGCCGACGCACAGAATGTGTTCGATACCGCAGCTACCACGATGCCGAACCCTTGCTCTCCGCACGCCCGATTGGCGGTGGTTCCGACAGATCGGGCGTGCGGAGGAGCTACTCGATGCGGATTTCGCGGCAGCGATGTTGCTCAGCGCCTCGTGTGAGGTCGTTGGCAGGCTGTGATCGGCGCAGGCGCGCTATGTGAAGAGGCGATGGGGGTCGTAGGTCCGTCGGATCCGCTCGAGGCGCTCGGTGTTCGAGCCGAACACCGCCTCGTGGCGCGTCTCGTTGTTCAGGCCGGCGAAGTTGACGTAGACGCCTCCGGTGGCGAAGGGGCGCATTGTGTCCCAGGACGAGCGGGCCCATTCGATGGCCGTAGCGTCGAGTGCGGGATCGGACCAGCCCGCGTCGATGCTGAGGTTGTATTGGGCGGTGCGGTGGGCGAAGGCGCTTTCGTCTTCGCCGATACGGGCGACTGCACCGCCGAGCGTTCGAATCACGATCAGTGACTGTGGGGTGGGCCTGGTGGCGTCGCAGTCCAGCATCGCCTGAACGGCCTGGTCGCTGAGCTGGTTCATGAAGTGCGACTTCATGAAGTATCGGCCACCGGCTGGGAAGGCGGCGTCGACCGAGCTCTGCACGTCGGCGTAGTGCACGGTGGCGCTCGCGTCCATGAGTGGGACGCCGAGCTCGCTGAGTGGGGCCAGTGCGTCCTGCCCTTCGGCGGGATCGCCCGCGTACACGCCCAGGACGATGACGACCTTCAATCCGTGCGTGTCCTCCGGAATCTCGGGGTCGACCGGGATGCTCCACAATGCGAGCTCCGGCGACACGGTGTCTGGCAGCCGCGGGGCGAGCTCGTGCCACCTACTCAGCACCTGCGGGGCCTGCTCGTAGGGGTACAGCACCTGTGCCGTGGTCACGCGTGGCCCCAGTGGGTGCAAGTCGAACTCGAACGAGGTGACCACGCCCAGCCCCCGGCCCCCGCCGCGGGCCGCCCACAGTAGGTCGGGGTGCTCGTCGCGGCTGGCCGTGCGTACGGAGCCGTCGGCGGTGACGATCTCGATCGAGCGCAGGTTGTCGCAGCTGAGGCCGTATGCCCGCTGGAGGATGCCCATCCCGCCGCCGAGCGTGAGGCCGGCGATCCCGGTCTCGGACACCTCACCCCCGGGTGTGACGAGACCGAACAGCTGCGTCGCGCGGTCGACCTCCGCCCAAGTGGCACCGGCCTGAGCCCGCACGGTGCGTGCCACCGGATCAACGTGCACGCTGCGCATCGCGGACAGGTCGATGACCAGACCGTCGTCGCAGACGGCACTACCAGCCACCTGGTGCCCTCCGCCACGAATGCTCACCGCCGGCCGGTAGCTCCGCGCTACCCCTACCGCTTCCACGACATCGGCCGTGCTGGTGCAGCGCGCGATCACAGCCGGGTAGCGGTCGATCAACCCGTTCCACACCCGGCGGGCGTCGTCATAGCCTGGGTGCGCGCGGTCGATCACCTCGCCGCGCAGCACCGCCCGCAGCGCGGTCGCGATCGCGTCCTCCCTCTTTCGCGGCGCCGCCCCTTGCAGCTCGCTGGTCACCATTGTCCTCGTCTCCTCTCGCTCCGGCTCGGTGCCGGTCACGCACGAGCCTCCAAGGGCGGCCTGGCACGGCACTGGCACGGCGCTGTCAGATCGCACCCGGGCTCAGATCCCACCTGGGCGGCGGGGCACCGCACCGCGTCCGGGGACCGGGACGGTGCTGGCAAGGCGCGAGCGCGCTCCGCTAGCCGGTGTTGAACCTGTTGAAAGGCGGACCACCTACTGCGGGCGTCGAGGATGGCCCAGGCGACCTTGCGTCGGAGCGGCAGGGCGGCATGCTGGTGGCGGGGGTGGACAGTGGGAACGGACGCCGGTACGCACCCGGTCCGGGTGGAGGTGCTCGGTCCGCTGCGGCTCGTGGTGGGCACCCCCGTCGATGTGCGCGGGCCGAAGCGCCGCGCCGTGCTCGCACTCCTGGCACTGGCGGAGGGCCGCGCGGTCTCCGTCGAGGGCTTCCTGGACGCGCTGTGGCCCACCGACCTGCCCGAGTCGGGGCGGGCGGCGCTACACAGCCACGTCTCGCGATTGCGTCGACACCTCGGTTCCGCGGCAGCCCGGCTCGAGACCCTGGACGGCGGCTATCGCCTCCAGCTCGGCACCGACGAATTGGACGCGGGGCGGGCGCGCGCGCTGCTGACCACAGCCCGCGAGCAGGCCGGCCGCGACCCGGCCGCGGCGTGCGTATCGCTGCGATCGGCCCGGGCGTTGTGGCGCGGCCCGGTGCTCACCGACCTGGCGGAGGTCGCGCCCATCGCAACGGCGGCCGCCGGTTTCGACCAACTGCACCGCGACATCACCGACCTGCTGATCCGGTGCATGGTGGAGGCCGAGGAAACCGACGGCGTAGTCGGCATCGCTGCCGAGGCTGTTGCGTCCGATCCACTGCGCGAGCCCGCGGTGCTGCTGTTGATGCAAGCGCTGACGGTGACTGGGCAACCCGCCGAGGCGCTGCGCATCGGCTACGCATATCGCCGCCGGCTGGCCGATGAGGCCGGCCTGGACCCGTCCCCCGCCTTGAGCGAGGTCGAGCGGGCCGTCGCCGGCGGCGCCGCGGGCCGTTCCCCAGTCCGTCCGGCGGCGACCGCCGCGTCAGCTGGCCCCCTAATCGGGCGCGACGTGCAAATCGCTGCGCTGGACCGCCTGCTGGCCACTGAACGCCTTGTCACGCTGGTCGGGCCAGGCGGGGTGGGCAAGACCCGCATCGCCCTCGAAGTGGCACGGCGCGCCGAGGCGGCGACCGTTCTACTGCTCGCGCCCGTCACCGATTCGACCATGATTCCGCACGCCCTGGCTGCTGCGCTGGACCTGCGAGTGTCGCACGGTGAAGTCCTGCGTGCGTGCGCGTCGCTCCTCGCCGCCGGACCCGCCCTGCTCGTGATCGACAACTGTGAACACGTGCTCGACGGTGCGCGGGACACGGTCGTCGCGCTCCTCGACAGCTGCCCTCAGCTCACCGTGCTGACCACCAGCCGCGAGCCGCTCGGACTCGCCGTGGAAGTCCCATCGCGGCTCGCGCCTCTCCCGCTGCCCGACCCCGACGCCGACGCCGCCACCCTCGAGAGGACCCCGTCGGTGGCAGTGTTCCTCGACCGCGCCGCACGGGTCCGACGGGGCTTCACCGCCGGGCCTGAAGACCTGCGCGTTGTCGCCGACATCGTCCGGGGCCTTGACGGCATGCCGCTGGCCATCGAGCTCGCCGCGGGGCGACTGTCCAGCTTCTCACTCAGCGATCTGCGCGACCGCCTCGACCGTTCGCTCGACTTACTCGGGGGCGGCAGGCGCAGCACCGACGTCCGGCACCGCACGTTGCGCGCGACGGTTCAGTGGTCCTATGAGCTGCTGTCCCTCGACGAGCAGCGGCTGTTCCGGAACTTGTCGGTGTTCGTCGACGGCGTCGACCTCCCGACGGCCGAGGATGTCGCGCACCGCGTCTGCGTCACCGGCGACCCGGGCAGCGCCTTGGCGCACCTCGTGGACGCGTCGATGATCGACGCGGCGTTCGAGGGCCGCACGCGCTACCGCATGATGGAAACGCTGCGCGCGTTCGGGCTCGACCGGCTCGCGGCAGCCGGCGAGCACGAGGCCGCTACCGACCGACTGCTGCGCTGGGCGGTGGAGTTGACCGCGTGGATCGATATCACCATCGGCTCCGAGCGAGAGGCGGAGGCCGACGCCGCGCTGCGCCGCGAGCTGGCCAATCTGCGCGCCGCCTGGCAGCTGGCGCGCGGTGAACCGACGCTCGACGCCGCAGCTGCCATGGTCACAGCTCTGTTCGAGGCGTCCACGTGGCGCGACGTCGTGGAGAACCGGGCGTGGGCCGAGGAGCTGGCCGAGGATCCGGCTCTCCGGGACCATCCTCGCGCCGCTGCGGTGTTCGGCGCCGCCGCAGATGCCGCCTACCACCGCGGAGACCCGATGCAGGCCGACCAGCTCGCCCGGGCGGGACTCGAGGTCGCCTCCGACCCCTACGGCCGCTGGGTTTGCCTGGCGTCGCTGTCGCAGGCCGACCTCGCCCGCGGAAGGTTCGCCGAGGCGGTCGAGCATGCCCTCGCCGCCGCGGCCGTCGCGACGCGGCCGGCAGAGAACGTCGGTATCGCCGTGCTCGCCGCAACCTACGCGGGCGACTTGGACCGGGCGCGAGTCCTGCGCGAGAGGATCGTCACCGAGGGTGCGTCGCCGACCATGCGTGCCTTCGCCGCGTACGTCGACGGCGAGGTGGAAGCCGCCGCCGGCCGCGGGAGCCTCGCCGAGGAGCACTACGAACGGGCGATCAAACTTGCCCGCTCGTCCGGGGCCACATTCGTCGTCGGTGTCGCCTCGGTCGGGCTGCTGACAACACGCGCGGCGGCGGATCGAATCGTGGACGCGCTACGCGACTACCGCGAGGTCATCGACTACTTCGCCGGGACCGGGTGCTGGACCCAGCTATGGACCACGCTTCGCAATCTCGCCGAGCTGCTGCGTCAGCTCGGCGATACCGAGCCGGCGCGCCTGCTGGACACCGCGGCGGACCAAGCGCCCGACGCGCCCGCCGTCGGCGGGCGCACCGGCGTTCGGCCGGGGTCGGTGAGGGTTGGCCGATCGCGGGCACTCGACGTGGCCCACGCGGCCATCGATCGAAATCTGGCGCTCCCGCCGGGTCGGCGATGACAAGGCACTCCACCGACTCGTGTTCGACACTGCCCGTACCCCTGCTCTGAAGGAGCCGCCGTGAACCAACAATCCGTCACCGATGCCGCGACGGTCGAGGCGAACAAGCGCCTCGCCGTGCGCTGGCTCGAGCTCGTGAGCGCAGGCGACGTTGACGAGCTCTGCCGGATGACCGACGCGTCGTGGACGATGGACGGCGGGCCGCCGCACCTGCCCGTCGGTCCCGACGGCATCCGGGCTCTGTTCGCCACGTTCGGCGAGATCACCCAGACCTGGCAAGTCGAGGACGTGATCGCCGAGGGCGACAAGGTGGTCGTCCGGGCCACGAACCGCTGCGTGCAGGACAGCTTCTTAGGCGTCTCGGCCGCCGGTGTCGAGCAGGTGTTCACCGCCGTGTTCATCTTCCAGTTCGCCGACGGGTTGGCCGTCCGGACCTGGCGCAACGCGGCCGACCTGCAGCGCTTGCTGCAGCTCGGCGCGCGGATCGCCCCGCCAGAGTAGGCGCTGCCCCGGGCTGGGCAGCCCGACCGGGGCCTTGGGCACCGGTTCCGACGAGGCAGCGCCGTCTGTGGTGGACGCTGCTGTGCGGCCGAGATGGTCAGATGGCTGTGCCGGGACTACCTGTTCATCCGGCGGATCCGGGAGACCGGGTCGCGTCGGCGCAGCAAACCCGTCTCGCCGCGTGCGGGACCGAGCTCCGCCACCCCGCGGCCGCCGGAAGACTGTGTGAGCAACCGGATCGGTCGCGGCGGCCGAGACCGTGACGCATCGACCAGTCTTCGACGTCAGGGACGCGCTGATGGGCTCATGGCGGCCACCCAGCAGCCGAGCGGCACGAGCCGGGCTAGCGGTGTTCGTCGACGGCGTCAACCTGGACACCGCCGAGCGGCTCGCCACCGATCTCGGTGTCACCGGCGACCCCGCGGGCGTCCTGGCCCGGCTCGTCGACGCGTCCATGATCGAGGTGACCTTCCGCGGAGGCACCCGCTACAGCATGCTGGAGACGCTGCGCGCGTTCGGGCTCGACCGCCTCGCCGCCGCGGGCGAGGCGGAGGCCGCCGCGAGGTGGCTGGTCCGGTGGGCGGTCGAACTGGGTCGCTGGTTCGAGGCGGCGGTCGCCACTGACCGCGAGCCCCAGGCCGACGCCGTGCTGCGCCGCGAGCTGGCGAACCTGCGCGTCGCATGGCGGACGGCGCGGGAGCGCGGGCTCGTCGACGACGCGGCCGCTCTGGTCGCGTCCCTCTTCGACGCGGTCATGAGCCGCGACCTGGTCGAAGTGCGCGCGTGGGCACGGGAGCTGGCCGACGACCCGGCCGTGCGCGGGCGCCCCGATGCCGCGGCCGTCTTCGCCGGGGCGGCGTACGCCGCCTACGCCGCGGGCGACCAGGATCGGGCCGACGCGCTCGCCCGCGCCGGGCTCGCGGAGGGTGGAGCAGGCGTGCCCCACTGCCGTCACGCGTTGGCGGTCGTCGCCCTCGCCCGGGGTGCGTACGTGGAGGTCGTCGAGCACTGCCTCGCCCACGATGCGGTCGGGGCGGTGCGCCACGGCTTCTTCGGCCTCGCGGCCCTCGCGTGCGCCTACGCCGGAGACGTGGAGCGGGCTCGGGAGCTCAACGGGCGCTGGAAAGCTGTGGCGAGCGCGCCCTCCCACCGCGCGTGGGCCGCCTACTACGACGGCGAGATCGAGAACACTGCAGGCCGTCGCGGCCGGGCCGAACAGCACTACCTCCGCGCGGTGGCGCTCGGCCGCTCCTCGGGCGACACGTTCGTCGTCGCGGTCGCGACCGTGGGGCTGCTGTCGGTGCTCCCCCGTGACGGCCGCGCCCAGGAGGCCCTCACCGGCTACCGCGAGGTCATCGACTATTTCGCCCGCACCGGCAACTGGACCCACCAATGGACCGCCCTGCGCAATCTCGCGGAGCTGTTGCGCACCCTGGGCGACGCCGAACCCGCCGCGCTGCTCGAGGGCGCAGCCGACGCCGCCTCGGACGCACCGGCGCGCCCGGGCGGGCCCGCTGCCGCGCCCGACGGCCCAGTTCCCGATCGAGCCGCCGTCCTCGAGCTCGCGCGAGAGGCGATCGACCGCCATCTCGGCGAGCATCCACGGCCGGATGATCCCGTCGATCCACCGCGACCGCAGCAGCCCGTGCGGGATCGGGACAGCGCCGCCTCATCGTGAGCGCTCAGCAGGTCTCCTCGAGGTCGGCAGCGACGGGTGGAGCGGGCCGCGTCGCGATGGCATGACGGGGGCACTCGACAAACCACTCCTGCCCCACCCACGCCGCGTAGCCGTCCTCGCCGAGTTCGGTGAGGAGCCCGGCGGTCTGGGTCGCCTGCGCCGCGAGCGCGCGGACCTTGCGAGCCGCGGTCCGCGGATCCAGGTCCAGGTCGACCGCCATCCGGTCAGCGGGTGCGGTGATCGGGTAGCCGGGCAGGTAGACGCCGAAGCGTTCGTCGAGCCACGCCCAGCGGGCCACGTGCCGTTCGGCGATGGCCGCGTACAGCAGCCGTGCGCCGGGCGCGGCCACCCGGTCGAAGGCCGCCGTGGCCCACGCCGAGACGGTCTGGTGGTCGGGATGACCGGTGATCCCGTCTGGGCCGAAGGTGAGCACGGTGTCCGGGCGGATCTGCTCGATCAACGCACACAGCTCGTCCACGGCCCGTTGCTCGTCGGCTGCGGCGCAACCGCCGTCGGCGTGCCCCAACCAGTGGTGCTCGCTGACGCCGAGGACGCGCAGGCAGCGGGCCAGCTCGGTCGTACGTTCCGCGGCCAGCCGCTGCGGCGGCCAGAGCGCGGGATCGGGCGTGCCGAACTCGCCGCGGGTGGCGGTGGCGCACACCACCCGCGAGCCCGCGTCGGTCGCCAGTGCCATCAGCCCGCCGGACAGGTATGCCTCGTCGTCGGGGTGGGCCCAGATGCCGAGGATCGTTCCGAGCCCGCTGACCTCGGCCGCGTTCCTGATCATGTCCGGCCCTTCCGCAAGAGCAAGGTGTGCAGGGCCAATCCGGCTGTGCAGCATCCCGCCGCGAGCAGCCAGAGCCGTCCGGCGCCGACGGTGTCCACGACGATCCCGCCGAGCAGCGCACCCGTGGCGAATCCGAGCTGGACGGCGGAGCTGTTGAGCGCCAGCACGACCGGCGGCGGGCCGACGCCCAGGCCGACCAGCCGGTGCTGCGTTGCGGCGACGAAGCCCCAGGCCCCTGCGCCCCACGCGACCACGAGCGCGGCGGCGGTGACAACGGAGGCCACCACCGGGACCAGCGCGACGACGGCAACGAGCGCCGCAGCAGCGGCCTGCACGGTCCGATGAGTGCCCCAACGGTCAGCGCCCGCGCCACCCCACCAGCTACCGAGCAGGCCACCCACGCCGAACGCCCCGATCAGCAAGGCCACCGGTGCGGTGGCGCCCAACAGCACGTCCAGGTAGGTGAACAGGGCGTTGGAACCGGCGGTCACCAGCAGCGTGACCGCCAGGCTTCCGGCCAGCGCCGGGGACTGCAGCCGCCCCCACCGCGCCCGCGCGCCCGTGGGTTCCCACCCGGCGCGCCACGACAGGGCCAGCGCCGTGCCCACGGCGAGCACGGCGACCAGCGCGAAGGCGGCCCGCCACGAGTACGCCCCCGCCAGTAGCACGGCGATCGGCGCACCGCCGATCACCGCGATCGACGTCCCCGCAAGGACCACCGCGAGCGCCCGTCCCCGGTGGGCGGCCTGCACGGCGGCCACCGCGGCCGCGCCTGCGGCGGGCACGTAGGCGGCCGCGGCGAGCGCGGCCCCGATCCGCGTGACCAGCAGCGCGGCGAGCGAAGGGGCGACCGCGGACGCTGCGGAGAAAAGCCCGAACACAGCCAGTGAACCGACGAGCACGGCCCGCGGCCTGCGACCTGCCAGCAGTGCGCCGAGCAGCGGCGCGGCGATCGCGGACGTCAGCGCGAACACCGAAACCACCGAGCCGGCCGCGCCCACCGAGACGTCGAGGTCCGCGGCCAACCCGGTGAGCAGGCCTGCGATCACGAAGGTGCCGGTGGCGATCGCGAACGCGCCCACGCTCAGCACGGCCACGCACGCCCACCCGCCCCGAGCCGCGCGCGGACCGCTCGTCCACACCACCGCGGTGGTGGCGATCCCGTCGCTCATCTCGTCCTCCCCGGTTCGTCCCCGGCGATGCTGCGCGGTCCTGCCGACGGCGCGCTGTCACGGCGCTGACGCCCCCGGGGCCGCGCTGTCAGGCCACTGGCCCGCGGATAAGCCCCGCCGTCGCCGCGCAGAGGCGGGGGTCCCGTCGACGCGTCCTGCGGACGACCGGGTCCGGACGTGTCCGTCCGCCTCCCTGCGCGACACACCTCCAACATCATTTGCCGGGCGCTCTTAGGCGTGCTTAGGGCCTGGGCAGCTACGCGGCGGCGGAGTCACGATGACGGCCCGCGTGGAGAGCCCAGAATCGGGCATAGAGTCCCCGTCGTTGTCAGGAGACCCTGTG
>Ga0207688_10002022_pt1 | contig 10880 bp, 12 predicted proteins | sample KBSMiscanthusM4_FD_184296 | JGI IMG/M metagenome (GOLD analysis project Ga0207688, IMG submission 184296) | Miscanthus rhizosphere microbial communities from Kellogg Biological Station, Michigan, USA - M4 (SPAdes) (version 2) | ecosystem: Host-associated > Plants > Roots > Rhizosphere ...
GTGATCCGCACCCCCTCGCCCACGGTCAGGTTCTCCCCCGCGGAGAACCGCCCGGTGGTCACCCCGAACTGCTGGGCGCGGGACTCGAACTCGGTCATGGCCTCGGGGCTTTCGACCTTGTAGCCGAGTTTGACCAGCCCTACCCCGCCTTCTTCGAGCACCAGGGAGTGGTGGTCCCACTCGTCCCAGCACTTGAGGTAGAGCTTGCCGGGCTCGGACGCGACGACTTCCATGCCCAGGGTGTTGGAGTAGTGATTACGTGATTCCTCCAGGTCGGTGACGCGCAGGTGCACGTAGCCCAACCGGATGACCTTGCTCATGGTGTTCCTTTCGGTGGTGTGGTGAGGAATCCGAGGACCCGTCGTAGCCGGTCACCTTCCTGCAGTTCGACCACGACGTTGGTGAGCGGCACTGCGCGGCAGCTCAGGCAGATGCCTTCGACGCGCTCGTCGTCGGTGAGCACGCTGTCGGCGACGGGGCGCTCGTAGCGCACCTCGCCCGCGAGCAGGTGCAGCTTGCAGACGCCGCAGCCGCCGCGCTTGCACCCGACCCGGTAGCGCAGCCCGGCCCGGCCCAGCGCCTTCAGCAGCGTCTCCTCGCCGACGGCGGTGACGTGCAGGCCGTCGGGGAGGACGGTGATGTCGTTCTCGACGTCCTTGGGGTCAGCCACCGCGCACCTCGACCAGGCCGAGCCCGTCGAACTCGGCGGTGAGGCGCTCGCCCACCCGCAGCGGCACCGCGGCGGTGAGCCCGCCGGTGAGCACGACGGTGCCCGGTTCGATCCGGTCGTCGCGCGCGGCCAGCGCGCCCGCGAGCCAGGCCAGCGCGGCGGCCGGGTGGCCCATGGCGGCGCCGCCCGCCGCGGTGTCGAACCCGCCGGGGAACTCGAACACGCAGCCCAGCACGTGCAGGTCCACGAGGTCGTCGGGCTTGCGGGGCTGGTCGCCGAGCACCACGCGCGCGGCGCCCGCGTTGTCGGCGACGGAGTCGACCAGCCGGAACGGCTCGGAGTAGCGGGAGTCGGCCACCTCGATCGCCGGGTACACGGCGTCGATCGCGGCGAGCACGGCGGCGACGTCCGCGCCCGGCGGGATCGGCCGTCCGACGACGAGGGCGAGCTCCGGCTCGGCACGCGGGTGGATCAGCTCGGCCACCGTGATCGGCTGCCCAGGGGGCACGAGCATGTCCTCGGTGATCCGGCCGTACACCGGCTCGCGGATGCCCAGGGCGTCCCGCTTGACCTTGCTGGTCATGCCGAGCTTGATCCCGACGACGCGCTTGTCGCCGACGACCAGCTCCTGCGTCGCGTAGCCGACGGCGGTGGAGAGGAACGGGTTCTGCTTGCTGAACGGACGGATCGGGGTGCGGTCGCGCGCGGCGGCCAGCAGCGCCGCGGCCATGGTGCGCGGGTCGGTCGGCTGCGTCGTCACAGCGCACCGAACCGCACGCTCACGGTGCCGAGGTGCGCGAACTCGGCGGAGAAGCGGTCGCCGGGGCGGGCGGGCACCATCCGGGTCAGCGCCCCCGCCAGCACGACGTCGCCGCGGCGCAACCCCTCGCCGAACCCGGCGAGCGTGTTGGCCAGCCACCCGAGCGCGGCGGCCGGGTGGCCGAGCGCGGCCGCGCCCGCGCCGCTGTCGATCGGGGTGCCGTTGCGCGAGAGCAGCACCCCCAGCAGCCGCAGGTCCAGGCCCGCGACGGGCGTTGCGCTCCCGAGCACCACCCGGGCGGCACCCGCGTTGTCGGCGACGGTGTCGGCGATGCGGCTGCGCCACTGGGCGACCCGGCTGTCGACGACCTCGAGCGCGGGCAGCACGCCGCCGATCGCCCCGAGCGCGTCGTCCGTGGTGACGCCGGGGCCTGCCAGGTCGCCCGCCAGCACGAACGCCAGCTCGGCCTCCACCCGCGGCGCGACCAGCTCGGCGAGCGACAGCTCGGCGCCGTCGTCCACGAGCATGCCGTCGGTCAGCACCCCGAAGGTGGGTTCGTCGACGCCCAGCATCTGCTGCGTGCGGCGCGAGGTGAGGCCGAGCTTGCGGCCGCACACCGTCGCGCCCGCCGCGACGCGGCGGGCCACGTTGTGCGCCTGGATCGCGTACCCGTCGGCGATGCCGAGGCTGGGGTCGGCGTCGGTGAGCGGGGCGATCGGCGCGCGTTCGCGCTCCGCACGCCACAGCGCATCGGCCATCTCCGCAACACCCATACCGAGCACGGTGTCATCCGTACCCCCTGGTTGGCGCAGGGAAAAGCCCTAGGTTTTCGCCTCGGCAGGGGTGGGACCGGGGACACACCTAGGTGTTCGTCCGGTGCGAAGCAGACCCTCCCGCCGTGACGCTGAATCCCATGACGGACACCCTGGAACAGATCAGGCACAAGATCGACGGTGCGGTGGACGTGGATCCCGAGCACGGGCGCTACCGCGGTCGCCGCGAGGCGTTCACCGATCCCGACCTGTTCGAGCTGGAGATGAAGTACATCTTCGAGGGCAATTGGATCTACCTCGCCCACGAGAGCCAGCTGCCGAACAACAACGACTACCTCACCACGTACATCGGCAGGCAGCCGATCGTGATCTCGCGCGACAAGGAGGGCGCGCTGCACGCCCTCATCAACGCCTGCAGCCACAAGGGCGCGATGCTCTGCCGCCGCAAGAAGGACAACCGGGGCACGTTCACCTGCCCGTTCCACGGTTGGACGTTCCGCAACAACGGCAAGCTGCTCAAGGTCAAGGACCCCCGCGGCGCCGACTACCCGGAGCAGTTCAACACCGAGGGCTCGCACGACCTCACGAAGGTGGCGCGCTTCGAGTCCTACCGCGGCTTCCTGTTCGGCAGCCTCAACCCCGACGTCGTCCCGCTCGTCGAGTTCCTCGGCGGCGCGGCGAAGGTCATCGACATGATCGTGGACCAGTCGCCGGAGGGCCTTGAGGTGCTCAAGGGCTCCTCCACCTACACCTACGACGGCAACTGGAAGGTGCAGGCCGAGAACGGCGCCGACGGCTACCACGTGTCGGCGGTGCACTGGAACTACGCGGCCACCACCTCGCGGCGCACCACCGGCGAGTCGGCCACCGAGACGAAGGCCATGGACGCGGGCCAGTGGGGCAAGCTGCGCGGCGGCTACTACGCCTGGGACCACGGCCACGTGCTGCTCTGGAACGAATGGGGAAACCCCGAGGACCGGCCGCTGTGGAACCGCCGTGACGAATGGGCCAAGGAGTTCGGACAGGCCCGCGCGGACTGGATGCTGAAGTTCTCGCGCAACCTGTGCGTCTACCCCAACGTGTACATCATGGACCAGTTCTCGTCGCAGATCCGGCACTTCCGGCCGATCTCCGTGGACCAGACCGAGGTCACCATCTACTGCATCGCCCCGAAGGGCGAGAGCGCCGAAGCACGAACCGCCCGGATCCGCCAGTACGAGGACTTCTTCAACGCCAGCGGCATGGCCACCCCGGACGACCTGGAGGAGTTCCGCTCCTGCCAGAAGACCTACCTGGCCGGGGCCGCCCCGTGGAACGACATGAGCCGTGGCGCGGGCCACTGGATCGACGGCCCGGACGACGACGCCAAGGAGCTGGGCCTCGAGCCCGTCTCCAGCGGGCAGCGCACCGAGGACGAGGGCCTCTACCTGGTCCAGCACGGCTACTGGAAGAAGGCCATGCGCGACGCCGTCGAAGCCGAGACCGCGGAAGCTGAGGGGGCCTGACATGGCTGTTTCGCAGAACGAGGTCGAGCAGTTCCTCTACCGCGAGGCCCGCTACCTCGACGACCGCGAGTTCGACAAGTGGCTGGAGTGCTACGCCGCGGACGCCGAGTTCTGGATGCCTGCGTGGGACGACGACGACACCCTCGTCACCGACCCGACCACCGAGATCTCACTGATCTACTACAACAACCGCGGCGGTCTGGAGGACCGGGTCTTCCGGATCAAGACCGACCGGTCGAGCGCCACCAGCCTCCCCGAGCCCCGCACCAGCCACAACATCTCGAACGTCGAGATCCTCTCCCAGGACAGCGACGTGGTGGAGGTCCGGTTCAACTGGTTCACGCTCTACTACCGCTACCAGAACATCGACCCCTATTTCGGCACGTCGTACTACACGGTCGATTTCTCCGGGCCGGAGCCGCAGATCAAGCGGAAGAAGGTCGTGCTCAAGAACGACTACATCCACCACGTCGTCGACATCTACCACGTGTGAGGCCGACATGACCTTCCAGATCGCGCTCAACTTCGAAGACGGGGTCACCCGCTTCATCGAGTGCAAGCCGAACGAGGTGGTGGCCGACGCGTCCTACCGGCAGCGGATCAACATCCCGCTGGACTGCCGCGACGGGGCCTGCGGCACGTGCAAGTCGTTCTGCGAGAGCGGCAGCTACGACGGCGGCGACTACATCGAGGACGCGCTCACCGACGAAGAGGCCGACGAGGGCTTCGTCCTCACCTGCCAGATGGTGCCCGAGTCGGACCTCATCCTGCGCATCCCGGCCACCTCGGACGTCGCGAAGACCAGCATCGCCACCCACAGCGGCGAGGTGACCCACGTCGAGCGGGTGTCCGACACGGCGATCGCGTTCGGCGTCAAGCTGGCGAACCCGTCGGCGCTGGGCTTCCTGCCGGGGCAGTACGTGAACATCCAGGTGCCGGGCACGGACCAGACGCGCTCGTTCTCGTTCAGCTCCGGGCCCGGCCGCGACGAGGTGGAGTTCCTCGTGCGCAACACCACGCACGGCGTGCTCACCACCTACCTGCGCGACCGCGCACAGCCCGGCGACCGGATCGAGTTCAACGGGCCGCTCGGCAGCTTCTACCTGCGCGAGCTCAAACGCCCCGCGGTGTTCCTCGCGGGCGGCACCGGCCTGGCGCCGTTCCTGTCCATGCTGGAGAAGATCGAGGCGGCGGGCGGCTCGGAGTACCCGATCCACCTGATCTTCGGCGTCACCAACGACCCGGACCTCGTCAAGACCGACGTGCTGGACGGCTTCGCCGAGCGCATGGAGAACTTCACCTACGCCTGCACGGTCGCGGCCGAGGAGTCCAGCTACCCGAACAAGGGCTACGTCACCCACCACCTCCAGCCCGAGCACCTCAACAACGGCGAGCTGGACATGTACCTCTGCGGCCCGCCGCCGATGGTGGACGCGGTCCGCAAGCACCTGGCCGACCAGGGCATCCAGCCCAACAGCTTCTACTACGAGAAGTTCGCGGGCAGCGGCGTCGTCACCGAGATCGGCGAGGTCCACGTCAAGGTGCCGGAGTCGAACGAGGCCTTCGACGCGCGGATGGCGCTGGAGCTCGGCGCGGCCAGCATGGTGTGCGGCAAGCTCACCGCCGACCAGCTCGCCGAGTACCGGCGGCTGGCCGACGCGACCGCCACGCACATCTCCGGCAACAAGTTCAGCGACTCGGCGGGCTTCCGCGAGGCCAACGCGGCGTTCCACCTCTTCCCGGTGCAGGCCACCGGCAACCCGACGCTCGTCGAAGCGCACCGCAAGCTGCTCGTCACCGAGTACATGGGCGAGGTGTTGACGCTCACGACGGACCTGGTCGGCGACATCACCCACGACCACCGCGAGATCGTCGACGCCTTCGAGAAGGGCGACTTCGAGCGGCTGCGCGCCGTGATGGTCGAACACAACGAGCACGCCAAGCTGACCATGAAGGCCGGCATCGAAGCGGCGGGGAACAAGGCCTGACATGGTGTACCCCGATCGCTTTGCCGGAAAGGTCGTCGTGGTGACCGGCGCGGCGCAGGGCCTCGGCGAGGCCGTGGCCACCAGGGCGGCCCGCGAGGGCGCCTCGGTGGCCTGCGTCGACCGTTCCGACCTGGTGCACGAGGTGGCGGGCAAGCTCGCCGCCGAAGGGGCGCAGACCATCGCGCTCACCACCGACCTGGAGCGCTACCTCGGCGCGTCGACGGCCATGGCCGCGGCCCGCAACCGCTTCGGCCGGATCGACGTCCTGATCAACAACGTGGGCGGCACGATCTGGGCCAAGCCGTACGCGCACTACGCCGAGGCGGAGATCGAGGCCGAGATCCGGCGCTCGCTCTTCCCCACGATGTGGTGCTGCCGGGGCGTGTTGCCGATCATGCTGGCCCAGGGCCGCGGTGTGATCGTCAACGTGTCCTCGGTGGCCACCCGCGGCCTCAACCGGGTGCCGTACGCGGCGGCCAAGGGCGGGGTGAACGCCCTCACGGCGTCGCTGGCCTGGGAGTACGCCGAGCACGGCATCCGGGTGGTGGCCACCGCGCCGGGCGGCATCGCGGCGCCGCCCCGGCGGGTGCCGCGTGGCACGGTGACCGAGCAGACCGACGAGGAGAAGGCCTGGTACCAGACGGTGGTCGACCAGACCGAGTCGTCCTCGCTGCTGCACCGCTACGGCACGCTCGACGAGCAGGCCGCACCGATCCTCTTCCTGGCGTCCGACGAGGCGTCCTACATCACGGGCACCCGGCTGCCGGTCGCGGGCGGGGATCTCGGATGAGCGTCGACTACGTGCTGGCCCCTTCGGCGACGCTGGACGCGGCGCAGCGGGCGATCGCCGCGGCGATCATGAAGGCGGAGGAGCTCGCGGTCGACGTGTGCATCGCCGTCACCGACGGCGGCGGCCACCTGCTGGCGATGGCCCGGATGGACCGGGCCCCGCTGCTCTGCATCCACATCGCGCAGGACAAGGCCTACTCCGTGGCGTCCTTCGGCGGGCTGCCCACCAGCGACTGGTGGCGGCTGCTCGAGTCCGAGCCCGCACTGCTGCACGGCATCGTGAAGACCGAGCGTCTCATCATCTTCGGCGGCGGGGTGCCGCTGGTGTGCGACGGGCGCACGGTGGGCGCGATCGGCGTCTCCGGCGGGTCCGCGGAGCAGGACGTCCAGATCGCCGAGGCGGGCGCCGCCGTCCTCGGCTGAGGGAACACCGATGGCGCGCCGGATCCCGCCCGGGACCGGCGCGCCCTTTCGTCGTGTGCGCCGCTACTGCGGCGGGCGGGCCAACAGGATCGAGCAGTTCGGACGGCCCCTGATGACCTGCTCGGCCACGCTGGACGCCCGGTAGTGCTGGTAGCCGAGCACGATGATGTCCACGTCGAGCTCCTTGGCCCGCTGGAGGATCACGTCCGCGGCGTCGTGCCGGGTCGCCTCGATCAGCTCGCCGTGCACCTCGATGCCCGCCGCGGCCAGCGTGTCCACCGCGTCCTGCACGACCTGGCGCTCCCGCACGTCCACGTCGTCCTCGGCGGCGCGGACGCCGAGCCCGGCACCCGCGCTGATGTCGCCCGGGATGATGTGCCCGCGCGCCACGTGCAGGAGGTGCACCGCGCAGCCCGCCATGGTGGCGAACTGCACGGTGCGGCTCAGCGAGTTGTCCGGCGAGTCCGGTGCGGCGTCGATCGAGATCAACATTCGCTGGTACATGGGATTCCTCTTACTTCGCGGGTTCGACGGTGACCGACGGTTCGATGGGGGTGCTGCGCAGCGCGCGGTGCGCCGCCGGGACCACCAGGGTGAGGAGCGTCCCGACCACGGCCAGCGCGGCCAGCACCCAGAAGATCGCGTTCGTGCTCAGGCCCGCACCGATCAGCAGGCCGCCGATCACCGGCCCGCCGACCCCGCCGAGCCGCCCGAACCCGGCGCACCACGCCACGCCCGCGGCGCGCACGTTGGTCCGGTAGTAGTTGGCCACGAAGCCGTAGATCAGCGTCTGGGTGCCGCTCGTGCCGAGGCCCGCCACGGCCACGAAGATCAGCAGCAGGGCGAGCGGCAGGCTGATCGTGAGGAGCGCGATGGCGATCGCGCCGAGCAGGAAGCAGCTGGCCACGACCGGTTTCGGGCCGAACCGGTCGGCCACCCGGGAGCCGATGAGGGCACCGATCACGGCGCCGCCGTTGAGCACGAGGAGGAATGACAGCGAGCCCTTGGCGTTGTACCCGGCGCGCAGCATCAGCTCCGGCAGCCAGGTGTTGAGCGAGTAGACGAGCAGCAGACCCATGGCGCTCATCAGGCCCAGCAGGACGGTCGGCCACAGGTACTCGGGGCTGAACAGCCCGGCGAACCCGACCCGCTCGCGCTTCTCGCCGGGCTCAGGGGCGGGCGGCGGCGTCTCGGACAGCAGCACGCCGGTCTTCTCCGAAATGGCCCGCGCCTCGTCGACCCGTCCGCGGGAGAGCAGCCAGGCGGGCGACTCCGGCATCTTGGCCAACGCCAGCGGGAGCAGGGTGACCAGCGGCAGCGCCCCGATCCAGAACATCCCGCGCCACCCGATGGCGCCCAGCAGGATGATGGCCAGCAGGGCCGCGAGCAGGCTGCCGAGCGGCACGCCGCAGTAGGTGATCGCGTTGCAGAGGTTCTTCTTCCCCGGCGGCGCGAACTCGGAGACGATCGCTCCCGTCGTCGCGACCAGCGCGCCGACGCCGAGACCGGTGACGAAGCGCAGCAGCCCGAAGGTGCCCGCGCTGGTCATCAGCGCGGTGAGCGCCATGCCGACCGAGAACCAGGCGTAGGCGAACAGCATCACCTTGCGCCTACCGATGATGTCGCCGACGCTGCCCGCCAGCAGGGCGCCGACGAGCACGCCGACCAAGGCGTAGCTGCCCAGCGCGCCTGCCAGCGCGGGCGTGACCTCGCCGATCTGGGTGGGGTCGCGCAGCAGCGTGGACACGACCGTGCCGTACACGACCAGGTCGTAGCCGTCGAAGACCAGGCCGACGGTGGCCAGGCCCACCACCCAGAGCACCGTGCGCCGTCTACGGGCCTCTTGCTCGGGACTTGCCGAAAATGTCTGAGTCATGCCGAAAAGGGTGCGGTGCCCGGCAGACGCTTCGCGCTGGGCAAACGCCTAGGAGGGTGTTGAAGAGCTCCGCCCGTAGCGAGCGGCGGCCAGGTGGTGTCCGCGCAAGGCGGACGCCGCCGCCGATACCGGGGTTGTATCGGCGGCGGCCAACGCCGCGAGGGCGCTGCCCGGGCGTCGCGCAGTAGGGCCGAGCTCTTCAGCGCGCTCCTGGGTAGCCTCCGATGGTGAGCCGGTGTGCGCAGATCAGCCGCCTGCTGGACGAACCGACGGCGGGCACGGCGCCTTCGAGCGCGCGCTGGCTGTGCCTGGAGTGGCCGGGCGCGTGGCCCGCGGACATCAAGCAGGTCGACGACCCCGCCGCGCGGCGGTTGCTGGAGCGGGCCGCGGACGCGGGGTTCCGGCCGTTGCTGGTCCGCGGCGACCGGCGACGGGTCCTGCTCACCGACACGTCCCCGCCGGGCGCGACGACCACGGTCGTCGAGCGGTGGGACGATCTGGTGCTCCCCTCCCCCGGCGCACCGCTGCCGGGCGAGCCGGTCGCCGGGCCGCTGCTGCTGGTGTGCGCCCACGAGCAGCGCGACCCGTGCTGCGGCCTCGACGGGCGGGCCCTCCTCGACGCGCTCGGCGGGCCCGACGTCTTCGCATGCAGCCACCTCGGCGGTCACCGCTTCGCGCCCACGGCCATGGTGCTGCCCACGGGCTACGTCTACGGCCACCTCGACGTCGCGTCGGCCGCGCGGATCCGCGAACGGGCGGCGGCGTCCGAGGTCGAGACCGAGCGCTGCCGCGGGCGGTGCACGTGGTCACCGGGCGGCCAGGTCGCCGAGCTGGCGGTGCGGGCCGCCACCGGCCTGTGCGGGCCCGACGACCTCGTCATGATCGACGACCGGGACGGCACCGTCCACCTGAACACCACGACGGGCGGCCGGTGGGCGGTGGACGTCGAGCCGGTGGAGGCCGACGCGACGCGCCCCGCCTCGTGCGGCGCCCGGCCCACCCTGGTCGCGCCCCTGCGGGCCGCCGCGGTGCGCAAGCTGCGCGGGAGCCGCTAGCGCCCGGTCCTCGGCCGCGTGGGGCACGGCCCCTCCCGCGCCGTGCGTGGCGACGAGGCGGGAGAGGCACGCGCACTCGGCGTCAGCCCCGCCCGACGCCGGGCGCTGCCACGGGATGAGGATGCGCCGATACTGTCCCCGTGGACGACGAGGCCAGCGGTTTCCCGCCGCCGTTCGGCGCCTGGTGGGTCGATCCGGCCAGGCTGGTGCCACCCGGGTTCACCCCGTCCGGGCTCCCGTCCCTCCCGGTCGCCGCGCTCGAGTCGTTGCTGCGTGCGGCGGGACGGCGCCTCGCCGGGCGGCGGCTGACGGTGCCGGGGACGGGCGGCGCGCTCCGCCTCCGCCTCACCGCGCTGCGGGTCGACCCGGAGCCGCTCGGGGTGGCGGTCGGCCAGCTCGGCGACGTCACGGTGGAGGCCACCGACGTCGAGTGGCGGGACCTCACGTTCCGCAGTGCCGTGCTGGTGGCCCGCAACGTGCACATCCGGCCGCAGCCGGTGCCGACCGCCGTCGCCGCGCCGGTCACCCTCGACCTGGCCCTCGACCCCGTTGCCGTGCGCGAGCGGCTCGCCGCCGCCCGCCCCGAGCTGCGGCTGTCCGTCCATCGCGACGCCCCGCACGCCCGGGCGCACTGGGCGCGACACCCCGAGTGGGGCTGGGTCGGCCTGAAGCCCGAGATCACCACCACGGCGCTGCTGCTGCGCCCGACGGCCGTGAGCGTCCGCGGTCGAAGCCGAGCGCTGCCGCTCTGGCTGCCTACCGTGCGCATTCGCCTGCCGCAGCTGCCCCGCGGCCTGCGGCTGCGGGACGTCGAGGTCGCCGACGACACCGCGATCGTCCTGCACCTCGCCACGGACGAGTGGCGCGAGGAGGTGCCACCCCGGCGGCTCACCGCCCTGCTCACCCGACTGCAGCGCTTCGACGCCTCCTGATCGCAGCTACGCCAGGTCGCGGATCGCCGTTTCGGTGCTCGTCGTGGCCGACTTCATGAAGCGCACCAGGGCGCGGAGCTCGTCGGCGGTCATCCGGGCGAGGTCGCGA
>Ga0207688_10002023_pt1 | contig 10880 bp, 9 predicted proteins | sample KBSMiscanthusM4_FD_184296 | JGI IMG/M metagenome (GOLD analysis project Ga0207688, IMG submission 184296) | Miscanthus rhizosphere microbial communities from Kellogg Biological Station, Michigan, USA - M4 (SPAdes) (version 2) | ecosystem: Host-associated > Plants > Roots > Rhizosphere ...
CGATCACCTTCGGGTCGTGCTTGCGGGCCAGGTCAATTGCGACGGGCAGTTGGTCCCATGCCGTTACCCTGCTGACACCGATGGACGAGCCGCCGCGCGCGGGTTTGACGAACACCGGCAGCCCAAGCCGCTCGCGATCCTCGAGTGCAACCGTGTCCTTGTTCGGCCGCAGCACGACGTGGTCGCCGATCGGCAAGCCCTCGGCCACGAGAAGCTTCTTGGTGAACTCCTTGTCCATGCCCGCGGCGCTCGCCAGCACACCTGCGCCGACATACGGCACCCCGGCGAGTTCGAGCAGACCCTGGATGGTTCCGTCCTCCCCGTACGGCCCGTGTAGGACGGGGAACACCACGTCCACCGCGGCGAGCATCTCGCCGCCCTGACCCAGGGACAGCAGTTGACCACCGCGAAGCGGGTCGGCGGGCAACGCCAGCTCGGTGCCCGATTCCCCGCTGACCTCCGGCAGCCGACCGTCGGTGATCGCCAGAGTCTCCGGGCGGCCATCGGTCAGCACCCACGATCCGCCTGGTGTGATGCCGACCGCGACCACTTCGAACCGCTCCGGATCGAGGTTGCGCAGGATGCTGCCAGCGGAAACACACGAAATCGCGTGCTCAGAGCTGCGCCCGCCGTACACAACAGCGACGCGGACGCGCCCGGCGGGGCTCGAACTCGATGTCGCCGGCCGAGCGGCACCGGGCTGGTGGGCAGTCACAACCTAGAGAGGCTACCGCGCAAGCCGAACGCTGCACGACGCAGCGGCGATCAGCGCTTGCGCCAAGGGCATCAGGCAGGGACCTGGTTCGTCAATCCAATGCCTGCTCGAAATCGGCGATCAGGTCGTCGGTGTCCTCGATGCCAAGTGAGATGCGGGCGAAGCCGTCGCTGACCGGATCTCCCCAGCGGGCGCGCCGATCCACCGAGGTGTGGATGCCGCCGAAGCTTGTCGACGCGATCACCAGGGCGCAGCGCTCCACCAGCGCATGCACGGCGGCGCCGTCCTCCAGTTCCAGCGCGACCAGGCCGCCGTAGCGCTTCATCTGCAGCGTGGCGACCTGATGCGACGGGTCGTCGGGCAGACCGGGATAGCGCACAGATTTCACGGCGGGATGCGCGCGCAGCATCACAGCGAGCGCCTGTGCGTTTTGGCACTGCCGTTCGAACCGCAGGCCTGCGCTGCCGAGGCTGCGCAGCACCAGCCACGCTTCAAACGCGCCGAGAATCGGCCCGGCCAGCAGCCGGTCTCTCTCGAGCGCCTGCATCAGCTCGGGTTGGCTGCCTGCGACGTAGCCGGCGAGGAGATCGCTGTGCCCCGACAGCGCCTTGGTCGCGCTGGCCACCACCAGGTCGGCACCAAGCGACAGCGGCTGTTGGCCAAGGGGTGTCGCGGTGGTGTTATCGACGATCAGAGTAGCGCCGCGGCCACGGCAGTCCATCGCCAGATGGTGCAGGTCGACGACGTCGAGTCCCGGATTGGAAGGGGTTTCCGCAAGCACCACGTCGGCATCTGCCGACGCTTCGCACATATCGGCACTGGCGGCCTCGACAACCGTAACCCCTTGCGGCGCAACGTACTCCATCGCATAGCGGCGCACCTGGTAGTAGCCGTCGGCGGGCACCACCAGCTTGGTGCCGGGCTTGGCGAACACACGGAGCGCCGACGTGATCGCCGCCATGCCGGAACCGAACGTCAGCGCCGTCGCTGCGCCTTCGAGTTCGGCCAGCGCCGATTCCAGTTGGCGCCACGTTGGATTGGAGCTGCGGCCGTAACTGTCCAGCGGTTCCGTCTCGTCGGGCGACAAATGATATGTCGACGCCGGGACAGGCGGCAGCGCCACCGGCGTACCCGGAATGGCAACCGAGCCAACGGCTTTGACGCTGCGAGTGGAATCGCCGTACTTGCCGTCCATCTGCCTACTCCGGTTTGGTGCTGCGTCCCAGCAGCAGTGCGACCGCCTGGTCGACCGATAATCCCTTATGACAGACGCGATGCACCGCGTCGGTGAGCGGCATCTCGACGTCGTAACTCGCCGCGAGGGCGAGCACCGACTCACAGGATGTGACGCCCTCGGCGATGTGACCACCCGCGGCGAGCAGCGCCGACTCCATGGTGCCGCCCTTGCCGAGCCGTTCGCCGAACGAGCGGTTGCGCGAGCGCGGGGATGTGCAGGTTGCCACTAGGTCACCGACGCCGGCAAGCCCCGCCATGGTTGCAGGTTTGGCACCCAACGCGATTCCGAGTCGCATGATCTCGGCAAGGCCGCGGGTGATGATCGCCGCGGCGGTGTTCTCCCCGAGCCCGACACCGGCAGCCATCCCGCAGGCCAACGCGATGACGTTCTTACACGCACCGCCGACCTCGGCGCCGATGACGTCTGCATTGGTGTAAGGGCGGAAGTACCCGGTAGCCAGTGCGCGCTGCAACGCCACCGCCCTTCCGGAGTCGCTGCACGCGACAACCGTGGCCGCCGGCTGTTCGTCTGCGATCTCGCTTGCCAGGTTCGGGCCGGTGATCGCCGCCACCCGCGAAGGATCAGCGCCGGTCACCTGCACCACCACCTGGCTCATCCGCATCAACGTGTCCAGCTCGATGCCTTTGGCCAGGCTCACCAGCGTGACGTCATCGCGGATCAGGTCCGTCCAGCGTTCGATGTTGGGACGCATCGTCTGCGATGGCACCGCGAGCAGCACCGTGCACGCACCGGCCAGCGCTTCGGCAGGGTCGCTGGTGGCGCGGATCGACTTCGGCAGCTCCGTATCGCCGAGATATCGGGTGTTGCGGCGAGTGTCATTGATCTCGTCGGCGAGTTCGGGACGACGAGCCCACAGCGCGACGTTGTTACCGGCATCAGCCAAGACCTTGGCCAGTGCCGTCCCCCATGCACCGGCCCCCATCACCGCCGCCTCGACCACGGCTTCACCCTAGACGAGTGGTCGGTTCTGGCCTCGTCCCCTGCCCTTCGGGTGTGGGCCCACCGCTCCTCGGCGCCTCCGGACACCTACGATGCTCACTCGGCCGTCACCTCCCTAGCGTGGTCGCCGGTGCTGGCAGGATGGCGCTCATGAGCGGCACCAGGCCAGGCGACGCCGCAGATGTGGGGCTGGTGATCGCCGTGAAGCGGCTCACCGCCGCAAAGACCAGGTTGGCACCGGTTTTCTCGGCCGCCACCCGGGAAAGCGTGGTGCTGGCCATGCTCATCGACACCATCACCGCCGCGTCGGCCGTCTCCGCACTGCACTCGGTCACCGTGGTCACCCCCGATGAGGTTGCCGCGGATGCCGCCCGCCAACTGGCCGCGCGGGTACTGATCGACCCGACGCCCGAGGGTCATCGCAATCCGCTGAACAACGCCATCGCCGCCGCCGAAATGGCGATACGCGAAGAGACGCCCAATATCGTTGCACTGCAAGGTGATTTGCCTGCGCTCCAACCACAGGAGCTGGCCGAGGCGATCACTGCCGCTCGAGAATACCAGCGCAGCTTTGTCGGAGACCGACACGGCACGGGAACGTCGGCGCTGTTTGCCCTCGGCGTCGGACTTGATCCTCATTTCGGGCCTGATTCGGCCGAGCGCCACCGACATTCGGGAGCGATCGAACTGACCGGTGCATGGCCCGGGCTGCGGTGCGACGTCGACACACCCGACGACTTGCTTGCCGCCCGGCGCCTCGGCGTCGGTGCGGCAACGGCGCAGGCCATCGGCCGCCCGAGGTGAACAGCAAGCGACGGGATGGCCCATCTCAGTAGCCGGGCGGCTGGTCAATAGGGAATCATCGAAAACATGACGGAAGCCGAAGCCCAGATCCGACCCGACGACGCGGCGTTGGTTGATTCGGCGCCGGAGGTGCCACCCGCGGCGACGTCACCAGCCGTCGACAACCCGCTGCCCGAGGATCGGTACCTCAACCGCGAGCTGAGCTGGCTGGATTTCAACGCCCGCGTACTCGCCCTTGCCGCCGACACGTCGTTGCCGCTGCTCGAACGAGCGAAGTTCCTGGCGATCTTTGCGTCGAACCTCGACGAGTTCTACATGGTGCGCGTCGCCGGCCTCAAGCGCCGCGACGAGATGGGTCTATCGGTGCGCTCGGCCGACGGGCTGTCGCCGCGCGAACAACTGCGCCGGATCAACGAGCGCACCCAGCAGATCGCCAGCAGGCATGCCCACGTGTTCCTCGACTCCGTGCGACCCGCGCTGGCCGACGAGGGCATCGTGATCGTCACCTGGGCCGAGCTCGACGACGACGAGCGCTCGCGGCTGTCTACTTATTTCCATGAGCAGGTGTTCCCGGTACTGACCCCGTTGGCTGTCGACCCGGCGCACCCCTTCCCGTTCGTCAGCGGACTGAGCCTGAACCTTGCGGTCACGGTCAAGCATCCCGACGACGGCGGTCAGCACTTCGCGCGAATCAAGGTGCCCGACAACGTCGACCGCTTCGTCGAGCTGGCTCCCCGCGAAGGTACCTCCGACGTGGTGCGGTTCCTGCCGATGGAGGAGCTGATCGCCGCGTTCCTCACGGTGCTCTTCCCTGGGCTGGAAATCGTCGAGCATCATGCGTTCCGGATCACCCGCAACGCCGATTTCGAGGTGGAAGAGGACCGCGACGAGGATCTGCTGCAGGCCCTGGAGCGGGAGCTCGCGCGACGCCGCTTCGGCTCGCCGGTGCGTCTCGAGGTTTCCGACGACATGACCGAGAGCATGCTGGAGTTGCTGCTCCGCGAACTCGACGTGTACCCAGGCGATGTCATCGAGGTGCCCGGGCTGCTCGATCTGTCGTCGCTGTGGCAGATCTACGGTGTCGACCGCCCGGCGCTGAAGGATCCCCCGTTCGTGCCCGCGACCCCGCCCGCGTTCGGTGAACGCGAAACACCCAAGAGCATCTTCTCCACGTTGCGCGACGGCGATGTGCTCGTCCACCACCCCTACGACTCGTTTTCCACCACAGTGCAACGATTCATCGAGCAGGCCGCCGCCGATCCGAACGTGCTCGCGATCAAGCAGACCCTGTACCGCACGTCGGGTGATTCACCGATCGTCAACGCGCTTATCGACGCCGCAGCGGCCGGCAAGCAGGTCGTTGCACTCGTCGAGATCAAGGCGCGGTTCGACGAGCAGGCCAACATCAAGTGGGCCCGCGCGCTTGAACGTGCAGGCGTGCACGTCGTCTACGGGTTGATCGGATTGAAGACGCACTGCAAGACCTGTCTGGTGGTGCGCCGCGAAGGCTCGACGATCCGTCGGTACTGCCACATCGGCACGGGAAACTACAACCCCAAAACCGCGCGTCTATATGAAGATGTCGGCTTGTTGACCGCGGCGCCCGATATCGGTGCCGACCTCACCGACCTGTTCAACTCGCTGACCGGGTATTCCCGCAAGGAGACCTACCGCAACCTCTTGGTCGCGCCGTACGGGGTGCGCAGGGGCATCATCGAACGCATCGAGCGTGAGATCGCGGCCACCGCAGAGGGTGCCGAGGGCCGGATCCGGCTGAAGGCCAACGCGTTGGTCGACGAGCAGGTGATCGACGCGCTGTACCGCGCATCGCAGGCCGGGGTGCGCGTCGAGGTCGTGGTGCGCGGCATCTGTGCACTCCGGCCGCACGGGGCGGGGTACTCCGAGAACATCGTCGTCCGGTCGATCCTCGGCCGGTTCCTCGAACACTCGCGAATTATTCACTTCGGCGCCATCGACGAGTTCTGGATCGGCAGCGCCGACATGATGCATCGTAATCTCGACCGACGCGTCGAAGTGATGGCACAGGTGAAGGATCCGAGGCTGACCGCGCAACTGAACGACGTCTTCGAGTCCGCGATGGACCCCGCGACCCGCTGCTGGGAGCTCGGTGTCGACGGACACTGGACGGCGTTGCCGCACGAGGGCCAGACCGTGCGCGACCATCAGGTGTCGCTGATGGAACGCCGTCGGCATCCGTGACGAGCGGCATGACGCCACCCGGATGACCTGCAGGAGTTGAGGTGCCGAAGGAGCTCCCGCCAGCGGCGGTCCCGGTGAGCACGTCCGTTCTCGCGGCCGGCGCCGTGCTGTGGCGACCCAACGGCGAGGCGTCCTCGCCGGAGGTCGCGATCATCCACCGGCCCCGCTACGACGACTGGTCGCTGCCCAAGGGCAAGGTTGACCCCGGCGAGACCGAACCGATTACCGCCGTGCGCGAGGTCCACGAGGAGACCGGGTACTCATCGCACCTTGGCAGGCGACTCGCTGCCGTCAGTTATCCGGTCGAGCAGGGCATCAAGAAGGTCCGCTACTGGGCGGCACGCAGAGTCGACGGTGACTTCAGTCCGAACGCTGAAGTCGACGAGCTCAAGTGGCTGCCCGTCGGTGAGGCGCTGAAGCAGCTGGAGTACCCGCAAGATCGAAAAGTGTTGCGTCGCTTCGCCAAACAACCCGTCGACACTCAGACGGTGTTGATCGTGCGGCATGGGACGGCCGGCAGCAAGTCGCGGTACAAGGGCGACGACCGAAAGCGGCCGTTGGACAAACAGGGACGCGCTCAGGCCGAGTCACTCGTCGGGGTGCTGCTCGCGTTCGGCGGCGATATCCTCTACGCCGCCGACCGGGCGCGCTGCCATCAGACGCTCGAACCACTGGCCGAAGAACTCGGCGCCGCGATCCACAACGAGCGATCGATCACCGAAGAGGCCTATGCCGATAACCGCAAGGCCGCCCGGCATCGCATCGTCGAAATCGCCGCCGCAGGAGGCACGCCCGTGATCTGCACGCAGGGCAAGGTGATTCCCGATCTGATCGCGTGGTGGTGCGAGCGCGACGGGGTGCGCCCAGACAAGTCGCGTAACCGCAAGGGCAGCGCGTGGGTGATGTCATTGGCCGGCGAGCGTTTGATCGCCGCTGACCACATCGGCAGCCCGCTCGCCGCCAAGAAATAACACCGCGGTTGTTCTTCAGAGTCTGTGCCGTCGGGTGGTGACGGATGAATACAAGTCGTTCGAGATTGTGCGCGACGTGATCGGAGCCGTCTTGCCGGCATCGATCGTGGAGTCCGAAGCGGCCTAGCCGAACTCACGACACACAGGCACGCCGCGGGTCGCGGTGACCCACGGCGTGCCCGAAGTCGAACTTAGCGACCGCGCTTGGCTGGAGCCTTGCGCGCGGTCTTCTTGGCGGCGGCCTTCTTGACGGCGGCCTTGCGAGCCGGAGCCTTCGTCACGGCCTTCTTGACTGCGGCCTTCTTGACGGCCTTCTTGGCGGCGGTCCGCTTGACGGCCGTCTTGACGGCGGTCCGCTTGACGGCCTTCTTGACTGCGGCCTTCTTGACGGCCTTCTTGACTGCGGCCCTCTTGACGACCTTCTTGGCGGCAGCCTTGCGGACTGCCTTCTTGACGGCCGCCTTCTTGACAGCCTTGCGGGCGCCGCCCGCCGTCACGCCACGCTTCACTGCTGGTCCTTCCGCCGGGAGGCGCTGTGCCCCAGAAACAACCGCTTTGAATTGTGCGCCGGGACGAAACGCCGGCACGGATGTTGGCTTAACTTTCACGGTCTCGCCGGTGCGCGGATTGCGCGCAACACGGGCAGCGCGACGGCGCTGCTCGAAAACGCCGAATCCTGTAATGGTGACGCTGTCACCCTTGTGAACCGCACGCACGATGGTGTCGACGACGTTCTCCACCGCCGCGGTTGCTTGCCGACGATCCGAGCCCAATTTCTCCGTGAGTACGTCGATGAGCTCCGCTTTGTTCATGCAAAACCTCCGAAACCAGTGGTCCTCTTTGGACCGACTAGAGGACACGGTAAACCCATTGCCCACTGATTTCCAAGAGCCACGCGCAATTTCAGGCGTAGCTGGCGAACTTTTCGGCAATCCGCTTGCCCCCCTTGGTCTCCTGCCAAGGGCCCCGAAAGGGGTTCAAAGGCGGCGATTTCGGCCCGCCGCAGCCGCTTAATCACACCGGCAGAGTGCGCGGTTTCCAGTGCGGCCTGCTCGCTTCGTAGGACTCGATTTCATCGAGTTTCCGCAGCGTAAGACCTATATCGTCGAGTCCCTCAAGCAGCCGCCAGGCGGTGTAGTCGTCAATCTTGAACGGCACCATGACCGTTCCCGCGACGATATTCCGATCTTGAAGATTCACAGTGATTTCCATCCCCGGATGCTCCTCGATCAGCTTCCACAGGAGTTCCACATCATCTTGAGCGACTTCGGCCGCAAGAAGCCCCGACTTGCCCGCGTTGCCGCGAAAAATGTCGGCGAATCGGGACGAGATAACCACCTTGAAGCCGAAGTCCATCAGCGCCCACACGGCATGCTCGCGCGACGAACCGGTGCCGAAATCCGGCCCGGCGACCAAGACCGAGCCCTTGTCGAAGGGGGATAGATTCAGAATGAATTCAGGATCGGTGCGCCAGGTCGCGAAGAGTCCATCCTCGAAACCTGTTCGGGTGACCCGCTTCAGATAGACGGCCGGAATGATCTGGTCGGTGTCGACATTCGACCGGCGCAACGGAACGCCGATACCTGTGTGGGTGCGGAAAGCTTCCATGACGATCTCCTATTAATGCGTGAGGTCGGCGGGCGACGACAACGTGCCCCGCACAGCGGTGGCTGCGGCGACCGCAGGCGACACCAGATGGGTGCGGCCGCCCTTGCCCTGCCTGCCCTCGAAATTACGGTTGGACGTCGACGCGCACCGCTCGCCCGGCGAGAGTTGGTCCGGATTCATGCCAAGACACATCGAACAGCCGGCCTGGCGCCACTCCGCCCCGGCGGCGGTGAAGATCTCGCCGAGGCCTTCGGATTCGGCCTGCGCGCGCACCCGCATCGAGCCGGGCACGATCAGCATCCGAACGCCGTCGGCGACCTTGCGGCCGCGAAGGACGTCTGCGACGACACGCAGATCCTCGATCCTTCCGTTGGTGCACGATCCGACGAAAACCGCGTCCACCGCGATGTCACGCATCGCTGTTCCGGCCCGAAGATCCATGTACGCCAACGCTTTTTCAGCGGTTTGGCGTTGGTCCTCGTCGAACATCAGCTCGGGGTCGGGGACCGAATCCGACAGCGGTACGCCCTGCCCGGGATTGGTGCCCCAGGTGACGAACGGGCTCAGCGCCGAGGCGTCGAGGTAGACCTCGGTGTCGAATTCGGCGCCGGCGTCAGTGCGCAGTCGAGTCCACGCGGCGACCGCCGCATCCCAGTCGGCGCCCGTCGGTGCGTGCGGACGCCCGCGCAGGAATTCGAACGTGGTTTCGTCTGGCGCCACCATGCCGGCGCGTGCCCCCGCCTCGATGCTCATGTTGCAAATCGTCATCCGGCCCTCCATCGACAGCGATTCGATGGCGCTGCCGCGGTATTCGATGACGTGACCCTGTCCCCCACCGGTACCGATTTTCGCGATGACCGCGAGGATGATGTCCTTCGCGCTGACTCCGGGCGGCAGCTGGCCGTCCACATTGACCGCCATGGTCTTGAACGGACGCAGCGGCAGGGTCTGCGTGGCAAGCACGTGCTCGACCTCCGATGTGCCGATACCCATCGCGAGTGCGCCGAACGCACCGTGTGTTGAGGTGTGACTGTCTCCGCACACCACCGTCATGCCGGGCTGCGTCAGTCCCAATTGCGGCCCGATGATGTGCACGATGCCTTGTTCGGCGTCGCCCATCGGGTGTAGCCGGATGCCGAACTCTTCGCAGTTGCGGCGCAGTGTCTCCACCTGCGTGCGCGAAATCGGATCGGCGATCGGCTTGTCGATGTCGATCGTCGGCACGTTGTGATCCTCGGTGGCGATGGTGAGGTCGGGCCTGCGCACCGCCCGCCCGTTGAGCCGAAGCCCGTCGAACGCCTGCGGGCTGGTCACTTCATGCACGAGGTGAAGATCGATGTAGATCAGGTCGGGCTGACGCGCCGCGCCTTCGCCTGTGCCGTGGGCGACGACGTGGTCGGCCCACACCTTCTCTGCCATGGTGCGCGGTGTTTCACCGCGGACGCGAGGAGCAGCGGGTGCCTGAGTGGTCATGATTGACTATCTCACAATCTGGGACGTTAGTATCTCCTTGTGAGACAGGATAGCGGCATAGGCGTGCTGGACAAAGCGGTGGGTGTGTTGCACGCGGTGGCCGACTCGCCGTGCGGGCTTACCGAACTCTGTGAGCGCACCGGCCTGCCGCGCGCCACTGCGCATCGACTGGCCGCGGGTCTGGAAGTGCACCGGCTACTGAGCCGCAACGGGGACGGCCGGTGGCGGCTGGGTCCTGCGCTGACCGAATTGGCCGGGCAGGTCAACGATCCACTGCTGGCAGCCGGCGCGGTGGTATTGCCGCGGCTGCGCGAGATCACCGGTGAGAGCGTGCAGCTTTACCGCCGCGAAGGGACGTCGCGGATCTGCGTGGCCGCGCTGGAACCGCCTGCGGGGCTTCGCGATACGGTGCCGGTCGGCACCCGGTTACCGATGACGGCCGGGTCAGGCGCGAAGGTGCTGCTGGCGTACGCGGATGCCGCCACGCAGCAGGCAGTGCTGCCCGCCGCGATGTTCACCGATCGCGCGCTTGCCGAGGTGCGCAAGCGTGGATGGGCGCAGAGCGCCGCCGAACGTGAGCCCGGTGTGGCCAGTGTCTCGGCGCCGGTGCGCGACGGCCGCGGTGCGGTGATCGCCGCCGTGTCGGTGTCAGGACCGATCGACCGGATGGGACGCCGGCCCGGCGCCCGGTGGGCCGCAGACCTGTTGGCGGCGGCCGATGCGCTGGCCCGCCGGCTGTAGCGCGCCCAGGCCACATGCATGATGGCCGGGGTGCGCAGCCGCCCAAGAAAAGAGCTGTCGACCAAGATGCAGGTCAACAGCGATTTGTAGCCCCGATGGGATTCGAACCCACGCTACCGCCGTGAGAGGGCGGCGTCCTAGGCCGCTAGAC
>Ga0207688_10002025_pt1 | contig 10873 bp, 10 predicted proteins | sample KBSMiscanthusM4_FD_184296 | JGI IMG/M metagenome (GOLD analysis project Ga0207688, IMG submission 184296) | Miscanthus rhizosphere microbial communities from Kellogg Biological Station, Michigan, USA - M4 (SPAdes) (version 2) | ecosystem: Host-associated > Plants > Roots > Rhizosphere ...
GTTCTGGCAACCGCTCCGCAGATACGCTGAAGTAGCCCGCGCCGACCAGCGCGATGGCCAGTGACGCCATAGTCATTCTCGAGAGAGTCGACATGCCGGTTGTTCCCTCCTCCGCGCCGGCATCACACGATGGTCAGCTCGGTCGCGTAGGTTTTGCTTCGTGTGCCGCAATGAGCAAGATGAAGACCATCGGCGGCGCGTGCGCGACGATCGCTTGATTTCCCAACAAAATCGCGCATCGTGGCTGTCGTCGCGAGGTCGTTCGTTTCTCGAGACGCCTGGACTCGACATTCATGTCGATGAATGAGGGGAAGGCAGCGACATCATTGTTCAGAGAGATCGTGCGGTGCGATGGTGCGAGAGTGCGACGGTGCGACGGTCCGGTCCGAGAGTCCGAAGGTCCGGTCCGAGAGTCCGAAGGTCCGAGGGTCCGGTCCGACAGTCCGGCACTGGACCCTCGGACTGGACCGTCGTACTCGACCGTCGCACTCTCGCACCGTCGCACTCGACCGTCGCACTCTCGCACCGTCGCCCCATCGCACCGTTACGGAGCACAGACATTTGTGTCGATCGACTCCCTCGAACCCTGACGGAAGTGTCTGACTCTGAGCGCGCGCTCTGACGTCTCGAGCCAGATGCGCGCATCGGCGCGCGAGAAACACGCGAGAACTCGGAGCAAAGCACGCGAGCGTGCACGCGACGAGAAAGTGAGCCTCTGGTTTGCATGGCATACAGCAATCGCCCATGACGAGACACCTCACGTACCTGGCTCTTGCGGTCATCATCGCGCTCACGACCTGGTCCTGTGCCGCGCAGGCTGCCGACGACGTTCGCATCGGCGCGCCGCTCGCGCTCACCGGCAGCCTCGCTGACGAAGGCAAGAAACAGGCGCTCGCCTATGACATGTGGCTCACGCGCGTGAACGCCACCGGCGGAATCGCAGTCGAGGGACAGAAGAAGAAGGTGACGCTCGTCACCTACGACTACCAGAGCGACGGCAAGCGAGCGCAGCAACTCGCCGAGAAGCTCATCACCGACGACAAGGTGCATGTGGTGATGGCGCCGTTTGGATCGGGCCACACGAAGATTGTTGCGGGCGTAGCCGAGCGCTACGGGGTCCCCGTCGTCGCGTCAGTCGCGTCATCGGAGTCGGTCTACGACCAGGGCTTCAAGAATCTATTCGGCACGCTGGCACCCAACTCGGGCCTCGTCGACGCCATGCTGACGCTGTTCACTCGCGAGTACCCGACTCTCAAAACAGTCGCCATTCTCGGCCGCGACGACGTGTTTCCACGAGATATGGCCGAGACGTTGAGAACGCGGGCCGGCACAGCCGGCCTCGAGGTCGTCTACTCAGAGTTCTACTCGAACGGAACGATTGACCACTCTGCCGCGCTCGCCAAGATCAAAGGTCTGGCGCCCGATTGGATCTACGTCACCGGCTACTCGCAGGATCTGATCCTGGCCCGCAAGCAGATGTACGACATCGGTCTTACGGCGCCCATCGTCACGATGATCACGGGACCCGCCTACCGTGAGTTCGTCGAGGGCCTGGGACCGCTTGCTGAAGGTGTCACCAGCGTGACGTGGTGGCATCACACCACGACCTACGATTCCGACGATGCGTGGGGATCGACAAAAGCGTTCTACGAGGATTTCAAGTCGCGCGAGTCGTCAGACCCCGACTACATTCACGCCTCGTCGGCGGCGGCGCTCGTCGCCGTACAGAAAGCCATCGAGACAGCCGGGTCGCTCGAACCGGCAAAGATTGGCGGCGCGCTGCGCGCGCTCAACACGACAACGTTCTACGGCCCGATCGTCTTCGACGAGCACGGCATGAATGCCGCGCGCGACCTTCCCATTCTGCAGGTCCAGGCTCACGAGGTGAAAGTGCTGTTTCCTGCGTCGATTGCGCAGGCAACACTGGTGACGTTCAAGTAGCCCTTCCCGGAGTCGAGAGGGTATGGACGTTCTTCAAATTCTCGTGAACGGCCTGATGCTGGGCGCGCTCTACGCGTGCATCGCCGTCGGGTTCTCGCTCGTATGGGGCGTGCTGAACGTCATCAACATGCTCCACGGCTCCTTCATCGTGCTCGGCGGCTACCTGGCTTTCTTCGCCTGGCGCGACCTCGGCCTGCACCCGCTGATCTCGCTGGTCGGCATTGCTGCGATGCTGTTCGCCCTCGGATGGGTGCTGCAATACGGCCTCATCAACCACATCGTCGCGAGGCCGGTGCTGACGACGCTGACCCTGACCTTCGGCCTCGACATGATTGTCTACAACGTCATGACGCTGGCCTTCACTGCGACACCTCGGCGCATCGCGCTCGATCTGGGAGTGTTACACGCGTCCGATGTCGTGGTGCCGGTCGATCGAATCATCGCGATGGTGCTTGCGCTCGTGTTGACTGGTCTGCTGTTCCTGCTGCTCCGGACGTCGTCGCTCGGCCGTGCGATCGTCGCGGTGCGGATGGATCGAGACGCGGCGTCGCTCATGGGCATCCGCGTCGAGCGCATCTACGCCGTGACGTTCGGCATTGGTGCCTTGATGGCGGGCGCGTGCGGCAGCCTGCTCGCTGTCGTCTATCCGGTGACGACGATGATGGCTGACCAGTTTCTGGGTAAGGCCTTCGTCGTGTGCGTCATTGGCGGACTCGGCAGCGTGCCCGGAGCGCTGGCCGGTGGTCTGGCGCTCGGCCTGATCGAGAGCGTGTCCGGACACTTCGTTGGGCCGCAGCACGCGATGACGATCGGATTCTCACTGATGATCCTGCTCCTGATGACCCGGCCGACGGGCATTCTCGGCACACAAGGGTACGAATGAGACGCGGCGTGACGATCTTCATTGCCTGCACGGCAGTGATCGCCATGACGCCGTTCGTTGCGGACAACTACGTCGTGCGGTTGTGCACGTTCCTGTGCATGTACGCCGGGCTCGCGCTGTCCTGGAATGTCATTGGCGGTTACGCCGGCTACCCGTCGTTCTCTACCGCCGGATTCTTCGGCCTCGGCGCTTACGCCGGCGCTTTGTTGCAGCACGCCGGCATGAACCTCGTCTTGTCGTGGCTGGGAGCAACGGTCGTCGTTGCGGTGCTGGCCGCCTCGATCGGACGCTTCATCCTGCGGATGAAGGGGCACTACTTCGCGATCGGCTCGCTCGCGATCGTCGAAGTGCTGAGGCTGATCGCCTCCTCGTGGGCCTCGCTCACCGGAGGCGGCGACGGCCTGAACGTCCCCATCCTGCAGGGTGGCCCGGACTTCGCGGGCCGCGTGTTCCTGTTCTCGATGATGGCAATGATGATCGCCTGCTTCGCGATGACGATCGCCGTCGATCGCACTCGCCTGGGCTTCGGCCTCCGCTGTATCAAGCAGAACGAAGACGCCGCCGACATGGTAGGAATCGACGTCACGTCCTACAAAACTGCGGCATTTGCCCTCTCGGCGATGTTCTGCGGGACGATCGGCGCGGTTTACTCTTCGTGGGTGGCCTACATCGATCCATCGGATGCCTTCAGTGCGCTGCTCAGCCTCAAGGTGCCGGTGATGACGCTGCTGGGCGGACCGGGCACCGTCCTGGGGCCGGTCGTGGGCGCATGGGTCTTCGTCATCCTCGAAGAAATGATCTGGGCGCAGTTCCTCGAGCTGAATCGCGCAATCCTCGGCATCGTGATCGTGCTGCTGATCTTCACGCTGCCAGGAGGGCTGCTGGGACTGCGGCTCCCGGCGTGGAACTGGCGGACGGTCGTCGGCCTGCGCAATCGCGTGCCGGAGGCGCCATGAGCACGGCGGTCCTCGAGGTGGACAACCTCTCGCGCGCGTTCGGCGGCGTGCAGGCGGTGAATGGCGTCACTTTCGCACTGACTCCGGGTGAGATCGTCGGGCTCATCGGACCAAACGGCGCCGGCAAGACGACGCTCGTCAACCTGGTGACCGGTGTCGTCAGCCCCTCGTCGGGGACCGTGCGGTTTGGCGGCCGCGATGTCACGCGACAGCGGCCGTGGCAGGCAGCGCGCAACGGGCTCGCGCGCACATTCCAGGTCGTTCAACCCTTTCCAGAGATGACGGTGCTCGACAACGTCGCCGCAGGAGCCCTCTTCGCCGGTCGGGCAGCAAGTCGCGCCGATGCCGAGGCGCAGGCCCGGGACCATTTGTCGTTTGTCGGTCTCGCGTACGAGGCGCACAGGCCCGCGTCGGCCCTACCGCTGCCCGGCCGCAAGCGGCTGGAGGTCGCGAAGAGCCTCGCGATGAAGCCGAAGGTACTGCTCCTCGATGAAGTCAACGCCGGTCTCAACACCGGCGAGGTCGAGCAGGCGTTGACGTTGATGCGCGCGATCGCCGACCGCGGCATCACGATTCTCATCATCGAGCACCTCATGAAAGTTGTCCTGACGCTCAGTCAACGGATCCTCGTGCTTCACCGTGGAAAGCTTGTGAGCGAGGGTGAACCAAAGGCGGTCATCCAGGATCCCGTCGTCATTGAGGCGTACCTCGGACGCAAGTTTGCCGAGCGTCAGAACAAGCTGGCCAATGCCTGAACCGCTATTACGCATCCAGAGTCTTTGCGCCGGCTACGGGCAGGTCCAGGTGCTCTGGGGTGCCGACCTCACCGTCGAACGCGGCAGCATCGCATGCCTCGTCGGCTCGAATGGCGCAGGCAAGTCCACCTTGCTGCGCGCGATCTCTGGTCTGATCAAGCCGACAGGCGGACGCGTACTTCTCGGTAACCGGGATTTGGCGCACGCAACGCCGGATGAGGTCCTCACTGCCGGAATCGCGCACGTGCCCGAGGGGCGCCGGCTGTTCAAAGGGTTGAGCGTCCGCGACAACCTTCTGCTCGGCGCCTACTTGAGACGGGAACCGCTCGTCGATCTCGAGCGCGATCTCGAAAAAATCTACACGCTGTTCCCAATCCTTGGCGAACGTCAGCGACAGGATGCGACGACGCTCTCTGGCGGTGAGCAGCAGATGTGCGCAATCGGCCGCGGCATGATGGCGCGACCGCGTCTGCTGATGATCGACGAGCTCTCGCTCGGCCTCGCACCGCGAGTCGTCGAGCGCATCGCCGACGTGCTGCGCGAGATCAATCGCTCAGGCCTGACGATCCTGCTCGTCGAACAGGATGTGTTCACCGCATTCGAGCTGGCCGATCATGGCTGCGTGCTCGAGACCGGCCGGATTTCGTTGGCTGGCGCGACGAGCACGCTGGCCGACGACCCGCGAATCCGCCAGGCGTATCTGGGGATGTGAGACGGTGGCTACTTGATCTTGATCTCGTAGGCGCCGTCTTCAGTCCGCACGCGATGTGCGGTGTGACATGCCCCGCACGTCTGATTCAACGCCGTCGATGCCTCGAGGACGAGACGGTAGTCGCGTTCCTTCGCGCCAGCTTCGAGCGCAGCGACGTCCTCGAGCGCCTTCTCGTTCAGCGCCACTGCGCCATCAACTTTTTGCGCCTGGAAATAGGTGAGCGTCGTCGTCAACGAGGCCTTCATCGTCGCCGCCGACTTTTCGAACGGATCGAAATCCTGGGCGCCAGCGCCGGATTCCTCGAATTCCTTCGATGCAACCCGAATAACCCTGGCAGCGTCGGCGTTGTCGCGCATCGCCTTCATGAACGCATCGGAAGGCTTCTCGTTCGCCTGCGCCGAGATCGTCACGACAACGAGGGCAAGGCCGGCCACGGCCATGAGAGTTGCTCGCATGAATTCTCCTTGTGAACGAAGAGGAGAACGGCGAGTCCACGAATCGTGCCAGCGAACGCGCCGATGGAATCGTCAGTTTCGTGCGTTGAGATTCCTCCGTACGACGAAGTTGAATGCCCGGAACTGTCGATACGACAAAGAAGTCGGATGGCCTCTGTGAGCGATGCCTTTGTGTTACGGTAACGCGAGTCGTGAGAGCGGGCCGTGATGCTCCGCTCCATTGTTTACGGGCGTCCCGAGTCGTGCGCCATGACAAGAATCTTTGCCTGCACCGCGACCGCTGCTCTGCTTGCCGCTTCGCTCGTGAGCGTCGACGTCGACGCACGTGAGGATAGCTCCGCCCTGGTAGTCAGGGTGTACGACACGACAGACACGGCGTTGCACGTCCGGTCCGAGGCGATTCGCACCGCTGCCGAAATCGTAGAAGAGGCCGGCATTCAGGTGGAATGGCGGGATTGCACCAGCAGCAGTACCGAGTCTTTCTGTCAGGACGTGCGTTCAGGGCGCGACCTCATCGTCCGCATCATGCCCGAGGTCACACCCAGCGCCTCATTCAGAGGTAGCGCGCTTCAGTTACGCACGCTTCCAGGTCGCAGCCTTCAGCTCGGCGTTGCCGTGATCAACCCGGTCACGCTGTCAGGCGAGATGGCGACGATCTTTCAGGAGCAGGTGCGTGCCGTCGCACGGCGAAGTGGCGTGAACGATGCCACGCTTCTGGGCCGTGCGGTCGCGCATGAAGTCGGCCACCTGCTGCTGCGCGCACGCGAACACAGCGCCACCGGCATCATGCGCGGCGCCTGGAGCCTCGAGGAGCTGACGACGGACCGGCGCGAGGACTGGCAGTTCGCCCCTACCGACCGCGAGCGTCTGCGGCGCACACTGATTCCCTGAAATTTCCGGCGAGACGCCGAGTCAAAACACGAGCGGGGAGGGTATGGACTTCGATACTCTTTGGCTTGTAGCGGATCGCGCAAGAAAAAGGTCACGTCTTGCTCCGGAGGACGTCTCGTTCGTACGCGACGTCGCGCCCGAGCAACTGGATTCGTTTCCAAGATTGAAACTACCGACGAGCGTTCGGCACCCGGCAGGCTTCTCGGTCTCAGGGGCGTCTGTCGGCACGTTCGTTCGCAGCGCCTTGCTTGTTGCCGGCCAGAAGGCATTGGGCAAGAGATTTGGCGGGTCCGAGTTCTATGAGCGCGTTGAGAGAGACCTGGCCTTTCGCATCATGCGATCTCATTTTCACCATGGCTATCCAAAGGGCGTCCATTGCTGCATCCAGTGCACGCTGGCCGTGATTCCGGTACTGGAAGCCGGCGCCATTCGCTATTTCGATTGTCGCGAGTTGTCCAGATCCGTCGAGCGCCTGGTTCGGACACGCCAATGGCGGTTCGCCAAACCAGCCGATCCACGAATGGTGCGTTGGGCATTGGGTGACCAGGCCGTCGAATAAGCACTCACGCCGCGTGCTGATGCGCTCGAAAGGAACCATCTTTCCATTTGGCCGCACGCCGAAGCGCCACACCCGCCCAGATCGCAATCGCGTGGGTCCTCAGACAAGAGGGCGTGGTCACGATCCCCAAAGCCACGAAGCCCGATCACGTGCGCGCGAATCGCGAAGCGCTCGACATCCGGCTCACACACCAGGATCTCGAAGACCTCGCTCACGAGTTCCCCACCCCGTCCCGTAAGGTCCCGCTCGAAATGCTCTGAGAGAAGCTGCGACACGATCGTTGCCCAATCACGCGACGAAGGCGTCACCCACACAGAAGAGCGGTATGCTTCAGCCAGATAGTTGGCGCGCGACTACCTTCTGTGCGGTACAACTCGTGCTCATCCAGAGCGAGGCGCAAAAAGCCGCCAGCTTTTGCTAAGGATTCGTAACAAGGCGGGTGGCCCCGGCCTCGCGAGCCGCGGCATATCGTGCCTCGCCGACGGCGGGCACGCGTGCGCTGAGCGATCTCCGCTGACGCGAATCGCTGCCCGCCCGTGAAGGAGTGGAAACATGGCGACCAGGACCTCGTCAGCTCGTGTCGCAGCTCTCTTGATATTCGTGTGCCTGGCCGTCAGTGGTCTCGTGGCGCAGACCGTTATCAAGATGCCGAAGAATAAGTACACTCCGGAACAGGACGTCAAGCTCGGTCTCGAGGCGGCCGCCGAAGTTCGCCAGCAGTATCCGATCATCCAGGACAAACGAATCCAGGACTACCTCACGATGCTCGGCGATCGACTCGTGGCAGTGGCCCCGGCTGAATTCAAGAAGCCCGTCTACCAGTACTCGTTCACACCGGTGAACTTAAAAGAGATCAATGCCTTTGCGCTTCCGGGCGGACCAATGTTCGTCCATCGCGGCATGTTCGACGCCGCCGCAGCAGAGGGCGAGGTCGTTGGCGTAATGGCGCACGAGTTGTCGCACGTCCTCCTTCGACATGGGACCGCCAACGCCACGAAGGCTTCAAACCCGTGGTTACAGGTCGGTCAGATGGCCGGGGCGATTGGTGGCGGGATCCTGGGAGGCGCGGTTGGGTCCGTAGTGGCACAAGGCAGCCAGTTTGGCTTGGGCACACTGCTCCTGCGATACAGCCGCGAGTACGAGAAGCAAGCTGACCTCCTGGGTGCGCAGATCATGGCGAAAGCCGGGTACGACCCGCGGCAGCTGGCCCACATGTTTGAGACGATTCAAAAGGAATCCGGCGGAGGCGGCAACCCGCAGTGGATGAGCAGCCATCCGGATCCGGGGAACCGAACGCAGTACATCACGGCAGAAGCGACACATCTGACCATTGCTGCTCCGGCCGACTCGAGTCAGTTCGAGCCCATGAGGAAGGCGTTCGCATCGCTGCCGCCCGCAAAGTCAATGGGCGAGCTCGCCAAGGCGAAGGATTCGGGCGGCGGTGAGGCGCCTCAGGCCGTCGGAACGCCTGGCCAGCCGGTCCCCCGACCCTCGGCGCAATTCCAGAACATCAATGGTGGAAAGGTCTTTCAGGCGTCCGTACCGGACAACTGGACCACGCTCCCAGCAAAGAGCTCGATCAAAGTCGTTCCGCAAAACGGATATGGTCCAATGAACGGACAGACCGTCTTCAGCCACGGCATCGAGTTCGGCGTGACGAAGGCGTCCACGCGCGATCTTCAGGAAGCAACGAAGGCGTGGCTGCAGGCCGTTGCGCAAAGCAATCCCGAACTCAAACTCGCCGGGAACCAACAATCGACGCGGATCTCACAACGCTCGGCCATCATCACGCCGCTGGTCAATCCATCGCCGCTCGGCGGGCAGGAACACGTCGTTGTGACCACGACGTTCCTGAGTGATGGCAGCCTGTTCTATTACCTGACGATCGTGCCGGAGAAGGATGCCGCGAACTTCGAGGACGCATTCCGTCGCATCGGTGAATCGATCCGGCTGACGGAAGCACGGTAAGTCGACGAGCCGGGGAGCCGGCGACGACTCCCCCGGGCGTCGAGCGTTGCCGGGTCTACAAAACAAGACCCGGCCTGCGCACACACGCTACTGATCGAGGCGGATGCGATAGTTCAGCGCATTTCCCCAAATCGGCTGGAAGTTGCAATCGCCGTTCGGCGGGAACCCCCACGAGAGGATCGACCTGGCACGACGGGTCAGGCCGCTCATCGGCTGCACGAGCGCCAGGTTGATGTTCGCATCGGCAATCACCGCGAACTGCCAGGTTGGAGCCTGATTGGGCAGCGCATCTGACAAATGCACGCTGTCATGACCGACCGGCCGCAGAATTCCGGCGGGATCGGCCACGCAGTGAAGCACGTACTCGCGGCTGCCCGGCAGCGGCGTGCCCCCAAATCCAAACGTCTGCTTGATCTTGATCGGTGCGGCAAACTGACGGCGCTGTGGATCGTAACCAGCGCAGCTCATCTCCTCGTAGAAGAGGCTGCCAAGGTTCGAGACGGCTGCGCCGCACTCACGGGCGGCGGCGATGAAACTTGCCGACGCCTGCGCCGAGTCTTGCACGCAGTAAGAATATTTTCCGTACAACTCCTTCTCCACGCCTGCCTTGGTCGCGTCATCAGCGCCGTCAACGGCGCTCAAGGCCTTGGCGACTTCCGCCTTGATTTCCGGCCCACACACGGACACCGTCTGCGCAAATACCGGCGTCGGAATCGAGACGGCGAGAAAACCTCCGACGGCCAAAAGCTGTCCTGCGATTGCTGCGAGTTTCATGATCGAGTACTCCACTTTCTTCGTTGGTGGGCCGGCATGGCCCAGCTACTTCGAACTCCAACGCCGTAGTGGTGAACGGCACGGTGAATTCGTTTCACGCGGTTGCGACGGTTCCGCGGTTGGTGGTAGCGTCGGCGCCTGAAAGGAGCCACCCATGACACGCTCTTTTGCGCGTCGAGATCTCCTGAAGATCGGTGCCGGTGTGGTGCTCACGGCGAGCGCGTCCGAACGTGCCTCATCGCAGGAGGTCGCGGGTGCGCAGCGGGATTCACCTGCGCCCGGTTCGGGCCGTCCGGTGGGCGAACTCCGCCCGCATACCGGGCCCGGGTATCGCAACGATTACGGCCGCCTCGCCGGCAACGGTCCGATGGACGACACGACTCGCAAAATCGTGTCGTTCGTGCGCGAGTTCTCGTCGAACCATCTCACGCCTCCCGTCGTCGCCGCCGTGAACCGCACGATGGTCGACACCATGGCAGCGCTCGTAGCCGGCTTCGAGGCGGAGCCTTGTCGCATTGGCGCGCGACTCGCGAGAATGTCGCCGCCGGGATCGTTGAAAAGCACCGTGATGGGTTACGGGATCGCGACGACACCGGAGCTCGCCGCATTCGCGAACGGCTGCCTCATTCGCTACACCGACTTCAACGACAACGCGGCGGGCGGTCACAACAGCGATCTGATTGCGGGAGCGCTTGCTATCGGTGAGGCACTCCACTCGACCGGTCTCGAGGTGATGACGGCGATCACGATCGGATACGAGTTGAAGTCGGTCGCCGCCGGTGGCGAATCAGTCGCTGCGGCGATGGCCGTCGGCAAGCTGATGAAACTCGACGAGGATCGTCTCGCCAATGCCGTCGGTATGGCGCTCGTGCCGCACATCGCGCTGAACAAGGGCGTCGGCGCCTTGTCGATGTGGAAGGGCGTCCGCAGCGCAGAAGCAACGAAGTGCGGTGTATGGGCGGCGCTCCTGGCGCGCGAA
>Ga0207688_10002026_pt1 | contig 10872 bp, 10 predicted proteins | sample KBSMiscanthusM4_FD_184296 | JGI IMG/M metagenome (GOLD analysis project Ga0207688, IMG submission 184296) | Miscanthus rhizosphere microbial communities from Kellogg Biological Station, Michigan, USA - M4 (SPAdes) (version 2) | ecosystem: Host-associated > Plants > Roots > Rhizosphere ...
TTCGGCGGCCAGCGGCCCAAGGGTGACGATGACGGCGGCCCGAACGCCAAATAGGGCCCACACAAACGAAAACGGCCGGAGTTTCCTCCGGCCGTTTTGTCATTTGAATCTGGCGTTTAGCGCTGACCGGTCGTCACGTTCGCGCCGGCAATCGGCTTGATCTCGATGTTCGGCTTGCCGGTGTCGAACACCTTGCGCGCCGGCGCGGACATCACCGTGACGGTCGAGTAGCGGTAGTCGGGGCCGGCGTCCACGCCGGCCGGCAGACGCGCCCTACCCGTGCTGGAGGCCGGTCACCGTGCTGGTCGAGAGGTCGATGACGGTGGCCCGATCCGGTCCCCGACGCACCGCCACCTGGCCGCTGCCGTCGATCTCGCCGACCACCGCCGCCTCGAGACCACGCTGCCGGAACGGGCGGACGCAGTCGGCCTCCCGCCCGGGCGGGACGCACAGCAGGAACCCGAAGCTCGGGAAGCAGGTCAGCCACCACCGGAGCGGGACGCCGGCCGGGCGCGGCAGGCGGTCGAGGTCGACGGTGACCCCGTACCGGCCGTGTTCGAGGAGCATGGCCAGCGACCCGACCAGCCCGGCCATGCTGACGTCCTTCGCCGCGACGCAGGACCCGTCGTCGGCGATCTCGGCCAGGACTCCGACGTCGCCGGCGACCTTCTCGCGCCGCACGTCGAACGACCGGAAGAAGGGGAAGTCCGTCCGCATGTCCCCCTCGGTGGCGCAGGCGACCACCAGACGCTGCCCGGGGCGGATGTTCATGACCGACAGCGGATGAGCGGCCACGCCGATGCCGAACGCCGAGACGGACGGCTCGCCGGCGTGCCGGGTGAGATGCCCACCGAGCAGCCGCACGGCGTGGATCTCGCAGGCGTGCCGGATCCCCTGGAGAACCTGGCGCGCGACGTCCTCCTCGGCCACGACCGTGTCGACGATGCCCAGCGGCCGTGCGCCCATCGCGGCCAGGTCGTTCACGTTGGTGAGCACCGCGGCGACGCCGGCACCGAAGGGGTCGCGCGCCACGAACGGCGGCCAGAGCGCCTCGCCACAGGCGATGACGTTGGTCCCGCCCAGCGGCACGGCCGCACCGTCGTCGCCGGGTCCGCCGAGCCAGTCGGCCGGGCCGAACACCTCCGAGACCATGCCGATGACGGACTTGCCGAGCAGGCCGGGATGCTCACGCAACCCCTTGGCCAACGCCGCGAGCTCCGCGCCACTGGTGGGGGCGTCCGGCGACGGCGCCGGACCGGCCGCCGACTGGGTTGCGGGCATCGGGTCTCCTCGCGGGCGGGTACGGCGACGTTTGTCGGATCATCATAACGCCGTCTACTATCCGACGTATGGAGCGGGACTTCTTGAGCCTGCCGGCGCGAGCGGTCAAGCCGCGCTCGACCGGGCTCACCCACGTGCTGGACAAGGGGCTGCCCGTTCCGCAGACGACGGCGCTGCTCGAGGCGGCCGGTGAGTTCGTCGACATCTGGAAGTTCGGCTGGGGCAGCGCCTACCTCGACCGCCAGCTCGAGCAGAAGCTCGCGCTGCTGGCCGAGCACGGGGTGCGGGCCTGCCTGGGCGGGACGCTGCTGGAGATCGCGTGGAGCCAGGACCGGGTCGAGCAGTGCCTGCGCTGGGCGGCGGATGCGCAGGTTCCGCTCGTCGAGGTCTCGCGTGGCGTCATGCCGATGTCGGTCGCCGAGAAGTCGGCGCTGATCGCGCGCGCCGCGCGCTCGTTCACCGTGCTGAGCGAGGTCGGCAGCAAGGACCCGGAGCAGCAACTCGAGCCGGAGCAGTGGAAGAGCGAGGTCAGCGAGGACCTCGCCGCGGGAGCCTGGCTCGTGGTGACGGAGGGCCGGGAGAGCGGGACGGTCGGCACGTACGGCCCCGGCGGCGTCGTGCTCGAAGAGGTGATCGACGCCGTGGTCTCGGTCGCCGGTCACGAACGCATCCTGTTCGAGGCACCGCTCAAGGACCAGCAGGCCTGGTGCATCAACCGTTTCGGGCCCGACGTGAACCTCGGGAACGTCGCCCTCGACGACATCGTGAACGTCGAGGCGCTGCGGCTGGGACTGCGGGCGGACACCGCCGTGCTGCCGCCGCGCCGGCCGTCGGATCCGCCGTCGGGCCCGCCGACATGGTGAACGGCGGGACGGCGACCCGGGTGGCCGACAGCGTCGTCTACCGGCACCTGTGGACCGCTCCCGAACTGGACGGGCTGTTCGCCGAGCGGGACCGGCTGCAGCGCTGGCTGGATGTCCTGGCGGCGCTCGCCCGGGCGCAGGCGACGCTGGGGATCATCCCGGCGGGCTCGGCGCGGACGATCACCGAGCACGCCGACGCCGAGCGGCTCGACCTGAGCCGGGTCGCCGCGCAGACCCGCCGCAGCGGCCACTCGACGCTCGGGCTGATCCAGGAGCTGCAGCTGCTCGTGCCGGACTCCGCCCGCGAGCACGTCTACTACGGCGCGACCGTGCAGGACGTCACCGACACCTGGTTCGGCCTCGTCCTCCGGGACGTCGGCGCGCTGGTGGACCGGAAGGTGGGGACGGTGGCGGGCGTGCTGGTCGGGCTGGCCGCGGCGCACCGCGACACGGTCATGGTCGGTCGCACCCACGGGCAACCGGGCGCGCCGATCACGTTCGGCTTCAAGGTGGCCGGATGGGTGGACGAACTGTGCCGCCACCTGGACCGGCTGCGCTCCGGCCGGTCCCGATGGAGCGTGGGCCAGCTCGCGGGCGCGGTCGGGGTGCTCGGCTTCTTCGACGGCGACGGCGTCGAGCTGCGTCGCCGGTTCTGTGCCGAGCTCGGTCTGGCCGACCCTGGCATCTCCTGGTTGACCAGCCGGGACCGGATCGCCGAGTTCGCGCACGTGCTGGCGATGGTGTGCGCGACGCTGGCGAGGATCGGCGGGGAGATCTACGAGCTGTCCCGCCCGGAGATAGGCGAGCTGCGGGAGACCCGCCCGGCCGGCGCGGTCAGCAGCATCACCATGCCGCACAAGCACAACCCCGAGGGCAGCGAACACCTCGACACGCTGTCCCGACTCGTCCGCGCACACGCCGGTCTGCTGCTCGAAGGGATGGACCAGCAGCACGAGCGTGACGGGCGCGGGTGGAAGACCGAGTGGGTGTCCCTCCCGGAGGTCTGCGAGCTCACCGTCACCGCGCTCGATCTCGCGCACGCGGTCGTCTCGGGTCTCGAGGTCGACGTGGCCGCCATGGCGCGGAACCTGTCGGCCGGAGGCGACGACCTCCGGTCCGAGCAGATCCTGGCCGGCCTGTCCGAGCAACTGGGCAAGCACGCCGCGCAGGCGCTGATGGCCGAGATCCTGGCGTCCGGTGCGGTCCGCGCGGAGGATCTGGTGGCCACGGTGGCCGACCGGGCCGGCGTGGATCCGGCCGAGGTCGCGGCCTGGGCGATGCGGCCGGCGACCGGAGCCGCCGCGGCCATGGTCGACGCCGTGCTCGACCGCGCCCGGGACACCCTGGGCGCGCCGGGCGGGCAGCGATGACGGTCCCGGACCGGCCCCGGCTGGCGTTCGGCTCGTGGCCGACCCCACTCGTCCGGGCCTCCCGGCTGGAGAGGCGGCTGGGCTGCGGTCCGCTGCTGGTCAAGCGCGACGACCTGAGCGGGTTCGCGGTGGCCGGCAGCAAGACCAGGCCGCTGGAATACCTGCTCGGCGGCGCGGTCGCCGAGGGCCACGACACGCTGGTCGTCGGCGGCGTGGCGACCTCGAGCTTCTGCCAGGGTGCCGCGGTGGCCGCCCGGGCGGCCGGCCTCGACTGCCACATCGTCCTGCCGGGAGAGCCACCGGCGCCGGCCGCGGCCAACCTCGCTCTGGCGCTGGCCTGCGGAGCCAGGGTCTCCTTCAGCGGCGGTCCGCGGGCGGAGCTCGACGACCGGATCCGCGACCGGGCCGCCGAGTTGAACCGCACCGGCCGGTCCGCCGTCGCGGTACCGCGAGGAGGTGCCAGCGCGCTCGGCTGTCTCGGCTTCGTCCGCGCCGCCCGCGAGCTGTCCGATCAGCTCGCCGCCCTCGGCCACGACCGGGCACGCATCGTGCTGGCGGTCGGCTCGGGCGGCAGCATCGCCGGCCTCGCGGTCGGGGCGGGTCTGATCGACGCCGGCTGGACGATCACCGGAGTCTCGGTGAGCCGGCCGCTGCCCGAGCTGAGGACGCACCTGCGGGAGCTCGCCGACGGCTGCGCCGAACTGCTCGGCGTTGCGGGCCCGGTCGCGTTCGGGCCGAGCGTGCTGCAGGCACCCGGCGGCCTGCACGGCGAGCCGGAGTCCTCGACGGCGGAGGAACGCGCGGCCGCGCTCCTCGCGCTGGAGACCGAGGGGCTCCTCCTCGACGCCCACTACACGGCGCCCGCCTTCGCGATCGCCCGGCGACAACTCGAGCAGGAGGGGCCACCGGTGGTCTTCTGGCATACGGGCGGACTGGTGGGGGCGATCAGCGCCGTCCTGACGGCCGGCATCGACCGGGACGCGGGCGCGGCGATCGCCGCCCGGCCGGACGGCGGCCGGCCGTGACCGCGCCGCGGTCCCGTTCCGCCAGGGTCCGGCGCAGCGGCGGCCCGCGCACCGCGGCCGCGCCTGAGCTGGTCGCCTCCGGGTTCACGCTGGAGAACGCCGACGCGCCGATCCTGCACCGCGGCTACAACCTGGCCGACATGGCCCACGTGCTCGACATGGCCGAGCGCGGCATCATCCCCGTGCACGCCCAGCGCGCGCTGCTGCAGCTGCTGCTCGAGGCGTACGGGACCGAGGCCGCCGACTTCCCCTACGACCCGCTGTTCGGCGAGCCGTACAACTCCCGGGAGAGGTTCTTCATCGACCGGATCGGTGACACGGCCGGCTGGTTGCACGCCGGGCGCCCGCGCCGGGAAGCGGCCCGGATCGCGCTGCGGTTGCACCTGCGGGCCCAGATCGGCCAGCTCGTCCTGGCGATGGCGCGGCTGGTCGAGCAGACCGCGCAGCAGGCGCGGCGCCACGCGCAGACGCTCATGGCCGACCAGACCTACCTGCAGAAGGCGCAGCCGTCGACGTTCGGCCACTATCTGCTGTCGTTCACGCAGCCCGCGCTGCGCGACGGGCATCGCCTGCTCAGGGAACTGGACGAAATCAACGCCAGCCCCGGCGGAGCCGGCTGCGTCAACGGCACCCGGCTGCAGACCGACCGCGTCGCCCTGGCCCGCTCGCTCGGTTTCGACACGGTGATCACCCACACCCGGGACGCCATGTGGCGCGTGGACGACCTGATCGCGGTCCTCTCGATCGCCACGAGCATGATCTCGAACCAGAGCAAGCTCGCCGAGGACCTGGAGATCTTCTCCAGCAGCGAGTTCGACTTCGTCGACCTCGACGACAGCTTCAGCCGGTCGAGCGTGCTCATGCCGCAGAAGCGCAATCCCTATGCGCTCTCGATCGTGCGGGGCAGCTGCGGTGTGCTGATCGGGCGCCTCACCGGCTTCCTCGCCGTCAGCAAGAGCCCGTCCGCCCGCAGCGACAACTTCATCTTCGCGTACGGCGAGGTCCCCCGCGCGCTTGATCTCGCGCTGCAGGTGACCGACCTGATGAGCGGGGTGGTACGCACCCTGCAGGTCAACCCGGACCGCATGCGGGACGAGGTCGACAACAGCTACGCACAGTCGACCGACCTGGCCGAACACCTCACGCAGCTGCTCGACGTCGACTACCGCACCGCCTACTTCGTCGTCGGCGACGTCGTGCGCGAGGCGAGCCGGGCGGGCATCCGGGGTCGCGACCTCACCGCGCGGATGATCAACGAGGCCGCGCTGGAGCGGACCGGCACGCGCTGGCAGGTGCTCGACTCGGACCTGCTGGCCGTGCTGGATCCCGCTCAGATCGTGGCGTCCCGGCGGGGCCTCGGTGGGGCGGCCGACGAACCCGTCGAGCAGATGCTGCAGGCCACGTCGACCGGGGCCGCCGAGCTGGCCGCGACCGCCACCGCGCGGCTCGACGGCTTCGCCGCCGCGGAGGAGGACCTGCTGCGCCGGGCGCGCTCCCTGATCGCCGGAACCGACCAGCCGCCGACAGACCGCCGACCCCGGCGTGGAGGCTCACCATGACCAGCCGACCCACTCCCGCGCAGCTCCCCACCGACATCGAGGTGGTGAACGTGGGGCTGCCGCTGTTCGCCGACGCGCTGCGGGCGCAAGGACGGCCGGTGGACCAGCTGGACTGGCGGATCCCGGCCGGCGGCGACCCGGAGCTGCTGGCCGCACTCACGACGCTGCTCGGTCGGCACGCGGCCCGGATCGACGCCGCCAATGCCGAGGTCTTCCGCCGGCTCGACACCGGCGTACCGGTCTGGACGGGCGTGGCCACCGCCCTCGACGTGCTGCCGGATGTCGGCCCGCGCACGCTCCTGCACTGCGGCCCGGCCATCGAGTGGCCGGACGTGGCTGATCCGCTGCGCCGCTCGATGCGCGCCGCGACGGTGGCCGAGGGCTGGGCCGCCGACGTGGCGGAGGCCGACACCCTCCTGCGGACCGGCAGCATCCGGCTCGAACCGGCCAACCAGCACGCCACGGTCGTCCCGATGGCGACCGCGCTCGGCCCGTCCATGCCGGTGCTGGTCGTGGACAACCAGGACGGCGGCACCCGCGCATTCAGCGCGATCAACCAGGGCTCGGGCGAGGTCGCCTGGTTCGGCCGGGAGACCGACGCGGCCATCGCCCGGCTGCGCTTCCTGCGCGACGTCGCCGGACCGCTGCTGGCGACGGCGGTGGAGTCGTCCGGGCCGGTCGACCTGCTCAGCCTCGCCGCGCAGGGCCTGGCCATGGGCGACGACGTCCACATGCGCACGCAGGCGAGCACCAACCTGCTCATCCGCCACCTGCTCCCGCAGCTCGTCGCGGCGACGGGCCAGCAGGCGGTGGAGTTCGCCCGCTTCCTGTCCGGGGATCACCTGTTCTTCCTCAACCTGGCCATGGCCGCGGCGAAGTCCCTGACCATGTGGGCCGAGCAGGTCGGCGGCAGCAGCATCGTCACGACGATGGCCCGCAACGGCACCACGTTCGGGGTGCGGCTCGCCGGGTCGCCGGCGTGGTTGCTCGCCGAGGCCCCCGAGATCGGCGACGCCCTCTACAACCCTGGTCACGGACCGGGCAGCGGCGCGCGCGACATCGGCGACAGCGCGGTGCTCGAGCTGATCGGCCTCGGCGGGGCGGCCGCCGCCGGATCCCCCGCCGTCGCCGCCTTCCTGGGCGGGACGATGGCCGGTGCGGCCGAGGTCACCGAGAACATGACCGACCTCTGCCACGGCACGAGCAGCCGGTTCAAGCTGCCCACCCTCGACATGCGCGGGACGCCGGTGGGCGTCGATGCCCGCCTGGTCGCGAAACTCGGCGTCACACCGCAGGTGAACACCGGCATCCTGCACGTCAGCGACGGCTCCGGGCAGGTCGGCGCCGGGGTCGCCACCGCACCGCTGCAGTGCTTCACCGACGCGGTGTTCGACCTCGCGCGCCGGCTCGGATGAGACCTGTCGACGTCGGCGTCGACGCGGCCCGCATGCTGCGCGTTCCCGGGCCGGGAGTGGTACGCGCGGTCTTCTCGAAGGCGCTCTACCTGCGGGTGCCGGGCGGTCTGCTCGCACTGGCGACGACCGAGGTGCCACGCGGGCCGCTGCACCTGCGGGTCGATGCCCTGCCCGCGGCGCGGCCGGGCGGCCCGGTCCTGGTGGACGCGACGGCGCTGCGGGTGGGCGGGCGCGACTACCGGCTGGACGCGCCGGTCTGGTCGCCGCGGCTCCCGCCGCCGTCGTCACTCGACCGGGCCGCCGAGGCGGCGGCCGGCTGGCTCCCGGAGCTCGCCCCGAGACTCGACCTCGGTCCCGGGGACGGGGCGGAGCTGCCCACCGGCGTCCGGACGGCGTTGCGGCGCGGGGACCTGCCGGCGTTCGCGGCGTCGGTGTGGGGCAGAGGACCGGGGCTGACCCCCGCCGGCGACGACGTGCTGGCCGGCGTGCTCCTGGTGGCGCGCGCGGCCTGCGGCAGGTCGGGAACGACTCCGCACACGCTCCAGCGGTGCGCCGACCAAGCCCGTACGAACGAGGTCGCGCGCGCCTTCCTCGCCTGCGCCGCCCGGGGCCGCGGCATCGAGCCGGCCCACGACCTGCTCCTCGGCCTCGCGGCCGGCGACCGGGCCGCGGTCGGGTCGGCGGCGAGCCGTCTGCGTGCCGTCGGCAGCTCCTCCGGGGCCGCGCTGACCTATGGCATTCGCATCGCGCTGCTCAGCCGCCCGACGCTGCTTCGCGTATAGTAGGCGACGATATCGGATGCGATACGGGTGCGGCGTCAGGGTGGGATCGCGGGCGAGGCCTGCAGGAGGGACGAAACGATGACAAACACCATCGTGGTGATCGGCGGGAGTGCCGCCGGCATGGGGGCCGCCGGCGCCGCGAAGCAGGTCGATCCCGATGCCAGGGTCATCGTCTACACCGAGCTCCAGGACGTCGCGTACAGCCCGTGCGGAATCCCCTACGTGCACGGCAGGGAGATCGACTCCTTCGACCGGCTCATCCTGCAGGGCAAGGACTACTACGAGGCCCAGGGCTACGAGATCCACTACGAGACCACGGTCAGCGCCGTCGACCCGGCCGCACACACGATCCAGGTGCCCGGCGAGGGCGCCGTCCACTACGACCGCCTGATCATCTGCACCGGCTTCCAGTACGAGCGGCCGGACGTCCCCGGCGGTGATCTGGAAGGCCTCTACTACGTCAGGGACATCCGCGCCGCGCAGCGCTGGGACGAGGTCCTCGACACGGTCAAGCGGGCGGTCGTCGCGGAGGCTCAGCCGATCGGCGTCGAGATGGCGACCGCGCTGGCGCATCGCGGGATCGAGACGCACCTGGTGGACCCGCATCCGTGGGCCATGGCCGAGATCGCGGACCCGGACATCATGGCCCCGGTCGAGGAGTCCTGGCGCGAGCTCGGCGTGCACATCCACCTGAACACCCGGATCAAGGCGTTCCGCGGCACCGAGCGGGTCCGTGCCGTCGAGACCTCGGACGGGGAGATCCCGGTCGACATGGTCGTCGTCGGCGCGAAGAAGCTGCCGAACAACCAACTCGCCGCGGAGGCCGGCATCAAGCTCGGCTCCACCGGCGGGATCATCGTCGACCAGCACATGCGAACCTCGGCCGCCGACGTGTTCGCCGCCGGCGACTGCGTCGAGGTGCCGCAGGGCACCACGCGGGTGCCGGTGCAGGGCCTGTCCGGCAGCCATGCCTACGCCCAGGGCAAGATCGCCGGCAGCGGCGCGGCCGGCACGCTGCGCAGCTATTCGCCGGTGTACGTGCCGTGGAGCCTCGTCGGCGGCAAGTGGATGGTCGGCGGAGTGTCGTTCGGCGAGACGCTGGCCGGCGCGCTCGGGATACCGTTCGTCCTCGGCGTGGCGGAGGGAATCTCGCGCGCCCGCTACTACCCCGGCTTCAAGAAGATCCGGGTGAAGCTGCTCGCCGAGCCCGGGACGCTCAAGCTGATCGGCGCCCAGCTCGTCGGCGGGGAGGGCGTGAAGGAACGGTGCGACTTCCTCGCGATGGCCGCCCGGCACGGGTTGACCCTGCACGACATCGCCTGGATGGAGAACGTCTACTCCCCCGCCATCGGCGCGCTCAACGAGCCGATGGCGCTCGCCGCCCAGAACGGCCTCGCGACCGCGGGCCGGTCATGACCGCTCTCTTCCGGTGGGTCCGGACCAACTCCGAGAAATACCTGCTCGAGGCCCAGCAGGCCGAGCTGGCGCAGCGGTATCTCGGCCGGCCGCCTCCGGTCGGCCCGCGCACGCCGCAGGTGCTCTTCTGGAAATACCTGTTCGTGCCGCTCTATCGCCGCCTGCCGTGGAAGGTCAAGCACCTCGTGATCCTGGCGATGCCGGGCAGTCACCGGCGCGACTGGAGCTCGTGACCGGCCGTATGGACAGCTCGGCGAACCGGATGCCCGTCCGCTACCGCGAGGTCGCGGTGAGCACGGTCGACTTCCCGCTGACCGCGGCGGCGCTGCGCCGGCATTTCGAGGGCCGCGAGGCGTACCGGCGGACCGGGTACGTCGTCGTGCACGGCCCCGACCACCAGGTGGCGCTGCTGGAGGTGGAGAAGTCCTCGGTCGAGGAGCTGTTCGCGCCGCTCACCAGGGTCACCGTGCTGGCCGGACCCGACGAGGCGGTCTTCGTCCACGCCGCCGAGGTCGATCTCGGCGTGCCGGGGCAGGTCTGCCGAGCGGCGCTCACGCGCGCCCCCGACGCCCGCTGCGTGATCATCCAAGGGCTGTACGAGCACGTCAGCTTCATCCTGGATCCCGCGCCACTCCGGGTACGGGTGGCCGAGGTCGCTCCCCCGCATCCACCCAAGCTGCTCGACCAGGCCCGGCGGGTGCTGGAGCTGGCCGAAGACCTGCCGCCGATCGCACTCGAGCCGGAGATCTTCGACCTGGTCGACCTCGCTGCCGGCCGGCCGGCGGAACGCTATCTCTTCCCCTGCCGGGGCTCCGGGATCGCCCCGGCCGGCAAGGAGGTCTTCTACCTCGACGAGCGGCCGCCGCGGCACGACTGGGTGCTGGTCGGCTGCGAGCGTTCGCGACAGATCCACCGGCACTTCTACGGCGACGAACCGCCGAGCGTCGAGATGTGCCCGCGGGAGCTCGTGAAAGCCGGATTCGCGGCGACCTCGGACACTCCGATCCTCACCAAGTGCTGCGACCTCGAAGAGGGAGTCATCCGGGACGGAGCGATGACGGTCGTCCCCTGGGGCGCGACCCTGTCGGAGGTCCACGCCGGACTGCGCCGGCTCGTGTCAGCGCAGCGCGGTCCCCGTCACCAGTTGGCCGGCGGATCGCT
>Ga0207688_10002027_pt1 | contig 10871 bp, 10 predicted proteins | sample KBSMiscanthusM4_FD_184296 | JGI IMG/M metagenome (GOLD analysis project Ga0207688, IMG submission 184296) | Miscanthus rhizosphere microbial communities from Kellogg Biological Station, Michigan, USA - M4 (SPAdes) (version 2) | ecosystem: Host-associated > Plants > Roots > Rhizosphere ...
CACTCGCCATAGATCGACGCGAAACCCCGCGAGTACATCACCGCGGCCGATGACTTGGCTCGCACCTCGAACAGGTACTTTCCGACATTGGTCGGATCGACGAGTTGCGTACGGCTTCCCGCCCACGCGCCGTCGTTGACGACGCGATCGAGCGAAAAGGTCTCGGTGATCCCGGGTCCACCGGTGTGGAAGTAGTCGACCCGCATCGTTTTCGTGAAATCGAAGGGGACTGTGGCCACGGTGGCCTGCGCCTCGATGAGGGGAGGGATCGGCTCGAAGTACGGCGCGACGACGCCGGCACTCCCGACCGCGAATACTGCGCAGAACAGAGAGAAGGACCATCCGGGAATGGGCCACCTCGGCATGACGGCCAGTATAATTCGCGGCGTGCGTAAACCTGTCGTGCTCATCACCGGGGCCAACGGCGAGATTGGTCATGGCCTGATCGATCGACTCGCCGAGGGTGCCGACCGCGCCATCGTGACGCTCGACCTCACCCCGCTCGATTCGAGCATTGCCAGGAAGGTCGACCGGGAGATGACCGGATCGATTCTCGACCGGGGCGTGCTCGAGCGCATTCTGGCCGAGTTCCAGGTCGAGTTGATCTTCCATCTCGCCGCGCTCCTGTCGACACGCTCGGAGTTCACGCCGATTACCGCGCACGAGGTCAACGTCGGCGGCACGCTGAACCTGCTCGAGTTCGCGCAGCACGAAGCCGAGTCGCACGGCCGTCCGGTCGTGTTCATGTACCCGTCGTCCATCGCCGCCTACGGGCTCCCCGATCTCGAGACCAAAACACGCGCCGGCAGGGTCAAGGAAGACGATTGGATGCAGCCAACGACCATGTACGGGTGCAACAAGCTGTATTGCGAGCAGCTCGGCACCTACTACGCGCGGCACTACAAGCAACTGGCCGCGGAGCGGGCGAGCGGGCGGGTCGACTTCCGGTGCGTCCGTTTTCCAGGGCTCATTTCGGCGGTGACGACGCCGTCAGGCGGGACGTCGGACTACGCGCCGGAGATGATTCACGCGGCGGCGAAAGGGGAGCCGTACAGCTGTTTCGTGCGGCCGGACACGCGCATCCCGTTCATGGCCATGCCGGATGGTGTCGAGGCGCTGTTACGGCTGGCAGCAGCGCCGCGCGGTGACCTGTCGCGGATCGCCTACAACGCTGCCGCGTTCAGCCCGTCGGCGGAGCAGATCCGCGACGTTGTCCTCGAAGCATTCCCGACGGCCCGCCTCGACTGGCACACGGACACCAAGCGGCAGCACATCGTCGATTCGTGGCCGGCGGACGTCGACGACGCCGCGGCGCGTCGAGACTGGGGATTCAATCCCCAGCTCGACTTCGATCACGCCTTCTCGGACTACCTCATCCCGCGGATCCGCGAACGGTATCGGCGTTAGGGAAACGCGAGGCTACAGCCCTACAGGGGAGGTTCAATGCTCGCAGGTACGCCTGGGCGTTCTGAAGCCTGAAGCCTTTCTTACGTCCAGACCGCCGGCGGGTTGATGTCGGGGAGCGGCGTGGGGCCCGGATCGGGTCGCCCGCTGCCGGTCAGCCGCGAGATGGCGCGGACGGTCATATCGTGGTCGCAGACGATCTGGCAGGACAGCCGGACGCCGCTGACCCCCTTGGCCGCCAGCACCTGACGCTCGGCCGCCGTCGAGCGCGTCGGCTCGCCATCGATGAACTCGACGCGGCACGTCGTGCAGCGCGCGTTCCCGCCACAGGCGTGCAGCACGTCCACCTGTGCATCCTGCTCAATCGCCAGCACCAGGCGCTTGCCCGATTCCACCTCGACGGGTGGGAATCCTTCCACGGTCAACTTCGGCATCGTCTCTCCTTGATTACATCCGTCTCCGCCCGGGGCGGGGTCGGGCCGCGGCTCAACGGCCCCGATCATAACGGACCCAGCAAGGTCGCTGCCGCGGGCTATACTGCGATCCCGCCGGCGCGTCCGGCTGCGGTCACGACGCATGCAGGATCTTCGCGCCGCCGTTCGCGCTCTCGTCCGCAAGCCCGGCTTTGCGCTGCTGGCGATCGCTACCCTGGCGCTCGGCATCGGTGGAAACGCCGCAATCTTCAGCATGATCGACCGGGTGCTGTTGCGGCCGCTGCCGTACCCGCGACCCGACCGGCTGGTCGTGCCGTGGGAGTTCAGCGCCGAGGTCCAGCAGCGCACGGGCTTCGATACCCTGCCGATTTCCCCCGCGGACGCGAACGACTTTCGGTCCCGGAACACCACCTTCGCCGGCTTGGCGTGGGTCCGGTCCGAGCGGTTCAACCTTACGGGAACGGGCGACCCCCAGCGCCTCACCGGCGTGCGGGTCAGCACGGACTTCTTCGACGTGCTGGGCGTCGGCCCGGTCATCGGCCGCGCCTTCACTTCTGAGGACGTTGGTGGTTCGCGTGGCGTGTTGCTCAGCGATCGCCTGTGGCGGCAGCGTTTCGGCGCCGATCCCGCAATTCTGGGCCGCGTCCTGTCGCTCAACAGCGCGCCAGGGATCGTTCTGGGTGTACTTCCGTCGTGGTTCCGCTTTCCCGCGGAAGGCGACCTGCCGTCGGGGCTCGGTTTCTCGGGAGAGGTCGACATCTGGGCGGCGGACGTGCTGAGCCCGGCTCAGCAGGTGTTTCGGGGCGGTAAGAGCTTCACGCTCATCGGACGGCTCAAAGACGGTGTCGACCTTGCCGCCGCGACGGCGGACCTGGATCGGATTGCGGCGGATATCGCGCGCCAGTTTCCTGGATCCAACGCCGGCTGGACCGTCCGGATTAAGCCGTTGCGCGAACAACTGGTGGGCGGAGTACGCACAGCCCTCATCGTCCTGCTCGTGGCGGTCGGGTTCGTGCTCCTCATCGCCTGCGCGAACGTCGCGAACCTGATGCTCGTCCGTGCCGCCAGCCGCCGCCGCGAGTGGTGTGTGCGGCTTGCGCTGGGAGCCGGCCGCGCGCAGCTCGTGCGCCAAATGCTCGTCGAGAGCCTGGTCCTTGCGCTGGCTGCCGGAATCGCCGGCCTGGCCGTGGCCTGGGCCGGGCTGCGCGTGATGCTCGCGTTGACACCCGTCAAGGTGTCGGCGTTCGCGAGCGCCACGCTCGATTGGCGGGTGGCGGGCTTCACGATCGCAGTGTCCGCGCTGACCGGGCTGTTCTTCGGCATCCTTCCGGCGCTGCAGGTGTCGCGCGCCGATCTCAGCGAAGGGCTGCGGGACGGCGGCAGGGGCACCGCGGGCAGCCGGCGTGCGCACCGCACCCGCAATCTGCTGGTCGTGGCGGAAGTCGCGCTCGCGATGGTGCTGCTGGTGGGCGCCGTTCTCCTGCTGCAGACATTCGTGCGGCTGTTGAACGTCGACGCCGGGTTCAGGCCGGCCGGTGTGTTGACGGTGGAGGTCTCGCTGCCGCGCACGGCATATCCCCCGCCGGCCGCGGCCGACTTCTACGATCGCGTCCTCGCGCGGCTCCGCGGCGTGCCCGGTATCCAACACGTCGCCATCACTTCGGGCGTGCCGCTCAGTGGCGCCGAGAATCTGCGTCAGGTCACCATCGAGGGGCGGCCCCGGCCCGACCCTGGCCAGGAGGTCATCGCCGACTATCGGGTGGTGACGGCGGAATACTTTGCGGTGATGGGGATCCCGCAGCTGGCCGGCCAGTCGCTGCCGCCCACGGTCATCGGCAATCCCGCCCCCGCGGTGCTCGTGAACGCCACCATGGCTGCCAGCACGTGGCCGGGGCAGGAGGCCGTCGGACGCCGCGTCAAGTTGACCGGCTACGAGCAGGATGGCGCCTGGCACACCGTCGTCGGCGTGGTTGGTGACACGCGCCAGACGGGTCTCGACAGCGGGCTGCGGCCGCAGGTCTACGTCGAACAACGGGACGATCCCGGGCAGCAGATGATCGTGGTGATCAAGGCGGCGGGGGATCCACTCGGCTACGCTCCGGTGGCCCGGGCGGCGGTGCTCGAGGCCGATCGCAACCAGCCAGTCGGCCGCATCCGGCAGATGACGGAAGTGGTCGCCGAATCCGTCGCCAGCCGTCGCTTCACGATGGCCCTGGCCGGCGCGTTCGCGATGCTGGCATTCGGGCTGTCGCTGGTCGGACTTTACGCGGTGGTGTCGCATTCCGTGGCTGAACGCACGCCGGAGATGGGCGTCAGGCTGGCGCTCGGCGCCAGCCCCGGCTCACTGCTGCGCCTGGTGCTCTCCGAAGGCCTGGCCTTGACCGCTGTCGGCATCGTCCTCGGCGTCGTGGCGGCCCTGATCGGGACGCGGTTCATGGCCGCGCTGCTGTACGGCGTGACCCCGTCCGATGCCTTGACCCTGGTGGTCGTTTCGCTGCTGCTCATCGCCGCTGCAGCGGCCGGCTGCCTCGTCCCGGCGCGCCGCGCGATGCGGGTCGACCCGGTCTCCGTGCTGCGGGCCGAATAGGTCCGGGCGCGGGACAGCACGGGTATTGCTTACGCCATCCGGCCTGCGCGGAGTCGCGCGGAGTGCCGCGGGTGCGGCGCAGAAGCAGGACGACAACCGGCCCGGCGCGCGGCAGCATCGGCGCGGCGGTCATCGAGATCAGACGAGGAGCGTGTGATGCGCGAGGTGTTGCTGCACGGCGGGATGGATGAATCGTTCGATCGCTCGGCGGGGTTCGCGCGGCGGCTGGCGGAGTCGCTGGGGGCGCGGCTTCATGTCTTGTATACGATCGAAGATCCGCTTGCCGCGGGCTGGACCGCGGAGATGAGCGCCGACCGGATGCCCGAAGTGCACGAAGCGATGGAGAGCGAAGCCCGCGAGCGTCTGGCCCCGTTCATCTCGCTGGAGGATCAGGAGCGCCTCGGTGTCGAGATTGCCCTCGGCACTGGTCCGGCCGACCAGGAAGTGGTGCGCTACGCCAACGAGCACGGGATCGACCTGGCGATCGTTCAGGCGCGCCAGGAGGACGACGCCTCGATGGACCTGGCCCGGGCGGTCCTCGACGGCGCGACCTGCGCGGTCCTCGTCCTGCGCTGATCGATGATCGATCCGGAGCAGTTGGTATCGGCGTATGCCAACGGATGGTTCCCGATGGCCGTCGAGGGGGGCGAGATCCGCTGGTTCTCGCCCGACCCGCGCGGCATCATCCCCCTCGACACGTTTCGGATCTCGAACCGGCTGGCTCGCACCTGGCGCTCGGGCCGCTTCGAGATCGCCATCGACCGCGCCTTCGCGGAGGTGATGACGGCCTGCGCGACAATCGTGCGCGACCCCGCTGATCCCGGCACCTGGATCACCCAGGACATCGTCGACAGCTACGTCGCGCTCCATCGCCTGGGCCTGGCGCATTCGGTCGAGGCCTGGCGCGGCGGGCAACTGGCGGGTGGCCTCTACGGAGTCGCACTCGGCGGGGTGTTCTTCGGTGAATCGATGTTCCACCGCGAGACGGACGCCTCGAAGATCGCGCTGATCGCGCTGGTCGAGCGATTGAACCAACGGGGGTTCCGGCTGCTCGATACGCAGTGGTCGACGCCGCACCTGGAGCAGTTCGGCGCGGTCGAGATTCCGCGCCGCGAATACCTGCGCCGGCTCGCGCGGGCCCTGCGCGTGACGTGCACGTTCGTCTGATGGTGCGGTCGCAGCGCGATCAGTGGACGGTGTAGGGCTCGCTCAGCGTGAACGGGGCGATGGTCGCGTCGAAGTGATCGCCGTCCTCGGTGACCATCTGGTAGGTGCCGGTCATGATCCCGAACGGCGTGGACAGCGGGCACCCCGAGGTGTACTCGAACGACTCGCCCGGCGCGAGGGTGGGCTGCTTGCCCACAACGCCCGGCCCCTTCACCTCTTCGACCTGATTGGTCCCGTCGGTGATGATCCAGTGACGGGTCAGGAGCTGGACCCGTTCGTTCCCCTCGTTGGTAATCGTGACCGTGTACAGGAAGAACCACTTGTTGCGGGACGGCTGTGAGCGGTCCGGGGCATACTCCGACCGCACGGTGACGCGCACGCCACGCGTGGTGGCTTCCGACGTGAACATGCTGGAATGATGAACGATCCGCGGCGCCCTGAGCAAGGCATGCCCGCGTCGCGGGCCGGGCTGTGTGCCGGATGCGTGCACGCCCGGGTCATTGTCAACGACCGCGGCTCGCAGTTCCTGCGCTGCGAGTACTCGGCGGTGGACTCGCGCTATCCCCGGTATCCGGCGCTGCCGGTGCGCCGCTGCGCTGCCGTCACGCCGCCGCCGGACCCCTCTCACGAGCGATAAAACGCGGTGTTAGCATGGACGGGTGATGCACGTGATTCAGCCCGTCCGCCTCAAGCCGGGCGTGTCGGTTGAGGATCTGCCGGCGGCACCGGTCGCTGCCTCGAAGTCCGCCGGAGCATCCCGGCTGGTTCGCGGCCGGGCGCTGATTTTCTGGGACCCGAAGAGCCCGCCGCAGGCGAAGAAGCTCGACGCGATCGATACCGATCAGATCACCCCGGCGAGCGATTGCGTGTCGGAGAGCCTCGAGACGCTCGACGAGCGCTGGAAGGCCGGCTCGTTCCGGCACCTCATGCCTGACTTCCGGGCGCGCGTGCACGCCGGGGAGACGTTCGTGATTGCCGGCGATCGCTTTGCCATCGGGTCCTCGCGTGAGATGAGCCCGGCGGGCCTCAAGGGTGTAGCCGAGGAGGCCGGGCTCGAGCTGGTGATCGTCTGCGGCCGGAACATGGGCGACATCTTCCGTCGCAACAGCTTCAATCTCGGGCTCCACGTCATCCAGAGCCCGGAGGCCGTCGAGGACGCGCGGGACGGTGACGAGTTCACGTTCGATCCCGACTCGCGCCAGCTGCGGAACGAGACCCAGGATCGGACCTACACGCCGGTGCCACTGTCCCCGAAGGAAGAGGAGATTCGTCGCGGCGGTGGCATCTTCGCCGTCGGCCGGCGTGAGTTCCCGGCCTCGGTGCGCGCGACGCCGGTGATCGACTGGGCCGACGAGGCCAGCGCCGCCCGGATGACGACGACCGAACAGATCATCTGGGCGCACCGGGTCGATAAATCGATGACGCCCGAGCAGGTGAAGCCGGGCGCGACGCTCCGCGTCTACGCCGATCTGCTGCCGGCGTCGGACGGGACGGCGCCATTCGCGATCCACACGTTCAACCAGATCACCGGGGGCAACACGATCCTCCCGCGTCAGGCGGCGATTGCCAACGATCACTTCGTTTTCACCGGCGTCGACGCCGACGACAAGCAGACCTCGATCGGGCGGGCCTTCGCGCAGGTCCACGGCATCGAAACACCGTACTACGCGACACCCGGCGACGGCATTTTCCATTTCTATTTCCCGGAGCAGGGGCTGGTGATACCCGGCCAGTTCATTCCCGGCGCAGACTCGCACAGCCGGGCCTACGGCGCGTACGGCGCGGTGGGCATCGGCGTCGGTTCGACGACGCTCGGGTTCGGATGGGCGACGGGTTACATCTACGTCACGCTGGCGCGGCAGCGGCGGGTGCGCTTCGAGGGCCGGCTCCAGCCCTGGGTCAGCGGCAAGGACATCGTCCTCGAGTTGCTCCGGGTGTGGGGCGCGAAGCAGTCGCAGGGGATGTCGGTGGAACTGGTCGACGCCGCCGCGCAGCTGCCGATGGCATATCGCAACACCATCGCGAACATGATGGCCGAGGCCGAAGCGCTGAACGGCATCTTCGCGCCCGACGCGATCACCTACGACTGGTACCGGCAAAAGGGCATTACCACGCTGCCATATCCGCCGATCGGCCCCGGGCCCGACGCCGTGTATGAATTAGACGAGGCGATCGACCTCTCCACCGTGCAGCCGATGATCGCCAAGCCGTTCAGTCCCGGCAACGCCTTTCCGGCCGAGGATGTCGCGCGCGAGCGCATTCCGTTCGACAAAGCAATGATCGGATCCTGCACCAACGGCAGCTATGACGACCTGCTGCAGGCGGCGCTGGTGCTGCGGGCGGCGCGCGGTGCCGGGACGCGTACGGTTGCGCGGGGCTTGTTCATCTTCCCAGGATCCGGCGGTGTCGGACAACGCATAGAGACCGCCGATCCGCGGCTGGGCGGCGAGTCCATTGCGGAGGTGTTCCGCTCGGTGGGCGGTCAGATCCGGCGTTCGTGGTGCGGCCCGTGTTTCGGTCAAGGGCCGGACGCCCTGACGCCGGGGCAGCGGGCCATCACCTCGTTCAACCGGAACTGGCAGAACCGGATGGGATTTGGCGGCGAAGGGTATCTCGCCAGCCCCGCGGTCGTTGCGGCATCCGCCTTGCTGGGCTACATGGCGCCGCCGAGCGAGCTCGGCCTGGAGTGGGACGCCGACCAGTTCGGCGTGTAGCGGTCGCACTCTACCTGGCCAGGCGGTCGCCGACCTGCGCGCGATTCGAGGTTTCCCCGAACATCCGTTCCCGGCGCGGCTCGCGTCCGAGCCCGCCGTTTGCTCGTCATAGACCCGCGGGGCCGGCCGGCAGCCTCGTTCACCTGGATAGAGGCCCGATGGACTGGATCACCGACCCGCAGATCTGGATCGCGCTCGGCACGTTGACGTTTCTCGAAATCGTGCTCGGCGTCGACAACATCATCTTCATCTCCATCCTATCGGGAAAGCTGCCGCCGCCGCAGCAGGTCACGGCGCGGCGCGTCGGTCTCCTTGGCGCGATGCTGACCCGGATCCTCCTGCTGTTCTCGCTGGCGTGGATCAGCAAGCTGACCGCGCCTCTGTTCAGCCTGGCCGGGCACGCGATCTCCGGGCGCGACCTGATTCTGATCCTCGGCGGCCTGTTCCTGCTCGGCAAGAGCACTTTCGAGATCCACGACAAGCTGGAAGGGGATGAGGGCCACGCGTCGAGGAAGGTCGCCGCCTCGTTCGCCAGCGTGATCGTCCAAATCATGCTGCTCGACATCGTGTTCTCGCTCGACTCGGTAATCACCGCGGTCGGGATGGTCGACGAGGTGTGGGTGATGATCGCCGCGGTGATGTTGTCCGTCACGTTGATGTTGTTCTCGGCCGAGCCGATCAGCGCCTTCGTACACCAGCATCCGACGGTGAAGATGCTGGCGCTCTCGTTCCTGCTGCTCATCGGCATGTCGCTGCTGCTCGAAGGCTTCGAACAGCACATTCCCAAGGGCTACATCTACTTTGCCATGGGCTTCTCGGTCTTCGTCGAGATGATCAATCTGCGGATGCGGCGCAAGACGGAACCCGTGCACTTGAAGGAGCGCTACTCGAACGAACAGTAGCCGCGGCTGCCGGCGGCGATTGACAAGCTGCCCGGCGGGCACGAACAATGGCCGTATGCTCGCCGCTCAGATTCTCCTCATCTTGACGGTGAGCCTCGCCGCCGCGGCCGGGGCCCCCGCATCCCCTCCGCAGAACGCGCCCGCTCCGTCCTCGAGCGCGCCCGCCGAGCCCGCGGTTACGTCGGGATACATACCCGAGCGCGTCTTCGATACCCGCTCGGGCGCCTTCAGCGACTTCGAGTTGATGCTGGCGGACCTCTCGCGCGCCGACGTCATTTTGGTCGGCGAGCAGCACGATGATCCCAACACCCATCGCCTGGAAACCGCGCTCCTCGAAGGGCTGCAGCGGCGCCGGTCGGCCCTCGTCGTCTCGCTGGAGATGTTCGAGCGCGACGTGCAGCCCGCGCTGGATGCGTATCTCGGCGGCCGGAACACGGAGGAGGAGTTCCTGAAGGCGAGCCGGCCATGGCCGCGCTACGCCACCGATTACCGCCCGCTCGTGGAGTTGGCCAGAGTCGAGACCTGGCCGGTGATCGCCGCCAACCTGCCGCGCCGCGTGGCGTCGGACATCGCCAAGCACGGGCTCGCTCCCTTGGCCTCGTTGCCGGCGCCTGAACGGGCGTTGGTCGCGGCCGACGTACAGTGCCCGAAGGATGCCTACTTCGATCGCTTTGCCGCGACGATGGCGGACCATCCGGGTAGCGCGCCGGGCGGGATGCCGGCCGCCGCGGATCACCAGGCCACCATCGAGCGCTACTACCAGTCGCAGTGCGCGAAGGACGAGACCATGGCCGAATCGATTGCCACGTCGTTCGCTCGGCGCGGCAGCGATACCGGCCCGATCGTGCACTTCACCGGCGCGTTCCACAGCGACTACGGCACCGGCACTGCCGAGCGAGTTCGTCGCCGGCTGCCCGGGCGCCGGGTCGCCATCGTCACCCTCGTGCCGCTCCCAACGCTCGACAGCGTCACCCCGTCCGCCGACGATCTCAAACGGGCGGAGTACCTGATCTACACGATCAAGTAGGCCGCGACTCGCGGCTACAGCGCGACACGGTGCCGGCCGCTGTGCAGATAGTTCATCGTCTGCACGGTCAGCATGATGGTGAAATCGAGCTTGGTGCGCTCCTCGGGGGCGGCGAGCCTGAGATCGAGCTCATTGCTGCGGTTCACCATGTTCTCGAGCACCTGGTCGATGGTGTATTGGTACTCACCGGTCCAGGAGGCGACCATCCGCCGTACTTCGCGCCGGACGCGCGCGATGAAGCGGGCCGCCTTCATGTTGCCGGCGTGCTCCGGGCGATCGGAAAAGAGCTTGCGCAAGTCGCGGTCGTAGAAGTGCGGGTGCTCGACCCCGTAGTGGCGGCGTTTCCTCAGGTAGTGGGCCCGCAGCGTCTTACGCACGCTCTGGATGGGCTCGACTTTCCGCCGCGTGCGGACCAGCATCTTACGACCGGCAATGTCCTGCATCAGCGTGTCGAGATATTCCAGCTTCTTGAGCGCCGGCCAGTCGCCGTACCGCGCCCGCCAGTCGGAGTCGGGCGTCAGCCACACCGCAAAGGTTTCGGCAAAGTCTTCGTCGGGATGGCTCTGCGCGTACCAACTGTCGAGGTGCAGGACGAAGCTCTTGCTGTACGGCTTGGGCGTGTAGTACTCGGGATAC
>Ga0207688_10002037_pt1 | contig 10853 bp, 9 predicted proteins | sample KBSMiscanthusM4_FD_184296 | JGI IMG/M metagenome (GOLD analysis project Ga0207688, IMG submission 184296) | Miscanthus rhizosphere microbial communities from Kellogg Biological Station, Michigan, USA - M4 (SPAdes) (version 2) | ecosystem: Host-associated > Plants > Roots > Rhizosphere ...
ATGAACCATTCCAGCTGCTCGCAACACTAATGGGTTGAACGCTGTCATTCCTCGTGAACCGGCCCGTGCGTGACCCCATGATCTCCATCATCCCCATCGAAGTTGTGTGGTTGTCGACCGGCTTTATCATGCTCATGGCCGCGTTCCTGGCAGGGGCTGCGGAGTAGGCGAGCAGACCAGACGGCTCGGAGAATCGGACTGCCAGTGTGCGTTTCGTGCGCATTCGCGTCGAGGAGAGCCTTCCATGCCGGTCGATCCACGGCCAGCGATGCCGATCATACCTCCCAGACAGGCCGCCTTTAGGACCCGTCGAACTTGGCTGCTTGCCAAGCTCGCGACCTCGGTTACGGTGCTCACGGCGGCGACTGCCGTTCTGATTGTCGCTGCGGCCGCTGTGGCCTTCACTATTACCTGACGGGCTGCCTCAACGGCCTTGCGTCTCCGGCCGACGATCCCGCATGAACGCGCGGCTCGTCATCGCACCATCATGATCGCCGGCTACCGGCTATATGGATATGGTCGACATGGATATGGTCGACGCGTCGGCGCTAACGACCGCGGATGTACCGGTAGTGGCGATGGCGCAGGGGCCAAATCGTTGCGTTGCATAAAGGGCCCGCCCGGAGAAATCCGCGGCGGGTTTTCACTTGGCACAAAATATCGGGCGGCCAGTTGGGCGGGATCAACTCCGTCCACTGCTTGCTCATTCGAGCGTCGAGCCGCCCTCGCCCAGACGCCCGTGCGATCGCTCCAGGATGTCGACCACCCTGGCGAAAGCTCCAGGATCCAGTTCCGCGCCCGGGTTGTGGGCTTTCCGGTCCCGGACCACGCGATCGTGCGCCGCGACCAGGCCCTCCTTGCTGATGCCGGTGGCGATGATCTCGGCCGCCATCGCGTCACCTACCGGGCCAAGGATTTCGACGACCTCATCGCGTGATAGTTCGGACATTGGGAAACGCCTCCTGTCAGCGGGTACCCTTCACCCACGAATTGGGCGCGGCCGCGGCTTTCATTCACGGCGGTCCATCTGTAGCCGCTGATTTGGGCGCCGTCACGCCGGCAGGGAGTGCCCTGCCCTGCCACCCGGAGACTATTGCGCTGGGACCGGATTGACGGCCTTGTCCTTGCGCGCGGCGCGCCATTCCTCGAACCGTCGAACCACGACGAAGAACGACGGCACGAACAGAACGGCAAGACAAGTCGAGGCGAGCATGCCGCTGAACACCGCGATGCCGATCGATTTGCGCGCACTGGCGCCGGCTCCGGTCGCCAGCACCAGCGGCAGCACCCCCAGGATGAAGGCAAACGATGTCATGAGGATGGGACGAAAGCGTGCGCGCGCGGCCTCGATGGCCGACTCGAGGATCGGCTTGCCGTCAAACACGCGTCGCTCGCGCGCGACTTCCACGATCAGGATGGCGTTCTTCGCCGAAAGTGCGATCAGCAGCACGAGGCCGATCTGAGTGTAGAGATTATTGTCGATGCCCAGCCCTTTGAGCGCCACCACGGGCCCGATCAGGGAGAGCGGCACCGCAAGAAGGACGGCCACCGGCATCAACCAGCTCTCGTACTGGCCCGCTAGCACCAGGTACACAAGCAGCATGGCAAGCGCGAAAATGTAGTAGATCTGATTGCCGACGATCTTTTCCTGGTACGACATCGCCGTCCATTCGAACCCGGCGCCCGGTGGCAAGACCTTGTTGGCGATCTGCTCCATCAGGGCGTTGGCCTCGCCTGAACTGAATCCGGTCGCGGGCAAGCCGAGCACCGTCGAGGATGGATAGAGATTGTATAGACTCAAGAGCGAGGGCCCGACCGACGGGGTGATATGGACCATAGTCCCGAGCGGGATCATGGCCCCTTGCTTGTTGCGGACGGGCAGAAGCTCGATGTCTTCGGGCCGCAAGCGAAACTGCGAATCCGCCTGCACATAGACCTGGAAGACGCGGCCGAACTTGTTGAACTGACCCACATAACTCGATCCGAGATAAGCCGCGAGCGTCGAGAACACTTCATCGATGGAGACCTGCAGCGTCTCCGCCTTGGCGCGGTCCACATCGACCTTCATCTGCGGCACCGTGGAGCGGAACGAGCTGGTCACCCGCTGCAGCCCACTCTGCGATTGCGCGTCCTTCACCACTGCATTGGTCAGGGTCTGCAGCTTGGTCAGGTCGAAGCTGCCGTCACGCAACTCCAGCTGCATTGCAAAACCACCCGCATTGCCAATTCCCTGGATGGGCGGCGGCGGGAACGCAACGATGCGTGCCTCGGTTATGACGGCGAAATCCCGGTTGAATTGCTGGAACAGCGACCGCAGATCCTCGCCCTTGCCGCGCACGCTCCAATCCTTGAGCACGACATAGGCGACGCCAGCGTTGGCAAGCGTCGAGTTGTTGTCGAGGGCGGACACGCCGGAGATCGCGATCACGTTTTCGACTGCCGGGTTCTTGCCGGCAATTGCGCTCAGTTGATCCATCACCGCCTGGGTTCGTTCAAGCGAAGCGCCGTCCGGCAGCTGCGCCGTCACGAGAATGTAGCCCTGGTCTTCGATCGGGAGAAAGCCGGTCGGCACCCGGGAGAGGCCGTAGCCTGCTCCTCCGATCACGATGAGCGCGATGATGCACATCAACCCACTGTGTCCGACCATGCCCCCGATCAGTCGGGTATATGCCCGTTCGAACGGGTTATAGATCGCATTGAAGCCGCGAAAGAACCAATTGCGCTGTTCCGGCGGCACGGGCGGCCGCAGCCATAACGCGCACTGGGTCGGCTTCAACGTGGCGGCATTGATGGCACTGAGCAGCGCGGTCGCGGCGATCACCAGCGCGAACTGCGCGAACATCTGTCCGGTAAGCCCCGGAATAAAGGCGGCCGGCAGGAACACCGACATCAAAACGAGCGTGATGCCGATGATCGGGCCGAACAGCTCGTTCATGGCCTGGATGGCCGCCTCTTTCGGCGTCAATCCGCGCTCGATGTGATGTGCCGCGCCTTCGACCACCACGATGGCATCGTCAACGACGATGCCGATCGCCAGCACGATCGCGAAGAGCGTCGACAAGTTGACCGTGAACCCGAGCGCGGCCATGCCGGCGAATGCACCGATGATGGTCACCGGGACCGTGGTCATGGGCACCAGCATGGCGCGCCAATCCTGCAGGAACACCACGATCACGATCAGAACCAGGATCGCCGCCTCGAACAGCGTCTTCCATACCTCGTTGATGGAAGCACGGACGAAGGTCGTGGTATCGAATGGAATGCTGTAGGCCAGCCCTTGCGGAAAGCTCTTCGCGAGCTGAGTCATCTTGGTGCCGACCGCACCGGCCACGTCCAACGCGTTCGCCTCCAACGTCTGATAGATGCCGATGCCAGCCGCCGGCTTGCCGTTGAGCGTGAAAACCTGGCTGTAAAGCTGGGCGCCAAGCTCGACGCGCGCAACGTCGCGCAGATATGTCATCTGGCCGTTGCTTTCGGTCTTGACGACGATGTTCTCGAACTGGCTGACGTCGTCTAGGCGGGTCGCAATGTCGAGCGTGTACTGGAATGGCTGCGTGCTCGGTGCCGGGGGCATGCCGAGCTGGCCGGCGGTCACTTGCTGGTTCTGGCCTTTGAGCGCATCGACGACGTCTTGAGTGGTGAGCGAGCGCGCGTAAAGCTTGTTGGGATCGAGCCAGACCCGCATGGAATACTGCCCGGCCCCGAAGATGTTGACCTGACCGACGCCTGGCAAGCGGGCGAGTTCCGGCTGCAGATTGATGGTCGCATAATTGGCGAGGAAGAGGCTGTCATAGCGTCCGTCGGGGGATGTCAGGGTGACGAACTGCAGAATGGCGGTGGACTTCTGTTGAACCGTTACACCCTGCGCTTGCACCGCCTGGGGCAACTGAGCAAGCGCGCTGGACACCCGGTTCTGCACCAGTACCTGCGCGAAGTTGATATCCATTCCGATCTTGAACGTCACGGTAAGCGAATAGCTTCCGTCAGACGCACTGTAGGACTGCATGTAGATCATGCCGTCGACGCCATTGACCTGCTGCTCGATCGGCAGGGCAACGGTATCGACCACGGCGCGCGCGCCAGCACCAGGATATCGAGTGGTGACCGAAATGGTCGGAGGCACGACGTTGGGATATTGCGCCACCGGGAGCCGCAGTAGGCACACGGCGCCGATGACCACCATGAGGATGGCGAGCACGTTCGCTAGAACGGGACGCTCGATGAAAAATTTTGAGATCATGACGCGGCGTTATTTCGGTGCGACCGGATCCGCCGCCGCGGACGTCGGCGTCCGCAGTTGCGGATCGACCTTCTGGCCGGGAACAGCGTCGAGGATGCCTGACACAACCACGCGCTCGTCGGGCTTCACCCCGCTCTCGACGACCTGCATCTCGCCGACCACCTGACCGAGCTGCACCCGTCGCTGCTCGACGACATTATCGGCGTTGACTGTCAGCACGTAGCGGCCCGCCTGATCGCTGCCCACAGCCACCGCCGGAATGAGCAGCGCAGGTTCCGAGCGCAACGGCACCCGCACGCGAACGAAATAACCCGGCAGCAAACCGGCCTTCGCGTTCTCGAAAGAGCCCCGCACCTGCAGCGTTCCGGTCGACTGATTGACTTCGGGGGATGTGTAGTCGAGCAGGCCCTGGTGTGGATATCCGGTCTCGGTCTGCAGCCCAACCTCAACCGGGACCTTGTTTATGAGCTCGGCAACGGTCACGCCGCGTTCCGCCATCGAGGCGCGGACGCGCTGAACGTCGCGTTCGCTGAGGTTGAACCAGACCCAGATCGGGTTGATCTGGACAATGGTCGCGAGCTCGCTCGGTTGGTTCCCGCCGACCAGTTCGCCGACCGAGACTTTGCGCGCGGTGACGACGCCGTCGAACGGGGCCGACACCGTGGTGTATCCGAGCGTGATTTCCGCGTTCTGGGAATTGGCCTGTGCTTGCAGCACATTGGCCCGCGCCGTGTCCCGGTTGGCCCGCGCCTTGTCGAGATTGGCTTGGGTCGAGACGTCCTTGGCCTGCAGTTCCTGCTGCCGCGTGAATTCGGCTTCGGCATTGACGAGCGTCGCCTTGGCGCCCTCCTCCGCTGCTTGGGCCTGCTCCAACTGAACCTTGTAGGGCTCCGGCTCGATCACGAACAGCGGCGTGCCCTTCTTCACCACCTGGCCGTCTTGATACTTGATCTCTTGCACATATCCTTGCACGCGAGCCACGAGCTTGATGTTGTTCACCGAGGCGACATTGCCGGTCGCCTCCAAATAGGGCGTCACAGTCTGCTGTACCGGCAGTTCGACCGTCACTTTCGGTGGCGGCGGCGCGATAAAACGGTTTTCCTGACCGCACGCCGTCAACAGGACGGCGATCGCCGCACAGGCGATTAAGGTCACGCGTTCTCCACCGCATGCCCGCGTCCGGCGCCGGTCGCCTTCGGTGCGCTGGCCCTGCGTGAGGCAAACTCCAACGGCGCCCGAGAAGGTCTCGGCAGCACATTTCATGTTCATCTCTCCGGTCTTGCGCCGGTCACCGACATCGCCCGAGCGCGTGACCAAGGACATCGACTTCCTCGTAGCGAGCCGGGCGCAGGTTACGACGTGTCGATATTTTCGCGCCAGCCAATACTTAGTTTACCTGCGACAAAATTGACGAAGCCTCCGCGTGCGAAGCTGCGATGGAGCACCCTTTGCAAGATTCGGTGTTGGATTACTTGATCTTCGCTGGGCGAGCCAGATTGATTGTCGGGACAATGGAGCGGACGGCGCCGCTGAAGGCCTAGCGAGACGCCTTGGCCGCCGGCGCCCGCTCCGTCGTTTCGGCCTTGAGCTGGAGTTCCTGGATGACTTCTTGGCCATACCGGACGAGCGCTCCGGTCTTCTCGGCATCCCCGACGCCGGTGAGATCCACCACCCCCTCGCAATAGGCGAGGATCAACGCGTTGGCGAGGTCCGCCGGCTTGGCCTTCGGGTTCTGCGCAAGCATGTTGTCGGCTTGCGCGATCGCCGCAGGGGCGGGGAAATTCAGGTCGGGCTTGCCCCGAATCTGTGTGGCGGTAGCGACCAACGACGAAGGCACGCGCGAATTGTCGTTGGCCGGGCATTTAAGCGAAGGTTGCCAACCGGGGTCACGCTCCGCGAGCGAATACCCTACCGGGACCGCCCAGATGATGCTGACATCGGGCTCCGCCTCGGTCACCACGCTCTGATTGGACAGGTACGACGTGATGTCGAGCGCGAACCGCTTGACCGCCAGGCTTTTCGCTTGATCCGACCCGCCGCTTCTGGCCGCGACCGGACAGTAGGCTGCCACGAGATTGTTGACGATGTCCGCCATGTCCGCGCCGGGATGCGACGCCTTGTACAAATCGACCAGCGTGGCGTAGGCGACGGAGCGCTGCGCCATTTCGCCGCCCAACATCGCGATCAACTGGGGATCGAGGTCGGCACTGCCTCCCTGGCCGACGTTCGCGCATTCAAAGCGCCGAGCGGCGTCACTCGCATAGACCGGCAGGGACAAGGTCGAGCGCCAGCTCCCGGCCAAGGCAGGCGTCGCGTTCGGAGCTGCCTCGTTACCCCAGTTCGTGCGCACGTAGTTGGCAAGACCTGCAACATCGCTGTCGTTCAGCGAGCCCGCAAAACTCGGCATTGCCTGGATCCCGTCGCGAGCAGGAACGCCTTGCAGGACCACAGAGAGCGTGTCGAAAGGCTTGGTTGCGATCACCGCCGGATTACCGGCGAGTGGGGGAATCGAGCCGACAACACCCTGGCCATTTGCCTGGTGGCAGGTCGCACAATTGTCCGCGTACAATTTGGCGGCCCGGGCCGCAATCTCGGGCGGCAGCTTTTTCGCCGCAACGAGCGCCGGCGCACTACTTCCGTTGGTCACATCGAGCAGATAGCTGGCCATGGCGTCGAGATCGTCCGGCGTCATAAAAGACAAGCTGTCGTGCACGACCTCCTGCATCGGGCCCAATGCGGTGGAATTGTTGGCAGCGCCCTTCTTGAGAAACGCGATGAGCTGGGACTTATCCCAGCGATTGGTCCGGGCCAAAGCTTCTGGGGTGATGTTAGGTGCGTACCACTGATCGATCTGTGCGCCCTTGAAGCGCTCGCTCGCGACTGTCGCGCCCATGAAATTTCGCGGCGTGTGACAGTCGCCGCAATGGCCGAGCGCCTCGACCAGATAGGCGCCCCGATTCCATTGGGCGCTCTTCGTCGGGTCGGGCTCGAACCATTGCGCGCGGAAGAATAGCGCCCGCCACACCAGCATGCCGTAGCGGATGCTGAAGGGAAATGTCAGCTCATTCTCCTGGTTCTTCTGCTTGATGGGTGGAAGGCTGCGGAAATAGGACCACAACGCCTTGAGATCATCCTCGCTGATCTTGGTGAAGGCGTCGAACGGCATGGTGGGATACAGGAACTTGCCGTCGGCCCGGATGCCGGAGTGAACGGCTTGCTTGAACTCCTCGAATGTCCACGCACCGATCCCGGTTTCACGGTCCGGTGTGATGTTGGGCGAGTACATCACACCGAACGGCGTGTTCATCCGCAGTCCACCGGCATAAGCCTTATCGCGCGCCGCCGTATGGCAGGGCATGCAATCGGCGGCCCGCGCGAGGTAGTTGCCCCGCGCAATCATGTCGGGATCAGCGGCCTCCTCCGCCACCGCGTGGCCGGGATCACCTGCAACCAGAGCAACTGCGGCGAGCAGGCTAGCGAGCAAACATCTGACATGCATAGCGGTTCGGCTCGCCGGCTGGTGGTGGCATTCGAAGCGTTCGAGACGAGAGCCAAGCAAGGGCCACCGTCCGTTGGACCGGACGAGCGACCGCGGATAGCGTCCGTCAGCCTTTGCGTCTTTGGTGTGGTAATGTACATCAGCGTGGCGGCCCGGCAAAGAGCGCGGCCGCGCGAGGACGATGTCGATGACGAGGTCTATTCGGTATCCGGCCATGAACGGTGCAAGCCGCTTGCTAGCGTTGGTCGTGGGCGTGCTCATCCTGTCCGCGGTGCTGCCCGCGCACGCACAGTATGCCTGCACCACCAACTACTGCATTCGCAGCCAGAGCCTATCGGTGCAGACGCCGCCGGAATGGCCGGCCGTCGCGGTCGAGCCATGCTGTCAGACCCATTGGGGTGCTCTCCCCGGCGGCATCGACTGGACCAACGCGGCGCCAGTCATGATCTGTACCGCCAATGCAGAATACGCCACGGCTTTCCCGAATTGCGGAGGCCCAAACAATCTGTCGCAGGCGTTTCCCCTGGACTACTGGCAGCCGAAGATCGGAATTGGCGTCGCCTGGCCCAACCCCAAGGACTATCGCTACGAGATGCAAAGCGTCCCGCTCATCGATGGACCGGACGGCACCTGCGCCCAGTATTCCAATCAGCCCGGCAAGGTGACGAATTGGTGGGTGTATCAACTAAAGGAGCCCAAACGCGGCTCCTACGTGTTCACCGCGAACGTGAGTTTCCAGAAGGGCGAGAAGGGCTATTATGCCGTGCTCAATGGTTGCAAGCTCGAGTCCCCCCCGTCAGCGGGCGCGCAATAGCTCGAGCAGAGCAAGGAATGCTGCATTCCTGCGCTCCGGCGAAGGTCGCGGCGTCCCCTGCGACAATGGATGCGACGTGCGCAGTTCGACTGAATCGCAAGTGGTCGAGTGACGGCAGGCGGCATTGTCAGGCCATTCTGATCGGAGCACCGGCGACAACCGTTCAGGCGGTGAATTGCCGGCGCTCTTGCGTCTGGCGCAGTCCCGCTGCGAACGACGCGCGCAAGCAAGAGGCGCCACATGCTTTCCTCCGGTGTGATACTTGCGCTCGGTGGCACGTTGCTGCTCGTCGTCGCCGACAACGTGCCCAGCCTCAACGTCGAGCCCGCCTGTCGCGCGGCCGCGAAGATGGGCGACAGCTTGAGCTTGGACACCACGCTCCGGCAATGTCTGGCTGATGAAAAAAGCGCTCGCGACCAATTGGAGAAGGAATGGACGCAATTCACGCCGGCATTGCGCCAGCGTTGCGTCGCCACCACGCAGACCGGCGGCGACCCCAGCTATGTCGAAGTGCTCGTATGCCTGCAGATGGGGCGCGACGCAGGCCAGATCCAACGCAACTGACAATGACGCAGATCGTGAATGCATTTGTCTCGCCAGGTTCTGCTTCCCCGCCGAGCCGGACTTGCCACACGCGCACTAATCGCGCAGCGGCGCGCAACCCGTGCCAGTCACACACACACCAGAGCACACGACAAAAGCGGGCCTGAAAAACACTGACCGGAGCACAGCATGAAGGAAGCAGAGGTCAAGGCACGGGCGTTCGCCATGCCGCTGACAAGTCCGGCCTACCCGCCGGGCCCATATCGTTTCGTCAATCGAGAGTTCATGGTCATCACCTATCGAACCGATCCGGATAAGCTGCGCGCGGTCTTGCCTGAACCGCTCGAGATGGATGGGCCTCTGGTCAAATACGAGTTCATCCGCATGCCGGATTCCACCGGTTTCGGCGACTATACCGAAACCGGTCAGGTGATCCCGGTGAAGTTTCGAGGCCGCAAAGGGGGATACACCCACTGCATGTTCTTGAATGACGAACCGCCGATTGCGGCTGGCCGCGAGCTTTGGGGCCATCCAAAAAAGCTCGCCAATCCCAGCCTGCGTATCGAGGTCGACACCTTGGTCGGCACGCTCGATTATGGTCCGGTCCGGGTGGCCACCGGCACCATGGGATACAAGCACAAAAGTGCTGACCTAGACGCGGTCCGCGCCTCCCTGGCGACACCAAATTTTCCCCACGTCGACGGCACCGCGAGAATTTTCGAGCTGGTCGAGTACAATCTTAAAGACGTTGCCCTCAAAGGCGCCTGGACGGGCCCGGCGGCGCTTTCCCTGGTCCCTCATGCGCTCGCGCCGGTTGCCGAATTGCCCGTGCACGAGATCGTTTCGTCCGTTCATCTCATCTGCGATCTCACCCTCGGCCTGGGCAGGGTCGCCTACGACTATCTGCAACCCTCCCCGGCCAAGCGCGAACCGGCGCTCGCACCCGCCACCGCAGGAGCCGCGTGACATGCGTCTCAAGGACAAAGTTGCGATCGTGACCGGCGCGGCCAGCGGAATCGGCAAAGAGATCGCACGAGCCTATGCGCGCGAAGGCGCCCGCGTCGTGATTGCCGACCTGAACCAAACGGCGGCCGATGCAATCGCAGCAGAACTCGGCGGTCCGCTCAAGGCCCTCGCCGTGGCCATGGACGTGACCAACGAGCAACAGGTGGAGGCAGGAGTCGCGCGCACCATAGAACAGTTTGGCAAAATCGACGTGCTGGTGAGCAACGCCGGTATCCAGATCGTTGCTCCGCTGGACGAATTCGAATTCGCGAGCTGGAAAAAGCTGCTGGCCATCCATCTCGATGGTGCGTTTCTCACGACACGTGCCGTGCTTCAGCGCATGTACAAGCAGGGCACTGGCGGCAGCATCATCTATATGGGGTCGGTGCACTCGAAAGAGGCATCGGTGTTGAAAGCGCCTTATGTCACCGCCAAGCACGGACTGATCGGGCTTGCCAAAGTGGTCGCGAAAGAAGGCGCCAAGCACGGCGTGCGCGCGAACGTCATTTGCCCCGGCTTCGTGCGGACGCCGCTGGTCGACAAGCAAATCCCGGAGCAGGCCAAGGAGCTCGGCATTTCCGAGGCCGACGTCATCAAGAAGGTCATGCTGAAGGATACGGTCGACGGCGAATTCACCACGCTTGCCGACGTGGCGGAAACGGCGGTGTTCTTCGCCGGCTTCGAAAGCAATGCACTGACTGGGCAGTCGTTGGTTGTCAGCCATGGCTGGTCTATGCAGTGACCACAGGCTG
>Ga0207688_10002038_pt1 | contig 10852 bp, 10 predicted proteins | sample KBSMiscanthusM4_FD_184296 | JGI IMG/M metagenome (GOLD analysis project Ga0207688, IMG submission 184296) | Miscanthus rhizosphere microbial communities from Kellogg Biological Station, Michigan, USA - M4 (SPAdes) (version 2) | ecosystem: Host-associated > Plants > Roots > Rhizosphere ...
TCTACCACTGCGGACTCACCGTTCAGTCCGGTCCACACCTGGGACACATCCGCAAGGAAGTGGTCTTCGACGTATTACGCCGCTGGCTGACCTGGTGCGGCTACGAGGTCACCGTGATCGCCAACATCACCGATATCGATGACAAGATCTTGATCAAGTCCGCAGAGGCCGGTGCCCCGTGGTTCGCGCTCGCTTATCGCTTCGAGCGCGAGCTGCACGACGCGTACGCCGCACTTGGTTGCCTGCCACCTACCTACGAACCGCGAGCTACGGGCCATATTCCCGAGATGATCGAGATGATCAAGGTTCTCATCGAACGCGGTCACGCGTATCCAGCACCAGACTCCTCCGGCGACGTCTACTTCGACGTCAAGTCCTGGCCGGCGTACGGCTCCCTGTCACACCAGAACATCGACGACATGGAGCCTGCGGGGGATTCCGATCCTCGCGGCAAAAGGGATCCTCGCGACTTTGCCCTCTGGAAGGGCCACAAAGATACCGAGCCGGAGACGGCGAGCTGGGTGACCCCGTGGGGCCGCGGCCGGCCCGGGTGGCATCTGGAGTGCTCGGCCATGGCTGGCAAGTACCTCGGCGCCGAGTTCGATATCCACGGCGGTGGACTTGATCTTCGTTTCCCTCATCATGAAAACGAGTTGGCTCAATCGAGGGCCGCCGGGCAGCGTTTCGCTCGCTACTGGATGCACAACGCTTTAGTCACCACGGCTGGGGAGAAGATGAGCAAGTCGCTGGGCAACAGCGCACTCGTCTCCGAAGTGATCAAGAGATTCCCGGCCCGTGCCGTGCGGCTATACCTGCTTCAACCGCACTACCGCTCGCCGATCGAATACTCCGATGCGGCGATTGCGGAGTCGGTGGTCGCGCTCGAGCGAATTGACAATTTCGTTCGCCGTGCTGGCGACGTGGTCGGCGTGATTGCCGAACACGTTCCGCAAGAGTTCTCGACGGCCATGAATGATGATCTTGGTACGCCTGCAGCGGTTGCCGTGCTACACAATGTCGTACGGGAGGGCAACCAGGCGCTCGAGGCTGGCGAAACCGATCTTGTTGCAACTCGGCTGGCTGAGGTGCTGGGCATGCTGGCGATCTTGGGTTTAGATGCTGATAATGCTGCCTGGGAGCGCAGGGTTGATCAACAGCTGACCGCAGTGGTGGAGGGCCTGGTCACCGAGCTGCTGAAGCATCGAGAGGCAGCCCGGGAACGCAAAGACTTCGGCGCTGCGGACGCCATTCGTGACTCCCTTGCCGCGCTTGGAGTCGAGGTCCTCGACACCCAGCAGGGGCCCCGTTGGAGGGTCCGCTGATGCCAGGCAACAGCCAGCGCAAGGGAGCGGTACGACGGAGCGGCAAGGGCAACACAGCCGGTTCCGGTGGACGGATCCGACGGGGCCTGGAAGGAAAAGGGCCGACGCCCAAGGCAGAGGACCGGCCTTACCACACCGCCTACCGCGCAAAGAAAACCTCAACAGAGCGCAGACCGGGTCGCGGCGCCGCGCCGAAGACTGGGCGGCCCGGATCAGGGCCTGAGTGGGTCGTCGGGCGCAACGCAGTATTGGAGGCCATGGAGGCTGAGATCCCAATCCGATCCGCCTACGTCGCGGAGGGCGCCGAACGGGATGATCGGCTACGCAGCATCCTCAAGCGTGCGGCCACACGCGGCACATCGCTGCTTGAAGTTTCGCGCTCCGAGCTCGACCGGCTTACTGGCGGCGCGCTGCACCAGGGCGTCGCGCTGCAACTGCCGGCGTTCGACTATGCGCACCCGGACGATCTGCTGAGCGCCGCTCTGGATTCCGACCGGGCGGCACTCATCGTCGCACTTGACTCGATTACCGATCCGCGCAACCTGGGAGCGATTGTCCGGTCGGCCGCGGCATTCGGCGCGCACGGCGTCCTCATCCCGCAACGCCGAGCGGCCGGCATGACCGCCGCCGCGTGGAAGACCTCGGCCGGCGCCGCCGTTCGCATCCCGATCGCACGGGCGACCAACCTCAATCGCAGCCTGCGCGCGTATGCCGACTCGGGGCTCAGTCTGATCGGCCTTGACGGGGAGGCTGACACCAGCATTTCGGACGTTCCCGAGGCCTCCGGGCCACTCGTACTGGTCGTCGGCAGCGAGGGCTCGGGATTGTCACGGCTGGTGCGCGAGGCTTGCGACGTCATCGCATCGATCCCGATCAGTGCGGACGTAGAATCCCTCAACGCTGGCGTGGCGGCTGGCATCGCACTCTATGAAATCTCGCGACAGCGCGTCGGTGGGCTGGACTAAGGTAGGCCAGGGTTTCCGGACTGGGCCCGGCTTTCACCTCAGGAGTTCTCGTGACTGACATCCTCTCGCCTGCCCCTCAAACCGAACCCACGTGGTCCGAGAGTTCGGGCGGAGATGACGCAGGCCCCGTCTCCCAGGCTTATCGCACCATCCTGTCCGTCGTTGAGACTGTCGAGCCAAGAATCGCCGGCGCAATCCGCTCGGAGCTGACGGATCAGCGCGGCTCACTCAAACTCATCGCCTCGGAGAATTACGCTTCACCCGCAGTGCTGCTCACGATGGGGAGTTGGCTCTCCGACAAATATGCCGAGGGCACTATCGGGCACCGGTTCTATGCCGGCTGCCAGAACATTGACACCGTAGAAGCGGTAGCCGCCGAACATGCCCGTGAACTCTTCGGCGCTGAATACGCATACACCCAGCCGCACTCGGGCATCGACGCCAATCTGGTCGCCTTCTGGGCCATCCTCGCCAATCGGATCGAGCTTCCTGAGCTGGCCGATCGCGGAGTGAAAACTGTCAATGACCTGACTGAGGAGCAGTGGGAGGAGCTACGGCACAAGTTCGGCAATCAGCGAGCCCTCGGAATGTCGCTCGATGCCGGCGGTCATCTGACTCACGGCTTCCGCCCGAACATCTCTGGCAAGATGTTCCATCAGCGCTCCTACGGCACCGACCCTGAGACCCAGCTACTGGACTATGACGCGGTACGCGCGATGGCCCGGGAGTTTCGGCCATTGATCTTGATCGCCGGTTACTCTGCCTATCCGCGGCGGATCAACTTCGCCACGATGCGAGAGATCGCGGACGAGGTTGGCGCGACCCTCCTAGTCGACATGGCACACTTTGCCGGCCTGGTCGCGGGAAAGGTGTTCACTGGCGATGAGGATCCGGTGCCGCATGCCCATCTCGTGACCACGACGACACACAAGTCACTGCGCGGGCCGCGCGGCGGGATGGTCCTCGCGACCAGGGAATATGCCGACTCGGTCGACCGCGGCTGCCCGCTCGTACTCGGCGGGCCGCTCGGCCATGTGATCGCCGCAAAAGCGGTCGCTCTAGCCGAAGCCCGGACCCAGGAGTTCCGCAGCTATGCACAGGCCGTCGCGGACAACGCCCAGACCGTGGCCGATGGTCTGCTGCGTCGGGGGGTCAAATTGGTGACCGGCGGAACCGACAACCACCTCGTCCTGATCGATGTGTCGACGTTCGGGCTCACCGGTCGTCAGGCTGAGGCGGCGTTACTGGATGCGGGGATTGTCACCAACCGGAATGCAGTGCCCGCCGATCCAAACGGCGCCTGGTACACCTCGGGCGTACGGATCGGTACGCCGGCGCTGACGACTCGCGGATTCGGCGCTGATGAATTCGACACGGTGGCCGAGCTGATCGTGAAGGTGCTCGATAACACCACGCCAGCGGTTGCCTCCAGCGGACAACCAGGCAAGGCTAAGTACGTGCTCGCCGAGGGCGTCGCCGAGGCCACGAAGGCCGCGGCTGCGGAGCTATTGGACGCGAACCCGCTCTACCCGGGGCTTGCTCTCTAGAAACTGCGCCATAGACACTGCGCCGAAGGACCGTGGCATGGAGCCGACGACCATTACGACGATCTTCATGATTCTGTTCGCCATCGGCATGATCACCTGGGCCATCTACTTATGGTTCAGCGATTGGCAGCCTGAGGCGCGACGGTATGTAAGTCCTGAGGAGCACACGGAGGCTGAAATCCAGGCCGCCCTCCGGCAGATGCGACAGGCGATCGACGATTACGAGCGGGGCGAGCGGCACCTCTGACTGAGATGACGTCTGATCCGCTGGGCGCCCGCATTGGCGTTACACGGCACAGGTCCGTAACAGCTCGGGGCACCTACTCTGAAGTTATGCACCGTGTCATTGCCGCCGCTGTCCTCGCTGCCACTCCCCTGCTCGGACTCGCTGCCTGTTCCCAAACAGCCGTCCAGTCGGCGGACCTTTACAAGATCGGCTGCCCAGCAGTTGACACGGCGGCCGGCGGCGGTACAGCGGTCAACAAAGTAACGGTGGCCGGCCTGAAGAAGCTCAGCCAGTCGGGCAAGCTCGATCCCGAGCCGCAGCGCTGGGTCGATGCAACGATCAGCTTGTTGGAGTCCGATGATCCCAAGAACCCGCCAGGGGACGCCAAGCAGTTGATCATCGACGGCTGTGCGAAGCACGGTTATCCGCTGCAGAACCTGAAATGATCAAGCTAGCGCGTGAACAGACTCCCTGAAACGGTGGTCACGAAGTTCCTCATCGAGTCCGGCAGATCGCGTAGGTGCCAGTTCTCGGGTCCGTGATACCAGGAGAGATCGTCGGAGTCTGGGTTCTCGTCGACGTCGCTGGCAACAATGGCGTCCAGCCACCGGTCCGCGCCGCCGAGCACGATGGCGTACGGGAGCACCTCAGAGATCTCCCGCAACTCAGCACCAGGTGGCATTTGGTCGGTTGGGTGGCTCAGTAGATCTGAGCGCAGCGCTCCCAGGCCGCCCAACAACGCGGCGCCCTTCGCGGTACGCGCGGGCATTTCCTGCGCGACGAACACCATTCCCAAGGCCACCACAATCAACGCAAGACCTACCAACCCGAACGTGGTGAACGCGGCGAGCACACCCGTTAGGACAACCGAAATGATCAAGGCTGCGAGTGCCAACTGAGTCCAGCGATTCCTAGTGTCATCCGGGCGACGCTCGTACCACCCGTTGCTGACCATTTCGTCATAGAGCGCGTTCTGCACTCCGCCGATGGACTCTTGAACGCGAGTGGCCAGGTCGGATACGCGTACGCTTGCCCCCACTTGGGCAATGCCGTCCAGCAGTTGTTGTTCGAAAGGCCGCAAGCCGTCGGATGATCCCTCGAGACGCTTGATCTCCCAGTCCGCTCGAGCAAAATCACTCTCCCTGGGCAGCTCATTGATCACCACGTGGCCGCGTACGGCAAGATCAACTAATGTCGCCGTCACGTCAATCGGATCGACGCGCTCGTCGGCCACCGTACCGACATGGCCGGGCCGGACATTGTCGACCACCCGGAATTCCGCTTGGCCCTCACCAGTCGGCACAAATTCGCCGACCTTGCTGAGCTGGCCGTCGGGGTTCACGTCAAGGCCAGCCCGTCGATGAACGCCGTACAGAGCAAGGCCGCCAAGGACCAGCAGACCCAGGGCAATTGCCAGAGGAAGCGGCTTAGCCGAGAAGGCGCGCCCGAGGGTCCATTGGTAGTCGATCACCTCGTTCGATGCCACAGCGCCGGGTGGAAAGCCGATGTCGACGGTCACCACTTCGCCCTCGCCACGCGGTCCGTCGCGGAAAGTCGGTACCTGCGCGTCCGCGGTGCTCGCGGCGGCAAAGTTGCACGGGACAGTTGAGTTCGGGCTGCCAGCCGTGCACTTGACGTAGCTGAACTGGGTCGGAATCTGGACCGTCGCGCTGAATTCCGTCACCGAAGCACTGAGGCCTTGCAACATGCCCCAACGCAAGGCCGTGCCACTGCTACCGATGGTTATGACCGCACCAGTGACGGTGTAGCTCATCACGATCTCCGTGGCGCCGTTGGTCGGCACCGTCACTGTGGTGAAGCGATCATCTGATTTGATCGTGGGCTGTACCTGGGTGTCTTTCACCATGGCCGTGATGTCGGAGAGCTGCTGGACGTATTGACGGTCTCCAACCAGGTTTTCCCGCGTCTCGAACTGCTGCGTGAGCTCCGGCGGCACAGCCCCGGTCAGGGTGATGGTTTGCTTCACTTTCAGCGTGCCGTCTTTGCCCAAATTGCCTTCGGCAATGAAGGTCGCGGCATTGCCCTCGGCGTGCGCTGTCAAAGCCAGGGGGCCGGCGAGCAGACCACAAGTCAGGAGACAGAACGCAATCATCGCCCCGATCCGATGAAGCGTCGCTGGCAGGTGGGCGGGCACGAGGTACAGCCTCCCACTAGTCGCTGAGAGGTGCGGCCCCAAGCTCAAAAACCTCTGATCACCGAAGCCAGCACGCGGCCATAGCATGCCCGGTTATCGTTGCGCGTGTGAGCCAGCAGCAGTGGAGCGGTCCGCAGTACGCGCCACCCCAAGGCTCTCCGCAACAAGGCGCCTTTGGCGGCGGCGCGCCGCGCGGCTGGCAGCCAGCAGCATCGCCTGGCGGCTATTACCAGGGCTATCCCACTTCACGGTCCGGACCGCCGTCCTTCGGCGGTGGAGTGCCACAGTATGGGCCAACGCCACCGATGCCCGCGCCGCGCCGCAGAAACCCGCTGCGGTTCATAGCGCTTGTCACGATCATTGTTGCCCTTGCCGCACTGGCTGGACTGGTCATCACTGGCCTGAGCTCAGGACCAGCGGAGATGGCGTACCAGAACGACGACTATCAAGTCCCGCCGCCGGACAGCAATCCGCCGCCGATACCTCTACCGCAGACGTACGAAGAAGCCGATCAGTTGATCACCAAGAATGCGTTCTATCGCGAGACCGTGCCTACACCGGTCCGTTGCAACTCAGAACCGATCAACGTGACGACCGCCAGCGATGCGCAGCTGAAGTCGCATTTCGAAGGTTTGATGGAGTGTCTGGTACGCGTCTGGGAACCGCCTGTCGTCAACTCCGGCTGGATCATCGTGCGCCCAACCGTCACGATCTATGGTGAAGAGCTCACCACGAAGTGCGGCACGAGCGGCATCAATGCCTTCTACTGCTCAGCCGATCAGCAGGTCTATTACAGCAGCCTGCTGCCACAAGCCTTGCCGACCGTACGGCGGAACAAATGGACCGCTGACATCGTCATGGCCCATGAATTTGGTCACGCGCTACAGGCGAGAACTGCCATCTTGATCTCGGCACACGCACTGGGCCAGGAGTCCAACAGCAAGGGGGCGGAGCTGGAGTACATGCGACGGCTCGAAACCCAAGCCGACTGCTTCTCCGGCATGTTCATCCGCGCTGTCTCGCAGTCCATCGGGGTGCAGTCACAAGACGTGGCCGGAATCGAGGATATCTACGTCGCCATTGGGGACGACACGCTCACCAACAAACCTGACATCGTCGGAAACCACGGCCTTGGTCGATCGCGCAAATACTGGGGTACCACGGGCCTGACCACTAGTTCGGTTGGCGCTTGCAACACCTTTACTGCTCCATCCAAATATGTCCGCTAGCGCGTCCCTGCCTGCGTCGCCCTGAACGTTGTCGAAGGGCCTGAGCTTGTCGCATAGTCCCTGAGCTTGTCGAAGGGTGCGATCTTTCACACCAACAGCGCGGTCGCGATCGCCGCAATTCCTTCCCCACGACCGGTAAGGCCCAGGCCGTCTGTGGTGGTCGCCGCAAGACTGACCGGGGCGCCCACCGCTTCAGCCATGATCCGCTCGGCCTCGGCGCGGCGCGCTCCCAGCTTGGGGCGTTCGCCGATCAGTTGCACGGCGACATTGGCGATATCGAAGCCGGCAGCTCGTACGCGCGCAGCAGTCTCGGACAGAAAAACGGAGCCCGCAGCATCGGACCACTGAGGATCGGCGGTCCCGTAGTTGCTACCCAGATCACCCAAGCCAGCCGCACTCAGCAGCGCATCACAGGCCGCATGTGCGACGACATCGCCATCGGAGTGGCCTTCGGGGCCGACCTCGTCGTCAAACAGCAGACAAGCGACGGTCATCGGACGGCCAGCAGCCAGTCGATGAACGTCGATACCGATTCCGGTACGCCGAAGGGGTGCCTGTGACGTCAGGAAGCAAGGACCTCGTCGAGCAGAACCTCCGCCTTGTCCTCCTCGACACGCTCTGCAAGAGCAAGCTCGGAAACCAGGATCTGGCGCGCCTTGGCAAGCATGCGCTTCTCACCGGCCGACAGCCCACGCTCACGCTCACGCCGCCACAGGTCGCGAACAACCTCGGCGACCTTCAACACGTTACCGGAGTGAAGCTTCTCGAGATTGGCCTTGTACCGGCGTGACCAGTTGGTCGGCTCCTCGGTATGAGGCGCACGAAGGACACCAAATACTCTCTCCAACCCGTCAGCGTCAACAACGTCACGGACCCCGACGAGGTCCAGGTTGCATGCAGGTACGCGAACGACGAGATCGGTTTGACCAACAATCCTCAGTACCAGATAGAGCTTGTCCTCGCCCTTGATCTGGCGAGTTTCGATGTCCTCGATGACGGCGGCTCCATGATTGGGGTAGACCACCGTTTCGCCGACTGTAAAGGTCATATTGTTTTGTACCCCTTTCGCGCAACCAAGTTTAGCACGGCCAGCAGGGCTCCCAGGCAGCGTTTGCGCTAGCCAGAGGCCAGTATTGAGCTCATGTCAGGCTTGACAAATAGGTCCAGTGTGTGCCTGGGCGGGATGTCGTGTCACAACATCCTCACGCCGCATGGGCGAGGCCTGCACGAACGGTGACGGTGTCGATAGGCTGCTTCGCAAAACCGTCGCTTTCGCCAGGCAGGAGTCGGCCATCGTGTTGTGGAAACCGAGTCGAGCAGATCGTGCAGGCCGCAGTGCGCTACGGCACGGCGTTAAAGGATGGGCGTTACGCACTGGTGCGAGTTTGCTGCTTGCCGTGGGCCTGGTCCTCTCGGCGGCCGCGTGCGGCATGAATGTCCAGACGAATCGGCCTTACACACCGTCGGATGGCGTCAACGTCGATGTCGGTGACGCGGCGAACCCGAACAAGGTCGTCCATGTTCGCAACCTGTCAATCATCAGTTGGGCGCCCGGCGAAGGCGTGGTCTCAGGTTCCATCGTGACCGCTGACCGCGATTCCCTGACAGCAGTGAGTGGCACGCCCATCAAAGCGGATGGATCAGAGGGTGCTCCGTTCACCGGGACGATCCCGTCGACCGTCTCGGTAGCCAATGGCTTCCAGGTCGTGCTGACTAACCAGCCGCCAATCATCGTCAAGAGTCCTGATCTGAAGGCTGGTCTCGACGCGATTGTGACGCTGCAATTCGAGAACGCCGGCGAGGTGACGACCCGAGCGCCGATTGTCGACGGCAACATTGGACCGTACGTGTCCCTCAAGCCTTCCGCGACGCCAAGCGTCTGATCCTGCGCAGCCTGCGGCTCAGGGCATCCCGCTCCGACCTCTCCGCGGCGCTACCCGTAAGTCAGCTCGTCGCTGAAGAGGCTGCTGATCGACTCGCCTTCGTGAATCCGGTGCACAGCCTCCGCGAACAGCGGAGCAACCGACCGGACAACCATGTTGGGCAGCTGGCTCTCCGGCGGCAGCGGCACAGTGTTCGTCGTGACGATTTCGGCGATATCCGGCTCCTGCTTGAGCCGTTCGATTGCCGGGCCGGTAAACAGGCCGTGGGTACAGGCCACTGAGATCTGGCCAGCCCCCTCCGCCCGCAACAGCTTGAGCAGCTCGACGATCGAGCCAGCCGTCGCAATCTCGTCGTCGAGAACAATGACTTCGCGGTTGTGCACGTCACCGATGATCCGGTCGATGATCACGGTGTCATCGGTGAGTCGTTGCTTTGAGCCGGCCGCGACTGGGACGCTGAGTACCCGAGCAAGCGCGGCGGCCATCTTGGCGTTGCCGAGGTCGGGAGATACGACGACGGCGTTGCCGAGGTTGTAAGAGCGGAAGTGCTCGGCGAGCACCTTGATCGCGTTGAGATGGTCGACCGGCACCGAGAAGAACCCGTGTACCTGCGGCGCGTGCAGCGCCATGGTGAGCACCCGCGTCGCACCAGCAGTGGCTAACAAGTCCGCAACCAATCGGGCGCCGATCGAGATGCGGGGCGCGTCCTTCTTGTCCGAGCGAGCGTACGCGAAGTGCGGGATGACGGCAGTGATGTGGGCCGCGGACGCTCCGCGCGCTGCGTCGAGCATGAGCAGCAGTTCGACGAGATTTTCCTGCACTGGCGGCACCAATGACTGAATCACGTAGACGTCGCGCTGCCGACAATTGGCGCGTAGCTGGACCTGCAGACAATCGTTGCTGAACCGCATCGTGCGAGCGGGTGCCAACTCAACTCCGAGGATCTGGCATAGCTCCTCGGCAAAATCAGGGTGCGACGAACCAGAAAAGACGGTGATCTCGCCAGTCACAAGCTCAAGATATCTGCCGGCAACTTTGCTCACGCCTCGAACTTGTAGCCCAGCCCTCGAACAGTGACCAGGTACCGAGGGTTCGCCGGATCGGGCTCGATCTTGGTACGCAGCCGCTTGATGTGCACGTCCAGCGTCTTGGTGTCCCCGACGTAATCGGCACCCCAGATCCGGTCGATGAGCTGGCCGCGCGTCATCACGCGCCCAGCGTTGCGGAGCAGCATTTCCAGCAGCTCGAACTCTTTGAGCGGCAAGGCGACCTGCTCGCCCCCGACGCTGACCACGTGGCGTTCAATGTCCATCCGAACAGGACCGGCCTGCACCGTGGTGGAGACAAGTTCCTCCGGCTCGCTCTGGCGCCGCAGGACGGCCCGGACCCGGTCCACGAGTTCCCGCGAGGAGTAGGGCTTGGTGACATAGTCGTCGGCACCCAGTTCGAGCCCCACCACCTTGTCGATTTCCGAGTCCTTGGCCGTCAGCATGATCACGGGCACCCCGGAGCGCTGCCGGAGTTG
>Ga0207688_10002044_pt1 | contig 10841 bp, 14 predicted proteins | sample KBSMiscanthusM4_FD_184296 | JGI IMG/M metagenome (GOLD analysis project Ga0207688, IMG submission 184296) | Miscanthus rhizosphere microbial communities from Kellogg Biological Station, Michigan, USA - M4 (SPAdes) (version 2) | ecosystem: Host-associated > Plants > Roots > Rhizosphere ...
CGTCCTCCTGTTGCCGGGGGCGATCGACAACCGGATCGTCCGGCACGCGAGCCGGGCCGGATTCGGCGAGCTCTTCGAGTCGGGGGTAAAGATCTACGAGTACGAGGCGGGGCTGCTGCACGCGAAGACCATGGTGATCGACGGCGCCTGGGCGACGATCGGGAGCACCAACCTCGATACGCGCTCGTTCGCCCTGAACGAGGAGGTGAACCTCGTCGTGTACAGCCACGACGTGGCGGTGCGGCTGGAGCAGGTGTTCGCCGACGATCTCGGGTACGCGCACCGGCTCGACCCCCGGACCTGGCGGAGGCGGGGGGTCGTGGACCGGCTGCTGGAGCTGCTCTCCCTGCCTATCCGGCGGGAGCTCTAGCCGCGCTTGTTCCCGACCACGACGAGGACGGCGCCGGTCGCGAGCGCCACCGCGCCGAGGATGGGCGGGAGGGGGATCGTCTTCCGCTTGTCGACCGAGGCCTTGATGGGGCCCAGGTCGACGACCTTCTCCCGGGTGGTGTAGGTGATGCCCTGATAGGCCAGGGCGAGAGCGCCCAGGACGATCAGCACGATGCCGACGAGCGTGACCGGCTTCATCGGGCGACCTCTAGGCCCGGCCCGGGACGAGCAAGCGGATGAGCCAGAGCAAGGCCACCGCGCCGACGAACGCCATGAAGAGGCTGACGAAGAAGCCTCCTCCGCCGACGCCCAGGAAGGCCGAGAAGATCCAGCCGCCCAGGAAGGCGCCGACGACCCCGACGAGGATGTCTCCGAGCATGCCGTAGCCGTGGCCGCTGACCACGCGCCCGGCCAGCGCGCCTGCGATCAACCCGATCAAGATGAAGAGCATGAAGTGCATGGGTTCCTCCCGTGTTGGAGCTTCTGACCGTCACGCTAGCAGGGCGCGGGAGACCCGCCTAGTGGACGTTGGTCCCATCACCGGCCAGCCCCCGGATACTGGACTTTGGTCGCATTGGCGCGGAGTCCGCCTGCCTCTACAGTGACGATCGGATGTCGAGCCCGAGTTCTGTCTGCAAGCGCGGGTGCCCGGGCGGAAGAGTGCTGGTGGTCTCTTTGCTCGCTCTCCTCTGCGGGGCGCCGTCGAGTCCGGCCCGCGAGGTGAGGCCGGTCCGGACGGTGGTGCTCCTGTATCCGGAGGTACGGCTGCTGCCGGAGATCCTGGCGGTGGAGGACGCGATCCGCCCGGCCCTCGACCCCGACGGCGCGGTCAGTCTGTACACCGAGTATCTCGACCTCGCCCGGGCGACGGACGCGGAGTACGAGCGCCAGGCGATCGCGCTCCTGCGCGACAAGTACGCGGGCCAGAGAGTGGATCTGATCATGCCGGTGGCGTTTCCGGCCCTGCGGTTCTTCTTGAGCCATCGCGCGGCGCTCTTCCCCGGCGTGCCGGCGGTGTTCGCCGCCGCGAGCCTGGATGGGGTCACCGGGCTCGATCTCGGGTCCGACGTCACGGGGGTCCGGCTCCCGTCGGAGTGGGGCGCGACGCTGGAGGCCGCGCTCGCGCTGCAGCCGGGGACGCGGCGGGCGATCGTGGTCAGCGGGACGTCGGCGATCGACCAGAACCTGCAGGCGGCGGCCGCGCACGACCTCGCCCGGTACCGCGACCGCGTCGAGATCACGTATCTGGCCGGCTGGCCGATCGCGCGCCTGCTGGACGAGGTCGCCACGCTGCCGAAGGATACCGTCGTGCTGTTCGTGTCGCTCCTGCGGGATCAGGCGGGACGCCTCTTCACCGATCCGGAGGCCGTGTCGCTCATCACCCGCGCTTCGAGTGTACCGGTGTACGGCTGGTCGGAGACCCATCTGGGACACGGGATCGTGGGCGGGCGCCTCGCCAGCTTCGTGAGCCAGGGCACGCGGGCGGCCGAGCTGGCGATGCGAGTCCTCGGGGGTGAGCGGCCGGGGGCGCTTCCCGTCATCGAAGGGAGCGGCACCGCGTACGTGTTCGACGAGCGGCAGCTCCGGCGCTGGGGTCTCAGCGCGAGCCGGCTCCCGCCCGGGAGCATCGTGCGATACCAGGACGCCTCGCTGTGGGACCTGTACGGATGGAACATCGTCGGCGCGGGCGCCCTGGTCGTCGCCCTCGCGCTCCTCAGCACCGGGCTGTTGATCGAGCGCTCGGGGCGGCGCCGGGCGGAGGTATCGCTGGGCGAGCGGTTCCGCTTCGAGACGCTGCTCGCGGAGGAGGCGGCCACCTTCAGCCGCGTGTCCGGCGCCGACGTCGATCACGAGATCGAGCGGGCGCTGCGCCGGATCGCCGACTTCCTCGGGGTGGACTGGAGCACCCTGACCGAGTACTCCGAGGACAGCCGGACCGCGCGGGTCACGCACCGGTGGGTGGCCGAGGGAATGGGTCCGCAACCGGTGGCGGCGCTCGGCCTCGGAGAGACTCCCTGGAGCGTGGAGCAGCTCCGACGAGGAATCACCGTCCGGTTCGTCCGGGTCGAAGAGCTGCCGGAAGTGGAGGCGGCGATGGATCGGCAGACCTACCGCCGGCTGGGCGTCAAGTCGAGGGTCGCGGTCCCGTTGACCATGGAGGGCGTCGTGATCGGGGCTCTTGCCTTCAGCGCGGTGACGCGCGAGCGCGCCTGGCGGGACGAGTTCATCCAGCGACTGCAGCTGCTCGGAGAGGTATTCGCCAATACGCTGTCGCGGCGGCGCGCGGAGATGGAAGGGCAACGGCTCCGGGAGGATCTCGCCCACATCGGGCGGGTCTCGACGGTCGGGGAGCTGACCGCATCGCTGGCCCACGAGCTCAATCAGCCGCTCACCGCGATCCTGGCCAATGCCCAGGCGGTGCGGCGCATCCTCGACGCCGGCCAGGCAGATCTGATCGAGGTGCGCGCCATCGTGGACGACATCGTCGATGACGACAAGCGCGCGAGCGACGTGATCGGCCGGCTGCGGAGCCTCCTCAAGAAGGGCGCCCTCGAGCGCTCGAGCCTCGATATGAGCGAGCTGGTGGGTCAGGTGGCCCGGCTCGTCGCCGCCGATGCGGTCCTTCGGGGCGTGGTGATCGAGCTCGAGCTGGCCCCCGACCTCCCGCCGGTGGCCGCCGACCGGGTGCAGCTCCAGCAGGTCGTCATGAACTTGATCCTCAACGGGCTCGACGCGATGCGAGATTCGGCCGTCGGGGGCCGTATTCTGCTGCTTCGAACGGCCCGCGAAGGGGAGGGCAGTGTGGCGGTGACGGTCGAGGATTCCGGAGCCGGAATCGCGAGCACCGAGCTCGGCCAGGTCTTCGACGCGTTCTACACGACGAAGGCCAACGGCCTGGGAATGGGACTGGCCATCGTGAAATCCATCGTGGAGGCGCACGGGGGGCGGGTGGAAGCCCGGAACAACCCGACGGGCGGCGCCACGTTCTCGTTCGCGCTGCCGATCGGCCAGAACGAAGCGTGATGGCGCATCCCCGCCCGGTGGTATTCGTGGTCGACGACGATGCGTCGGTGCGCAAGCGCCTGGCGCGACTGGTGAAGATTGTCGGCTACGAGGTCGAGGCGTTCGCTTCGGTGGGTGAGTTCCTGGCCCGTCCTCCCCACGACGGTGCGGCCGGTCTGCTTCTGGACGTCCGCATGCCCGGGCGGACCTTGCCCGACCTGCAAGAGGCACTCGGGAAGATGGGCTGACCGCTCACGACGATGCCCGGACGCGCGAGCGCATCAGGACGTCGGGGCCGCGGGGTACCTGAGCTCCCCGTGATCGCCCGGGATCACATCAAGGCGTCGGGGTAGACGAGCGACGCTCGGGAGACGACCGCTCGGCCACCCGGTCGGTGTGGACGGGCGTGGTGATCCGGTCACCGAAGTAGGCGATGTGCCGGTCGATCCGGCGTGGGCGGTCGCCCTTCGGCTCGATGTGCTGCCGGCGTGTCCCGTTTACGCGCGCTTTCTGATCTGAGTCGGTCATGGCCCTCAGAACCTAGACGAACGCCGGCCAGCCCGCCTAGTGGACCTTCGTCCAATGTCGGCCGTCCGGGACGGTCGACCAAGGTCCAATAGGCGGGGCCGGACGCGACCGCTAAGGTGATGACCCCATGGCCATGAGCACGCCGCGAACCTTTGCTTCGAAGGTGTACGCCGAGCACCCGTTCACCCTGCGCGGCCTCGAGGGAATCTCCGACGCACAGATCCAGGAGCACCTCACGCTGTACGCGGGCTATGTGAAGCAGGTGAACCTGTTGAACGAGGAGCTGGCCGCGATGACGGGCCGGGGTCTGGCCGCGGTCAAGAATCCGGAGTTCACGGATCTGACCCGCCATCTGGGCTTCGAGTACAGCGGGATGCTCCTGCACGAGCACTACTTCGCGAACCTCTGCCCGGGGGCCGAGCCGAAGCCGGCGGATGGATCGGCGGTGGCCACCGCCCTGGCCGACTCGTTCGGATCGGTCGAGCAGTGGATGGCCGCCTTCCAGGCGATCGGCGCGACGCGAGGAGTCGGCTGGGTGGTCCTCTTTCAGGATCCGGCCACGCGCTGGCTGACGAATCACTGGATCACCCTGCATCACGAAGGGGTGCCGGTCGGGTTCAAGCCGCTCCTGGTGATGGACGTGTGGGAGCACGCCTTCGCGCGCGACTACAAGGTCACCGAGCGCGGCAAGTACATCGAGGCCTTCTTCCGGAACGTCGACTGGAAGGTCGTGGAAGAGCGGCTCGATTGAATACGAGGACTCTCGCCTGGCTCGTGGTGCTGCCGGGGCTGGCCGTGCTCCCGGTTCTCGCCGGTCCGCGGGTGCGGGACGTCGCGCCGGTGGCGGCGCTCTCGCCCGCTGCCGCCTCGACGGCCGCAGAGGCCTGGTTGGTCCGAGACTCCATCCATTTCGGGCCCGGAGGCACGCAGATCCGGCCGAGCGACGCGAAGGTGCTCGACGCGCACGCGGCCTCGCTCCGTGGGAACCGGATGCGGCAGCTCCTGATCGAAGGCTATGCCGACGGCGTCGGGGACAGCACGTTCAGCCGGCAGATCGGCGAGCAGCGAGCGAAGTCCGCCAAGGCCTACCTGGTGTCCAAGGGAGCGCCCGCGAACCAGATCGCGGTCTCGTCGGACGCCGGGAGAGAGCCGGCCTGCGGGGAGAAGACGGCGACGTGTCGGGCCCTGAACCGTCGGGCCACGCTGTCAACGGGGGTGCAGCCATGAACGCAAGGCAGCGGCCGCTCGAGAGCGTACGGGTGCTGCTGGTGGAGGACAAGCCGATGGTCCGGGAGGTCCTCGAGCGGCTGCTTGCCGGATCCGGGGGCCACGTGACCGCGGTCGCGGGCGCGGCCGAGGCGCTCGAAGCCATGCGATGGGCGCGCCCTGATGTCCTCATCTCCGGCATCACCATGCCGGAAGAGGACGGCTGCTGGCTGATCCGGAAGATCCGGATGTTGCCCTCGAATCGGGGTGGATCGATCCCGGCGGTGTGCCTGACCGGGCGCAACGCGCCCGGAGACGAGGCGCGAGTACTGCGGGCGGGATTCCAGCGCTTTCTTGCGAAGCCGGTCGATGCGCGGCGACTGGTGACCATGGTGGCCGACCTGGCCGGCGGGGCGGCAAGACGCTCGAGCGGAGCCACCCCTGGCTCCTGGGCCGGGATCCCTGCCGGGGCCCTCGGGCGGGGGGCCGCGGCAGACGTCCGCCAGCAGAGAGAGGAAGCGAGATGAGCCTGATCGAACCGCTGACAGGCTGATCGGGCCGGAGCGATTCGTCGCCCCGGCCCAACCTCTGTGCCTGATCGTCCCTAGCTGCCGGGGCGGACCAGTACCTCGACTCGACCGTCACGCTGCGAGCAAACCTCCGGTGAATCGCTGCACTTCATCCTCGCCACTCCGAAGCCGCCGGTCTCCATGCGGTCGGTCGATACCCCGGCCTGGATCAGCGCCTCACGAACGTTACTGATCCGCTGCTGGCTCAGGGCCACGTTGTACTGATTGGTCCCGCGCAGGAGATCGGTGGAGCCGTCGATCCCGAGACGGGCGGACGGGTTCTGGTTCATGTAGGTCGCGATGTCCGAGGTCTTGCTCATCTCGGACGGCCGGATCGAGGCCTTGTCGTAGTCGAACATGATGTCCTTGAGCGAGGTCCAGCGCGCCATCGAGGCGGCGGGACCCTGGGAGCCAGTCGTGCCGGTCTGGCCCTGCGAGCCGGTCATGCCGGTGGCACCCTGTGCGCCGGTCTGACCCTGGGCGCCGGTCATGCCGGTCGGACCCTGGACGCCCGCGATGCCCTGCGCGCCGGTCATGCCGGTGGGGCCCTGGACGCCCGCGGGGCCGGCGCAACCGAACGCGAATGCCAGTGCGAGTGCTGCGAGTGAGAATCGGTAGTTCATCTTCGTGCCTCCTGCTGGATGGTGAGCTTCTGCGATTGATCTGTTCATAACCCTAGCAGTCGCCGTCGCCGGCGACCATTGGACAAAGGCCCCACAGGGACGCATCACTCCCCCGAGGTGTGCAGCTCGAGGAGCGAGAGGATGGCCCACGGCTGGCGCGTGTCAAGCAGCCACCGGTCGAAGGACAGCGACGAAGGTCCAATAGCCAATCGCGATAGACGGCAGCTAGACTGGGACACGGAGAAACACCAGCAGTGGCGGGAGGTGATGAGTGATGTCCATGGAGACAGTGTTGATCATCCTGGTAGCGGTATTGCTCCTCGGCGGTGGCGGGTGGGGATATTCTCGCTGGCGCGGTTAGTCACGCTTGCCGTCCCCACCTTTTGACCGGCCCTCGCTCGACAGGGGCCGCCCTCGCTCGACAGGGGCCGGTCGCCTGGGCGCCTCAGGCTGTGCGGGGCGCCGCAGCACGACGGGGTAGGTGGCCGCAAGCTCATCCTTGCCCGAGTAGCGTCCGGATACGCCGGGCCTGAAACGGGGTTCCCGCGATTGCGGTCACGGCCTACCGACCACCGCCGCGAGGAGCTGATCACGGAAGGCTTCGCGGCACTGGTCGAGAGGCCCCGTGATCCGCTTACCCTCTGCAAGGTGATCCGGCGCGCACCCGCAACAAAGTCGGGCGCTCGTCGGCGACGCCAGCCGGCTATCTAGGCGGGCTGGCTTGGATCATGCCCAAGTACTTGGCGCTCCGCATCCCACACCTGGAAGCATTCGACGTGAAACTGCACGCCGATGCCATCGGCGTGCGCTGCATCAGTCACGCTGAGGCCCTCCATCACCATCTGGCTTTTGCTCACTGTCTCGCCACAACCGTCGCAGGTTTCCCCGTTGCCCGGACCGCCCCACATGCGCGGGATGTGGTTGTGCGGGAGACGTCCATCGGCAAGCTTGACCTGAATCAGCAGCGTGAGGGCGGGCCTATCCATGCTGAACCTCGTGGCGTCCTACAAGATGCGTACTCGCCAGATTCACCGAGGTCTTGGCGCCCGGGGGTGCGCCAACCCGAAAGGCCGGGGTGCAGGCGATGGCAAGTATGCCGCGGTCGCCGCGGACACGGCCATTGGACTTTGGTCCATGGCGACCAGCACGGACGGGACCAGGTCCGTGACATTCCAGTGTGGCCCCCGCTGAATCGACAGGGGACCGTCACGGGCTGCCGCGTTTCCACCGCAGCAGGCGCTTCGTCACGTGGAACAACTCCGCAACAAGTACGCCCGCCGCCGTGGCCGCCAATATGACGATGGCAAGGGAGGAATCAAGCTGCCAGATCAGAAACCGCACCGTGACCGCCTGCGGATTCTGTAGGGCGAAGGTCACCACGAAGAGAAGGACGACGCTGAGGATAACCAGAGACAGCATTGACATTCCTCCACTCAGACCCTTGCCGACCGTAGCGGATTCACGGCAGACAGCCAAGTTGCCTCGCAACGCAGAAGTGCATGTGTGGTCCGTCAATGAAGCCGCGGCGTCCCGAGATATTGCACGCCCCTATCGCGGTGATGGCACCAACGGCCCCACCCGAGCCCCGGACGAGCTCGGGACGGACTGCACCTGGCACCTGCGAGATCTCGGGGTCATCCACCGGCAGACTCCGCGCGGGTACCCGCAGGCCAATGGAAAGGACGAGTTCTCCCCGCGCGTGATCTTCCGGACCCCTGCCGAGCTCACCCAGAAGCTCCGCAAAAGGAGGTCTGGCACCGATCCAACTGACGGCGCCGAGCGCCATGCTACCCTTCGCGAGAAAGGGAGGTGAAGCATGGCACAGCCAAAGACGGACGACTTCGTCGGGCGTCACCTGATCGTTGACGCCTCTACCTACAACAAGCGTAATCTCACATCGACGGACAACATACTGGGCCTCTTCGAAGCACTGGCCCGCAACCTGGACATGACCCTGGTGCTTCCTCCGATTGTCTGCCGGTATCCGTTCGCGCACGACGAGATGACCGCCTTCTGCGACGAGATCGAAGTCGAGCTCGAAAAGAAGGCCAAGGCCGTCGCCGCGTCCACCAACGCTACGATAGACCTCAGTTTGGCTCCCGTCCAGGTCATGAGGGACTTCCTGCGCCGACGCCAGGCGGAGGAGAGCGGAGTGACCGGCGTGAGCATCTGGGCCGAATCGCATGCCGCCATTCACACCTGGGATGAGGATAACTACTATGCGTTCGACGCCTTCAGCTGCAAGGATTTCCGGCCGCGAGACGCCCTGCGGTTGCTGTTGAGCCACTTCGACATCGAGATCCTCAACTGCGTCAACCTGCTCCGATTCCAGCGCTCGATGCCGAAGGTCTCGAACTTCCAAGTGAACGACAACTGGGAGGTTCTGGTCGATGGGCGCACGATCGGCGAGCTGGACTCGGTCAACGTCGACGAGCTCTGAGTCGACCGAGCAGCTCGCCGAGGGTCGCTTTCTACGTCGCCTGCGTCGGCCCCGGTCAGGCGCGGACAGTCCACCTTGATCAACGCGCTGGTGGGCAAGCGGTGCGAGGCCCACGATCTCGGCGGCCTTATGGCCTCTCCAGGCGCGGATACGACCGATGTTCTTTGCCTCGAGTGGCAGTGGTCGGGCGTCGCCGGCGACCCCAGACTACGGGACCGCGTCACTCCCCCGAGGTTCGCAGCTCGTGGAGCGAGAAGCGACGATCACGGAAGAGAATGCCCAGCATCACCACCGCCGCGACGAGATTGCCGCCGAGGATGGCCCACGGCTGGAGCGTGTCGAGCAGCCACGAGCCGAGGATCATCATGGCCGCGAAGACCGCGACCTCGAAGCAGCAGAAGAGCATGAAGACCCCGAAGAGCATGTGTGGGTGGCGGTCGGCGATGGCGAAGAGGCCGGCAACCGCCAGGCCGAAGGCGATGAAGGCAAGCCCGTGGACCGCGGTGTACTTGAGGACGAGGCCGGGCGTGATCACGAGGACGGCCGGATCGCGAAGGCCGTCGAAGAGGACCGCGCCGAGCAACGCCGGGGTCCGGAACGGCGTAGCGGTGATGAGATCGAGCACGAAGAACCAGACCGCGACCGCGGCCGCCCCGGCGAGGCCGACGAGGATTCCCTCGAAAAGCACCTTCTGTCGGTTCATGGCTGTCTCCTCGCCGGGGCACCCGGGGCCGGGCGGTCTGCCGCCATCTTGAATCCGCGGCGGGTGCTGTCGAATCGGTTGCGCACGTTGGCGGCGCGACGCAGGATGTCCTGCCGCTCGACCGTCGTGGCGTCCGTGGGCCGGTTGCTCTTCTTGTTCTTCCCGTAGCTGCGCCGGATTCCCATCGGACCCTTCAGCCGGCGGCGCCAGCCGCCAGGCCCGGCCGGGAGCGGGCCGCCGGAGCAGCCAGAGCAAGGCCAGCTCGCCCACGAACGGCAGGAAGAGGCTGATGAAGAAGCTTCCGCCGCCGACACCGAGGAATGCGGCGAAGATTCACGACGAAGAGCATGAAATGACGTTAGCAGCCGGCGGGAGCGTCTCCCAGTGGACGTTGGTCCCATCTCCTGGCCCGGGCGGGCATTCGACCAAGGTCCAATAGGCGGGGCACCGGACGACAACTAGAGTGATTAAACATGAAGCCCTCCCGCCGGGCCGTGCTCCCTCTGCTGGTCCTGGTCGCGCTCGCGACCGGCCCGCAAGGGGCCGGCGCCCAGCCGAGGACGGCCACCGACCAGGCCGGGCCGCTCGAGCTCGTGCGAGGGTCCGTCTCCCGCGTGCTCGCGATCGTCCAGGCCCCACGCGTGGTCGCGAGGGGTGACGCTCAGCGGACCGCGGAGATCCGTCGGGTCGCCCAGGGGTTGTTCGACTTCGACGAGATGGCTCGCCTCACGCTGGCGCAGCACTGGAAGGCTCGATCGGCCCCGGAGCGAGAGGAGTTCGTCGTCCTCTTCACCGACCTGCTGGAGCGCTCGTACCTGACGACCATCGAGAACTATTCCGGAGAGACCATCAGCTTCGTGGGAGAGTCGATCGGCGATCAGTACGCGCAGGTGCGATCCCGCATCACGACCAACCGGCTCATGGAGTTCCCGATCGACTACCGTCTGCGCATGCGCGACGGGCGCTGGGCGGTGTACGACGTGGTGCTGGACGGGGTGAGCCTGGTCTCGAACTACCGGAGCCAGTTCAACACGATCATCCGGACGTCGTCGTTCACCGACCTCATGACCAGGCTGAGGACCCGGCAGATCGAGACGCACGCCATCCCCCGGACCGGCCGGGGCGCGCGCCAGGGTACCGATCGGGAGAGAGGGCTTGCCGGAGTCGGGGCGGTCTACGAGCTCTACAAGAAGTGAGGGGGACGGCTATGCCGATGCCCGCTGCGAGAAGAGACGGCGCTTGAGGTAGTCGACGCCCTTGGCGATCGGAACGACGTTTGGATCGGCCTTGTCGATCGCAGTCGCTTCTTTCTTCGCCTGCGCCGAGATGCCGATCGTAAACAGGAGGATCGCGGAAGCCGAGGTTAGGAGTAGTCGAGC
>Ga0207688_10002046_pt1 | contig 10835 bp, 9 predicted proteins | sample KBSMiscanthusM4_FD_184296 | JGI IMG/M metagenome (GOLD analysis project Ga0207688, IMG submission 184296) | Miscanthus rhizosphere microbial communities from Kellogg Biological Station, Michigan, USA - M4 (SPAdes) (version 2) | ecosystem: Host-associated > Plants > Roots > Rhizosphere ...
TCCAGGGCGGCGTCGGCGTCATGTTGGCCACCGGCGACCTCGGCTATCTCGAAGCGGCGCTGGACGTCGGGATCGAGTCGCTGCGAGGCCAGACCTAACCCAACGGCCGCGTGCCAATGATGGACGACCCCGGCTTAGTGGCGCGCACCATCCTGGCGGTTACAAGCGCCGCCTCGCAGTAGTACCCAAGGACCGGAGTGCTCGAGATCGCATGGGCTGCACTTTCACTCAGGTCGTCGGGGAGCGGGGAAACGGCATGACCACGCTGACCTGGAGGTAGGGGTCCGCTGCATGCCGCTGCGGTACGTCGACCCTCACAAAAAGCACGGCACAATGTTTCGGGCCATCGCCGTCAGCAAGAGCTAGACGGCGGACAGCACGTTGTTGCGGGCCATCCAGTCGTCGATGCGGCTCATGGTCGGCGGTAGCGATTCGCCGACAAAGACGAGGTGGTCGGACCGCGGAATCTCGACGTACGTTCCCTGCCGATACTTGGTGGCGGTCGTGCGCGGGACCCGTGGGTTCACGGTCTTGTCAGACTCGGCCCCGATGGCGAGCACCGGTGTCGTGACCGCCGCGTAGTCCACCGACGCGGCTTTGGCCCGATCCAGCCACGGGAATGCCATCTCGCAGTACACCCGACCCGAATCACACACCAGATCTGCGTAGAGTTCCCGCGCCGTCTCCTCGGTGTGGGTGTTGGAGATATTGCTGCGGAACAGCTTCCACGTCGTGGGATACAACGGCTTGTCCCACGGCCGCGACTGTAGATAGTGCGGTAGAAATATGCGGGCCGTCGAGGGATACATACTGAAGATCCCCGCCCCCGGCGCGGTACACGCCGCGACCACGCCGGCGTGCCGGGTGCGGGCGGCGGCCAACTGGGCGATCAGACCGCCGAGCGAGTGCCCGACGAGGAGCGGCGGAGAGTCCAGCGCTTCGACGAGCGCGGCGAGGTCGTCGGCGTAGTCGCGCAGGCTGACGGGCCCGACCTTCTTGGCGCCTTCCTCGAACGGCAGGTCATGAAACCGCAATGTCGGGGTGTGCACGGTGTAGCCGCGCTGCTCGAACTCCGCGCGAGTGTCGGCCCAACTGTCGCCGCGCAGCCACGTGCCGTGGATGAGAACGACGTGCTTGGTGTCGGCCATGGCATCAAGCGTGCCACTCGGCGGAGCCGAGCACGCTTTCGAGCCGCTCCACATAGGCGTCGACGTCACCGATCGCCGATTCAGCGGCGTGCACGCTGATCGCGATGGTATCGCCGATGCCGTGCACACCATGCGTCAGGCCCATCATCGGTGACAGCCCCGGGTAGCCGGCGGTCAGCACGACGGGCAGCTCACCGAAGTGTAGATCGGCCGGTCCACGACTGACGCTGGACACAACGGTGTTTCCGATGACGGTCGGCGACCGCACGGTCGGGTCGAATTGACTGACACCCCAGCGCAATAGCGGCGCAGGAACTGCGGCGAACGCGCGGCCCCCCGCAACCATTGCCGGATGCGCCGCCCTGCGACGGCGCCGGGCCAGCTCCTCCGCGATGCGTGACGCCCGCTGAACGATGTCCAGCTCCGGGTGCAGTGCCACGCCGACGTTGCCGAAGTGGTTGTGCGCCCGGCGAACACCGGCTCTCGCCATCGGCACCTCGGCACCCAGCGCCGACGGGTCGTCACCAAGCTCGCGCAGATGATCGGCCAAGGCAGTCGATACCGCGGCCAACACACCAACCGTGACGGGTAAGCCGGGCAGCTGGGCGCGGTTCCTGATCACCGTTCGGATGCTGCGAACACCGTCCGGGCGTGTGTTGCTCTGCAGCGCCGGGCACGAATCCGCCTGCGGGGGAACCAGTTCTGTATCGGTGTCCGCAACCAGTTGTCGATGCGCGCGGGCCGCGCGCAAGCCGCGCCACGGCAGTGCTGCGCCGCGAAACGGCGGCGGCGCCGGCACCGGTGGTACCTCGCCCGCGCGGCCGAACAGCCATGCCGCCAGCGCCGAAGACCGGATGCCGTCACCAAGCACATGGGTGGCCTGCAGCACCACCACCGTGCCCACACCGGCACCGGGCAGTCCGTCGACCGGCGCGTACACGTGCAGCCGCCAGTTCATGGCCTGCGCGTCCAGTTGATGTTCGGGCAGCCGCGCGATCGCCGCCAGGCATCCCGCCCAGCTGTTGTCGTCGAGTTCGTGCACGACGAATTGGTCAGGGGATACGTCACCGGGCACCCACGCGGGATACGTGAGGACGCCGCGGTCGCGCACTCGCAGGCGTAAATCGGCGCAACCGCCGGCCCGGACCCGGACCGAATCCAGCGTCTCATCGACATCGGACGGAACGCCGGAGAAGCCGTAAAGCAGGAACTGGTCGTTGGGGATCTTGGCCGACATCCAATACATCTGCGCATCGACCGCCGAGAGCCGACGCACCATCATGGTGTCAGGCTATTCTCTGCCCCATGCTCCCGCCTACAAGCCACGACGGCGCCGTCGTCGTCACCGGTGCGTCGTCGGGAATCGGCGAGGAGATCGTCCGCGAATTCGCCCGCCGCGGTTATCGATTGGTCCTCGTCGCCCGCCGGGCCGAGCGTCTGCGGGAACTGGCGGAAGAACTCGATGGCATGGCACACGTGCTTGCTGCCGATCTCTCGAACCGCGAAGAGCGCGCGACTCTGCCCGACCAGGTGGCGGCTCTCGGTGTCGTAGCGGAAGTGCTGATCAATAACGCGGGACTCGCCACGTTGGGTTCGGTCGCCGATTCGAATCCGCGGGCCGAACTCAACCTGATCGAGGTTGATGTCGCTGCCGTGGTCGACCTCTGCAGCCGGTTCGTCCCCGGAATGGTCAAGCGCGGACGCGGAGCGGTGCTCAACGTCGCGTCGGTCGGAGCGTTCGGTCCCGTACCAGGGCAGGCGTCGTACGGTGCGGCCAAGGCTTTCGTGCTGTCCTACACCCAGGCAATGCGAGAGGAACTGCGCGGCACCGGCGTCACCGCAGCCACGCTATGCCCGGGACCGGTGAAGACCGGCTTCGGCGAAGCGGCGGGCATACCGGACGAAGAAGCCGAGAAGTCGCTGCCGAAGTTTTTGTGGAAGAAGGCCGACGAAGTGGCCAAGGCCGCGGTCGACGGACTGGCGTCGGACAAAGGTGTGATCGTTCCCGGACTGCCTAACCGGATTGCGGCGGTGGTCAACCACCATTTGCCACGGCGACTGTTGCTGCCACTGGTCGCGCGCAACCATCCCGGTCTGAAGAAGTCCTAGCAAGGCGACCCGGCAACCCACCATCCCGGATTGCCCAGCCCTGCGCGACTATGTCGCTCATTCGCACGACCACCTAATTACCGGCGATATTGTCACTGAGAGGCGGGCACAGCAGACAGTGCCTAGCTCCCGCTGCCGAGCACGCATTACGGCATCACGAGGCTAGGCCACCCGCCCGATGAAGTCGACGATGTGACGCGCGACGACATCGGGCCGATCGAGCTGCAGGAAGTGGCCGCCGTTCTCGACGAGCGCGATCTTGCTTCCGTCGGGCAGCACCCGCTCGATCCACGGCGTGTAATCCTCAGAGCAGCCATCGTCGGTGCCGTGCAGATACAGCGTCGGCAACCGCGGAGCGGACAGCCAATGCTTGTGGAGCTCGGCGTACTGGGCCGGTGGCCGACTGCCACGGATGGTCGCGCGGTAGTACCCGAGCGCGGCGCGCCACCGCTCGGGTGCGCCGATCGCAGCGTCGACGTAGCGCAGATCTTCGTCGGCGCGATAGCCGGGAGACCAATTCCGCCACAGCAGTGGTATCACCCAGGATGCGGAACGTTCTGGCAGCCAAGGCAATTGGAAGTACATGATGTACCAGCTGTGAAGCAGCTGGCGCGGCAGTTTCGCTGCCAGCCGGCCAGAGTGCGGCACCCGACCGAAAGGACGGAACGCGGCACTGAAAGGCACCGACATGATCACGGCCTTGGCGAACGGGCTATCCGGCATCGCCGCAAGCCCGGCTCCCGCGATGGCTCCCCAGTCATGGCCGATGAACACGTCGCGCCCGGTGGGGCCCGCGGCGCCCAGCACCCGCAGCGCGTCGTCCATCAGCGCGCCGACGTGGTAGCTGCCGTCCAATGGCAGCGACGACGGGACATAGCCGCGGATGAACGGCGCCACCACGCGCCACCCCGCCTCCACCAGTGCGGGGGCCACCTTGCGCCATCCGTAGGCGGTGTCGGGGAAACCGTGCAGGCACAACGCGATTGGCGCGTTGGACGGCCCCCACGTCAGCGCGCGCAGCTGCACGGTCGGCGCCGCGACGTCGAGCCACTGCGGTTCGGTCACCCTACACCGGGTCGAATTTGGAGATCAGCCAGCGGTTACCGACCTTGTCCAGTGTTACCCGCACACTGGACGCGGTGTCGGTCGGCGCGGTCTGACCGACGATCACGGTCTGGTTGACGAACACCAGCACTACGGCGTGGCTGGGATTGGCGGACACCGAGGCCACCGCCGGAACCGTTGCCACTGCGGAGATCTGCTTCTGCTTGGCACCCGGGATCACGACGTCGTTGGTCAGCGAGGTGTACGAGTCGCGGAAGTCGCCGGTCATCAGGTCGCGGGCGCCGCCGAGCTGCTGCTCCACGGTGTCGGGCTTGTACGACAGAAGCGCGATCGTGCTGTCCTTTGCGGCCTGTGTCGACTCATCGCGCGCGATCTCGCTGTCGCGCACCGAATTGTCCATCCACTTCAGGTATCCCGCACCCAACGCCAGCAGCAGCGCCACGGCGGGCAGCACGCCAAAGGCGAACACCCGCGCCCATTGGATGTGCCGCTTGGGCTTTTTCGGTTCAGCGGACTCCGATGCCTCGTCGGCGGTCTCCCTCGGCTCGTCGGCCTTTTCGGTCGACTCCTCGGCAGCCCTGCCTTCGACTGTGTCGTCGGCGTGGTCGGTATCGGTGTCGGACGGCACGGTGGCCTTTTCCTCTGCGGTCTGGTCTCGGCTGTGCTTGCTCACGGCACGAACTCCACGTTGGACACCTTGGCCTCGTCGCCGACCTTCTGCACCGAGATGCGCATCCGCCAGGCGCGTGGCGCTTGTTCTGGCGCGCCGGCGTTCGACGTCTTCACCGTCACCGCGACCAACACCTGCGCACCGTTATCGGATTCGGACTCCAATCCCGCCTCGGCGATGGTGCCGACCGACTTGGACTGGGCCTGCTTGACGACTTCGACGAACGGCTGCGCACGCTTCTGGAAGTCGTCGTAGAAGGTTCCCGTCGCGGAGTCCATGATGCGCTGCACGTCCTGATCGGCCTGCTGCCAGTCGATCGTGGTCAGGTTCAGCGCGCCCTGGCGGCCGACTTGGAGGAAGAGCTTGCGTTGTTCATCGGCCTGATGCGACTGGTAGGTGCGGAACCCCAGCCATCCGGTCAGCCCGGCGAGCACCACCACCAGCGCCAGTCCGACGATCGTCGCCAGCCGCAGGTGCGACATCCGCGACTTGGCCGGCGCGGCTGCTCCGGCTTCTTCGTCGAGGGCTTCCTCGTCGTCGGCGCTGTCCTCATCGCCGTCCGTCGCCTTTCCGGCATCGGCCACCTCGGTGGTCTCGCTAGCGCCGGATTTCGGCTCGGTGGCGCTCGACGTCTCCTCGGTGGCCGCCGAGTCGCTCAGTTCCCCATCGGGGGCAGCAGCATCGTCTGCCATGTTTGCTCCTCTGTGGCACTGCGGGCCAGGTTGGACTGTGTGTACACACGCCCGTCCGGTCCAACGTACGTGCCAGTGGCCGGGTCGTACTCGGCGGCCGCTACCGGCGGCGGGGCCGGACCCGGCGGCGGAGCTGCTTGCGCAGGTGGCGACCCCGGCGGCAACTGCGGGATGGGTTGGCCGGACAGCGTCGCATTTGGGTCGCCCTTTCAGTTGTAGCCGTCGTTCAGCGGCACGTAGTACTCGTTGCTCTCACACATCTTGACCGTCGGAGCACGTTTGCCCGGAACGGTCTCACAAGGCAGGTTGCGGGCACCGCGAACGTTGAACGGCGCGTCCTGCGGCACGCGGCAGTAGACCTCTCCCGGCGGTCGGTCGGGGTAGTCCTCGAAGGTGGGCACCCGTTGCTGCTGGGCGGGCAGGAAGCCGGTGGTGCACGGCGGCGGCAGCTGCTGCGGCGGCAGAGGGATCGGCGCCGGCACCAAGGGAATCGCCAGGTTCACGTTGAAGACCAAGGCATCGCCTTTGTAGTCCTGTTTGGTGTTCCGCTTGTGCACGCCGACCGCCTGAGTGACGGCAGTGCCCTGCGGCAGCAGCACCAGCAGCTGCTCGAGGCTCGGCTGATACGTGACGGCGACTTCGCCGAGGCTGACAAGATTGGCCAGCACGATCGGCAGCGTCGGCCGGACCCGGTCGAACAACGCCCGCACCTCATCGGCCGCACCCGGCCCCTTGTCCAGGATTCCGGCCACGGCGGCGTTCTGGTTCTGCAGCTGAGTGGTGATGCTTGCCAGGTTCGACGCCCACGCCTGGATCGACCCCGCGGTCTCGGTCTGCGTATCCAGTACCGGCTTGGACTGATCGATCAGGGTGGTCAACGGTTCAGGTTCTTTCGCGCATCGATGGCCAGGCTGGTGCTGCCGTTGACTAGCCGGCGAAGCTCCGGGCCGAGGCCGCCCACCGCGACGTACGCCTCGTCCACGACGGTCCTCAGGTTCTCCCGCGGAATCGCTTGCAGGCCACGGGTGGTGTCCGCCAAGACCTCATTGATGTCGGTCGGGACCGTCGTGCGGTCCGCCGGGATCACGTCGCCGTCCTTCAGCATCGGCCCGTTGCCGCTTCTGGGCAGCAGCTGCACGAACTGCTCACCGACGGAGGACACGCTGTGTACTTCGGCATCGACATCGGCGGGGATCTTGACATTCGAGTCCAGCGACAGCTCCGCGGCGACGCCGGAACCGGTGAGGTGAACGCTTTTCACCGTGCCGACCTGGGCGCCGCGGTAGGTGACGTTGCCCCGCGTATACAGTCCACCGGTTTCGGGCAGCTCGAGTGTGACTCGGTATTGGCCCACACCCATCAGTTCGGGCAACCGCATGTAGCCGAAGACCATCACCGCAAGCGCCGTAGCCGCCACGAGCAGGAAGATGGCCATCTGGATGAGGATCCGCCTCGTCAAAATCATGTCAGGGCCCCTGATCCCAGCGATACGGAGCGATCAACGGGTTGCCGGCGCCGTTTGGCGGGGCGCTCCCCGTGCACGGGCTGGGGAATTGGCCGATGGTGCGGCCCCACTGAATCTCCAGCCAAGTCAGATCGCACTCCCACCGCGATCCGGTGAAGAATCCGGAGTCGATCCGGCTCAAAGTGAGGTCGACGATCAACGTCAGGTTGGCGTAGTCGCCACGCATCCAGTTGGTCAGCGTCTCCTTGGGGAACGGGAATGTGGGCAGGAAGCTCAGCGCGCGGGTCAGCGCAGGACCGGCGTCGGCCAGTGATTGCACCACCGGCCCGAGGTCTTCCAGCTCTTGGACGAGCGCTTCCCTGGTTTGGTTGACCGAGTCCGCGGCAAGCGCGCTGAACTTGCCGAGCTGCGCCAACGCTTCCGAGAGGTTGTCGCGCTGATCCTTCAAGACCACCAGCGCATCAGGAATGGTCTTCAATGCCCTGTCCACCACGCGTTTTTGCGCGGCGAATTGTCCGATCAGATTGTTCAGACTCTCTGAGGCCGCGATGATGTCGCCTTTTTGATCATTGAGGTAGCCGATGGCCTTGTCGAGCTGCTCGATCAGGCTGCGTAAGTCGTTCTCGCGTCCGGTGAAAGCGATGCTCAACGCGTCGGTGATGTCTTGAATGTTCCCGATGCCTCCACCGTTGAGCAGCAACGCAATCGCGGCCAGCGTCTGCTCCGTGCTCGGATACTTGCCGGAAGACTCCAGCGGGATCAGCGAACCCTCGTGCAGCTTGCCCTGCGGCGGCACGTCGGTCGGCGGCGCCAGCTCGATGTGCAGCGAACCCAGTAGGCTGGTCTGGCCGAGCTTGGCCGTGGCATTGGCGGGGAGTTGGACATCGCCGTTGAGCTTCATCGTCACCAGCGCATGCCAGCCATGGCGCTCGATCTTGGTGACAGTGCCGACGTTCACATCGCCGACTCGCACCCGGGAGTTGGGCTCGATGTTGTCCACGTCGGGCATTTGCGCCTGGATGGTGAACCCGCCGGGGCCGGTGCCCTGCACACCGGGCAGCGGGAGCGAGTTCAACCCCTGCCAGCCGGCGCAGCCTGCCAACGCGAGGGCGAGCACCCAAACCTACCCCTATACGAATCCACTTGGCGCGCATCATGGTCCGACCCTCCCCTGCTCGCGCGTGGGCCCAGCAGGCACCATCATTCCGGTTAGACCGTCGGCCGGGTTGGTGGCGATCCCCTCGGCCGCAAGCGGTGGACCGGGCGGCGGCAGGGCTACCTCAGGCGAGGCTGCGGCCGGCGGCCCGGCACCCGGAGATGGTTGCGGCGGAATGTAATCCGGCCGCATCCAGTCCTCGCTGTAGGTGAGCTCGTTCGGCCGCGTCGTGGCACCGACGAAGACGTTCTGCGCGACGGGCAGGAAGTTGAATTGGCGATTCTTGATGATCGGCGCCAGGTATTGCACGCACAGCTTCGCCGACTGTTCTGCGCCCAGCCGTGACGCCGCCTGAATAGCGCCGCACAGAAAGGAAATCGGATTGGCGAAGTTGTTGATCATCGGCACGCTGCTGACCGCGCCCTGGGCGGGTTGCCAGATGTTGACATAGTTCTGCAGCGTGTTGGGCGCCACATGCAGAAATTGCTCGACGTCGTCGAGGCTGTCGGTCAACGCCTGGGTCACCCCGGCCAACTTGTCCGACGTGGTGCCCAGCGCTTCGCGGTTGTCGGCCACGAACGTCTGGACCTCTCCCACCGCGGCGTTGAGGTCCCTTACCGCGTCGCCGACTTCGTTGGGGTTGTCCGCGAGCAGGCCGGAAACCGACGCCAGGTTCTGATTGAGCTGACGCATCAGGTTGGTGCTGTCTTGAAGCGCCGACACCAGGATCGCCAGGTTCTTGATGGTCGAGAAGATGTCCGTGCTGTGATCACCGAGGGCCGAAAACGCTTGCGACAGCTTGATGACGGTGTCGCGAATGCTGGCACCCTGGCCGCGCAGATTGTCGGCGGTGGTGTTGATGAGCGAACCCAGCGGGGCGACTCCGCCGGGCTCGGTCGGCTGCAGCGTGATGGCCAGCTTCTCCAACTGCGCACGGACTTGGTCCCATTCGACGGGAACAGCAGTGCGCTCCTGCGGGATCATCGCGTCATCGGGCATTACCGGCCCTGCGGTGTAGACCGGGGTGAGCTGGATGGCACGCGCGGTGACCAGTGTCGGCGACAGGATCGCCGCCTTGGCGTCGGCAGGCACCTTGTACTTGCGGTCGTACCAGAACGAGATCTTGACCCGCTCGGGCTGCGGCTGGATTTCGGTGATCCTGCCGACGTTCACGCCGAGGATGCGAACGTCGTCGCCGACGTAGATGCCATTGCTGTTCTCGAAGTAGGCAACGACATTCGTGCGGTTGATGGTGTCGCTGGTCCGGAACAGCACGACGACGCCCGCGACCAGCAGCACGACAAGACCGACGGCAACCCAGCTCTTGCGAATACGGTTCATGGTCCGGCCTCCCCAGGTGCGGGCACCAGGACGGGGCTCGGCGTCGGCTTTGGTGTGGAGTCCAAGCCCGGCGGCGGTAGCGCAGGAGGACCTGGCGGCGGACCACCGGGCGGCGGCGTTGGCAGCGGCTCGCGATAGGGGTAGCAACCGGTGGGACCGGGTAGCGCCAAACCGGGCAGACCACAACCCTGATCACCCGGATTGCCGGTGATCGCGTCGGGCAGCGTCAGATGCGGTTCTCCGCCTTGACCTGTCCGCGGGTAGGGCACCGGCAATGCCGGTGTCCCCGGCTGCCCGATCTGTGGGTCGGTGCGTTCCGACGGCAGCAGCACGTTGGGGTCCAGACCGAGGTCGGAGAACGCGGCGTCGATGAAAGGCTGAACGAACTGTCCCGGCAGCAGATTCGCGACATAAGTCTTGAAGAAGGGCCCGGATGCTACAGATTCGCCAAACGACATCGAGTACTGGGTGAGCAATTTGAGCGACTTCTGCAGGCGTTCCTTGCGGTTGTCGATCATCGTGAGCACCCCGTTGAGCTTGTCCAGCGCGGGCCTCATCGTGTCGCGGTTCTCGGCGATGAAGCCCTGCAGTTGCTGACTGAGCGCGGCGATGTTTCCCGAGATCTGATCCAGTGCGGTGCTTTGGCTTTCGAGCTCGATCAGCAGTGCATTTGTATTGGCGATCAGGCTGACCACCTGATTGCTGCGCTCGGCCAGCACCGTCGTCGCCTTGTCCGCGTTGGTCAACAGACCGCGTAGCTGGGCGTCGCGCCCGTTTAGCGTGTCCGAGAACCGGGCAACACCCTCGACCACGATCTTTAGCTCGGGCGGCGTGTCGGCGAACGTCGCCGAAAGCACACGCAGCGAATCCGACAACTGGTTGGTGTTCAGACCGCTGATCGTGGTCGCCAACTCGCCGAGGGCATCAGGCAGCTGATACGGCGACGTGGTCCGGTCGAGCGGAATCGTGCCGTCCTGGCGACCGTCGCCGCGCGAGGTGACCTCGAGGATCTTGTTGCCGAGCAGACCCTTGGTCTTGATGGCCGCCTCGGTCCGGTTACTGAGCCGAATGTTCTTTTTGACGGTGAACTTCACCAGCACCCGCGGCCCATCGAGCTCGATGGACTCGACCTTGCCCACCTGGAAACCTGAAACCTGAACGGCGGCATCGTCCATCAGTCCGCCAGCCT
>Ga0207688_10002051_pt1 | contig 10826 bp, 13 predicted proteins | sample KBSMiscanthusM4_FD_184296 | JGI IMG/M metagenome (GOLD analysis project Ga0207688, IMG submission 184296) | Miscanthus rhizosphere microbial communities from Kellogg Biological Station, Michigan, USA - M4 (SPAdes) (version 2) | ecosystem: Host-associated > Plants > Roots > Rhizosphere ...
CCGAGGGGCCGCAGGACGTGAACACCTTGGCGGCGAAGGTGGATGCTTCGCGTTCGTCGGTGTCGCAGCATCTGGGCCGGTTGCGGTGGTCCGGGCTGGTCGCTGCCCGCCGGGAGGGTCGACGGATGATTTACCGGCTGTCCAGTGACCACGTCCGTGGTCTGGTCGCCGAGGCCTACGCGTTCGCCGAGCATCTCGATCGGGACATTCCCCATCACAGCTCGGATGCCTGACGGGCACAGCCCTGGTTCTCGCGTGCCGGTGGGCCCGCCGCAGGCCCCGCTCGGTGGCGGTTCAGCGGTGGCGGGGCGATCGGTCAGCATCTGCGTAGGGCCGCTGATCTTGGCCAGGTGCGGCCAGCCGGTGCTCCTGTCGAGTTCGGGAAGCCGATCCTCCGGCTGCATGTCGAGCAGGCGGCGAGTTCGTCGGCTTGCTCGAGGGTCGTGTAGCCGCCTACGTCGGCGTCGGCGTCGGAACGCTCGACCGCGGTAGCGGTTGCAATGGGCTGGGATCGCGGGAGTCATGGCGTGCTCCGCGGGTGGGTTTCGTACATGCGGACTGCCACGACCAGCCCGGAGGCGGCGGTGAGGGCGGCGACAACCCAGATGGCAGTGGGGATGCCGAAGGCGTCGGCGAGCAGGCCGGCCAGGAGCGCGCCGATGGCGAATCCGCCGTCGCGCCACAGCCGGTAGACCCCGACGGCGCGGGCGCGCCAGGCCGGGTGGGCGACGTCGCCGACGGCGGCGAGCAGGGTGGGGTAGACCATGGCGGTGCCGGCGCCGAGCAGGACCGCGGCCAGCGCCCACAGCAGGAAGCTGTGGGTGGCGGCGACCAGACCGAGCGCCACGGCCTGCAGCAGCATTCCGGTGGTGATCAGGGGTTTGCGGCCGGTGCGGTCGGACAGGGCGCCGGTGAGGAGCTGTCCGAGCCCCCACACGGCGGGGTAGAGCGCGGCGAGTACCCCGATCTGGGCGACGGACAGGCCCGCCGCAGCGAACAGCACCGGGAACAGGCCCCAGGCCAGGCCGTCGTTGAGGTTGTTGACCATCCCGGCTTGGCTGGCCGCGGACAGCGCGGGTTCACGGAAGCTGGTCTGGGTGAACACCTGCCGGTTGGTGAGCGCGGCGTGCAGGTGGTCGTGGCGGCCGTCGGCGCGGCTGGTGTGGGTGCGGGCTTCGAGGCGGGCGTGGCCGCGGGTCTCGCGGACCGCCAGGGTGGACAGGCCGAGGCCGAGGGCGGCGTAGGCGACGCCGAGGTAGAACGGGGTGGGGCGCAGCCCGTAGCGGGCGGCGAGGTAGCCGGTGGCCAGCGCGGTCGCGGCCACGGCCAGGTAGCCCGCGGCCTCGTTGAGGCCCATGGCCAGGCCGCGGCGGGCGGGCCCGACCAGGTCGATCTTCATGATGACGGTGGTGGACCAGGTCAGTCCCTGGTTGACGCCCAGCAGCACGTTCGCGGCCACCACCCACGCCCAGCTGGGTGCCCAGATGAGCAGCAGCGGGACGGGGAGCCCGACCAGCCAGCCGACGACCAGGACGGGTTTGCGGCCGTAGCGGTCGGACAGGGTGCCTGCGAGGTAGTTGGTGGCCGCTTTGGTGGCGCCGAAGGCGAGGATGAAGGTCAATGCGGCGGTGTAGGCGGTGAGCCCGAACGCGGTGTCGGCGAGCAGGGGCAGCACGGTGCGTTCCTGGCCGAGCATGCCGCCGACCAGGGCGTTGACCGCGACGAGCAGGCTGAACTGGGCCAGGTTGGGCCGCAGTCCGAGCTGCAGAACGCGGCCCGGGTCGGTGGGGTGACCCATCAGTCGACGTTGAGGGGTTGGCCGGTGGCGGTGGACCAGTCGTCGGGTCCGCCGACCAGTATCGCGAGGTCGTGGTGTCCGGCGCGTTCGAGCAGGCTGGCCGCGCCCGCGGCGCGTTCGCCGTGCCCGCACATCACCACGGTGGGATCGTCGGGCAGCCGGTCTGCGGCCGCGGCGAGCGCACCCAGTTCGACATGGGTCGCGTCGGGGAGGTGCCCGCCGCGGAACTCGCTGTCCTGCCGCACGTCGAGCACCCGATAGCCGCGGATCTGCGAGGGCGAGACGAGGTCGGTGGCGGCGACCGGTTGCCCGGCGGTGACCCAGGCGGGCAGGCCGCCGTCGAGCTCGCCCACCAGCCGCTCGTACCCGATCTTCAACGCCTGCCAGGTGATCTCCTCGGGGTCCTGGTCGGGGCCGCGGACCACGACCGCGGGGGTGTCGGGGGCGACGAGCCAGCCCAGCCAGGTCGCGAACTGGTCGCGCAGCGGGATGGACACCGATCCCGGGATGTGCCCGGCCGCATAGTCGGGGACCGGGCGCACATCCAGCACGGTGGCGCCGCCGTCGCGCAGCGTGCGCACCTGCGACACCGACAGCGGAGTCAGCTGCCCCGCGGCCGGATCGAGCAGCGCCGGGCCGCGGCGGTTGATCTCCCCGAGCCGGGCGAAGTAGGGCGGGTAGCTGCCCAGCGCGCCCAGCAGCGCCGCGGTGAACGCGTCCGCGTCGGGTTGGGCGAGCAGCGGGTTGCCCGCCCGTTCCCGGCCGATGGTGGAGGTGCGGGCGGCGCCGGGCGGGGCCGAGCAGAACGATCCCGCCCCGTGTGTGGGCCACACCGCGGTCGGGTCCGGCAGCTGCGAGAGCCGCTGCAGCGACCGGTACTGGGCGTGGGCGAGCTCCCGGGCGCGGTCGGCGCCCAACAGGTCGGTCCGCGCCGCCGAGCCGACGATCAACGAGCCGCCGGTGAACACCCCGAGCGGCCGCTCGCCGTCGCCGAGCAGATAGGCCAGGTGCTCGTCGGTATGACCGGGCGTAGCCCACGCGGTCAGGATCAGCCCACCGAGGTCGACCGGGTCGCCGTCGCCCAGACCACGATGCTCGTAGCGGCGGTGACCGGCTGCGGAGGCCAGCACCAGGGCGGCCTCGTCGTGGGCGAGTTGGCGGGCGCCGGAGAGGAAGTCGGCGTGCAGGTGGGTGTCGGCGACGAACCGGATCCGCAGTCCGGCCTTCGCCGCGGCGGCCCGCACCGCGCGCAGGTCGCGGGGCGGGTCGACGACGAGCGCGCCGCCGTCGCCCAGGTCGACGAGGTAGGAGCAGTTGCCCAGGCCCTCGTCGACCACCGTCGTCACGAGGCTGTCGAGTTCAACCATCGGCATGGAGCCCGTCTCCGGAGCGGGCCAGGAAGTCGTAGCCGTAGACGGCGAACGCGCGGGCGTTGGACTCGCCCGTGGCCCCGCCGAAGGTGTCGTAGGCCGGTCCGATCCGCACCTGATCGAACCCGGATCGTTCGAGCATCGCCTGCCAGCCCGCCCGGGGCAGCCCGCCGGCTATTCAACCGGTCCACAGGTCGATGTCGCGCATCGCCGCGGCCGGGACCGGGTTGCCGTTGGCGATGTCGGCGAACTGCAACGTCCCGCCGGGGCGCAACACGCGGCGGATCTCGGCGAACACGCTCGCCTTGTCCGCGCACAGGTTGAGCACCCCGTTGGCGATCACCACGTCCGCCCAGTCGTCCTCGACCGGCAGCGCTTCGGCCAGCCCCTCGCGGATCTCCACGTGCTCGAGGCCGAGCGCGGTGACGGTAGCGCGGGCCTTGGCCAGCATCTCCGGGGTCATGTCCACCCCGACCACCCGGCCCGTCGACCCGACCTGGTCGGCGGCGATGACGGTGTCGAACCCGGCGCCGCACCCGACATCGACCACCCGCTCGCCCGGCTGGAGCGGGCGCAGCGCGAACGGGTTCCCGACCCCGGCGAACGACTCCACCGCCGCGTCGGGCAGCCGATCCACCACCGGCGCGGGATAGCCGAGCCGGGCTGCCAACCCCCGCCCGGTATGGAAATGGAACTGTGCGCCCGGCTCCAGCGCGACCTCGCGGTACTTCTTCTGCACCTCGGCCCGCAGCACCGTCGGGTCCACCAACACCTCGGTCACGTCCGCCTCCCAGGGCCGATGGATCGAACTTCCTCCGACCCGACCAGCTTGTCAAGCGATCGTTTGAGCGTAAGAATAGGCGGCGTGGGGGACCGGGTGGCGAAGGACGCGCTGTTCACGGCGTTCGGCGAGGTGGCGGCCGCGCTCGGGTCCGGGCGCCGAGCGGAGATCGTCGACGTGCTGGCGCAGGGGGAGCGCTCGGTCGAGGAGATCGCGCAGCAGATCGGGCAGAGCCTGGCCAACACCTCCCATCACCTGCGCACGTTGTTCCGGGTCGGGCTGGTGCGCACCCGCCGCGACGGCACCCGCGTGTACTACGCCCTGAGCTCCGAACAGGTGGAAGGGCTGTGGGCGGCCGTGCGCACGGTGGCCGAACAGCACGTCGCCGGTCTGGACCGGCTCGCCCGCGACTACCTGGGCGACCGCGCCGGGCTGGAGGCCATCGGCCGGGACGCCCTGCAGGCACGGCTGGCCCGCGACGAGGTCGTGGTTCTCGACGTGCGGCCCGTGGCCGAGTACACGGCCGGCCACATCGCGGGAGCCCGCTCGCTCCCGGTCGCCGAGCTGCGGCGGCGGCTGCGCGAGTTGCCCGCCGACCGCGCGATCGTCGCCTACTGCCGTGGCCCGTACTGCGTCTACGCCGACGACGCCGTCCGGCACCTGCGCCAGCACGGTTACCGCGCGGCGCGTCTGGAAGACGGCTTCCCCGAGTGGCGCAACGCCGGTTTGCCCGTCGCCGCGGGAGCCGGTTCGGCTCCCGCCTGAGCACCCGATGGCTCGGCCCCGGATCCGGGCCCGCGATCAGGCAGGTGAAGGGGTCACCGACCGTCGAGCCGGGCCAGCATGTACTCGGCCACTGCCACGAACGCCTCGAGCTCTCGGTCCGGCCTGTCGGCGAACAGCGCGTGCGCGGCGTCCGCGCGTTGTTCGGTCAACCAGCGCGCACTCGCCCGTCCGGCCGCGGTCAAAGCGACCAGGACGGCCCGCCGATCGGTGGGGTGGGTGGTGCGGCGCACCAGGTCACGCTGCTCCAACGCGTCGACCAAACCGGTGATGTGACGTGGGGTGCACCGCAGCACGCGGGCAAGCGCGCGCTGCACCATCGGCTCGCCGTGCTGATGCAGCGCCAGCACGAGCTCCGCGCGCGCGGGCGTCAGCCCCTGCGCGTCGAGCGCCTCGTCCATGAGCTCGCCGAGCCGCGCAGCAAGCTCGAACGCGGCGTCGAGCACCCGCACGGCTTCCATCGCGCACACCCTACCGCGTTGTGAACGACGTACACGATGAATACTGTTCACGATATGAGTTCGGAGGCGTCGGTCGACGGTGACATCCCGCGCCCGGTGTTCAGCCGCTTCTACGCCCGACTCTGTCCTCGGCTGGAGGACGAAGGCTTGGCCGAGTTGCGCGCCGAGCTGCTGGCCGGGCTGACCGGCGACGTCGTCGAGATCGGGGCAGGAAACGGCCAGAACTTCCGGCACTACCCGGCCGGCGTGCGCAGCGTCGTGGCCGTGGAGCCGGAGCCCCATCTGCGCGGCCTGGCCGTCCGGGCGGCCCGGGCCGCGGCGCTGCCGGTGAGCGTCCGCGCCGAGTCGTTGCCGCTACCCGAGGCGAGCGTCGATGCGGCCGTGCTGTGCCTGGTGATGTGTTCGCTCCCGGATCGTGTCGCCGCACTGGCCGAACTGCGACGTGTCCTGCGACCCGGCGGCGTGGTGCGGTTCCTCGAGCACACCCGCGCGGACACCGCGGGCCTGGCGCTGGTGCAGCGCATCGCCGACGCGACCCTCTGGCCGTGGTTCACCGGCGGCTGCCACACCGCCCGCGACCCCCTCGCCGCCGTGCGCGACGCCGGCTTCACCGTCACCAGGGTGCGCAGGCTCCGGTTTCCCGCCGGACGGGCAGCGGTCCAGCCCTCCAGCCCACACGTGCTCGGCGCAGCACAGGCCGAAAGGAGACGGTGATCGACGAGACCTCCGCTGCGGGACGGCCACGGGACGCCGTCGATGATGCGGCGACCGCTTGCGTCAAGCGCCGCGGCATCGACTCGGGCCGGAACGATCACCCCCGGGCCTTGCGACCGGGACCTACGGGCAACAACCGTCGTCGCAACCGGCTGGCTGATCCCTGGCCGGTAGCGACCGCGGAGAGCAACACACCTCGCCTCGCCACGCGTTGCGTCCTTCGCGGACCGCGAGAACGGCCAGCACGAGCGCCGCGGCGGGGTCGGCCCACCACCAGCCGAACGCGGCGTTGAGCAGCAGCCCGAGCAGAACCGCGGCGGACAGGTACGTGCACAGCAGCGTCTGGCGGGAGTCCGCCACCGCGCTGGCCGATCCGAGCTCCCGTCCGGCGCGGCGCTGGGCCCAGGACAGCACCGGCATGATCACCACGCTGATCGACACCAGGACGATCCCGATGGTCGACCGGTCCGCCTCGCCTGCGCCGAGGAGCGAGCGGACGGCTTCGACCGTGACGTAGGCGGCGAGCGCGAAGAATGATCCGGCGATGATCCGCAAGGCGGCGCGCTCGCGACGCTGCGGATCCGTCCCGGAGAACTGCCACGCCACCGCGGCGGCCGAACTGACCTCGATCACGGAGTCCAACCCGAACCCGATCAACGCAATGGACGAGGCCACGGTCCCCGCGACGAGCGCCACGACCGCCTCGACCACGTTGTAGGTGATCGTCGCGGCGACCAGCAACCGGATTCTGCGCTCCAGGACCGCTCGACGCTCGGTGGACGGCGCCGCCGAGGTCACGACGCCACCGGCCGGGCGGACGCGTTCTCGCCGTAGACGGGGCACAGCGCCACCGCGTAGCCGGTCTCGGCGAGCAGCAGCTCGGCGCTGCGCAACAACGCGATCAGCTCGGGTCGGGTCAACCGGTAGTAGGACTGGCGCCCCTCGGTGCGGAAGTCCACCAACCGACAGTCGCGCAGACACGCCAGGTGCTTGGACACCGTGGACTGGGCCAAACCCAGCTGTCGGGTCAGGTCCACCACCCGGGCCTCGCCCTGCACCAGGCGCAGCACGATCGCCAGTCGCGTCGGGTCGCCCAGCGACCGGAACAGCGCCACCGCCGGCGCCGCATCCACCGCACAGCAATCCATCGCCATCAAGCGATGCTAACGCTTGACGGCGATGAACACGAGCGGTGCCCCGCGACTTACCCGGGCCGGGCCTCGATCCGTGCTGCGAGGGTGGCAAGGCCGGGCCCGGACAGTTCCGGGAGCGTGGCCGGGCGTCCGGCCATAGCCATCAACAGCCTCACCCGGGCCCTCGACCACGGGGCCCTTGCCGGTGGTCCAGGCCAGATCGGTCGCCGCGAGGGTGAGCCCGCGCAGGCGTTTGGCGGCGCCGATGGGCGGGGCCCCGGGCGCGAACCGTAGCGCCCGCCAGCACCCGCTCGGCGGGGACCTCGCGGAGGATGCCCAGTGCGCGGCGGATGTCCTGGTGGTGGATGAGTCCATCGGTGAGCGCGATCCGGCCGCCGAAAAGGGCGGTCAATCCGGTCGGGTGCAGGTGATGCCGCGCCCGGGCGAGCAGGTCCTGCGGGCTGTGGCCAGCGTAGGCGGCCTGTGGGGTGCCAGAAGTCGGTCCTGGGTCACTAACCAGCGGTAAGAGGGCGGGTGACCGTTCAACGCGTCTCGGTTTCGGGTCTCTGTACGCGGGCGGTACCATCCCCCCTCGGGCCAGCCGCGCGGTGCGCCGTCGACCTCGATGTACCCGGATCACCCGACCAGTCCAGCAGAACGGGCGGTCCTGACAGGACCAACCCCGACGAGCGGCCTGAGTTGCGGGCCTGCGGCGGAGCGCGGGCCGGTCGGCCACAACAACCGGTCCTACCGGCGGTTGGCCGCCAACAGAGGAGCCGACGATGAACACCCCGGTTCACGAACCCGTCCTCAACTTCGACATCGCAGCCGGTGACCACGTGTGCGCGATGTACACCGGCCCGACCGAGCGCAACGCCATCCTTCGAGCCTTCCTCGACGCCGGCCTCGGGGCCGGACACAAGTGTCTGATCGGGCTTCAGGATCCGGACGCGCCATCGATCATCCGCAGGTTGGGCATGCAGGCCGACGTCGACCGATGCCTCGCCTCGCAACAACTCGCCGTGCTTGGCGCGGACGACCCGCAGTTCTCCCCGGAAGACTTCTCGATCCCCGCGATGCTCGCCTTCTGGGATCGGACCGTGGAAAAGGCCAATACCGAGGGCTACAAGGTCGCCCGCTTGAGCGCCGAAGCCGCCTGGTGGGGCCCGCAACTGCCGGGAGGACAGGCGCTGATCGCCTACGAGTCCGAGCTGAACACCCTCACCGCCCGACAACCGGCTGCGATCTTGTGCCTGTACGACCTGAACGACTGCAGCGGCAGCCTGGTGATCGAACTAGCGAAGACCCACCCGCGGATGATGATCAACCGACTCGTGGTCAAGAACCCCTGGTACCTGAGCCCTGAGGAATTTCGGGCTTCACATCAGACGCATGGCCGCTGACTGCTCATCCGCTTCGACCGGCCACCGGCCAGCGTCCGTGCGTCAGGACAAACCGAGAACGGCTCAGCTTGAGAAGCCGCCGAATTTAAAGATGACCGTCAACCTGGCCGTGGCCTGCGGCGATGCCGCGTCCAACCCCCCCTCCTCGTTGACGCCACTATCCTCGGCGTGTCGGCCCGGGTTAAAGGTGCCAGCGGCACGCGCACCGATCGGCGTAGCCGCCTTTGACGCGGGTGGGCGTCCCGAGAACGGGATCCGCATGCAGACCGGTCGTGCTCACGGCGCGCTGCCCGAACACGCCCCGAGCAGGTGGCGAGACCCGCCGAGGCGACGTGCACGACCCCGACCGCCGGCTGCCCGACCTCAGCCGCTCGTTGACGCATCTCGCCATCGCCCTGCGCGACTCGGGCCTGCCACAGAAGGCCCTCGTTCCAGTCCGCGAAGCCGTCGCCCTCTACCGAGGACTCGCCGAACGCGAACCAGACCGTCACACCGCGGACCTCGCCAACTCCCTGAGCAATCTCGGCCAGTGCCTGACGAACGCGGGCGAGTTGAGGGAGGGAGTGGACGCGGTACGGGAAGCGGCCAGCCTGCAGGGCTCAATTGCCCAGCGCGATCCCGGTCGATACGCAGCCGACCACGCCAGCTACCTGCTCAACCTCGGCGGGGGCCTGCTGACCGTGGGAGAGCCCAGGCAGGCCCTCGGGCCGCTTCGGATGGCGGTCGTCCTCGGCAGGATTCTCGCCAAGCACGAACCTGCTCGGTTCACCCCCGACCTCGCCCGCTCCCTGGGCAACCTCGGCACAGCGCTGCGCGAGGTGGGCAAGCCGCGGGAAGGCCTGATCGCCGTCGGGCAATCCGTCGCCCTCTTCCGTGGCCTCGCCGAGCTCGAACCCGATCGCTACCTACCCGGTCTCGCTCGGTCCCTCCTCAGCCAGAGCGAGTTCCTGTGGGTCCTGGACCGCCCGGACGAGGCCCTCGGGCCGGTCCAGGAAGCGGTGACCTCGTTCCGCCAGTTGGCCAGCCGGGAACCAGCCAGGTACCTCCCGGAGCTCGCTCATTCCGTGCTCAACCTCGGCGTCATGTTGCAGGCGAACCACAAGATGGTCGATGCCCTCGTCGCGGGTCGGGAAGCCGTCAACCTCTTCCGCCTGCTCGTCGAGAGGGTGTCCACCCAGCACGCGGTCGGCCTCGCCGATGCCCTGAATAACCTCGGTAGCGACCTGCTGAACGTCGGCCACCCGCGGGAGGCACACGTCGCGCTGCAGGAATCCGTGACCCTATTCCGGCGGCTGGTTGAGCATGAACCTGCTCCCTACGCCGCCAAGTTCGCCCAGGCCCTCGGCAATTTCGGACACAGCCTGTGGGCAACCGACCAGCAGTCGGAAGCCCTGGCCGCGCTGCGCGACGCGCTCGCCCGGTTCCGACTGCTCGCCCGGAACGAACCCAGCCGCTACACCCGTGATCTGGTCCGCTGGCTCCACAATTGCAGCGTGATCCTGCTAAAGGCGGGTATGCGGCAGGAGGCGCTGCGGTACGCGGGGGAAGCTGCTGCCCGGTGGCGGAATCTCGCGCAACGTGAACCCGGGCGACACGACGAGCAATACCGATCCGCACGCGCGAATCTGGCGCGCTTCTGTGCCGAGAATGGCTTTGAGCCGGGCGACGCGTTATCGGCCGAGTTACACGCCTCGCAAGAGCTTGACCCGTGAAGCTACCCCATATCACCCCATATCAGCTGTGATGAAGGCTGCGATCGGCTGGGCTGGCACATCGGCCTGTACATGAATCGGCCAACGAAACGAGAATTCTGTTGAGACGCGAACGACGTTGAGGTGCAACAAACTTCTGTGCACCAGCTGGGAGCTCATCGGACCTCGTCGTTCGAGCTGCGGGCGTGCCCGCTGTCAGCTGCGTATGTGCGCCTAGCCCATCGCTGTGACCACTGCCCGAGTGGACGAAGCAACTCCATGAGTTCGCGGCCGTCGGCGGTGAGGCGATAGCCCCTGTCCCCTCGCTCGACGATCCCGGCCACCGTGAGGTCGCGCAGCCGGTCGCGCAACACGCTCGACGACACGTCGTCGCAGCGATGCGCAAGGTCGCGAAACGTGGCGTCGCCCTCGTGGAGTTCCCAGACGATGCGCAGCGCCCACCGACGTCCGACGAGGTCGAGCAGCGCCATGATCGGACGTCCGGAGGTCGAGCCGCGTACCGGGTGACCGGGGATCGGAGTGCTGGCCATGCGAGAAGTATTGCTTCTGAAAGCAAAGCATGCCACCCTCGAGCTATGCCTCTGATTCCGAAGCATCCGAGGATTGCTCCGACGGCACCGCCTTTCGACGACGACACCCGTGCGGCGCTCGACATCCTCGGGCCGCCGATC
>Ga0207688_10002052_pt1 | contig 10823 bp, 9 predicted proteins | sample KBSMiscanthusM4_FD_184296 | JGI IMG/M metagenome (GOLD analysis project Ga0207688, IMG submission 184296) | Miscanthus rhizosphere microbial communities from Kellogg Biological Station, Michigan, USA - M4 (SPAdes) (version 2) | ecosystem: Host-associated > Plants > Roots > Rhizosphere ...
CGATGTCGTGCTCTGGTATGTCTTCGGCATCCACCACATCACTCGTGCCGAGGACTGGCCGATCATGCCGGTCGACACGATTTCGTTCTGGCTGAAGCCGTTTGGGTTCTTCGACCAGAACCCGTCGATCGATGTAGCCCCCACGCCGAAGGCCGAGGGTGGGACCTGCCACACTGGCACGGCAGACCATCTCGACGCCGAGTCTGCGGCGCACATGCACTGAATCCAGGGGCGACCGCTATGGCTCGTCGACGACGAGCATCGGCGTGTCCTTGCGCAGCGTCTCGCCGCGGAAGAACGCCGGCTGACGGGCTCGCACGAGCAGCATGAACACCACGCCCATCAGGATCATCCCGAGACCCAGGATGAGGACCAAGCCGACGCCGAAGATACTTGCGCCGCTGCCGTAGTCAGGCGAGGCGCTATCCCGAAGCGTGACCATGAAGACTCCGAGCCAACCAAGCCCACCCAGCGACGGGAACAGCAGCTTGAACACGAAACTCTGCACGTCCGCGAACAACTCGTGGCGGAAGTACCAAATGCAGGCGAACGCGGTCAGACCGTAGTAGAAGCAGATCATGATGCCCAGCGAGTAGATCGTGTCGGTGAGCACGCTCTCGCTGAGGAAGGTGAGGATCGAGTAGAACAACGCTGCGCCCACGCCGGCCGCGATCGTCGCGTAGGACGGTGTCAGGTACCGGGGGTGGACCGTGGCGAAGCGTTCCGGGAAGGCCTTGTAGGTGCCCATCGCCGGCATGGTCCGCGAGGTCGGCAGGAATGTGGTGATAAGGCTGGCGGCGCTCGAGGCCACAACGGCAAGGAACAGGAACAAGTCGAGCGGGCTGCCCAACACGGGTTCGGCGAGGGCGCCGAAGACGTTGTCGGAGAGCTCCTCATTTCCCAGACCGAGCCCCTCGGTTCCTACTCCGGCGAACATCTGGGTCGCGACGGCGACCAGTAGGTAGGTCAGCAGGATCGATAGGACGCACAGCAGCGCGGCGCGGCCGGGGGTTTTTTCGGAGTCTTTGGACTCCTCGTTGACTGTGAGGGCGGTGTCCCAGCCCCAGAACGCGAAGATCGAACCGGACAGACCTGCGATGAACGCCGACATCGTCAGGCCTGCGGGGCTGAACCAGTCGAGGCTGAACGACGTGCCGGTCTCCGAGGAGCCGGATTTCGCCAGCGCCATCACCGCGAACACCACCAGGACGACCATCTGGAATCCGACCAGGATGAACTGGACGTGCTCGGTCGTGGTGATACCGCGGTAGGCCACCGCGGTCGCGATCGCCAGGAAAACGAGGCAGGTGATCACGTTGATCAGGCGGTTCTCCCAGAGCGTGCCGATGTACTCGCTGCCCGTCACGTTGCCGAGCAACTGATAGAAGAACTGCACCGCGACGCCGGCAAGATTGGACAGCACGATGACGGTCGCCAGCACTGCGGCCCACCCGCCCAGCCAGCCGACATAAGGCCCGAATGCCTTGGTGGTCCACGTGAACGAAGTCCCGCAGTCGGGCGCGACCTTGTTGAGTTCGCGGTACGCATAGGCGGCGAAGAACATTGGCAGGAATCCGGCGATGATCACCACCGGCATCTTCGTGCCTGCCTCCGCCACCAGGATGCCGATGGTGGCCGTCAGCGCATAGGCCGGAGCCACCGACGAGATGCCGAGCACCGTACCCCCGAGAAGACCGACGGCGTTGTGTGAGAGTCCCTTGTCCTCGAGGTCCGTTTCGGCGAGATGGTCCGGGTCGTGAGCCTCGATCTTCATGAGGACTCCCGGGGAGGGTATCGAACTTTCCCCGATGTTAGGACGATGGCGGGCCCGTAGTGCCTAAATGAACACGCCGACAATTCCGGTCGGCTCTGCGCGCGTCAGGGCTTCGTCACCCGTCGCGAATTCCCCAACGATCGTGTCAGCGGAGACGGGAAGCGCGCGCTTACCCGCACGCCGTCCAGCCACGCGGTCAGCTCGTCAGCGCGACGCGTCAACGCGCGTTTAACGTCGCGGCCGACATCCTCGAGCAGCCGCACCTGCAGCCGGCTGTCGGCGTCCTGACCCCAGCCGCCGACGATCCGGCCGTTCCACCATGCGGTCGCGCCGCCATTGCCGTTGCTGTCGAACACCTGGCCGCGGTGGTCGCCGAGATACCAGTCCCGTTCGAACCAGCCCATCGTCGTGACATCCAGGCCCGGCAGCAGCGCGCACCATGGTTCGACGTCCGGCTCGACGTCGAGGTCGTCGGGCAGCGCGAATCCCGGCGTGCCGTCGAGATCGACCTCGACGGCCTCGATGTCGCGCAAACCATGTCGCGCCCACGTCAGCGTGTTGCCGAACCACCACTTGACGTCCGTCGCCGTGGCGGGCCCGAACGCGCGCAGCCAGCGGCGCACCAGTTCGGCGCGTGCCACCTCTGGCGCTTCGGGCTCCGACAGAGAGGGCAGCCACCGGCCCGTCAGCGTCCAGCGGGGACGCGATATCGTCCACCCGCCGTCGTTGGGCCCTCGGACGATATCTCCGCGAACCGATAACACGGTCAAAACCCTTGGCGCCAAGGGTGTCTCGCCGCCCCAACGTTTACCCGGCGCATAGTCGTAGCGGCCCGCCAGCTCGGGCAGCGCCTCTCGCAACTCTTTCGCACTGGCCTCGCCCTGTCCGGCGAGGTGCCGCAACACCGCTGCACACGCCGCGTCCAGCCACCTGTCCCCGTCGTCGGTGATCTCTGCCTTCAGCGCGTCTGCCACCAATCGACGGCGTTCGTTATCGGCCACCCGATCGCTTGCACCCGCCTGGATCAGCGGCAGGTCCTCGGCCCGCACCGTCCACAGCGTGCGGCGCATCGCGAGATGCTTGACCAGCGTCCGGCGCACGTAGAGCTCGGCGTCCAGGTCGGCGACGGTGAAGCCGGGCAGCCGCGCCCATAGCGACAGATACGGGGTCGCCGGGTCGGTCGCATGTAGCCCGACTAGGGCGGTCACCACGCCGTCGATCGAATCCGCCGACCCGGCCAGGAAATGCCGCCGCGCCAGCCGCGCGCGTCGTTCCTCGACCGTGAATGACCGCATCGCCTGCGAACCGTACCTGGCCCGACCGACAAAGTTTGGGATCGGTAGCGATCCGGCCGATCTTGACTTGGCTCACGACGGACGCCATCGGGGCGACGTACGACGAAGGGAAAGATCGATGAATCGAGTTGTAGTGGGTGTGGTCGGACTGGCCGCCGCCGCAGCCGTGCTGGTGGGCTGCTCGGACAACACGAGCGGTCCGGCTTCGGCCACGGCCGCGGGAGGGTCGCAGGTCAGCACGGGTGGCAGCACCGAGGTCAAGGTCGACGGCAAGGACCTCGCTGGTCTCGATATGAACTCGGTGACGTGCGTCAAGCAGGGCGGCAAGATCAATGTGGCCAGCGGCGCGATCAATGGCCAGGCGGGCCTGGCCGTCGTGATGACCGACGCGAAGCCGCCGACCGTCGACTCGCTGGGTATGTCGGTCGAAGGCAATGCCCTCGCGGTCACCAACACCATGGGCGCGAAGGTCGGCTCTGCAGACGTGAAGGTCGACGGCAGCACCTACACCATCACCGGTGAAGCCACGGGCGCCGACATCAAGAACCCGATGGCAGGGATGATCACAAAGCCGTTCACCGTCAAGGTGACCTGCAGCTGATCGGTCCCACTCCCGAAGCGGCGGGCGTGCCTCCTGCGCCCGCCGCTTCCTATCATTCAACTGTGACGGTTGTCAGCGACCTGGAGCGCGCCCGTCGGTTGATATTCGCCGCCGACGAGATTGCGGCGAAGGAGTTGCTGCTGTCCCTGGGAGGGCAGATCGAGGAACTCGACCGGGACGATCTGCTGTTGGAGGTCTACGCGCAGCTCGGCGAGATCTATCTGGTCCGCACGGCATACGACGGTGTCGAGGCGTGCCTGGCGCGCATCACCGACTGCCTGGCCACCTACGAGTCGATCCGGGCAGGCACCAATCCCGAGTTGGCTGCACAGGTGACGATGTCCGACGCCGAAATCGACCACATCATCTGCCGGTACTCACGCCGGGCGCAGTTCCTTCGGACGGGACTGGCCGCCGCGGCGCACGGTGACCACGAGGCTGCGGAGGCCGGGTTGCTTGTCCTGACCGACGACGCTGAAGCGGCGTTCCCCGATCTCGCCGCGGAACACGGGTTTCTTGTCACGTATGCGCGGATTCTGTGCGCCACCGCCCTCTGCGACGACGACCTGCATGTGCGGTCAGTCCCGTTGTGGGAGCAGGTGATCGACGCCATCGAAGGTATGGCCGGCGGCAGCGAGCTCGACGACTTCCTGCTCGTGCTCGGCGCCACCGGGTATGGCCGGTTCTGCGTCGAGACCGGCCGGCTGGCCGAAGCCGAGCCGTGGCTTCAGCGCGCCGGAGCCCGCGCGGAGCGTTGGGGATGGAAATTAGCAACGGCGAGAACGCAATTGGAGCGGGCCACGGCCAGCTGGGCCGGAGGTGACCGCGCCGAGAGCCAACGCCTGGTCCATGAAGCGTACCCAGCGATAGCAGAGGGCTATCGTGCGCATGACGTGTCGAGGTGCTGGCTGTATTTCGGCCTGATCAGCTTGTCGATCGAGGCGCTGGACGACGCCGACGAGCGCTTCGGGCATGCCGAGCGGCATTGGCGGGAAGTTGAAAAGCCGCTGCACATCCACCGTATTCTGTTGCAGCGCAGCTGGGTCGACATCTTTCGCGGCGATTTCGCGGCCGCGGCCAAGCGGGTGGCAGAGGCGCGGGGGCTACTCGATTCGTGGCCCCGCCGCAGCTGGCTGCAGTACGCGCGACTCGACGACCATCTCGGATCCATCCGGCGGGCCGAGGCGTTGGCGGATCCCGCGAACGCTGCAAGCAAGCTCCAGCAGGCGGCCGAACTCAAGGTGCCCGCCGCCCTGGCCGTCGACTCGATCCGGCACTCAATGACCGACGCCGACGCGCGCATGCGGTGGGCGACGCACGTCTCCGCCCGCATCCTGGCGGGCGCGTTCGCAGTCGCCTGGGAGTGGGGCAACACCGAACTCGTCAGCGAGCTTGTCGAATATCACAGCGCCCGGGGAAGTTTCAGCGCCCAGCCGCAGGCCCAAACGGCGGACTGGACCGAGACCGCGACGGCCGCGGTGCCCGTCGATACGGTCGACGAATACGCCCTCGTGGCCGCTGGGTTGCCGTTGTCGGGAGGCGCTGCGCTGACCCGGCTCGGGCCGCTGCCGCCGCTACAGATGGACCCGACCACCGCGCCGATCATGAACCGCTATCGCGCACTGGCGTTCGAGCGGTACGGGTGTGAAGTCACCGCCGACGAACCCGCCTGGTCGACGTGGCCGTAACCCTCGTCCTTCGCTTCGCCGACGTGGGCATCGCCACTTACGCCAGCCTTCGGGTGGTCGGAGAACCGGCAAGAACCGTTACCTGGGTGGTTACGGAATCGGATCTTGTTGCGGCGCTTGACCAACTGTCAACAGCACTACCGGATCCACGTGCGTCTGAGACGGTTCGTGATGCCGTCGAGCGAGCCATCGCCACGGGTCCGTTCGCGGCGCCGGGTACCGAACAGGTCATCGCCCGCACCCTGGGGGCGCAGCTGCTTGCGCCCGCGGCGTGGCAGCTGCTGATCGAGTGTGTCGCTTCGCCGCGCGCTGCCTTGTTCGTCTCGCCCAGTGCCCGGCTCGCCAGGGTGCCGTGGAGCTTGCTCGCGATGCCCAACGAGGACGGCTACCGCCTGATGGAGCTCGCGGACGTGCTGATGGCGGCGCCGTCGAACATCATCCATTCGGCACGGACGCCGGCGGATTGGGCCGAGCGCCGACACGGTCGGCCGCTGCTGATTCTCGATCCGCGCGTGCCGGGCCAGCGCCCCGACTCCGGCCTGGGCTCGGTGCTCGGCAGACCATCGGCGGAAACAGCACTGGCGCAACACTTTACGGGACTAATGCGCCGCCGGGCGGTGCTTCCCGATGTCTCGAGCTCGGTCGAGTTGTTCCGCCGGATCGACGCCGATCGCCCCTGGCTGGGGCGCCAACTGGACCGGCAACCGAGCCGGCTGTTGTTCGTCGGTCACGCGACCGCAGCCGACGGCGACGTGGGTCACGCCGACAGGGCCGCCCTGCATCTCGCCGACGAGCGCCCGCTGACCGCTGCGGATCTGATGTCGGCGAAACTGCCGATGCCACCGCGAATCGCAATGATGGCCTGCGCGTCCGGCGGTGACTACCGGTTCGACGAAGCGACGGGTCTGGTGGCCGCGATGGTTCTCGGCGGTGCGCAGTTGGTGACCGCCACACTGTGGTCGCTGCCGACCGCTGCGGGATACCGCCAGTTCGCGCCGGCGGCAGGCGATCATGATCCGATGGCCGAGGCGATCATCGCCGTCGACCGCGCCCACGAGGATCCAGATGCGGGGCGGGCGGTGAACCGCTGGCAGCGTGAACAGATGCGTCGATGGCGAGACGGCGACACCAGCGCCAGCCCACTGTATTGGGCGGCGCTGGCCACATTCGCCGTCGACGGCGCGCGTTGAGCTCTCAGCTGGGCGACACGCAGATGGCCACCGCCGACTCGTCGCCGGACCGGTAGTACGTATCGATGATGCTGCCGGGGGAGACCTTCGCCAGCGACGACGCAGGTATCAGCGCCTTCTCATGGGCGGGAAACTGGCCGCCCCCCGGCTTTCTCACCATCATGTCGAGTTCGACCTCTCGATGGCCTTCGCGGGACCCGCGGGTGGTCCGCATGCCGGTGACGATCCCACGCGATCTGGTGCCGTGTCGGATCAGGTCGAGCTGATCGTCGGTGAGCAGGCCTTTTCGGACAAGCATGTCGTCGAATGCCGCGCGAACAGCCAGGATGTCCGTGGCGGTGATCAGCCGTTCGTCCGCCTCGTCGGGGTCGGGTGCGTCCTGGGCGATCCTGCGGCGTGGCGTGAACAGCGTGGCGACAGTGCCGGCGGCGAGGAAACAGAAGAACGCAATGGCGGCGAGGTCGTCGGCGGCGAATCCGAGCAACAGGGCGGTGAACATGCCATTAGGGTCTGCTGTTGCCCTGGCTACCGAACCCAACTTTATGCTGGACGGATGAGCGCGGGGTTTGAAGTGGCGACGGCCATTGCCGTCAGCCAACCGCGCCGCGCCGTGATCGACCGCGCGTGGCGCGCCATCGGGCCGGGGGTCGAGGTGCTCAGCGGCGACGACGGCGGCCCGTTACGTCGCACCGTCAAGCGGATCATCGACCCGTTGGTGCTGCGGCTGCGGGCGAATGCGCAGTACTCGGCGCCGTTCGTCCACGCCGACGTGGCCGTTGCAATGCACGATCTGATCGTTGGACACGATGCTCAATTGCGCTCTGCCGCAGCATGGTTCGAGCTGCTCAAACGCGAGCGACGTCGGCTGCGCATCACCACCGGGAACGCGCAGGAGCTGTATTTCCCTGCGTGTTTCGAGCTGGCGGTCACGAAAGGCGCACCCGCCCAACGGGATGACGGTGCCGCTGAGGCGGTGCTGCTTGAGATCCACGGTGACCGCGACCGCACCGCGATCGAGGTGCTCAACCAGTACGTGGCGGATCCTGCGGTGGTTGCCGGGCTGACCGATCAGCTCCGGCAAAGCTGGAGCGACGTGCGGGCCGGACCGGAGATTACCGGGCCGTTTCTGGCGGGCCTCACGACCGTGCTCGGGCCCGCTGAGAGCCACAGTGCCGCGGCTGCCCGGCAGCGGGTCTGGTCGGCACTGATCGCCGATGCCGCGCCGTACAATCTCGGCGCGAAAGCGCACAGCGCCGAAGCGGAGCTGCCGTGGTCGATCACCGAGCTCGGGTTGAGTTCCGTTGAGCCGCAACGGCCACCCGCCGTCGTGGGCGGCGCCGACAGCGAGCGTCCGCTGAACCGAAGCGTCGTCGACCGGGTGCGCGCCACCCTGCGGCGGGCGATGGACCGAGACGAACTGCCCGACATCCCGCTGCTGTGTGCAGAAGAGGTCGACCGGGTCTGTGCGCCGTGGGGCCTGATGGCGGAGGACAAGCAGGCCACCCTGATCGCCGGAATCGAGATCGGCGCATGCCTGGCGCCGCTGAGCGAGTCTGCAGTGCCGCGTTATGACTTGGCAAGCCAGATCCAGGCGCGGCTGCGCAAGGAAGCGTACGTGCTGCACGCGCGTCGGTATCTCGCTGACGGTGGGCCCATGCATCCTCGGCAGCAGCAGGTGATCGACGACCTCGCCGCGTTTGCACGGCCGTATCTGAGCCGATTGTGGGCGCGGTTGCACGGACGCGACGTCTGGCAGGAACCGTGCGATGACGTCGACGACGTCCGCGCGCTTCTCGAGGGCGTGGCGAGGTCGGTCAGCCTCGATCACCGGCAGCGCATCAAGGCGATGCTGGAACTGCAGGTGGCCGGATGAGACTCGTCGCCGATTCCGGATTATGGAGCACGGGCCATCAGGCGGCCCCGACACCCCTCGCCGCCGTGCTCGAGGTCAGTGGTGCGGTGTTGTCGTGGACCATCGACGATTCCTCGACCGCCGCCCAGATCACGTTCACCGATCCGGCCAGCGCGGATTGGCTGTGGCGAGTTTTCGGCGAGTCCGGGCACGTCGCACTGACCGCGGCGCTGGACGGACGCCCGCCCGGTGCGGCCGTCGAACTCATCGGCGTCGACGTGCGCCCTGGATCGCTCGAACCGCTGCGCAGGCTGGCGCTGGGACACTGGTTGCGACGGTGGTGGCCTGCCAGCCAGCGCGACGGCATCGCGGCCCTCGACAGCGCGCTGCTGGACGCCGAGATCGCGGTGCTCACGGCGGCCGCCGAGGACTTCTTCACCGACGAGACCTTCGACTCCGACGTCGCGGCCCTGCTGCGCCCACACGCCGCGGCGCTCAGCGCGCACCTGCAGGGCGGCGACCCGCGAGTGATCGAACTGGTGCGCAACTGCGCCGACCTTGCGAACGATGTCGGCATTGCGTTCGGCGAGGCAGACGGCGTGGCCCAGCGCCGCGACGACTACGCGCTCGCCGCCGGCCCGGATGCGGGACGGCACGGCTCTAGCGCGATCGCCACGGGCGCCGACTCGGTCATCTGGGGCGCAGTGCCGCCCGGCGTCTTCGACGCGGCAGAGAAAACCGTCGCGTGGCGCATCGAGGCGGTCGACGGTGTGGCGAAAGCCGTTATCCGCGTGGAACTGTCGGGGGCGGGGTTGGCCGCGGGGATCGCGGTGCGGCTGCGGTCGGACGGCCTCGGTGGCACGGGTGTGCTCGACGTCGACGGCGTAGCGGCGTTTCCAATCGTGGACCAGGAGCAGCGGCCTGTCGCCGAATCGGCTGCGTGGGATCATGATTGGCGTTCCACAGCGGTGACGATCGGCGCCGACCGAAATGAGTTGGTGGAGTCACCGCAGATGCGCGAGCGGGTCCGGGACTTCGCGCGGACGCGATTGCACCGGCAGGCCCCCGACACGTTCCTGGCCGAAGTTCTGGCCGCCGAGTCGGATTACTGAGCGTCGTCCTGTTCCGGGTGCATCGACTTGCGGATCTCGGTGAGTCGTTCGGCGGCGGCTCGCTGACGCGCGTCGTACTGCTCCTCGATGGTGCGGCCCTCTGTTGACTCGGCGTCGAGTTCGGCGGCACCGATAGCGGTGCCGAAGCGTGATTCGATCTTCTCGCGTACCGACTCGAACGTCGGCACGCCGCTCGGCGTATAGCCGGTGTCGACGGGCTCGGCCGGCGGAGGCGCGGCGGGGGTCGTTTCGGCCGGCTCAGCCTCGGTGGATTCGGCCTCGACGGGGGTGGCCGCAGCGGCGGGATCGTCGGACATGGCCTCACGGTACCCGGCTTTGTTCGAACCACCGTGACCCGTTTCGTGTGGTGGGACGCTGCGCCTATGGTTGACCAGCCTCAGACGCACTATGCGAAGGGGCCTGGGGGCAACATCGCCCACCAGGTGGTCGGTGACGGACCGATGGATCTCGTGATAGTGCGACCTCACGGGCGTTCCCGGTGAGTGGCGGTTATTCGCCCCGGCGGGTTATCACGATCCTGTGGAGGATGCGCTGACCGTCGCCCAGCAGTTTTAGACCTACTTCGCCGCGGCTTGCAGATACGGCCCTGAGTGCGGCGAAGCGGGCGGCGGGCCCGGCAGCGCCATCGGCGGCGGTCCAGGAAGCGGGATCGCGGGCATGCCGGGTGTGCCCAGCTGGGCCGCCAGCCACGGCAGCCCAGCGGCGAACGCATGCGCAGCGAACGGCCAGTCGTGCTTGCCCGGCTGCACCACGACCGCACACTTGATCCCGTTGGCGCTGCCCGTCGCGCACAGCGAGTTCGCCGCCGCAGTCTGATCGTTGGGGTTGGCCGCCGCGTTCACCACATTGCGCGCTGGCTTCGATGGTGTGCCGTTGATGTCGAACCAGCCCGCCACCCCTGCGTAGCGGCCGTGGCGGGCGATGACCGTCGTCGGATCGAATGCGGCATAGGCCGCGGCATTGCCGCCGAACAGGCGTGCAATGGTCTGCGCCTTGCTGCCCGAATTGGGCATCAGGTCGCCCGCGATGTCCTCGAACGCGCTGAACAAGTCGGGATGCATTACCGCCAGGTCGACCGCGCAGGTGCCGCCCATCGACCACCCGACGACGCCCCAGTTGGATCGGTTCGGCGAGACCCGGTAGTTCGAAACCATGAAAGGCACAACATCTTTGGTGAGATGGTCGGCGGCGTTGCCGCGCTTGCCGTTGACACACTCGGTGTCGTTGTTGAATGCGCCGCCCGAGTCGACGAAGACGAACACCGGCGCGTTGCCGCCGTGCGCAGCGGCG
>Ga0207688_10002057_pt1 | contig 10807 bp, 13 predicted proteins | sample KBSMiscanthusM4_FD_184296 | JGI IMG/M metagenome (GOLD analysis project Ga0207688, IMG submission 184296) | Miscanthus rhizosphere microbial communities from Kellogg Biological Station, Michigan, USA - M4 (SPAdes) (version 2) | ecosystem: Host-associated > Plants > Roots > Rhizosphere ...
CTGACGCCCGGCAGCGACAGCGACGGCGCGTTCGCCAAGGCGGTCGTGCGCAACGCGTCGCACGTCGCCCAGCGCCAGCTGACCGTCTACTGCGTCGCGCGGCGCGGCGGGCGGATCGTCGCGGCCGGCAGCGCCTTCGTCCCGGCGCTCCCGGCCGGCGGCCGCGCCCCGGTGACGATCTTCTTCATCGGCGACCCGGCGGGCGCGACGCTCGAGGCCGCTGCGCCGGCGACCGTGCTCCGCTGAGGCGCGGGCCGGTGCGGCGCGCCGTCAGGCGGCGCGCAGGTAGGCGAGGACGGCGAGGACCCGCCGGTGGGCGTGGCGCGACGCGCGCAGCCCGAGCCGGTCGAAGATCGCCGTGATGCTGCGCTCGACGGCGCGCTCGGACAGGAACATGCGCTCGGCGATCGCCCGGTTGCTCGAGCCCTGCGCCATCCGTGCGAGAACCTCGCGCTCGCGATCGTCGAGCGCGTCGAGCGAGTGCCGGCGGCGCCGGCCGCCGATCATGTGCGCGACGACCTCGGGGTCGAGCACGGAGCGGCGCGCGGCGACCTGGTGGACGGCCTCGACGAACTGCGCGACGTCGGCGACGCGCTCCTTGAGCAGGTAGCCGACGCCGTCGGCGCCGTGCTCGAGCAGCTCCGTGGCGTAGCGCTCCTCGACGTACTGCGAGAGCAGCAGGATCCCGACATCGGGCAGCTCCTGACGGATCGCGCGGGCCGCCTGGAGGCCCTCGTCGACGTGCTCCGGCGGCATGCGGATGTCGATGATCGCGACGTCCGGGCGGTGGGCGCGGACCTTGCGGACGAGGTCGTCGCCGTCGCCGGCCTCGCCGACCACCGCGACGCCGGCCTCCTCGAGCAACCGGACCACGGCCGCCCGCACCAGCAGCGAGTCCTCGGCGATCACGACGCGCATGGTCATCCGCGGCGGCCGGCGCGCGGCTCGGTGTAGAGGTTGAGGACCAGCTGGACCGTGGCGTCGGCGGTGGCGTCGTCGAACGCCTCCCCGGCGGCGGCGCGTTCGAGGGCGATGCCGAGGACCGACGCCCAGAACCCGCGTGCCTCCGTCGCCGGCGCGGCGCGGAGCTGCCACCCGCGGGCGACGAGGCTCTCAGCGACGGCGCGCTCGCCCTCCAGGTGGAGCCGCGCGAACGTCTCGCGGACGCGCGGCGCGAGATCGGGGCGGTGGCGCACGAGCGTCGCGGCCTCGACGAAGTTGAGCAGCGCGGGCGAGGCCAGCGCCGTCTGCACGCACGCGCGGACGTACCCGCGCGGGGTGCGCGTGCGCCGCCCGGCCCGCTCGACCTCCGCCGCGGCGTGCAGCATCCCCCGGCAGGCGGCCTCGACGAAGAGCGCCTCCTTGCTGCCGAAGTAGTACGTCACCTGGCTCGGGAACGCGCCCGCCTCGCGGGCGATCTCGGCCGCCGAGGCGCCGGCGACGCCGCGGTCGGCGAACAGCCGCCCCGCCGCGTCGAGGAGCGCCCGCCGCGTCTGGCGGCCGGCCTCGCGCGTGGCGCGCGGATGGGGGGTTCCCAGGCCTTCGTGCACGGCGCTGATTGTACGTCGGACAAACAAATACCGTCAAGGTGCCAGCTCCCGCACGGCCGTTCGGTTCTCCGCCACGACCTGGCGGCGACCCGGATGGCCGGCCCTCTTCCCGGATGGGACCGTGGTCGTCGCCACCCGCCACGAGCTCAACGAATGCCCACCTGCGCCATCTGCGGCCGGCCGGTCGACGGCCCGCCACTCACCGACGACGAGACCGCAACGGTCCTGCACCCGGCCTGCGCCGCGGACCGGGTCGCGGGCGACCTCGTCATCGCCTGCGTCGCGCTCGCCGCGGCGCTGCTCGCGCCGGTCGCCGTGGTCTGGGCCGGCTGACCTGCCGCGGCGCGAGACCGCCGCGGCCTCACCCCGAAGAACCGAGGATCCATGTCACATCCCGCCCTCAGCATCCGCCTGTCCCGCCCCGGCGACGCCGCCGCGCTCGCGCGCCTCGCGCGCATCGACAACACGGCGCCGCCGTCCGGCCGCGCGCTGATCGCCGAGCGCCACGGCGTCCCCGTCGCCGCACTCGCGCTGACCAGCGGCGCCGTCGTCGCCGACCCGTCGCGCCGCGGCGGCGAGGCGGTCGGCATCCTCCGCCTGCGCCGCTACCGGCTCGTGCGCCAGGGCGGCCACGTCGGCCGCCTGTCGTCCCGGAGCGGGCGCGCCGCCGCCGCGGGGGCGTGACCGTGCCGGCGACGCCGCTGTCGTGGTCGGCCGGCCCGCGGGACGTCCCGCTGCTCGACGAGACCATCGGCGCCGCCCTGCGCCGCACCGCCGGCCGGTTCCCGGACAGCGAGGCGCTCGTCGTCCCGCACCAGGGCTACCGCGCGACCTACGGCGAGCTCTGGCGGCAGGTCGACCGCGCGGCACGTGCGTTCATGGCCCGCGGCGTCGAGCCGGGCGACCGGGTGGGGATCTGGGCCCCGAACCGCCACGAGTGGGTCATCACGCAGCTCGCGACGGCCCGCATCGGCGCGATCCTCGTCACCATCAACCCCGCGTACACGCGCGAGGAGCTGCGCTACGCGCTGCGCAAGGCCGGCGTGAGCGTGCTGGTCATGGCCCGCGGGTTCCGCGGCACCGACTACGCCGCCTCGGTCGACGCCGTGCGCGGCGACTGCCCGGCGCTGCGCGAGACGATCGTCCTCGACGAGGACTGGGAGGCGTTCCTCGCGGGCGGCACACGGGTCGGCGACGCCGAGGTCGCGGCGCGCGACGCGGGGCTGCGTCCCCGCGACGCGATCAACATCCAGTTCACGTCGGGCACGACGGGCGCCCCGAAGGGTGCGACCCTGTCGCACCGCACCATCGTCAACAACGCGCACTTCACGGCCCGCACCATGCGCTACGGCGAGCGCGACCGGATCTGCGTCCCCGTGCCCTTCTACCACTGCTTCGGCATGGTCCTGGGCGTGGTCGCGGCGGTGACCCACGGGGCGTGCGTCGTCGTGCCGAGCGAGGCGTTCGATGCCCGCGCCGTCCTCCACGCGGTCGAGGCGGAGCGCTGCACGGCGCTCTACGGCGTGCCGACGATGTTCATCGCGATGCTCGAGCAGCCCGGGCTCGACCGGCTTGATCTGTCGAGCCTGCGGACCGGGATCATGGCCGGTGCGCCGTGCCCGGAGTCGCTGATGACCGCGGTCCGCGCCCGCCTCGGCATGGGCGAGGTCACGATCGCATGCGGCATGACCGAGACCGGGCCGCTCTCGACGCAGACGGCGGTCGACGACCCGCCCGAGAAGCGCGTGGCGACGGTCGGCCGCGCGCACCCGCACGTCGAGGTCAAGATCGTCGACCCGGCGACCGGCGCCACGGTGCCGCGCGGGACGCCGGGCGAGCAGTGCACGCGCGGCTACGGCGTGATGCTCGGCTACTGGGACGACCCGGAGGCGACGGCCGCCGCGATCGACGGCGACGGATGGATGCACACCGGCGACCTCGCGGTCATGGACGGCGAGGGCTACGTCTCGATCGTCGGGCGGATCAAGGACACGATCATCCGCGGCGGCGAGAACATCTCCCCGCGCGAGATCGAGGAGGTCCTGCACGCGCTGCCGGAGGTGAGCGCGGCCGAGGTGATTGGCGTGCCGAGCGCGCGCCACGGCGAGGAGGTGATGGCGTGGGTCACGCTCCGGGAGGGAGCGTCGATCGACGCCGACGACCTCGCCGCCGCCTGCCGGGACCGGCTGGCCTACTACAAGGTCCCGCGGTACTGGCGGTTCGTCGACGCGTTCCCGATGACGGTGAGCGGCAAGGTCCAAAAGTTCCGGATGCGCGAGATCGCCGTCGCGGAGCTCGGTCTCGGGCGGGCGGATCCGGCGGCCGCCTGACACGCGGCCCGCACCCGGTGTCACCACCGCGCTAAGGTCGCCCGCGCCGTGGGATTCCAACGTACGAACGGCGCCGCGGACGCGGCGTCCGCGGCGCTCCGCGAGGCGTACACGGGCGTCCGCGCCAAGGCGGGCAAGGGCGTCGCGCACGCCGAGGAGGTCGGCCGCGTCCTCGGCGCCGCGGGCTGCGCCGAGCCGGTGCGGCTCGCGGGGCTCCTGCACGACGTCGTCGAGGACACCGCGTGGACCGTCGACGACGTCTCGGCGCGGTTCGGCCCGGCGGTGGCCGGCCTGGTGGCCGCGGTGTCCGAGGACGACGGAATCGCCAGCTACCGGCGGCGCAAGCGCGCGCTGCGAGCGCAGATCGCGCTCGCCGGGCCGGACGCCATCGACATCGCGCTCGCCGACAAGGTCGCCAGCCTGCGCTACGCGCTCGCGAGCGGGAAGCGCGTCCCGAAGCGCAAGATCGCCCATTACGTCGCGACGCTGGCGATGACGGACGCGGCCGGGCACCCGGATCTCGGGCGCGACGTCGCGGAGCTGCTCGCGAGCCTCGACGCCCGCGACCACCCGCCGGTCCCGCTGGCGCCGTAGCGGGCCGCGCGCGCAGGGCTTGCGAACGGGACGTGTCCAGGATCTGAACACATCCGGTCGATTAGATGTCCCCGCGGCGTGCGCCCGCGATCCCCTGTGCGAGCGGATCTGGGGGATTCCGGATCATCGAACCCGGCGCACGACGCACAGTTTTGGGACCAAATTCTCATGGCGCCGGCGCAGGGGCCTCTTCGGTCACGGCCGCGCGGAGACGGCGACCCAGTCGACCTGAAGGTCGACGCGCGCCGGCGTCGTCGCGTCGGGGCAGGGGGCGTATCGGTCGCCGCAGGTGCCGGCCTGGGCCTGGAGGTCGAGCTCCATCCGCTCGGCCGGGACGTGGCGGCTGCGGACGGTCGCCCACGGGCGCCCGTCGAGGGTGTAGACGAGGCGCCGCGGCGTCCATCTCACGCCCATGACGTGCCAGCGGCTGAAGTCGCCGCGGACAGTACGCGCGATCGTCCGGTCGCCCGGGCCGTAGTGCAGCGTCGCCGTCATGTCCGAGCGGTCCGCCCGGTCGCCCCCCGTCTCGGCGAAGTCGACCTCGGGGGGCCAGTGCGGTGCCTGGGGCCACAGGAGGAGCACGCCGGCGACGCCCTTGCCCGCGTCCATCCGGAAGCGCACGAGGTAGGTGCCGTAGCGCTGCTCGAGTCCGCGCGCGCTCGAGACGCCGCCCGAGACCCAGCGGTCCCCGAGCCGCGGGTCGCGATAGGTCTCGAGGTTCAGGACGCCGTTGCGCACGACGACGTGGGACGGCTCCCACCACCCGCCGGGGTCGCCGCCGGGCCGGCCCGTGTACGGCGTCCAGACCCGGCGGTTCAGCCGGGTGCCGCCGAAGCCGTCGAAGAGCACGCGCCGTCCGCCGGCGGGCCGCGAGCGGGCGGGCTGCTCGTTCGCCACCGCCCATCCGGCCGCGACCAGCGCGACGACGGCCAGGGCGAGGAGCGCTCGGAGGACGACCCGGCCCGTCACCCCCGCTCAGCCCAGCCCGAACGCCGCGCTCATCGAGGTCGCCTGCGCGGCGGCGCCGAGGCGGGGCACGCCGAGAAGGTCCTCGGCGGTGGCGAGCAGGGAGTAGTGGTCGAAGGCGGTGGCCGAGCGCGTGCCCGGCCGCGTGTCGGGCGAGATCACAAGCGTCGGGATGTGCTGGTGGGCGGCGCCGTCGTCCTCGTCCCAGGTGATGAACACGACGGTCGAGCCCGACCGGTACCCGGACGTGGCCAGCAACCGCGGCAGCCAGGACGCGAGCCAGCTGTCGCCGTCCTGAATCGGGCAGGAGTGCATGTCGTGGCAGAGGTTCGGCGTGACGAACGTGAACGCGGCCGTGGCCTGCGCGCCGCGCAGGGGGACGTCCTGCGAGCGGCACGCGCCGCGGATGCCCGTGTAGTACGTCGCCGGGTTGTGGCGCACGGCGTACCGGCCCGAGTCCGCGAGCGCGCACGCTCGCGGCATCGACTCCTCGAGCGCCTGCCAGCGCGTGCCGAGCTGGGAGAAGATGCTCGGCCCGCCGATGCGGTGCGATCCGGGGTCGTTGTCATCGGTGACGCCCTGGGTCGAGCCGGAGGTCATCGCGAGGTAGTTCGGCAGGCTCGGGTGCGCCTCGGCGGTGAAGTTCGTCGCCACCCCGCACGCGGCCGCGAGGCGGTTGAGGTACGGCGCCGATCGCGAGCCGATGACCGACGAGTACCCCTGGTTCTCCATCACGATCCAGACGACGCGGCGCGGACGCACCGGCCGGCCGGCGCGCGCGCCGCACGCCCCGCGCGCCGACGGGACGCGCTGCGCCGTGAGCGCCGCGGAGCCGGCCGTCGACGGCGTCGACGCCCCGCAGCCGGCGAGGACCCCGGCGGCGAGGACGGCGGCGACGGCGACGAGGCCCGCGCGCCTCATGCCGCGATCGGCGCCAGGCGCGCCGCGACGACGAGGACGGTGGCGGCGGCCAGCGGGATGGCCGCGACCTCGAGCCGCCGGCGCCACAGGTCCGCGCCCGGCGAGCCGTACGCCCGGAGCAGTTCGACCGCGCTCAGGGCCGCGACGAGCGCGACGACGACGAGCGCGCCGGCGGTCGGCACCAGCGAGTGGTAGCCGCGCGGCGTGAGCCGGATCAGGGAGATCACGGGCGCCTCCAGGGTCGAGCGCGGGCGATCGGCGCGACGGCCGCGACGATCGTGGTCGCGATGAGGATCGCGAGCGTCGCCCCGGGCGCCCACAACCCGCTGTAGAGCGCGGCCCCGCCGACCGCCATCGCCAGCGCGATGCTCAGCGCGACGGCGAGCGCGAGCTCCGCCGCGGCGTCGTCGAGATCGAGGAGCCGGACGAACGCCATGCCGGGGCACACCAGCACGAACCAGAGGATGACGGCGAGGCGCACCGGCGACTGCAGTCCGGTGACCTCGAACACGCCGGCCAGCACCGCCGACGCGACGAGGATCTCCGTCCACCGGGTGCGGACCGCGCTCATCCGCGCGCCGCCGGGGTCGAGCGCAGGACGTAGATCCGCGCGTCCGGGTTCGCGTACGCGACGCGGAACAGTCGCGATGCGTCGAGCCGCTGCATGACGAGCCGCGCCGGCGTCCCGCTCGTGCCCACCAGGTCGTCGCCGGCGATCTGGCTGCGCGTGACGATGACGAAGGCGCGCCCCGGGACCGTGGACGCGAGGACGTCGCGGATCCGGTACGTCAGCGGCCGGTGCGGCCGCCCACGCGGCGGTGGCGGGCCGGGCAGGAGCGTCGTGAGCCGCTGGTACGTGTAGCCCGCGTAGTCGCGGTACTGCCACGGCAGCGGTTCGGACGCGGCGATCAGCTCCGACCCGGGCGGCGCGATGCGGTAGAGCGCGCGCACGCCGACCACGTCGCCGGGCGAGAAGGCGTCCATGCGGTCGTTGCCGTAGCGGGCGAACATGAAGGCGGCCAGGAGACCCACCATGACCGCGCCTGTTGAAAGGCTCCTGAACACCGAGGGCGTCCTGGTCAGCGCCACCAGGCCGGCCGCGGCGAAATAGGCGGCGAACGGCAGGGCGAAGAGCGCGACGCGGATCAGGATCTCGCCGCCGTAGGGCTGCAGGGCGAGCAGCGGGAACGGCGCGAGGAAGAGCGCGGTCGCGGCCCGGACCGGGCGGCGGTCGCGGCGCAGCCGCCACCAGCCGAGCGCTGCGAGCCCCCAGACGGCGGCCGTCAGCGCGAGGCGCGCGTCCACGACGAGGCGGTGTCCAGGATCGCCCCCGATCCGCGCGGCGACGTTCGAGCTCAGCGTCCCCCCCAGGTCGCCCACCGCCGACAGGAGGCTGTGGAGGTTGCCCGACATGAAGCCGATCGTCATGAACGCGACCCACCCGGCGATCAGCGCCGTGACGAGCGCGGGGACGAGCCGGGCCGTGCAGCCGGCGAACAGGACGAGCGCGAGGACGCCCGCGAGCAGCGCGAACGGCGTGAGCTGGTGCATGGCGACGATCGCCGCGGACGCCACGATCGCGACCGCGAGCAGCGCGGCCCGCGGCGCCGGCGGCACGGGCGCGACCGGCGGCGTGAACCACCGCAGCAGGATCCCGAAGACGACGAGCAGCAGCAGGTACGCGGTCGCCTGCGGCGAGAAGTAGTCCTGCGCGGTCCAGTTCGTCGCGTAGAAGAGGAACAGCGCGAGCCAGACGACGCGGCGATCGTTCGTCAGCGAGCGCAGGATCAACAGCAGCGGCGCAAGGTACAGCAGGTTGAACGCCAGCGGCGCCCAGCGCACGAGCGGCAGCGCGTCGTGCAGCCCCGCGAGCCGGGTGAGCAGCGCAGCGACGACGAAGAAGCCGGGCCAGTTGAAGTAGGCGTCGATCGTGGTGTCGAGCCCGCCGGTGCGCGCGATGAAGTCGGCGATCCCGACGTGGCGGTACGCCGGCTCGAACGCCGGCTCGGGCTCGACGATCGCCGTGACCGAGTAGAGCATCACGACGAGCGCGAGCACGTGGAGGCCGAGCACCCATCCGGCGGGCCGCCGCCGCCCGAGGTTGACGCAGAAGCCGGCGGTCACCGCGACAATGGGGACCAGCGCGGTGGCGGGCAGCACGGACACGAGCCCGGTGGCGCCGATGGCGTCCGGGCTGATCCGGCGCAGCGACAGCGCCCACACGAGGAGGGCGGCGGCGGGCACGATGAGCGGCGCGGCGGCCCGGGCGGTCTCGCCCAGGTCGACGCGGCCGAGGATCGGGGGCAGGCGCGCGCGGGGCTCCTCGGTGCGCGCCTCGACCGCGGGCATGGGGAGGTCGGTGATCCCCTGCGCGTCGCCCCGGCGCGCCTGCCTGGTCTCAGTCGTCGGCGTCACCGCTCCCGATCCCGGCGGTCGCCGCGACGACGCCGTTCGCCGGAGCGAGCGGCCCGCGGCCGAGCGAGCGCTCCCGGGTGGCGCGGCGCATGGCGCGGTGCTCGCGGGCGATGGTCCAGAGCACGCGCGACCCGTCGCGGCAGGGATGCAGCTTCGAGACGCCGTCGCGCCGGCACGACTCGAACGACGGCACCTCCTCGATCCGCAGCCCGGCGCACAGGGCGTGGACCGCGATCTCGGTCTCGACCTCGAAGCCGTCGGCCTCGACACGCAGGGCGTCGAGCACCGACCGGCGGAACGCGATGAAGCCGTAGCAGAGGTCGGTGAACCGGGCCCCGTAGAGGTGGTTGACGAGCGCGAGCAGCGTGCCGTTCCCCCACCGCCGCAGGACCGTGATGTCCGCGGTGCCGGCGTCGGGGAGAAAGCGCGATCCCTTGACGAGATCCACGCCGCGCTCGAGCAGCGCCACGTAGCGGTCGATCTCGGCCGGGTCCATGCTGCAGTCGGCGTCGAGCATGACGACGAACGTGCCGCGGGCCGCGGCGAAGCCGGCCCGCAGCGCGGCGCCCTTGCCGCGCCGTGTCGCGTTCACGATCACCACGTCGGGCCGGGCGGCGCGTGCCGCGGCGACCGTTCCGTCGGTGGACAGGCCGTCCACGACGATGACCTCGTCGACGATCGCCGGGAGCCGCTGCAGCACCCAGCCCACGTTCGCCGCCTCGTTGAGCGTCGGGATGACGACGCTCACCGCGGGTGCGACGAGCGTCTCGCGCGGGCGCGCGCCGACCTGCCCCCGTCCCGGCACGACCGGGATCGGGGCCACATCCGTTACCCCCATGGAAACCCCTCCAGGGCCGAGTCCTTGCCACTCGCGGCCGCTGTTAGCAGCCTGTGAACGACGCTAACGGCGGCTCCGAGCGCTGGTAAGGGGCTCTTGCCGATGGGCGCGATGCGGCCATGCGATGGTCCGCGGGACCGCCTTCGCGCCCTGCGATGACGCGTGGGCGGGGATGGCGAATCGCGATGGCTCGGCGCGCCGGCGCGGCGTAGCCTCGTCCGGGCCGTGCGACGGGACCGCCCGATACCGATCCTGCTCTACCACAGCATCTCTGACGATCCCGACCCGTGGATCCGCCGCTTCGCGGTCACGCCGCGCACGTTCGCGCGCCACCTCGACCTCGCCGCCGCGAGCGGCGCGACGACGCTCACCGTCTCGGCCTTCGCCGACGCGCTCGCCCGCGGCCCCGCCGCGCTGCCCGAGCGCCCCGTCCTGATCACGTTCGACGACGGCTTCGCCGACTTCCGCGACGCGGCGCTCCCCGCGCTGCTCGCGCGCGACATGGCCGCGACGCTCTACGCGACGACCGGGTTCCTCGGCCGCCGCGGCCCAGGGGGCGCGCCGATGCTCGACTGGCGCGACCTCCCGGACATGGCATGGGGCAGCGGCGCGGTCGAGATCGGCGGCCACACCTGCTCGCACCCGCAACTCGACATCGTCGCGCCCGTGCGCGCCCGCGAGGAGATCGCGCGCTGCCGCGAGCAGCTCGAGGACGTCCTGGGGACGGCGCCGCGGACCTTCGCCTACCCGCACGGGTATTCGACGCCTGCGGTGCGCGCAATGGTCCGGGAGGCCGGGTTCGACACGGCGTGCGCCGTGCGCAACGCGTTCAGCTCGGCGGAGGACGACCGCTTCGCGCTGGCGCGGCTGACCGTGCGCGCCGATACACCGGACGAGCGAATCGAGGCCTGGCTCCGAGGACGGGGGGCGCCGGTGGCCCGTCGCCACGAGGCGGTTCGGACGCGGGCGGGGCGCCTGGCGCGGCGCGTCCGCGCGCGTACCCGAGCGTCGTGATCGCCAGGCCGGCGGCGATCGCCGCCGCGCGGCGGGGAGCGCGGTCGGCGAGCGCTCGTAGGGCACCGGCGGGGAGCGTCCGGAACACGTGGCGGCGCTCGGCGGCGAGGCCGCGGCGGCTGCCCGCGAGACGCGCGACGGTCGCCTTCGACAGCCCCTCGCCCCAGCAGCGCGCGGCG
>Ga0207688_10002061_pt1 | contig 10803 bp, 12 predicted proteins | sample KBSMiscanthusM4_FD_184296 | JGI IMG/M metagenome (GOLD analysis project Ga0207688, IMG submission 184296) | Miscanthus rhizosphere microbial communities from Kellogg Biological Station, Michigan, USA - M4 (SPAdes) (version 2) | ecosystem: Host-associated > Plants > Roots > Rhizosphere ...
CCGGCGGGGACCACGGCGATCCCGCCGGTCGGCAGCGCGTCGATCGCCTCGGCGTTCGCGCGTGCCACGTCCTCGAGCGAGCCGACGAGCTCGAGATGCTCGGGGCCGATCGACGTGACGAGTGCGACCGTCGGCCGGGCGATCTCGCAGAGCTCGGCGATCTGTCCGAGCCCGCGCATCCCCATCTCCGTGACCAGCACGCGCGTGTCCTCCTCGAGGCGCAGCACGGTGAGCGGCAGGCCGAGTTCGTTGTTCTTGCTCGCCGCCGCGGCGACCGTGGGCGCCACCGCCGCGCAGAGCGCCCCCAGCACGTCCTTCGTCGTGGTCTTGCCCGTGGACCCGACCACCGCGACGACCTCGGCGCTCGAGCGGTCGCGGACGGGCCGCGCGAGGGCGGCGAGCGCGGCCTCCTGGTCGTGGGGGACGAGTGTCGCGGCACCGTGCTCCAGCGCCTCCGAGACGAACCGAACGCCGGTGTTGAGAGCGACGAAGAGATCGCCCGGACGTGCCTCGCGCGAGTCGTCGTGCACCCGGCGTATGACGCCGCCCGCCGGCCGGCCGCGGAGCTCTCCGAGGCGGAGCGCCTCGATCTCCTCCCAGGCGAGCGGGATCATACGGCGCCTCGTCTCCGCCGCAGCGCCTCCCGGGCGACCTCGCGGTCGTCGAACGGGTGGACGACGCCGTCGACCTCCTGTCCCTGCTCGTGGCCTTTCCCCGCGATCACGACCACGTCCCCCGGGCTCGCAGCCGCGATCGCGCCCTCGATCGCCGAGCGCCGGTCGGGGTCGACCTCGACGTCCGTCCCGGCACCGGTGATGATTGCCTCGACGATCGCGAGCGGGTCCTCCGAGCGCGGGTTGTCGCTCGTCACCACCACGGCGTCGGCGAGCCGCCGCGCGACCTCACCCATCCGCGGGCGCTTGTCGCGGTCGCGGTCGCCGCCGGCACCGAACACGACGGTCAGGCGACCGTCGCCGAGCGGTCGCGCGGCCTCGAGCACGGTCTCCAGCGCACCCGGGGTGTGGGCGTAGTCGACGACGACCGCGAAGTCCTGGCCTTCGTCGACGCCCTCGAAGCGGCCCGGGACGCCCGACACCGTCCGGATCCCCTCGACGATGGCGTCCTCGTCGACCTCGAGCAGCAGCGCGGCGGCGACCGCGCCGAGGACGTTCTCGACGTTGAAGACGCCGAGCAGCGGCGTCACGATCGGGATTCCGGCCGCGCTGAAACGCGATCCGCGCGGGCCGAGGTCGAGCCCGTCCGCCCGCACCTCCGCCTCGGGCCGCAGGCCGTAGGTCACGAGGGGCGCCCGGTGGGTGGACGCGAGCTCCTCCGCGAGCCGCCGGCCGTACGGGTCGCCGACGTTGACGGCCGCGGGCGGCGGCGCGATACCCGTGAAGAGGCCTCGCTTGGCCAGGAAGTACCCCTCCATGTCGCCGTGGAGGTCGAGGTGGTCCTGCGACAGGTTGGTGAAGACCAGGGCGTCGAAGCGCACGCGGTCGAGGCGGCGATAGTGCGATCCGTGCGAGGACGCCTCGAGTGCCACGGCCTCGTCGCCCGCGTCGAGCATCTCGCGGAACAGCCGTTGGAGGTCGATCGCCTCCGGCGTGGTGTGAGGAGCCGCCCGCGACGCGCCGCCGACGACCCATTCGACGGTGCCCACGAGCCCTGTCGCTCTTCCGTCCGCCTCGAGGATCGAGCGCAGGAGGTGGGTTGTGGTCGTCTTGCCGTTCGTGCCCGTGACGCCCCCGACCGCGAGCCGCTCCGTCGGCATGCCGAAGAACACGTCCGCCGCGACCGCCATCGACGCCCGCGTCGACTCGACGACGAGCTGCGTGACCGCCACGTCGACCGGCCGCTCCACGACGAGCGCGGACGCTCCGGCGGCCACGGCGTCGGCCGCGAGTTCGTGCCCGTCGACCCGCGCGCCCGGGACGCAGAAGAAGAGAGTGCCGTCGTGCACGCGACGCGTGTCGTAGGCGAGATCGAGGATCTCGACGGGTCGCCGGCCGATCACGTCACCCGGCGCGAGCGCGCCGATGAGCGCGTCGAGGTCCATCGAAGGCAGTCTAGGTATGCGGTCTCTCGGGTCGACCGGTGTAGCTTCAGCAGTCGACATAGAGGGTCGCCCCATACGAGCGGGCGACGTCCTCGGCACGATCCTTCGTTCGCCACTCGAGACCGCGAACCGGCGCCGAGTGGTCGTCGCGGAGCGCGACGAAGACGGCAGGATCGGCGGGGCGACAGTCCACGTCGGTCACGGTGCCGTACGGCGCGAGGTTCGCCACGGCGTGGCTCCGAATCGCGACCTCGAACCGCTCCGGGTCCACGTCGGCGCCCGCACTGCATCCGGCGAGGCAAACCGTCGCGATGGCTCCGAGAGCAGCGGCATGGGCGTACGAGCGCTGCGGCACGCGCCGTCAGGCTACGGGAGGGCGGCGGCGACGAGGCTCGACGAGCGCTTCGACTCCGGGGCGTCGGGCGGCACCTCGAGGTACTGGAGCGCAAAGCGCGCGAGGTCGCGGAAGATCGGCGCCGCGACGACGCCGCCCCAGATCTGTCCGTGCGGCTCGTCGACCATCACGAGGATCGCGAGCCGTGGGTTTCGCGCGGGTACGAGCCCGACGAACGAGGCGACGTACTTCGAGACGTAGCGCCCGTTCTCGGCCTTGTTCGCGGTCCCGGTCTTGCCGGCGACCGTGTACCCGGGGATCGCCGCCTCGGTGCCCGTTCCCTCGAGGACGACGTCGCGGAACATCGCGGTCATGCGGTCGGCGGTGTGCTCCGAGACGATCCGGCGGCCCTTTCCGTGCCTCACCTTCTTGCCGCCGATCTTCGCGACGACGTGCGCGGGCGGCATCACGCCTCCGTTCCCGATCGCCGCGTATGCGCTGACCATCTGGAGCGGCGTCACGGCGATGCCCTGCCCGATCGGCACGGTGCCGATCGTCGAGCCCGACCACCGGTCGTAGGGCAGCACCATGCCGGCGCTCTCGCCGGGGAGCTCGGAGCCGGTCGTCCGGCCGAAACCGAAACGCGAGACCCATCGGGCGAGCTCCGGGCCGCCGAGCTTGTCCTTGGCGATGGTGATCGTGCCGACGTTCGACGACTCGGCGAGGATCTGGCGCACGGTCATGCGCTCGGTTCCTCTGACGTGCGCCTCGCGGATCGTCCGGTCGGCGACCTTGATCGTCGGCGCAAGCACGAACGACGACTCGGGCGTCACGACGTTGTCCTCGAGCGCGCCCGCGATCGTGACGATCTTGAACGTCGACCCGGGCTCGTAGAGGTCGGTCACCGCGCGGTTGCGGCGCTCGTCGGGCGGCGCGGAGGTGAACCGGTTGGCGTCGAAGGTCGGTGCGTTCGCCATCGCCAGGATCCCCCCGGTCCTCGGATCCATCACGATCGCCGTCGCGCCCTTCGCGTTCCAGCGGGCGACGGCCGACGAGAGGAGCTGCTCGGCGGTCGCCTGGAGCTGATGGTCGATCGTGAGGACGACGTTCTTCCCCGGCCGTTCCTTCCGCGAGGTGACGACGTCGATCGCCTGGCCCGCGGGGTCGCGCACGACGATCTCATAGCCCGAGCGACCCGCCAGATTCTTGTCGAGCGAGCCCTCGAGCCCGTCGAGGCCACGGTTGTCGGTTCCGGCGAAGCCGAGCAGCTGCGACGCGACGCGTCCCTGCGGGTAGGTGCGGAGCTCCTCGGGGTAGAAGCCGATCCCGGCCACGCCCAGGCGCTCTAGCTCCTTCGCCTTCACGGGATCGGCCTTCCGCTCGATGAAGACGAACCGCTTCGTGGGGTCCTTGAGGCTCGGGTAGAGGTCGTCTGGGTTCAGGCCCAGTGCCCGGGCGGCCTTGACGGCGGCCTTCTTCGGCGCGACGACGTTGCGGGGGTCCGCGTAGACGGTCGTCGCCTGCTCGCCGATCGCGAGCGGCTCGCCCGTCCGGTCGTAGATCGTCCCGCGCCCTGCGGGGATCTCGATGGTCTGGCGCTGTTGCTTCGAGGCCATCGCCGCGTACCCCGCGCCGTCGACGACCTGGATCCACGCGGCACGGCCGAGCGCGATCGCGAAGATGCCGGCGAAGGCGAGCACGAGCAGCCGGATCCGCGAGTTCGCGCGTCTGTCGGTCACGGATCGAGCCGGAGGAACGTCGTCTGGTTGGGGTCGTGCCTGACGAGGCCGAGCTTCGACGCAGCCTCGGTCTCGATACGCGCGTTCGCGGAGGCGCTCGACAGCTGTGCGCGCGCGGTGGCGATCTCCGCCTTCAGCTCCGCGCGGTCGCGCCGCAGGTCGTCGAGCTGCACGTTGAGTCGCAGGACGAGGACGTTGACGGCGACGACGCCCGCGAGCAGGACGGCGATGACGAGGATCCAGAAGACGCCGCCGGTGAACGTGCCGCGACCGACGCGGGCCCGCCGGAGAGCCGGTTGAGCGATCGTCGACATCAGGCTCTCACCGCCGCGCGCAGCCGGGCGGAGGCGGCGCGCGGGTTCGCATCGATCTCCCGCGCGCCCGGCCGCATCGGCTTGCGCGTCAGAAGCCGGAGCGTCGGCTCCTTCCCGCACACGCAGACCGGGAACTCCGGCGGGCACGTACACCCCTTCGCCTGGTCGGCGAAGAACCGCTTGACGATCCGGTCCTCGAGCGAGTGGAACGAGATCACCGCGAGCCGCCCGCCGGTACGGAGCATCGCGAGCGCCGCGGGCAGCGCGGCTTCGAGCTGCCCCAGCTCGTCGTTCACCGCGATGCGGAGCGCCTGGAAGACCCGCTTTGCCGGGTGACCCTCCCCGAAGCGCGCCGGGGTCGGGATCGCGAGCTTGATCACGTCGACGAGGTCGCCCGTCCGCGTGAACGGCCGCTCCGCTCGCCTCCGCACGATCGCGCGGGCGATCGGTGTGGCGAACCGCTCCTCGCCGTAGCGGCGGAAAACCGTCGCGAGCTCCTTCTCGTCCCACGTGTTGACGATCGCGGCCGCCGTCTGCTCGGACGACGGGTCCATCCGCATGTCGAGCGGCGCATCCGTCGCATACGAGAAGCCGCGCTCGGGCCGGTCGACCTGCATCGACGAGATGCCGAGGTCGAGCAGGATCGCGTCGGCCTTCACGTCGTTGGCCGCAAGCTGCGAGAGGACGACGGCGAAGTCCCCGCGGAGGAAGCGCACGTCGACGCCCGCGCCGGCCTTGAAGCGGTCGAAGTACGCCTTCGCGCCGGGGTCGCGGTCGACCGCGACGAGCTTCCCGCGGCCCTGGAGATCCTGCGCGAGCAGTCGGGCGTGGCCTCCGGCACCGAACGTCGCGTCGACGACGGTCTCCCCCGGCTGCACGGCGAGGAGCTCGCGCACCTCGGCGGCGAGAACCGGGACGTGATCAGCTTCCGTGCGCGGCAAGACGTTCGGCAGCATGTTCGGCGCTCCCTTCGACGGCATGCAGGTGACGCTCCCAGGCCTCCGGGCTCCAGAGCTGGAGGTGGTCGTAGTTCCCGGCGACGACGACCTCCCGCTCGAGGCCTGCGTGGCGCGTGAGGACGGCCGGGACGAGAACTCGACCCTGTGTGTCGAGATCCGCCTCGGCCGCCCCCGAGAAGAAGAACGTGCGCAGGTCTCTTGCCTCCCGCGAGAGCGGATCGAGCGCCGAGATCCGGTCCTCGACGCTCACCTTCCAGGTCTCCCGCGGATACACCGCGACGTTGCGGTCGAGCCCGCGCGTGAGCACGACACCGGCACCGAGCGCGTCGCGGAAGCGGCGCGGCAGCGTGAGCCGGCTCTTCTCGTCGATCGTGTGCTCGTAGGTGCCGATGAACATCGCCCTGGGCCGTGGCCGATCGCGGTCGTGATCCCCACGTTGCCCCACTTTATGCCACCAAGCCCCACTTGGCAAGTGCCTTGTGGCCGCGCGTCGTCGTGACGCGGACATACGTTCGGGAGCGCCTGCGCGTGCCTGGTCAGCGCACGGCGACGTGCCGGGGCGCGACGCCCCTGCCCGTCAGCGCACCGGCGCCGCAGCGCGCGGCGAAGGCGATCGCGTCGTCGCCCGTCAGGCCGGCACCGAGCGCGTACGTGAGACCGGCGGCGAAGCTGTCGCCCGCGCCGTACGTGTCCACCACCTCACCGGGCGGCGTCGCCGCCGAGAAGGGGCCGCCGGGACGTGCCCAGCCTCCGAGCGCACCCGAGGTGGTCACGACGAGCTTCGGCGGCGGATCGAGATCGCCGCGGTAGTGCTCGGCCCGGTCCTCCCCGCTCCCGACGAGCGCATCGAGCTCGATCCCGCCGCGCCGCAGGACGTCGAGCTCCCTCGGCGTCGCGGTGAGCACCCGCCCGCGACGGGCGTGGACGAGCGCGTCGACGTCCCCGGCGACGAAGAACACGGCGTCCATCGAGTCCAGCTCGTGCCACGGCAGCCGCTCGTCGTGACCGCGTGGCGTGAGCTTCGGGCCGACCGTCGTGATCGTCCGCTCGCCCGCATCGTCCACGTGCGTGAACGCCCAGCGCTGCGGCCGCTCGTCGATCCCGGTGTGCACGACGACACCGCGCCCCTCGAGCTCGGCCTGGGCGCGCCGCCCCAGATCGTCGTCACCGAGCGCCGTGAAGAGCCAGGCCTCGTCGGCCAGGAGCGCCAGCTGCACCGCGGCGACGGCCCCCGCCCCACCCGCCTGCTCCCACTGGTCGAGCCCGTGCGCGATCTCCCCGGGACGCGGCACGTGCTCGACCCGCACGAAGCGGATCCACTCGACGTGGCCGATGACGGCGACCCGCATGCCCGGAAGTCTGACGGATGGAGGGCGTCGTTCCGAGCGCCCCGAACGTCTCACACACCGCAGGCGTCGCGCGTTTCACACGATGATGGATGCCGTGGTGACGATCCCGCCGTTCGAGACGTTCTACGCGGAGCACGCCGGCGAGGTGCTGCGGCTGCTCCGACGGCGCCTCGGCCGCGATCGCGCGGACGACGCGTTCCAGGAGACCTTTCTCCGCGCGCTCCGCGCGTACGACCGGCTGGGCCATGGCGAGCATCTGCGTGCCTGGGTGCTGACGATTGCGACACGGGTCGCGATCGACACGCATCGCCGTGCGGGTGAGCCGACCGAGGCGCTTCCCGAGGTGCCCGACACCGACGGCCGCCCGCCGTACGAGGAGCTCGCGTTCCTCACGGACTCGCTGCCGCCGAAGGAGCGCGCCGCGGTGGTCCTCCGCTACGGCTACGACCTCGACTACGACCAGATCGCCGCCGTCCTCGACTCGAGCCCGGACGCGGCTCGCCAGGCCGCGTCCTCCGGGGTGCGGCGGCTGCGAAGGAGGATCACATGACCGTTCCCGCGGATCTCGACCGACGCTTCCGCGAGGCAGCCGTCGAGGCACGTCTCCTCGACGCCGGCTACGACGTGTTCGACAGCCCGGTCGGGCCGTTGCTCGTCGCCGCCACCGATCGGGGCCTTCTCCGAGTCTCGTTCGACGGAGGCGGCGATCCCGAAGCCGCGCTCGAGCAGATCGCGCGCATCGCCGGCCCGCGCGTGCTCCGCGCACCCCGCGCCGTCGCCGTCGCCCACTCCGAGCTGGACGAGTACTTCTCCGGCGGGCGCCGGTCGTTCGACCTGCCCGTCGACCTCCGCGGTCAGGCCGGCTTCGCCGTCTCGGTGCTCGGGGAGCTGGCGAAGGTTCCCTACGGCCACACGCAGACGTACGGCGAGCTCGCGACGCGCGCCGGGAGCCCGAAGGCAGCCCGCGCGGTCGGCATGGTGATGAACCGAAACCCGCTCCCGATCGTCCTTCCCTGTCATCGCATCGTCGGCGCCTCGGGCAGCCTCGTCGGCTACGGCGGTGGGCTCGAGCGGAAGGAGCAGCTCTTGCGGCTCGAGGGCGCGATGCTCTGACCGGGACCCTCACCGGTCCGGTGGTGCGAACCCGGGCCAGGGTGTAGATTCGCGGCCTCGTCACGGAAGGGAGCGACCATGTCGTCGATGCAGTCGGTGCAGTCCTATGCAAGCCGGACGGGCTGGATCATGCTCGCCGCGATCGTGATGTTCTCCGTCGGAGTGCTCAGGATCATCTCGGGCATCAGCTACCTCGCCAACAGCCACAAGATCAACGACTACACCGCCGGTTTCTTCGGCGACAACATGTGGGCCTGGGGTCTGTGGGACCTCCTGATCGCCGTCATCGCGATCTGGGCGGCATTCTCGCTCCTCGGTGGCGGGGAGTTCGGCCGCGTCATCGCCTACCTCTGGGCGATCCTCGTGATCGTCAACAGCTTCCTGACGATCAGCATCGCTCCGTGGTTCGGCTCGGCGATGCTCACGCTCGCGGTCCTCGTCGTCTACGGCCTCGCCTCGACCCCGCTGAGGGCGTCCGAGCCTTAACCGGGAACGACGCGGCGCCGGCCCCTCCCCAGCTCAGGGCAGGAGCCGGTACCCCACGCCCCAGTCGTTGACGACCACGTCCACGGCGCCGGCCGCGGCGAGCTTGCGCCGGAGCCGCGAGGCGTGCGAGTCGACGGTGCGCGTCCGGATGCTCGTCCCGCGGATCCCCCAGACGTCGCGGAGGAGCTCGCTCTTGGTGAAGACACGCGTCGGATCGCTTGCGAGCTTCCCGGCGAGCTCGAACTCGCGGCCCGAGAGCCGCACGGGCATCTCGCCGACGCGCACCTGGCGCGAGCGGTGGTCGACGACGATCGGCCCCGCCTCGACGACCTCGGCCTGTCCCAGCGCCGCCCGTCGGAGGAGCGCCCGCACACGCGCGCGCAACTCGAGATAGACGTCGCGCGGCACCACGTCGTCGGCGCCGCTCTCGAGCGCGCGGATGCGGGCGATCGGGTCGGCGTCGGGCTCCGTCAGGAGGATCACCGGCACGTTGCGGTCCCACCTGCGGCCGGGCTCGCCGGCCCGGATCCGCCTGCACAGCTCGGGCTCTCCCGCGATCACGACGTTCGGCTGGAGCCGCTCGGCGAGGTCGAGCGCGCGCGCGGTCCAGGCCGCGCCAAAGACCGTGAACCCGTCGTCGCGCAGCTGCCGCTCGATGTAGTCCCGTGATGCGGGCTCGCGCTCCGCGAGGAGGACGGCGTTGACGCTCACCTCCCCGACGCTAGAGCGCTGCGACCCCCTCCGCCAGATGTCCTTTGGGTCATCTGTGTGACGATTCGCCCACAGCCGTCCGGGAGGGCCGTGATCGAGACGCTCAGCCTCAACGCGAACGGGATCGGGTTCCATGCGCTCGCGGACGGGCCAGCCGACGGGCGGCTCGTCCTCTGCCTGCACGGCTTTCCCGAGCTCGGGCGCTCGTGGCGCCACCAGCTGCCGGCGCTTGCCTCGGCCGGCTATCGCGCGGTCGCGCCGGACCTACGCGGCTACGGCGAGACGGAGCTGCGCGGCCCGTTCGACCTGCCGACCCTGGTCGAGGACGTGGCTGGCCTCGTCGCGGTGCTCGGCCGCGAGCGCGCGGTCGTCATGGGGCACGACTGGGGCGGGGCCGTTGCCTGGAGCGTCGCCGCGCGGCGGCCCTCGGTCGTCGAGCGGCTCGTCGTCCTGAACTGCCCGCCGCCCCAGATCCTCGCCCGGGCGATCGTCCGCTCGCCCGCCCAGCTGCGCCGGTCCTGGTACGTCCTCTTCTTCCAGCTCCCCTGGCTCCCCGAGCGGCGCATGGCGGCGAACGCCGCCGAGGTCGTGGGCCGCGCCCTCGTCGGCGGCTCGCACCGGCGCGAGGCGTGGACGCGCGAGGAGGTGGACGCGTACCGCGCCGCGTTCGCGCGGCCCGGACGGGCGAAGGCTGCGATCGACTGGTATCGCGCGGGCTTCCGGCGCTCGGTTCGCCCTCGACGTGGCCGGGCGCGCGCCACCGTCGCGGCGCCCACGCTCGTCCTGTGGGGCGTCGAGGATCGCTTCCTCGGCCGCGAGCTCGTCGCGCTCGAGCGCTTGCGCGACGCGTTCTCCGAGGGCAACGTTCCGAGCGTGGTGCTGATCGAGGACGCGGGACACTTCGTCCAGAACGAGGCACCGGAGCGCGTCAACGACGAGCTGCTGCGCTGGCTCGGGCCTGCGGCGTGACCGGCCTCCTGGCGACGCTCGGGGGCGGCAAGTTGCAGCTTGCAACTTTGGCCGTGGCGACGGCGGCGGCCTCCTGGACGGTGGGCACTCCGCTGTCGGTGCCGCGGAGCGAGGTCGCAGCGGCACCGCTCCTCGGTCGGGTCGTCGTGGTCGGCGGGTTCCTCGAGACCGGCGCGAACTCCCGCCGGGTCGACGCCTACGACCCCGCCCGCGACGAATGGGCCCGGCTGCCCGACCTGCCCGTCTCGGTCGACCACGCCGCCGCGGCCTCGGCCCGCGGTCGACTGGTGGTCGTGGGCGGCTACGGCGCCGACCGACAGCCGCTCCGCGCCGCGTTCCTGTTCGACGGCTCGGGCTGGCGCACGCTGCCGCCTCCGCCCGAGGAGCGGGCGGCCGCGGCGGCGACCGCGACGGCCGGTGGCACGGTGTGGGTCGTGGGCGGACGAACGCGCGACGGGCTCGCGACCACGACGCTGGCGCTCGACCTCCGGACGCTCCGGTGGCGCGTCGTGCGCGGGCCGCGTCCGCGCGAGCACCTCGCCGCGACCGCGCTCAGCGGCAAGGTCTACGCGCTCGGCGGGCGACTCGCGGGGTACGACACGAACTTCGCGACGGTCGAGGCGTACGACCCGCGCGCCAACCGCTGGCGCCGGCTGCCCGACCTCCCCTCGGCACGTGGCGGCACGGGGGCGGCGGCGGATGCCCTGCGGGTGAAGAATGGGCCGCTGAAGCTGGTGGCGATGGCGGATGTGTTCGACAACCGCCTGAAG
>Ga0207688_10002063_pt1 | contig 10795 bp, 10 predicted proteins | sample KBSMiscanthusM4_FD_184296 | JGI IMG/M metagenome (GOLD analysis project Ga0207688, IMG submission 184296) | Miscanthus rhizosphere microbial communities from Kellogg Biological Station, Michigan, USA - M4 (SPAdes) (version 2) | ecosystem: Host-associated > Plants > Roots > Rhizosphere ...
GCCCGGCGAGATCTGGGTGCGCGGCGCCAGCCTCATGAGCGGCTACTGGGGCAGGCCGGAGGCCACCGCCGCCACGATCACCCCGGACGGCTGGCTGCGGTCCGGCGACGGCGGGCACCGGGACGCCGACGGCTACGTCTACGTCACCGACCGGATCAAGGACATGATCATCAGTGGTGGCGAGAACATCTACCCGGCCGAGATCGAGCGCGTGCTGGCCGAGCACCCCAGCGTGGGCGACTGCGCGGTGATCGGTGTGCCGGACGAGCAGTGGGGCGAGGTGCCGAAGGCCGTTGTCGTCGCAGCGCCGGGCCAGGCCGTCGACGCCGAGGCCCTGCTCGCCCACTGCCGCACGCACCTCGCCGCGTTCAAGTGCCCGAAGTCGGTGGACGTGCTGGCCGAGCTCCCTCGCAACCCGACCGGCAAGGTGCTGAAGAAGGACCTGCGCAAGCAGTACTGGCCCGCGGGTGTCTCAATTTGAAACTTGACTGATTCCAGAAACGCGGCAGACTCGCCCGCGTATCAAGGGACGGAAGGAACCCCCGTGTCCGAGCAGCACAACGCCGAAGTCGGCGACATGAACGAAGAGGGTGCCGCAGGCTGTCCGGTCACCGTCGACGGACGCTTCCGCCAGCCCGTCGAAGGCGGCACCAACCAGGACTGGTGGCCCAAGCAGCTCAACCTCAAGATCCTGCGCAAGCACCAGTCGGTGTCCAACCCCATGGACCCCGACTTCGACTACGCCGCCGCGTTCGGCTCCGTCGACATCGACGAGCTGACCCGCGACGTCGACGCCGTGCTCACGACCTCGCAGGACTGGTGGCCCGCCGACTTCGGCCACTACGGCGGTTTCATGATCCGCATGGCGTGGCACAGCGCGGGCACCTACCGCGTCAACGACGGCCGCGGCGGGGCGGGCGCGGGCATGCAGCGCTTCGCGCCGCTCAACAGCTGGCCGGACAACGGCAACCTGGACAAGGCGCGCAGGCTGCTGTGGCCGGTCAAGAAGAAGTACGGCCGCACGGTCTCGTGGGCCGACCTGATGGTCTTCACGGGCAACCGCGCGCTGGAGACCATGGGCTTCACGACCTTCGGCTTCGCGGGCGGCCGCGCGGACGTCTGGGAACCCGACGAGGACGTCTACTGGGGCCCGGAGGCCACCTGGCTCGGCGACGAGCGCTACACCGGCGACCGCGAGCTGGAGAAGCCGCTCGCCGCCGTCCAGATGGGTCTGATCTACGTCAACCCGGAGGGCCCCAACGGCAACCCCGACCCGCTGGCCGCCGCCCGCGACATCCGCGAGACGTTCGGCCGCATGGCGATGAACGACGAGGAGACCGTCGCGCTGATCGCGGGCGGCCACACGTTCGGCAAGACCCACGGCGCGGCCGACGCCGACCGGTTCGTCGGCGCCGAGCCCGAGGGCGCCCCCCTCGAGGAGCAGGGTTTCGGCTGGCGCAACAGCTTCGGCAGCGGCAAGGGCCGCGACGCGATCACCAGCGGCCTCGAGGTCACCTGGTCGCAGACGCCCACGCGGTGGAGCAACAAGTTCTTCGAGAACCTGTTCGGCTTCGAGTGGGAGCTCGAGCAGAGCCCGGCGGGCGCGAACCAGTGGGTGGCCAAGGACGCGGAGGCCTCGATCCCCGACCCGGAGACGGGCGAGCTCACCCGCAAGCCGACGATGCTCACGACCGACCTCGCGCTGCGCTTCGACCCGATCTACGAGCCGATCTCGCGGCGCTTCCTGGAGAACCCGGAGGAGTTCGCCGACGCGTTCGCCCGGGCCTGGTACAAGCTCACCCACCGCGACATGGGCCCGATCCAGCGCTACCTCGGCCCGCTCGTGCCGCGGGAGGAGCTGCTCTGGCAGGACCCGATCCCGGCCGTCGACCACGCGCTGATCGACGACGCCGACACCGCGGCGCTGAAGGCCAAGATCCTCGAAACCGGCCTCTCGGTGTCGCAGCTCGTGGCGGCGGCGTGGGGTGCGGCGTCGTCGTTCCGCATCAGCGACAAGCGCGGTGGCGCCAACGGCGGGCGCATCCGGCTCGACCCGCAGCGCGGCTGGGAGGTCAACGACCCGGAGAGCCTCGCGCAGGTGATCCGCGCGCTGGAGGGCGTGCAGGCCGAGTTCAGCTCCGACGGCAAGCAGGTCTCGTTCGCCGACCTCGTCGTGCTCGGTGGCGCCGCGGCGGTGGAGAAGGCCGCCAAGGACGCGGGCCACGACATCACGGTGCCGTTCACCCCGGGCCGTGGCGACGCGACGCAGGAGAAGACCGACGTCGAGTCGTTCGCCTACCTCGAGCCGAACTCCGACGGCTTCCGCAACCACCGGGGCAAGGGTGAGCGGCTGCCCGGCGAGTACCTGCTCGTCGACCGGGCCAACCTGCTCAACCTGTCCGCGCCCGAGATGACCGTGCTCGTGGGCGGCCTGCGCGTGCTCGGCGCCACCACCGGCGGGTCGACGGCCGGGGTGCTCACCGAGCGGCCCGGCACGCTGACCAACGACTTCTTCACCAACCTGCTCGACATGGACGTCGAGTGGAAGTCGACGGGTGACGAGGACGCGTTCGAGGGCCTCGACCGGACCTCCGGGACGGTCAAGTGGACCGGGAGCCGGGCCGACCTCGTCTTCGGCTCGAACTCCGAGCTGCGGGCGCTCGCCGAGGTCTACGCGAGCGACGACGCCGAGGAGAAGTTCGTGAAGGACTTCGTCGCGGCGTGGGTCAAGGTCATGAACCTGGACCGGTACGACATCTGATCCGGTGTCGCGGGTCGGCCGCCCCTCGGCCGACCCGCGACGCCCCTCACGCCGGGCCGGTGGTGCCGCGGACCACCAGCTCGGTGGGCAGCAGGTGGCGGCGCACCCGATCGGGCTCGCCCGCCCGGCGCCTGCGGACCGCCTTGATCAGCTCCTCGGCGGCGAGCGTGCCCTTGGCCACGACGTCCTGCGCGACGGTGGTCAGCGGGGGCGCGAGGCGCTGCGCGAGCGACGAGTCGTCGAAGCCCACCACCGAGAGCTCGGCGGGCACGCGCAGCCCGAGCTCGGCGGCGGCGCGTAGCACGTCGGCCGCGAGCGAGTCGGAGAAGCAGAGCACTGCGGTGGGTCGGCCCGGGCCCGTCAGCAACTCGCGGGCGGCACCCACCCGCTCGCCCTCGACCTCCCGGTCGAGGTGCAGCACGGCGGGCGCGATCCCAGCGGGCTCCAGCACGTCGCGCCAGCCCCGCATCCGCTGCTGGGGCACGAACCAGTCGCCGGGCGGTGGGTCCGCGGGACCCACGGTGAACACCGCGATTCGCCGGTGCCCCAACGCGACGAGGTGGGCGGCCGCGGCCCGTGCCCCGGCCCGGTCGTCGACGTTGACGCTGCTGTAGGCGTCGAGTTCACCACCGTCCGGCTCGTCCACGAGCACGAGCGGCAGGCGACGCTTGCGCAGCCCTTAGGCGGGCCGTGGGTGCCTCGGCGCTACGGCGCGCGCCGCGCGCTCCAGCGCGGCGGCCAGCGCTGCGCGCACCCGGTGCGATCGCCGACCGGGATCCCGGGCGGGCGCCGGGGGCTCGTACGGCCCGAACTGGGCGCTGACGGCCTCGGCGGCGGTGCGGGTCAGGGCGGGAAGGGCGTACGTGGGAGCTCCTCTCTCAGCAACGTCTATAGCGGTGAAGACAACCTTGACGTCCTCATCGCCTAGCGCTACGTTTGTAGCGCTACAAACGTAGCGCTAGCTCAGGGGGAGCCGAGATGACCGACGTCGATGTCGCGATCGTGGGTGCCGGGCCGACCGGCTTGGCGTTGGCGGGCGAGCTCGCACTGGCCGGCGTGAGCTGTGCGGTGTACGAGCGGCGCACCGAGGAGCCGAACCTCACCCGCGCGTTCGCGGTGCACGCCCGCACGCTGGAGCTGCTGGATGCGCGCGGCCTCGCCGACCGGCTCCTCCCCCGCGGCCTCCGCGTGCAGAGCGTGTCGCCCGCTCCGGGTGCGTCCCTCGACCTCGGGATCCTGCCCGGCCGCTACCCGCAGCTGCTGGTCGTGCCCCAGAGCGGCACGGAGCTGCTGCTCGAGGAACGGGCCCGCGAGCTCGGCGTGCCCATCCACCGCGGAGCGGAGGTCGTCGGCCTGGTGCAGGACGACGACCAGGTGCGGCTCGAGCTGCGGGGCCCGGATGGACCCACCACCGTGACGGCGGCCTACGTCGTCGGCACCGACGGCGCGCACAGCGCGGTGCGCAGGCTGGTCGGCGTGGACTTCGCCGGTGAGCAGTACGCCACGCACATCATGCTGGCCGACGTCCGGCTCGCCCGACCGCCGGGCGAGACCCTCTTCGGCGCGACGACGAAGGAGGGCTTGGTGCTCTTCGTGCCCTTCGGCGACGGCTGGTTCCGGGCCATCGCCTGGGACCGCAGCCGCGAGGACGTGCCGCTCGCCGAGCCGGTGACGTTCGACGAGCTGCGCGGCGCGTTCCGGCGGATCGCGGGCGACGACTACGGCATGGGCGAGCCGCGCTGGAGCACCCGGTTCCTGAGCGAGCGCCGCCAGGCGCGCCACTACCGCGCGGGGCGGGTGTTCCTCGCGGGCGACGCGGCCCACGTGCACTCCCCCGTCGGCGGCCAGGGCATGAACACCGGCATCGGGGACGCCATGAACCTCGGCTGGAAGCTCGCCGCGACCGTGCGCGGCTGGGGGCGCCCCGGCCTCCTCGACACGTACGAGCAGGAGCGGCACCCGGTCGGCGAGATGGTGCTGCGGATGACCGACGGCGCCTACAAGCTCGTCATGGCCCGCACGCGCGCCGGACTGAAGCTGCGGCAGCAGGTGATCCGCCTGGTGCTGCGGGTGCCCCGCGCGCGGCGGCGGATCGCGGGCCTGCTGAGCGGCATCGACATCCACTACGCCCGGCCCGCCGGGGCGCACCCGTGGGTCGGCCGTCGGATGCCCGACCTCACCGGCGTCGACGGCGAGCGTCTCTACGAGGCACTGCGGACAGGCCGATTCGTGCTGGTGGGGCCCGCCGGCCTGCCTCCGGTTGCGGGCTGGTCCGACCGGGTGGTTGCGTTCACCTGCGCACCACAGGACGAGCTGCCGCACACGCTCCTCGTCCGTCCCGACGGCTACGTCGACTGGGCGGCCGACGAGGCGACGGCGGCCGAGGTCCACGCCGCGCTGCGGGAGCGGTGCGGGCCGGAGCTCACCCACCGCGCGTAAGGAACCCGATGCCACCCTTCAACGCCGAGCGCCACGACCGCCTGGCCGACGCCGCGATCGAGGTGCTCGCGCACGAGGGAGCGCGCGGGCTGACCCACCGCGCCGTGGACGCGCAGGCCGCCGAGCCGCCGGGCACGACCTCGCGGTACTTCCGCACGCGGGAGGCCCTGACGGCCGCGGTGGTCGAGCGGGTGCGCACCCTGCACTTCGCCGACCTGCGGCGCGCGCCGCGCGGCGCCGTCGAGCCGGGCGAGGTGGCCGACCACCTCGCCGCGATGGTGCACGCCGCGATCACGACGAACCGCGTGCGGCACCTCGCGGTCATCGAGCTGTTCCTCGAGGCCACCCGCCGCCCCGAACTGCACGCCGCCATGTCCGCCCTGCGCAGCTCGCAGATCCAGCTCATGCGCGACATCCACCGCGCGGCGGGCCTCGAGCTGGCGCCCGCGGACGCAGCACTGCTGGTCACCGCGATCACCGGCATCGTCCACTTCGCCCTGACCACGCCGGAGGCCATCGACCTCCGATCGCCCGACGAGGTCCGGCCCCTCGTGCGCCGCGCCGTCGACCTCATCCACGCCCGCGTGGCGCGGCACGTCGCCTGAGGAACCACCATGACCGTCGTAGCGGACCAAGCTGTACGAAGTACTGCAGATCTGGCCACGTGCGCCGAACATCGTCGACCACATCGGCTGCGGGGTTGACGAAACCTGCACTCCCTGCTGTACACTCAATCGCGTAAGCAGCGAGCAAGAGCGTCACAGGGACGACGCCGATCACGTCGCGCATGCGGGAGGTGATCGCCTGGAAGGGTGCTTGAGAAAACGTCATCGACCGTGAACGCGGGTCCGGCGCCGGCGGCGCCGGACCCGCTTGGCGTTTCGGGCACGGAATCCGCACGAACGCGAGCAGCGGTGATCGGGAGAGAGAAGGCGTGACGGCCGACGAGACCGACGTCGTCGATGTGGACGATCAAGACCTTCCGGCGTTCACCATGGGTCAGGCCGCGCAGCTGTTGGAGGTTCGTCCGGCGTTCCTACGCAGCCTGGACGCGGCTGGGGCGCTGACGCCGCAACGCTCCGAGGGTGGGCACCGCCGCTATTCGCGGCGGCAGCTGGCGCTCGCCGCCCGGCTGCGGGAGCTCTTCGACGAGGGCATGACCCTGGAGGCGGCCACCCGGATCGTCGCGTTGCAGGACGAGCTGTCCCTCACCCGCGAGCAGCTGAGCGCCGCGCGCGACCAACTCGGGGTCTCCCGGACCCGGGAGCTCGACGCCGCCCGCGACCAGCTCGCCGTCGCCCGCGCGCGGGTGGCCGACCTGGAGGCGCGCAACGACCCACGGCCCGCGGCGACGTCGGAGGGCGGGACGACACAGTGAACGGCCGGCGGGTGCTGAGCACCCGCCGGCCGTCACGGCGATGACAGAGATACTGCCGGCAGACGAACTGCCGGTCCCGCGCCGGACGGCCCGTTGTGGGGGTCGCGCGTCGGGTCGAGCCGATCGGGCGCCGGTCGCCGGATCAGTGCGCCGTGCGGGCGCGGTGCGGGCGCGGAACTGGCGCACCCGCCTGCGGTGGAAGGACGGTGGCGACGGACGCCCGCGCGGCCCGACCCGGTCCACGGTCGACGCGATGGCGCCGCCTGCGGTCGCGGGGTGAAGCGGGGCGGACGTTGCTGTTGCACGGGAAGCTGCGCCGGAGCGCACAGCAGCCGTGCGGGCCGGCATCGGGCGGGCCGCGCTCGCGAGGGGCGGGCCCGGCGGTGGGGGCGGGACGCAGCCGCACCGGTCGGCCGCTGCCGATCGGCAGCGTGGGACGGGCGACCGGGCGGCGACCGCCCACGATCACGGTGACCCGGGGGGACGGCGGGGCGGGGCGGGGCTCGTCGGCACCGCCCCCGTACCCGGCCGCGATGATCGCCTCGAACTCCAGCCTCAGCTTCTCCCGCTCCACCACGCCGTCCGACGTCACGTCGGCGGGCTGGTCCTGCATCAGCAGGTCGTCCGGCGCGAACGCGACGGTGGCCGGGGCGGTGGGGTCAGGCGCGGTGGTGGTGGGTGACATGGTGAACACCGGGAGCTCGGATCGTGAACTGGGCACAGTGGTCGAGGCGCACAGTGGTCGAGGCGCACAGCGGTCGAGCACCGACGGACGCGGTCAGGCGTCGATCTGCTTGGCCTTGTTCTGTTCGCTCGCGTTGATCGAGATCTTGCGTGGCTTGGCCTTCTCCGCGATCGGGATGCGCAGGGTCAACACCCCGGCCTCGTAGTCGGCGTGGATGCGGTCCGGGTCGAGGGCCTCGCCGAGGAACAGCTGCCGCGAGAACACCCCCAGCGGCCGCTCGGCCACCTGCATCTCCACGTGCTCGCCCGTTTCCACGGGTCGGCGCTCGGCCTTCACGGTGAGCACGTTGCGTTCCACGTCCAGCTCGATCGCCTGCGGGTCCACCCCGGGCAGGTCGAACGCCACCACGAAGGTGTCGCCTGCCCGCCAGGCGTCCATCGCCATCGCGGTGGGTCGAGACCACGTCCCTGCCGCGTTGCCGAGCACCTGCTGGCTCAGCCGGTCCAACTCGCGGAACGGATCAGTGCGCATCAGCATCGCGAAGCCACTCCTCCCTGGTCGACAACAAGGGCAGCGATGCATCGGAGCGGTCCGAAGCGGTCTCTTCAACCGCCCCGATACCTCACATCGTAACTGCAGACTTACTCCAGAGCAAGCTCTCAGTTCGACTACTTCCCGCGCATCTTGTCCGATATCTTCACTGTTCGATGCAAGTTCATCAGACTGTCCGCGGAGGCTTGGAGGAGAACGATGGGGCTGATTCGGGTGTGGTTGCAGACCTTGGGCGACGGGCTGGTGCGCGCCGACCAGATCACCGGCATCGACGCGCACCAGACTCCGGCGCTGACCGGGAAACCGGCGCGCTGGCTGCTGGACGTGGTGCTGGCGGTGCCGATCGGCAGCGGCCATCGCGACGGTTGGACCGTGACGGCGCTGCACCGCACCGTGATCCAGACCGGGAACGATCCGAGCCCGGCCGCACCCGCGTTGGCCCGGCTGCTGTCCCAACTGGATGTGATCAACGCCGCCGGGATCATCAGCGCCTCGCTCGTCACCGATCGGGGCGCCCGCGGCGAAGGTGGGAAGGCGCCGCGGACCGAGGACGGAACCGCGGTCGCCGGTGGGGTGCGGCTGCGGTTCGCGCCGTTCGCGGAGCCCGCACCCGGCAGGCACACCGGCGCGGAGTACCTCTGAACGCCGGGTCCGCGGGTGCGGTCACGGTGCCGGGGCAGCGAAGCCGAACGTCGTGATCGGCGGCACCGCGCCCGCCCGGAGGGCGTCGAGCACCCAGCGCTCGTGGGGCACGACCGGGTCGGGCAGCGCGTCGAGCGCGCACCAGCGCAGGCCGCCGGACTTCTCCGGCTCGCACACCCTCGGCTCGCCCGCCCAGCGGGTGCACGTGAAGAAGAAGTCCACCCGCTCGTCGACGGGCCGGTCGTTGCCGTGGGTGCGGTGCATCGTGGTGAGCGGCACCAGCGCGGCGGGCTCGATGGTCACGCCGATCTCCTCCGCCGCCTCCCGGCACGCGGCCGCGGTGACCGACTCCCCGCGCTCGACGTGGCCCGCGGCGGCCGTCGCCCAGTGCCCGTCGCGGTAGCCGGTGCCGCGCCGCAGGTGCAGCAGCACCTGCTCGTCGCGCCGGAGCAGCACGTAGGCGGCCGGGACGACGGTGAACCTCACCGCTCGACCTTAGAGGGCCCGGCGAATGAGGGCCCCGGTCTGTGACGCCGTGCGGAACCCTCCTTCGCCGGACCCTCTTATTCTCAGCCTCATGAAGCTCTCGACGCAGCTCCAGTACGGCGACGACCCGGTCGGGCAGATCGAGAAGGTGGTCGACTGGGAGAAGGCGGGCCTCGACGTCGTCTGGGTGGCCGAGGCCTACAGCTTCGACGCCGTGTCGGTGATGGGCTACCTCGCGGCGCGCACGGAGCGGCTGGAGATCGGGGCGGGGATCCTGCCGCTCTACAGCCGCACCCCCACGCTCATGGCGATGACGGCCGCGGGCCTCGACGCGCTGTCGGGCGGGCGGGCGATCCTGGGCATCGGCGCGTCCGGGCCGCAGGTGATCGAGGGCTTCCACGGCGTGCCGTACGACAAGCCGGTCGCGCGCACACGGGAGATCATCGAGATCTGCCGCAAGGTGTGGCGCCGGGAACGCCTTGAGCACAGCGGGATCTACACCGTGCCGCTGCCGCCCGACCAGGGCACCGGGCTCGGCAAGGCGCTCAAGCTGATCAACCACCCGCGCCGGGCGGACATCCCGATCTGGGTGGCCGCGCTCGGCGACAAGAACCTGGCGATGACCGCGGAGCTGGCCACCGGCTGGCTGCCGCACGCCGTGCTGCCGGAGAAGATGCACGAGGTGTTCGGGCCCGCGCTGGCCACGGGCTTCGCCAAGCGCGCGCCCGAGCTGGGCCCGCTGCAGATCACCGGCGGCGGGTTCCTCGCGCTGGAGGAGGAGATGTTCGACGCCGCCCGCGACGCCGCCCGCAACGTGTACGCGCTGTACATCGGCGGCATGGGCGCCCGGGGCCGCAACTTCTACAACACCGTCTTCCGCCGCCAGGGCTACGAGGCCGAGGCCACCCTCGTGCAGGACCTCTACCTCGACGGCAAGAAGGCCGAGGCGGCCGCGGCCCTGCCCGACGACTTCATCGACCGCGTCACGCTGATCGGCCCGCCCGGCCGCGTGAAGGAGCGGATCGCGGCGCTGCGCGAGGCCGGGGTGACCCACCTGCACGTCCTGCCGGTCGGCTCCGAAACCCCGAAGCTGTTGAGCCAGGTCAAGGAGTGGATTTCCTGAAGCGGGGGGCCGGTCGCGATGACGATCGGTCAGCGGTCGACACTGTCAGGTGACCCCGTCGCCGTCCCCGGACTGGAGCATGCCGTGCCCGACCTCTCGATCGCGGCGACGGACCGTCCCCTTCGGCCGGGCCAGTACGTCTACGTCGAGACGCACGCGTGGTGGCTCACCACCCACGGCCCGCACCAGCTCCTCGCCGAGCACCGGCTCCGCCAGTGGGTGCCCGCCGACGTCGAGCGCCCGTGGGTGCTCGAGCGGGAGGTCACCGGCGCCCAGGAGTGGCTCAACGGCTCGGCCGAGGCGGCCCTCGCCGAGGGCTACGACCTGCGCCCCGCGGCGCCGGTCGGCCGGTTCCGGGCCCGGCACGGCGCGTTCGACGACGACGGGCTCGACGACACGGAAAGGCCGTGCGCACCACCGCGGCGGCTGCGGGGGAGCTGGCAGACCCCCACCCGCGAGTTCTTCGCCCGGCTCCCGCGCGATCCCGACACGCTCGTGCAACGGCTGTGCGACGAGAACACGGGGAGCTGGTTCGGGCCGTTCGCGGCCGGGGTCACCGCCCTGCGCACCTGCCTCGTGCCCGCCGACCTGCGCGCCGCGCTGTGCCTGGCGCTGGCCTGCCTGCCCGGCGTGCGCGCCGTGGAGGGCATCGAGAACGTCGACGGCGTGGCGTGCCTCGCGCTCGTCCACGACGCCGGGCGCACCCGCACCGAGCTGATGCTCTCCCCC
>Ga0207688_10002064_pt1 | contig 10795 bp, 8 predicted proteins | sample KBSMiscanthusM4_FD_184296 | JGI IMG/M metagenome (GOLD analysis project Ga0207688, IMG submission 184296) | Miscanthus rhizosphere microbial communities from Kellogg Biological Station, Michigan, USA - M4 (SPAdes) (version 2) | ecosystem: Host-associated > Plants > Roots > Rhizosphere ...
GGCCGCGGGCGCCATCCACACGCCGCTGCTCCTGCGCCGCGCCGGCCTCGGCACCGGGTCGGGCTGGCTGGGCCGCAACCTCTCGATCCACCCGTGCGCGGCGGTCAAGGCGATCTTCGAGGAGCGCGTCGAGATGTGGCGCGGCGTGCCCCAGTCCTACTACTGCGACGAGTTCGCGGACGAGGGCTTCGTGCTCGAGGGGGCCGCCGGCCCGCCGGACTACATCGCCGCCTCGATCCCGCGCTCGGGGCCCGAGCACCGGGCGCTGATGGAGCGCTACCCGCACATGAGCCAGTTCGGGATCATGATCTGCGACGTGGCGCGCGGGCGCGTGCGCGCAGTCGCCGGTCGACCGCAGATCACCTACGACCTCGACCCGCGCGACGTGCACGCGCTCCAGCGCGGCATCGAGGCGCTGTGCGAGATCTACTGGGCCGCCGGCGCGCGCGAGGTCATCGTGCCGTCGCCGCGCGTGCCGATCCTGCGCGACGGCGAGACGCGCCCGTTCGCCGACGCGCCGCTGCGCGCCGGTGAGCTCACGCTCATGGCCTTCCACCCGCTCGGCACCGCGCGCGCGGGGTCCGATCCGGCCGCCTCGGTGGTGGACGGGCGCGGGCGCGTGCACGGCGTGGGTGGCGTGCACGTGCTCGACGGGGCGATGGTGCCCTCGGCGCTCGGGGTCAATCCGCAGATCACGATCATGGCCTTGGCCACGCGGGCCGCGTTCGCCGTGCTCGGCGCGCCGGCGCCGGACGAGCCCGCGCCGGAGCGCATGGCCGTGCCCCGGCCCGCGACGCCGGTCGTTGCCTAGGCGGCTGCGGCAATACCCTCTCGCCCGAGATGGTGACCCGGGACCAGGCGCTCAGCGCGCTCACCTCCGAGCCGTTCGACCTCGTCGTCGTCGGCGGCGGCATCACCGGGGCCGGGGTGGCGCTGGATGCGGCCAGCCGCGGCTTCGCCGTGGCGCTGGTCGAGAAGCGCGACTACGCCGCGGGCACCTCGTCGCGCTCGAGCAAGCTCGTGCACGGCGGGCTGCGCTACCTGCAGCAGTTCGACGTCGGGCTCGTGCGCGAGGCGCTGCTCGAGCGCCAGCTGCTCACAGCGCTGGCCCCGCACCTGGTGCGGCCGCTGCAGATGGTCGTCCCCGCCTTCGACGGCGGCCACCTGGACCGCCTCGTGGGCGTGGGGCTGAACATGTACGACGTCCTCGCGCTGGACAAGCTCCGCCGGCCGCTGCGGCGCCGTCGCGGCGGCGGCGACGGCGAGGGGGAGGAGTGGAGCCCGGACCGCCACCGCACCATCGACGGCGACGACGTGGTCGAGCTCATCCCCGCCCTGGCGGACCGCCGCCCGAGCTCCGGCTACCTCTTCTACGACTGCCAGACCGACGACGCCCGCCTCGTCCTCACCGTCCTGGCCGAAGCCGAGCGCTTCGGCGCGGTCTCCGCCAACCGGCTCGCCGTCACCGAGGTGGTGGCCGACGGCGTGCGCGCGCGCGACGACGAGTCCGGTGAGGAGCTGCTCATCCGCGCCGACAACGTGATCAACGCCACCGGGGTGTGGGCCGACCGCGTGCAGGCCGAGGAGCTCCACGACGAGGCCGAGGTTCCGGTCATCCGGCCGAGCCGGGGCACGCACATCACGCTGTCGCCCGACGACCTGCCCATGCACGCCGGCGCGATCGTGCCCGCGGGCGCCGGGCGCACGATCTTCGCCGTGCCGTGGCTCGGGCGCACGCTCGTGGGCACCACCGACAACGACTACGAGGGCGACATCGACCACGTGCCGCCCGCCGAAGACGACATCGCCTACCTGCTCGACGCCATCAACGCGTTCTTTGAACGCGACCTCGGGGTCGCCGACCTGACCGGCGCCTACGCGGGCGTGCGGCCGCTGGTCTCGCACGGCGACAGCAAGAAGTCGGTCGACATCTCGCGCAAGGCCGAGCTCTACGAGACCTCGAGCGGCATGATCACCATCACCGGGGGCAAGCTCACGACCTTCCGCCGCATGGCCAAGCTGGCGGTGGACCGGCTGGTCGAGCGCGACGGGCGCGACGCGCCCTGCCGCACGCAGGAGATTCCGCTGGGCATGGCGATCGACCCGAGCGAGCTGCCGCGGGTCGAGGGCGTGCCGGAGGACGCCTACGCGCAGCTCGCCGGGCGCTACGGGTACGGGGCGCGGGAGGTGCTCGATGTCGCCGGCGAGCGCGGCGAGCTGGCACAGCCGGTGGTGTCCGGCCGACCCGACCTGCTGGCCGAGGTCGCCTACGGGGCGCGGCGCGAGCAGGCACGCACGGTGGGGGACGCGCTGCTGCGGCGCACGCGGCTCGGGTTGCTGGCCGCACACGAGCTGCTGGACGACGACGGAACGCCGAGCGCGGCGGTGCAGCGGGCGGCGCGGACGCTGGGCCGGGAGCTGGGTTGGGACGACGCCCGGGTCGAGCGCGAGATCGCCGAATTTGCCTCCGAGGCGGGCGCCGAGGGCATCCTCGTGAGTGCGTCCATCGGGGCCCGACCGTAACTTTTCGGCTTCGCGCGAGTTTCGGACGCGAATTCCGAGGAGGCCGAACAGCGTTGCCATTGCTACAAAGTCGCCCGCGCTCGCTCCGCGCCCTTGCGCTCGGCGCGGCGCTCGTCGTGCTCGTGGCCGTCGCCGCTGCGCCCGCCCGCGCGGCGTGGTTCCCGGGGACCGTCGTGGACGGTCCGTCGTCGAGCATCGTCGAGGTCGACGGACTCGACCTGTCGATGGACGGCACCGGCGGCGTCGTCTACATCAAGCAGGACAACGGGGTCAACCACGTCTTCGTGTCGCAGTTCTTCCAGGGGCAGTTCGGGCCGCCCCAGCGCGTGGACCCGGGCCTGGACGGTCCGTCGTCGAGCGCCCGCATCGCGGCCTCCGAGGACGGTCGCCTGGCGGTCGTGTTCATCAACGGCGGCAGCCTTTACGGCGTCGTCGCCTCGGACAAGACGCAGCCCTTCACTCAGCCGGCGCAGGTCGCGGAGGGCTCGCAGGGCGCGCCGATCATCAACCCCGCGCTGGACATGAGCGTCCACGGCGCCGCGTACGTGGCCTACGTGACCACGCCGGGGAGCGGCGGCGGGGACATCCACGTCGCGCGCCTGGGCGACGCCGACCAGAGCTTCAAGCAGTTCCCGGGCACGCTCGACCAGGACGCGAGCCACCAGGCCGGCACCGGCAACGGCCGGCCGAGCGTGGCCGTGGCCGCCGACGGCACCGCGATCGTGGCCTGGGGCGAGGCCGGCGGGGTGCTCATGCGCCGCGTCGACCGCGACAGCTTCTCGAGCAGCTTCATCGGGGCCAGCGACTCGCCGCTGGACGGCCACACCCCGGGTCAGGCCGACTCGCCCGACGTGGCCCTGGAGGACGACAGCTCGTACGGCGAGGTCGTGCTGCGCCAGGACTTCGACAACGGCAACGGGCTGCCGGTGTCGCGCATCATCGCCCGCCACCTGGTGGCCGGCGACCTCGGCCCGGCCGAGGGGATCGACGGCCTCTCGTTCCCGGTGGTCGAGGGCGCGAACAACCCGCAGCTGGGCATGGACTTGCGCGGCCGGGGCATGGCCTCGGGCACGCGCATGTCGTCGCTGACGCCGACGTCGGCGTTCCTGCGCAACGATGCGTTCGCTCCCGGCGCCGTCCTCGGCTCGCTCAACAACGGGGGCACCGACCCGCAGACGGTCACCGCCGCCGGCCAGAACCTCACCGGCGTGGTGGCGTGGCTGCAGGCGCCGACCCCAGCGCCCGACGGCGTCGTCGTCGCCGGCCGCTTCTCGGTCAACAACACCTACGAGGACGAGGTCCAGCTCTCGCCCGGCGAGTTCGGCCCCGTGCCGACCAACGGCGGCCTGTTCGCCGCCAGCTCCCGCGTGGGCGACAGCATCGTGGCCTTCGCCCAGGGGCCGTCGACCGACCGGCGCGTGGTCGCGTCGGTCTACGCGCGCTTCCCGGGCCACGCGACCCCGCACACGTCGCGCGTCGTGCACACCAAGGAGCCGCTGCTGCGCTGGCTGCCGGCGACATCGGTGTTCGGGCCGCCGACCTACACCGTCTACATGGACGGCAAGCAGATCGGCCAGACCCAGGGCACGACGCTGCGCCCGCCGAACCCGCTTTCGGAGGGCAGGCACAACTGGCGGGTGGACACGACCGACGCCCACGGGCAGAAGCGGGCGGGCCGCAAACGCGGCCTGCGCGTCAAGACGACGCCATCGGCGGCGTGAGCTGAGGTCCCCGGCGTGAGCCTCGAGCTCCGGGCCGGGGACCGTGTCCTGGCCCTGGATCGCGGGCCGCTCCTCATGGGTGTGGTCAACGCCTCGCCGGACTCGTTCTCGGACGGCGGCCGCTGGGCGAGCGTGGACGAGCAGGTCGCGCTCGCGCGCTCGATGGTCTCGGCCGGGGCGCACCTGCTCGACGTGGGCGGCGAGTCGGGGGTCACCAACGGGCCGCCGGTCGAGCTCGAGGTCGAGATCGAGCGCGTCGTGCCGCTGGTCGAGCGCATCGTGGCCGAGCTCGACGTGGTCGTCTCGGTCGACACCTACAAGCCCGCGGTTGCGGAGGCGGCGATCGCCGCGGGCGCGACGATGGTCAACGACGTCAGCGGCCTGCGTGACCCGGCGCTGGCCGCGGTGTGCGCACGCGGCGGGGCAGCGCTGGTGCTCGTGCACACGCGGGCCGCGCCCAAGGTCAAGCTGCTCGACCCGGCCTGGGACGGGCGCGTGGTGGCGGACGCGCAGGCCTTCCTGGTCGAGCTGATGGCCCTCGCCGAAGCCCAGGGCGTGCCGCGCGAGTGCCTCGTGCTCGACCCGGGACCGGACCTGGGGAAGACGCCAGCGCAGACGGTGGAGGTGCTGCGAGCGCTGTCGTCCTTCGCGGCGCTGGGCCGCCCGCTGCTGCTGGCGGTGTCGCGGAAGGACTTCGTCGGGGTGATCACCGGTCGGCGGCCGGCCGACCGTCTTTCCGGCACGCTGGCGGCGGTCGCGCATGGCCTGGACGCGGGCGCGCACATCTTGCGCGTGCACGACGTGGCGGCGGTGGCGGACTTCCTCGCGGTGCGCACCGTGCTGCGCGGCGAGGCCGCTCTGCCACCCGGCGTGCGGTTGGCGGAGGACCTGCGCCGGGAACGCGCCCGCTAGCCTGCGGGCTGCAATCGGATCGCCGGACGCTGCCCCAACGCGTGCCGGAGCCGACCGACCGACCACACGAAGGAGGGCCCGTATGTCCGTGCTCGACCGTTCTGCCCTGGAGGCAAGCCCCCTCGCCGACCTGCACGCCATCGCGTCGGAGCTGGGGATCGACGGGTTCCGGCGCCTGCGCAAGGAGGCGCTGATCGAGGCCATCCTCGAGCGGCAGGGCGGCTCCGGTGAGGCTTCCGAGGAGCCGGCTTCGGCCGAGACTGACGGGGGTGCTGACGCCGCCGAGGCCGCCGTGGCCGCCGACGCCGACGGGGCCGACACCGCCGAGGCCGCCGAGGCCGCCGACGTCGACGGGGCCGACGCCGACGGGGGCGATGAGGCCGCCGAGGCTTCGGAGTCCGATGCGTCCGACGAGGATGAGGCACCGCGCCGCCGGCGGCGGCGTGGCGGGCGGCGGCGCCGCAGCGCCGACGATGACGACGACACGACCGGCTCCGACGCTTCCGCTTCGGACGACGGCGACGACGAGGCCACGTCCTCCGACGAGGACAAGGTCGTGGAGGGCACGGTCGAACTGCTGGGCGGCGGCTCGGGCTTCGTGCGCGTCGCGCCGCCCGACCCCTCGGACGAGGACGTCTACATCTCCGCCGCGCAGGTGCGGCGCTGCGAGCTCGTCACCGGCGACGTGATCGGCGGCCCTGTGCGGCCGCCGCGGCGCTCGGAGCGCTACCCGTCGCTCGTCCGCGTGGACACCATCAACGGCACCCCGGCCGACGAGGTCACCGCGGGCACCCGCTACGAGGACATGCCCTGCGCCCTCCCGGCCGAGCGTCTCGCGCTCGGCGGCGACGACCCCACCGTGCACGCGATCGAGTGGCTGACGCCGTTCGGCAAGGGCTCCCGCGTGGCCGTCACCGGCCCCGCGCGCGCGGGCAAGACGCAGGCCCTGCGGCGGATCGGCGCGGCGCTCGCGGCCCAGGCCGGCGACGGCGAGGGCGGCCTGCAGGTCAGCCTCGTGCTCGCCGGCGTGCGCCCCGAGGAGATCGCTGACTGGGAGGACGGGGGCCCGGCCCCCGCCGCCGCCACGGCGCTGGGCACGTCGCCCGACAGCCAGGCCCAGGCGATCGAGCGCGTGGTCGAGCAGGCGCGCCGCGTGGCCGCCCGCGGCCGCGACGCCGTGGTGCTGGTCGACGGCCTCGACGGGCTCACCGCGCCGGCCGCCCGCAAGGTCCTGGCGTCCGCCCGCAACCTGGTCGACGCGGGCTCGCTGACCATCGTCGCCACGGCCACCGAGCCGGTCGGCGGCGAGACGACCGTGATCGCGCTGAACCGCGAGCTGACCTCCACCGCCCGCTTCCCCGCCGTCGACCTGGTCGCGAGCGGGACGATCCGTCCCGAGCTGCTCGTGGGCGACGCGGGCGCGGAGGCGATCGCCAAAGCGCGCCTCGAGGCCCTCGAACGCTAGGGCGGACGCCCTAGGGGCGGACGCTCACCTTCGCGGAGCCGGCGATCCCGGCTTCGTACGGGTAGCCGTCCTGGCGGTTGACCCGCGCACGGAACAGGAACATGCGCACGCCGCCCGCCACGCGCGTGAACCGGTAGCGGGAGCGGAAGCGGCCGTCGGCCTTGCTCCGCGTCACCGCGAACGTGCGCCAGTGGCCGCCGCGCCGCGGCCGGCCCTGCAACGTCACGAGCACGCCGCCGTCGGGGTAGGGCATCCCGAGCAGGCGCCCGCTCAGGGTGACCAGCCCGCCGTTGCCCACCCGCCGCGGACACACGGCCAGCGACGCCCCCGCCCGCACGAGCAGCGACAGCCGCGTGGTCTCCGCGTAGGAGCGGTCGCGGTCGAAGGCGCGCCAGGCCACGGTCACCTCGCGCGACGGACCCCGCGCCGTGGTCACGCTCCACCGCCCGTCGTCGTCGGTGATCGCCTGTCCGCCGTCAGGTCCGGGCAGGCCGGGCACGACGGTCTGCGAGCCGACGTCCAGCCGCGCCCCCGCGATCGGGGTGCCGTCGCGCTGGGTCAGGCGCCCGGAGATCGTCACCGAGCTGCGCCGATAGGGGACGAGCATGGCCTGGCGGCGGTTGACGAGCGTCGCCGTGAGGAAGGCGTCGCCCGCGCCGCCCGAGCCGTTGTGCTGGCCGCGGTCGGCGGCGGCGGTGTCAGCGGTGGGATGGTCGCCGCCACCACTGATGGCGCCGGCGCTCGAGGGCGGCGCCGGTGGCGTGGGCGGCTGGTTGGCGATGGTGATCGTGCGCCCCGTGTCGACCGTGTTCACGTTGTCGGCCGCGTCGGCGACGACGAACCGCAGCGGGTAGTCGCCGTCGGGCACCTGCGTCGTGTCGATGTCGAGCGTGCGCCTCTGGCTCAGCGGGCACGCGTTCCAGTCCGTGAACCGGCAGGCAGAGCCGAAGTCGAAGCTCCCGACCGTCGTGCCGCCCAGCTGCACCGCCACCGTGTGGATGCCGGAGTCGGCATCGTCGGCGCTGAAGCTCAGCGACTCGGTGCCGTGGCCGGCGTCGGCCCCGAGCAGCGAGCCGCCCGTCGCCTGCGCCGTCGGGTCGTCGCTCTCCGAGAGCACGAACAGGAACCAGGGAACCGAGACGACGCGGCTCTCGTCGTCGAACCGGCAATTCGCCGGCCCGGCGCCGAAGCTGCAGTACACGTCCATGGTGAAGTCGCGCGCGCCGGCCGGCGGGGTGCGCGTGACGCTCTGCGACCAGCCCGTCATCTCCTGGTCGAGCAGCACGCTGCCACCCGAGAACCAGCGCAGGAAGGCGAACTGGTCGCGCTCGCGGGCGACGGCGATGACCGCGTCCACGCCGGCGATGGCGACGTGTGGACGCGAGGCGGGGACGGCGATGGTCAGCCCGCCGGTCGAGTCGTAGGGCATCTCGCCCATGCGCAGGCCGAAGGCGTCGTCGCCGCCGCAGGCGTCGAACAGGCCGCCGGGGCCGTAGGCGCGCCAGTCCGAGGAGACATCGCGCGCGGGCGCGGTCCGGCACTGCACCATCTCGTAGGTGCCCGCGCGCGCGGGCACGGCGAGGGTGAGGACGGCGACGGCGGTGACCAGGGCGAGGGCGAGGAGGGTGCGCATGGCCGCCCCAATGCGGGCGGCGCGAGAACCACCCCCTTGGAATCAGTGGGTGCGCGGGGTGTACGCGACCCGGCCCCAGGAGGGCTCGGGGGCGAGCTCGATCGGCTCGCCGTCGCGCTCGGGCTGGATGTAGGAGAAGCTCTGCGTGTCCGGGTCGAAGGCCACGTCGAGCTCGCCCTCCTTGACCCGCTGGTCCAGCCACGCGCTGCGGAAGATCAGGCGCCGCAGCCAGTGCACGAGCGAGCGCTCGGCCGGCCCCACGAGCTCCGGCCAGCAGTCGTTGACGTGCTCGCCGAGGGCCGACGCCGGGTCCTGCACCTCGCCGTTGACCACGAGGTTGACGAGGTCCTCGGACTCGCTCACGCTGAGCTGGCCGGACACGAATCCGACCTTGCGCGCTGCCTGTTCGCAGCGCTCGCCGAAGTCGCGCTCGTTGAAGGTGAAGCGAAGCTCCCCGTATTCGAGCACGAAGTCATCCCCAGAGCTGTAATTGCCGCGGCGGGTCATCGCTAGAGCGAGGCGAACGGCCCGGTCGGGCCGCGAGCGTCGTGATCTTATGGCGGACTCCTCCCCGCCCTGACGAGTGCATGGTGTCTTGCAGCGCGAGTAGGGTCCGAAGGCGTGGGCGCGCCGACCGATCCCAACCAGCCGCCGTACGGCCAGCCGCAGCAGCCACCGGCTCCGCCCCCGTACGGGCAGCCCCAGCAGCCGCCGGCGCAGCCTCCCGCCGTGCCGCCGCCGGCCCAGCCGCCGCAGCCCGCTCAGCCGGCTGCGGTGGCCCCGGCCGAGGGGTGGGCGGTCAAGCGCGGCATCGTGCGGGTGGTCGTCTTCCTGTTCGGCGGCACGTACCTGTTCTGGTGGTTCTACAAGACCCGCCCGAAGGTGACGGCCGAGCTCGGCACCTACGACAACGTCACGGCACAGACCTGGGGACTTCTGGTGCCGATCCTCAACTACTTCATCCTCTATTGGCTCCTGCGCGACATCGCCGAGCTGCGCCGCCGCTTCGCGATGCCCAACGACATCGACCCCGTCGTGATGCTCGTGATCTGGATCTTCGTGTCGCCGGCGGGCATCGGGCTGAGCCAGAACCAGCTCAACGAGTACTGGGACCTCCGCTCCAACGGCTACGCGACCGAGGACCCGATCACGTTCATCGAGGTCCTCGCCGCGTTCGCGCTCTGGATCTTCTTCTTCATCGTGCTGATCGTGGTCATCATCGCGGCCGCGGCAGCGTCGTCGAGCTAGCCGCTCGCCGTCCCCTTCACGGGGGGCGCGACGCGAAGCCCTCCGCCCTACACGGGGCATGGACGGCGCCCACACGATCCTGCTCGTCGAAGACGACGACGCCACGCGGACGTTCCTCGCCGACAACCTGACGGCGGACGGGTTCGACATGCTCGTGGCCGACTGCGTGCGCGACGGGCGGCGGCTGCTGGAGGCCAAGTTCCCCGACCTGGTCGTCGTCGACGTCGTCCTGCCGGACGCTGCCGGGCTCGACCTCGTGCGCGAGGTGCGGTCGGCCGACGGCATCGCGAGCCGCCTCGATCCGCACACGCCGGTGCTCGTCCTGTCGGGCCGGTCGTCGGAGCTCGACCGGCTGCGCGGGTTCGAGCGCGGGGCGGACGACTACGTCGTCAAGCCCTTCGCCTACGCGGAGGTGCGGGCGCGCATCGAGGCCCTGCTGCGGCGGGCGAACCTCCGGCCGGGCCAGGGCACGCTGCGGGTCGGCGAGCTGCGGATCGACCCGCCGTCGCGCGACGTGACCCTGAACGGGCGCCGGATCGTGCTCTCGCAGAAGGAGTTCGCGCTGCTGCGGACGCTCGCCACCGAGCCCACACGCGTGTTCACGAAGGAGGAGCTGCTGCGCAACGTCTGGGGCTTTCGCGCGCTCGGCTCGACGCGCACGCTCGACTCGCACGCGTGCCGGCTGCGACAGAAGCTGAGCCGCGGCGGCGATCGGTTCGTGCTCAACGTCTGGGGTGTGGGCTACCGGTTGATCGACGGGCCGGTGGAGGAATGACCGCGGCCGTTGCGGCCTTCGGCTGGGCGGCGGCGGCCGGAGCGCTCGCGCTCGCCCTCGCGGCGCGCCGCGAGCTCGACGCGCGCATGGAGCGGCTCGCGCGCGCGTCGCACGAGCTGCGCCGGCCGCTGACCGCCGCGCGGCTGGCGGCGCACGGGCTGGCCGGTGCGAACGGCGACCGCCGCGCGCGGGCGGCGGCGATCGAGCGCGAGCTCGCGCGAGCGGGTCGCCTGCTGGGGGACCTCGACGCGGTGCGCGGCGCGGCGGCGCCCGCGTGGCCGGGCGAGTCGCGCCCGGTGGCGCTGGGCGAGCTGCTGGCCGAGGTGGCGGCGTCGTGGGAGCCGGTCGCGGCGGCGCAGGGCCGGTTCGTGTGCGTGGAGGCGGGAGCCGGGGCCGACACGATCATGCGCGGCGACCAGGAGCGGCTGGCGCAGGCGCTGGGCAACCTCGTCGCCAACGCGCTCGAGCACGGCGCGGGAACGGTGCGCGTGGGCGTCGGACGACGCCCCGACGGCGTG
>Ga0207688_10002071_pt1 | contig 10775 bp, 8 predicted proteins | sample KBSMiscanthusM4_FD_184296 | JGI IMG/M metagenome (GOLD analysis project Ga0207688, IMG submission 184296) | Miscanthus rhizosphere microbial communities from Kellogg Biological Station, Michigan, USA - M4 (SPAdes) (version 2) | ecosystem: Host-associated > Plants > Roots > Rhizosphere ...
GGTCGAGGGCCGCCAGCCGGTCGGCCAGCGCAGGGCTACCCGAAGGCACGCCGCCACCAGGACAGCTTCGGCTCCGGCGACCGTTCCGCCGGCGGAGCGGGCCGGGCCGGCGCCGGCGCCGCGGCCGGCCGGCTGATCTCGCTCGAGGCGCGGCGGGCCAGCTCCAGCTCGTGCGCCGCCGCCCGCAGCGCCCCGGCCGCGGCCGGGTCCGGCGCACCGGCCAGCACCAGCGCGCGGAACCGCTCGGCCTCGCCGCCGAGCAGCTTCTCCACCCGCTCCATCAGGTCGTGCCGGGCCTGGGTGGCCATGGCCCGGACCACCCCGTCGCCGAAGACCGCCTCCAGCACCTTCTGGGACACCGCCGAGGTCCCGCCGGCGATCAGCACCTCGGCGCCGGTGAGGCCGCCGGTCTGGGCGAAGACGAGCAGCATGACGGCGAGACCGGCACCGTTCACCCCGAACGACGCCATCCGGGCCGCCGTACGCCGCTGGGCGCCCTGCGAGGACACCAGGGTGAGCACGTCGCCCTGCCAGGCCCTGACCTCGGTACGCAGCCGCTCGGCGAAGTCCTCGGACGAGTGGGCCAGGACCGTACGGGACGCGCCGAGCAGCGCCGCGCCGCCCGGCCGGCCCCGCCAGGCCTCCGCGGTCCGCTCCGCGGCCCGGTCGGCGGCCGCCCGGACCAGCGACTCCACGCTCGACTCGACCGCGTCCGCGACCTCCTCGTCGGGCAGCGGCCGGCCGGTGAACGCCGAGGCCACCCGGTCGCGGATCCGGCCGACCCGGGACTGCAGCCCGCGCAGCAGCTCGCCGGTGCCGACGAACTCCTGCCAGCGGGCCAGCACCTCGCCGCGCAGCACGGTCCCGCCGCGGACGCCGTCGTCGACGTCCCGGACCGCGGCCGCGTAGAGCACGTCGGCGTCCTCGAGCAGAACCGCGGCCGCCGCGCTCGATTCGTCCGCGGCCCGGGCCAGCGCCGGCACCCGCTCGGACATGCTGCGCAACGCGCCGTCGAGGGTCGCCCGGACCACCTCGGCCCGGGCGGCGGCGTCCGCGGCCAGTCCGAGCAGCCAGTCCCGCAGCGGCGCCACCGCCCGGGCCGGGATGAACCCGCCGGTCAGTGCCACTTCGGGCACGCCGAACAGGGCCGCCCGGCTCAGCCCGCCCTCGGCCAGCATCTGGCCGAGGTGGTCCATGACCTCGCGCATCGCCGGCGGCGGCACCCGGTTGCAGACCACCGCGAGCGCGGTGCCGCGGCGTTCGGCGGTGTGCAGCAGCTCCCACGGCACCGCGTCGGCGTACCGGGCCGCGGTGGTGACGAACACCCACAGATCGGCCGCGGCGAGCAGCTGGGCGGCGAGCTCGCGGTTGCCGGCGACGACCGAGTCGATGTCCGGCGCGTCCAGCAGGGCCAGCCCGGCGGGTACGGCCCGGTGCGGCACCAGCTGGAGCGACCGCTCGCCGGACGTGGACGGGCCGGCCGAGCGGGCCAGGCCGGGCAGCACCCGACCGTCCGCGAACCACCGCTCGTCGCCCGGCGCGCACAGCAGCACCGGCGCCCTGGTCGTCGGCCGGAGCACCCCGGCCGAGCTCACCTCCGCGCCGACCAGGGTGTTCACCAGCGTCGACTTGCCGGCGCCGGTGGACCCGCCGACCACCGCCAGCAGCGGCGCGTCCAGCCGGCCGAGCCGGGGCAGCAGGTAGTCGTCGACCTGGCGGACCAGCTCGTCCCGGGACCGGCGGGCGCTGTCGGCTCCGGGCACCTCGAGCCCGAGCCGCAGCGCGGCGGCGCGGTCGCGGACGGTCGCGACCGCGCCGGCGAGGTCGGGCTGGGCAGCCATGGGGAGATCATGGCCCCGCAACGGCCCGGTCAACCCTCACTCGCCGGACTGGTACGCGGAGCGGACCTCCTCCGCCGTGAGCGCCCCGGCGTACACCCGGACGGTGTCCACGGCGCCGGGGAAGAACTGCGCCTTCTTCCCGCTGGCCAGCCCGCGCCCGACGGCGAGCGGGCCGCTCGCCCCCGGCCGGCCCGGGTACGGAACAGCACCCTGGCGCTCGCCGTCCACGTACAGGGTCAGCTGACCGGTGCTGGTGTCACGCACGCCGGCGAGATGCGTCCAGCGGCCCCGGACCGGTGGGTTCTCCGACAGCGCACGCACGTTTCCCGGCACCGAGACCGCCCAGCGCCCGCTCGGCACGTACTGCAGCGCGAGCACGCTGTCCGGGCCACCATCCTCGCTGACCGCGGTCGCGAACCCGTCCGGGACGCGGTCGAGCCGCACCCAGGCGGTGACGGTCCAGTTGCCGGCCGGGTCGACCACCGACCGGCCGGTCTCGCCGTACCCGCGGGTGCCGTCGAAGACGACCGCCGGCCCGCTCTGCCCGTCCTGGGTCCAGTCGGCGCCGTCCTCCAGCGCGATCGGGTTGCCGCCGGCGGTGTCGGCCGCGGCCCGGCCGGCGCCCTCGTCGAACGTCCACTCGCCGGACATCTCGGGACCTTCCGGGCCGAGGGTCGGGCGCGCGTCGGTCCTGGTCGGCCCGGCCGGCGCGCCGCTCGACTCGCCGCCCGAGCCGGAGCCGAGCCGGCCCAGCAGGGTGGCCAGCAGCACGACCGCGACCACGACCGCGAGCACCAGCCAGCCGGCGCGGCGCAGCGACAGCGTGCGCGGGATCACGGGAGGACAGTAGCCAACGGTTACCGTGTCGCCGTGATCGACGACGGCCTCCAGTTCCCGCCCGGCTTCCAGTTCGGGACCGCCACCGCCGCATACCAGATCGAGGGGGCGGTGGCCGAGGACGGCCGCGGCCCGTCCATCTGGGACACGTTCAGCCACACGCCCGGCGCGGTCCGCGGCGGCGACACCGGCGACGTGGCCTGCGACTCCTACCACCGGTACGCCGAGGACGTGCGGCTGATGGCCGGGCTCGGGGTGGGCGCGTACCGGTTCTCGATCTCGTGGCCGCGGGTGCTGCCGTCCGGCGCCGGCACCGTCAACCAGGCCGGGCTCGACTACTACAAGCGGCTGGTCGACGCGCTGCGGGAGGCCGGCATCGAGCCGGCGCCCACGCTGTTCCACTGGGACCTGCCGCAGCCGCTGCAGGACGCCGGGGGCTGGCTGGCCCGGGACACCGCCGCCCGGTTCGCCGACTACGCCGCGGTCGTCGCCGAGGGCCTCGGCGACCGGGTCGGCCGGTGGATCACGCTCAACGAGCCGGTCGTCGTCACCTGGAACGGACACGTCGAGGGCAGCCACGCGCCCGGGCTGCGGCTCGGCGCCGGCGCCTTCCCGGTCGCGCACCACCAGCTGCTCGGGCACGGGCTCGCGGTGCCGGCGCTGCGGGCGGCCACCCCCGGCGTGCCGGTCGGCATCACCAACAACTACGGGCCGGTCGGGCCGGCGACGCCGGCCGAGGCGGACGTGCAGGCGGCCGCGTTCCGGGACGCGCTGCACAACCACCTCTACACCGACCCGGTGCTGCTGGCCCGTTACCCGGACCCGGTCGCGCCGCTGACCGGCGACACGGTCCGGGACGGCGACCTGGCCACGATCGCCGCGCCGATCGACTTCCTCGGCGTCAACTACTACTTCCCGGAGCTGGTCCGGGCCGACCCGGACGCGACCTTCGGGTCGGCGGAGGTCGAGTTCCCGGCGCCGTCGCGGACGGCGTTCGACTGGCCGGTGGTGCCGGCCGGCCTCACCGAGACGCTGACCGCGCTGCGGGACCGGTACGGCGCGGCCACCCCGCCGATCTACGTGACCGAGAACGGCGCCGCCTACGACGACGCGGTCGGCCCGGACGGCGCCGTGCACGACCCGGACCGGGTGTCCTATCTGGACGGTCACCTGCGCGCGGTGCGGGCCGCCATCGACGCCGGCGTGGACGTGCGCGGCTACTACTGCTGGTCGCTGCTGGACAACTTCGAGTGGGCCGAGGGGTTCTCTAAGCGGTTCGGGCTGGTGCACGTCGACTTCGGCACGCTCGCCCGCACGCCGAAGGACTCGTACGGCTGGTATCGCGACCTGATCGCCGGCCAGAAGCCGGCCCGGTAGGGGCTCCGCGTGCTGCCGGGGACGGTCGGGCCGGTCCCGGCCACGCGGGTGCGCAAGGCGTTCATCGGGACGCTCGCGCTGGCCAACCTGGCCGTCTGGATGGGCTTCTTCACGCCCATCCAGCTGCTGCTGCCCGAGCAGCTCGAGGACGTCGCCGGCAACGAGGGCAAGGTCGGCGCCCTCGGCCTGGTGACCGGCGTCGGCGCGCTCGTCGCCGTGGTCGCGACACCGCTGGCCGGCGCGCTGTCCGACCGCACCAGGTCCCGATTCGGCCGCCGACTGCCGTGGCTGGTCGGCGGCACCCTGCTCGGCGCGCTCGCCCTCGTCGTCCTGTCGCGACAGTCCACTGTGGTCGGTGTGCTGTTCGGGTGGGCGGCGGCGCAGGCGTTCTTCAACGCCGCGTACGCCGGGCTCACCGCCGAGGTGCCCGACCACGTGCCGGTCGAGCAGCGCGGCACGGTGTCGGGCTGGTTCGGGCTGCCGCAGGCGGTCGGCGTGGTGGTCGGGGTGGCGCTGGTGACCTCGTTCACCACCACCGTGGTCGCCGGCTACCTGCTGATAGCCGTGGTGATCGTCGCGCTGGTGGTGCCGTTCGCGGCGGTCACCCGGGACCCGGTGCTCGACCCGGCCGACCGGCCGGCGCTCACGCTGACCAGGGGCTGGTGGATCGACCCGCGGCGATTCCCGGACTTCGGCTGGGCCTGGCTGACCCGCTTCCTCATCTCGCTCGGCAACGCGCTGGGCACCCTCTACCTGCTCTACTTCCTGCGCGACAAGGTCCACTACGAGCAGCTGTTCCCGGGCAGGTCGGCCGAGGACGGCGTGCTCGTGCTGATCCTCATCTACGCGGCCGGAGCGGTCGCCACCGCGGTCGGCGGCGGGATGTGGTCGGACCGGACCGGCCGGCGCAAGCCGCTGGTGATCGTCTCCAGCCTGGTGATGGCGGCCGGGGCGGTGCTGCTGGCGGTCTGGCCGACCTGGACCGCGTCGATGGTCGCGGCGGCGCTGCTCGGCATCGGCTACGGCGTCTACATGGCCGTCGACACGGCGCTGGTCACCCAGGTGTTGCCGACCGCGGCCGACCGCGGCAAGGACCTCGGCATCGTCAACATCGCCAACGCGGCACCGCAGGTGCTGGCGCCGGCGCTGGCGGCGCCGGTGGTGGCCGGGCTCGGCGGCTACCCGATGCTCTACGCGCTCACCGCCGTGGTGACCATCGCCGGCGCCGTGCTCGTGCTGCCGATCAGGTCGGTGCGGTAAGGGAGATCAGCCCTCGGTCAGCTCCACCGGCACCGCGATCACGTCCACCATCGCGCCGTTGCGGAGCACGGTGACCGGCAGGCCGACGCCGATCGCGTCGGCGAACAGCATCCGCTGGATGCCCTGCGCGTCGTTGACCGGCTGGCGGCCGACCGAGAGCACCAGGTCGCCGGCGTGCAGGCCGGCCCGGGCGGCCGGGCTGCCGGGCACCACCTCGACGATCCGCAGGCAGCTGCGCTGCCCGACCCGCTCGGCGATCGGCTCCGGCAGCGGTGCCGGCACGCTGACCAGGCCGAGGTACGCGCGGCGCACCCGACCCTCGGTGAGCAGCGCGGAGATGATCCGCCGGGTCGTCGCGTTCACCGGCACCGCGAGCCCGAGCCCGATGCCCGCGACCGCGGTGTTGATGCCGACCACCCGACCGGCCGCGTCGGCGAGCGCGCCGCCGGAGTTGCCCGGGTTGAGCGCGGCGTCGGTCTGGATGACGTCCTCGATGACCCGGCCGGCGCGCCCGCTGCGGGTCGGCAGCGACCGGCCGAGCGCGCTGACCACGCCGGCGGTCACGGTGCCCCCGAGCCCGAGCGGGTTGCCGACCGCGACCACCAGCTGGCCGACGACCAGCTTGTCGGCGTCGCCGAGCCGGGCCGCCGCCGGGGTGCCGCCGCGCGCCCGGACGACGGCGAGGTCGGACAGCGGGTCCGCCCCGATCACGTCGAAGTCCGACTCGGTGCCGTCCGCGAACCCGGCCGTACCCGTCCGGCTGCCGCCGACGACGTGCGCGTTCGTGAGCAGGAAGCCGTCGTCGGTGAACACGACGCCGGATCCGGCGCCGCGACCCAGCCGCAAGCTGGCGACATGCGGCGTCATCTCCGCCGCGACCGTGCTCACCACCCGCGAGTACGCGTCCAGCGCGTCCTGGTCGACTTCCATGCGCACCTCACTTACAGCGTTACAGCTGCATCCATGGTGCGCGCCCCGCGGCCTTCATGCGCTCCGCTCTGGGCGAACGGTCAGCGCCTGCGCTTCTTGGCGGTGCCGAGCATCCCGCGGGTGATCTCCCGGCCCAGCACGGTCGCCGCGGACCGCAGGAACGACTTGGTCGCGGACGAGCCCAGCACGCTGGTCACCACGGCGCCGAGGCCGTCCTGGTCCGGCTCGGCAGCGCGACCGCGCGGCTGCTCCGGCGCCGGAGCAGGTGCCCGGTCCGGGGCCGGCCCAGGTGCCGGCGCGGATGCCGGGGCCAGCTTCGCCGCCAGCCGCTCGTACGCCGAGTCCCGGTCGACCGCCTGGCCGTACTCGGCCTGCAGCGGCGACCCGGAAACCGCCGCCGTGATAGCCGCGGCGTCGGCCGGCGCCATCCGGGATCGCGGTGCCCGCAGCATCGTCCACGCGACCGGTGTCGGTGCGCCCCGTTCGGACATCACCGTGACGATGGCCTCGCCGGTGCCGAGCGCGGTCAGCGCCTCCTCGAGCTGGTAGTCGCCGGTCTTCGGGTAGGTCCGTACGGTCTTGCGCAGCGCATCCGCGTCGTCCGGGGTGAACGCCCGCAGCGCGTGCTGCACCCGGTTCGCGAGCTGCGCCAGCACGTCGTCCGGCACGTCGGTGGGCTGCTGGGTGACGAAGAAGACGCCGACACCCTTCGACCGGATCAGTCGTACGGTCCGGGTGACCGCCTCCAGGAACGCCTTCGAGGCGCCGTTGAACAGCAGGTGCGCCTCGTCGAAGAAGAACACGAGCTTCGGCTTGTCCGGGTCGCCGACCTCGGGCAGGTCCTCGAACAGGTCGGCGAGCAGCCAGAGCAGGAACGTCGAGAACAGCGCCGGCCGGTCCTGCACGCCGGCAAGCTCCACCGCGGACACGATGCCGCGCCCGTCCGGGGCGGTGCGCAGCAGGTCCTTGGTGTCGAACTCGGGCTCGCCGAAGAACGCCTCGGCCGAGTCGGCCAGCCCGACGAGCTGCCGCAGGATCACGCCGGCCGTCGCTTGAGACAGGCCGCCGAGCTGCTGCAGGTCGGCCTTGCCCTCGTCCGAGACGAGGTACTGGATCACCGCGCGCAGGTCCTTCAGGTCCAGCAGCGGCAGCCCGGCCTTGTCGGCGTAGTGGAAGACGAGGCCGAGCGAGGACTCCTGGGTCTCGTTGAGCCCGAGCACCTTCGACAGCAGGATCGGGCCGAAGCTGGTCACCGTTGCCCGCAGCGGCACGCCGGTGCCGATCCCGCCGATCGCGAGGAACTCCACCGGGTAGGCGGTGGGCTGCCAGTCGTCGCCGGTGTCGGCGGCCCGCTTGGTGATCCGGTCGCCGGGCTCCCCCGGCGCGGCCAGGCCGGACAGGTCGCCCTTGATGTCGGCGACGAACACCGGCACCCCGGCCGCGGACAGCTGCTCGGTGATCAGCTGCAGCGTCTTGGTCTTGCCGGTGCCGGTGGCGCCGGCGACCAGCCCGTGCCGGTTGAGCATCCCGATCGGCACCCGTACCCGCGCCGACGGGTGTGGCGCACCCTCGGTCACGACCGAGCCGAGCTCGACCGCCGGCCCGTCGAACGCGTACCCGCCGCCGATCCTGGCCGCCGTGTCCGCTGCGGGTGGCGTTGTTCCCTCGGGTTCGCCCATCGGTCCCCCTCCTCAGCGATGTCCCGGCCGCAGCGTAGTGCCGCCGGCCGGCCTGTGCCGATCAGCGGAACCGGCGCGGATAGGGTCGGCACGTGGCGGACAAGGGCTTGGACCGGCTGGTGTGGGCGGACTGCGAGATGACCGGTTTGGATCTGCGCCGTGACGCGCTGATCGAGATCGCCGTGCTCGTCACCGACTCCGAGCTTCGCGTCCTCGACGAGGGCGTCGACATCGTGATCACCGCGCCGGACGAGCTGCTCGACGGCATGCAGCCGGTGGTCCGCGAGATGCACGCCCACTCGGGGCTGACCGAGGCGGTCCGGGCGTCCACCACGACGGTCGCCGAGGCCGAGCAGCAGGTGCTCGACTACCTGCGCAAGCACATTCCGGAGGCGCGCACGGTCCCGCTGTGCGGCAACTCGATCGCGACCGACCGCGCGTTCCTGGCCCGGGACATGCCGGAGCTCGACGCGTTCCTGCACTACCGGATGGTCGACGTGTCGTCGATCAAGGAACTGTGCCGGCGCTGGTACCCGCGGGTCTACTTCTCCCAGCCGCAGAAGGGCCTGGCCCACCGCGCGCTCGCGGACGTCAAGGAGAGCATCCGGGAGCTGCGCTACTACCGCAGCACGGTGTTCGTACCACTGCCCGGGCCGACCAGCGAGGAGGCGCAGAAGGCGGCCGCGGAGGTGCTGTCAGCCGAGCCCGACTGAGCCGGTACGATGGACCGGCTTGGTCAATGGTGGGTGTAGCTCAGCTGGTAGAGCACCAGGTTGTGGTCCTGGGTGTCGTGGGTTCGAGTCCCATCACTCACCCCATTGGCTCCACGGAATCGTCCAGTCGGGGATGTCGGTGTCCTTGCCGGTCAGCGGCACCGGCGTACCGGTGACCTGCACGACGTCGCCCGGCTGGGAGATCCCGTAGAACCACTGCGCGTTCGCCGGCGCCAGGTTCACGCACCCGTGGGACACGTTCTCCTTGCCCTGCTGGGCGACCGACCACGGCGCCGAGTGCACGAACTCGCCGCCGTTCGAGATGCGGGTCGCGAACTTCACCGGAACCCGGTAGCCGCCCGCGTCCAGCGCCAGCCCGAACGTCGTCGAGTCCATCGTCATCGACGCCTTCTTGTCGGTGACGACGTGCACGCCGTTGTGCGTGAACCGGCCCGGCACCTCCTTGCCCAGGCTGGCCGGGAAGTCCTTGGTCAGCTTGCCGTTGATCCACACCTTCATCCGGTGCGTCTTCGCGTCGGCGATGCTGACGTGCGAGGCGCCGATCGTGAACGCGACGTGCCGGTCGGCGTTGACGCTCCCGTACGTCCCCGCCCCGAGCGACACGCCGCGCAGGTCGGTGTCCAGCGCCACCTTCGTCCCGGACTTCCAATACGTCTTGGGCCGCCAGTGCACCTCGGTGGCGGAGAACCAGCGCCACGCACCGACGGTCGGCACCGAGGTGGTGACCTTCATCCGGGCCAGCGCGGCCTTGCGGTCGGTCACCGGGTTCTCGAAGTAGACCCGGATCGGCATGCCGACGCCGACGGTCATGCCGTTGAGCGGGGACACCGCCGGGAAGACGGTCCTGGTCGCCCGCGCGGTGGTGAACGCGCTGGTCGTGGTCGTCTTCTGGCCGTCGGCGTTGGTCGCGACCGCGGAGACCGTGTAGCGGGCACCGAAGCCGAGCTTGTCGGTCGAGGTCCAGACGGTCTTGTCGGGGTTGAGCGCGCCCTTCACGGCGCCGCCGCTGCCGGCGACCGAGACCGAGGTGAGCGTGCCGCCGGTCGCGGTCACCTTGACCGGGTCGGCGGGCGCGACCGCGGCCGCGTTGGCCGCCGGAACCACGGCGAGCGTCGCCGCCGGCGCCGTCGGCGAGCTCTGCTCTCCCCCGCCGCCGCCCGCGGCCGGCTTGTCTCCCCCGCCCGAGCTCGACCCGGAACTGGACGTGCACCCGGCCACCGCGGCCACCACCACGACGACCCCCACGAGCCAGCGCAGCATCTGTGACCTGCGCGTTCCGCCCTGTGCACCCACGCCAACGCCTCCTAGCCGACCGCCGGTACACCCATGCTGCCACCCCGACCTAAGAGCACCGAGCGACACGACGACCGGTCGCACCGGGTCCGATCGACCTGGTAACCTTCTGCCCCGATGCGCCGCTAGCTCAATTGGCAGAGCAGCGGACTCTTAATCCGCGGGTTCGGGGTTCGAGTCCCTGGCGGCGCACCCGGAGCAAGGCCGTGACCTGCAGGTTTGCGGCGAGCGAGATCGTTTGGGTGTCCCGAGTGGACTGATCGGTGCTCGAACGGTGCTCGGTGGCGGAGACTGGGGCGGCGTGAAGTCCGCTGGTCATGGTGATCATCGGGTTCGGGACGCGTGTAGGACGCCTTCGGTGCTCGGACGGTGCTCGATCCACAACCCCGGTCTAACCGGACGATCGGATAGAAGGACCCAGAACCACTTCGGTAATGATCTCCGGTTCAGCGTGGCCGAGCGTGTGCGGCGGTGCGGTGCCCCTGTACCGCGCCAATACTTGTCGTTGGTGGGCTGACCTGCAGTTTCGACGCGGTCATGCCGCCCGGCGGTACTCGTTGATGATGCCGCCGAGGACGCGCCGACGGCGGATCGGCCGGTCGATCGGAAGCACCACGGCCGGGTCGTGGTTGGGCGGCTGCTGCTGGAGGCTCTGATGCGGGCGATGCTCGTTGAAGTGCGCGGCGTACGTCTGAAGTACCTTCAGCGCGTGCCGCTGACCGTAGAGCAGCAGTCGGTCGGTGCACTCCTCCCGGACGCTGCGGACGAACCTTTCCGCGTAGCAGTTCGCCCGCGGCGTCCGCGGTGGAATCTTCACGATCTCC
>Ga0207688_10002073_pt1 | contig 10774 bp, 11 predicted proteins | sample KBSMiscanthusM4_FD_184296 | JGI IMG/M metagenome (GOLD analysis project Ga0207688, IMG submission 184296) | Miscanthus rhizosphere microbial communities from Kellogg Biological Station, Michigan, USA - M4 (SPAdes) (version 2) | ecosystem: Host-associated > Plants > Roots > Rhizosphere ...
CCCAGCTTCACCGACTCCGAGAGCGGCATCCCTTCAGCCAGCGCGCGGTCCCGGATGACGGGGTCGACCGACTTGAGGTGGACGTAGGTGATCCGCTCGGGGTGGTTCTTGATGATCTCGATGTTGTCGCCCTCGCAGTAGGAGACGTGACCGGTGTCGAGGCAGAGGTTCACCAACTCCGGGTCGGTGTCGGCCAGGAAGCGCTCGATCCGCACCTGCGTGTCGACGTGGGTGTCCGCGTGCGGATGGAAGACCAGCTTCACGCCGTACTCGTTGAAGAGCACCTTGGCGAGCTCGTCGGTGCCGGTTACGAGGTTCTTCCACTGCTCGGAGTCCAGATCACCCGACTCGGTGGCGGTCCCCGTGTGCTGGTCGGTGTACTGCTCCGGCAGGTGCACCAGGTAGTCGGCACCCACGGCGGACAACAGCCGGGCCTCCTGGCCGAACTCCGCGATCGCCTTGTCCAGCGCGTCCCTGCCCTTGTGCAGCCCCGCGAAGACGGTGCCGCCACAGGCGGTGAGGTTGCGCTTGGCGAGCTCCTCCTTCAGCTGGGATGGGTCCTGGGGCATGAACCCCTGAGGCCCGAGCTCGGTGTAGGCGTAGCCCACCGCGGCGATCTCGTCGAGGTAGACCTCCCACGTCACCTGTTGGGGGTCACTCGCGAACCAGACCCCCCAGGAGTCAGGGGCAGTGCCAAGACGAAGCTTCGAGAGGTCGGACATCGGTTCTCCCCGCATGGGTGTGATGGTGCTCGAAGATTGACGATTCGTCGCGCCCGAAACCGCGAGAACGGCGCCGTCCCCTATACAAGCGAGGACGCTCTTGACTGTCAAGACTTTGTTCTAACATTCTGTCTGCTGCACAAATTTTGCTGCCATAAGTTCCTGACCTCAGAATGTTAGGACAAACTCTTGACAAGCAACATCTGCTCGGCGAGGCTGTGACGGCCGACACTTCGGTCGGCACACGACACGAGGGTTCCGACTTCATGAGGTTCGCTGCCATCACCGCTGGAGCGGGACGCAGCCTTGAGGTCGGGCAAGCGTCCCCGTCCCGCCTCGCGTCGGATCGCCCTCGCTCGCTGGGGCCGACCAGGCACGCACCCGTGCCGGGATCTCGCGGGATCCACGACGAAAGGAAACACCGACCATGAAGCAGACCCGAGCTCGAACAAGTGGCGCACTCGTGCTGGGCGCTGTGCTCGCCGTCGTCCTGTCGGCCTGCCTCAGCGGCGGACGCACGGACATCGAGGACACCAAGAACAGCGGAGGCGGCGCCGGCGACAACTCCGGCTACACCGTCGCGATGATCACCCATGAGACACCGGGCGACACCTTCTGGGACAAGATCAAGTCGGGCGCCCAGCAAGCTGCCACGAACTATGGCATCAACCTGAAGTACTCGAACGACCCGGACCCCGGCAAGCAGGCGACGCTGATCCAGAATGCCATCGACTCCAAGGTCGACGGCATCGCGACCACGCTGGCCACTCCTGACGCCCTCGCCGGCGCGGTCAAGGACGCCAACTCCGCCAAAATCCCGGTCGTGGCCTTCAACTCCGGCATCGACCAGTACAAGAAGGTCGGTGCGGAGATGTACTTCGGCTCGGACGAGAATCTGGCCGGAGCCACCGCGGGTGAACGGATCGCCTCGGCCGGCGGCACGCACCCGCTCTGCGTGATCCAGGCCTCCGGCTCGGTGGCCCTCGAGTCGCGTTGTGCCGGTGTGAAGAGCAAGGCTTCGGGCACCGAGAACATCCAGGTGAACGGTGCCGACGACTCCGCTGTGGTCTCCTCACTGCAGGCCAAGCTGTCACAGGACAAGTCGATCGACTACATCGTCACCCTGGGTGCACCCATCGCCCTCGACGCCCTCAAGGCCATGGACTCCTCGGGCAGCAAGGCGAAGCTCATCACCTTCGACCTCAACGCCGATGCGGCGCAGGACATCAAGGACGGGAAGATCGAGTTCTCGATCGACCAGCAGCCGTACGTCCAGGGATACCAGGCGGTGACCGCGCTGTACCTGAAGCTGAAGAACGGCAACGACATCGGGGGTGGCGGCCCGGTTCTGACCGGTCCGTCCTTCGTGGACAAGTCGAACATCGACGTCATCCTTCCGTTCGCGAAGAAGGGCACCCGCTAAGGAGTCCCTGTGGGAGCCGGTCGGCCATCCGTCGGCCGGCGCCCCCGACAACAGAACCCCGGAGGTTCACATGAGTACGACGTCTCAAAAGCCGGCTCTCGAAACACCAGCCGAGGAGTCCAACCGCGTCCAGATCGGACTGCTAAGCCGCATGTTGGGTAGGCCCGAGATCGGTGCCTTGGTCGCCGCCATCGTGATCGGCATCTTCTTCCTGATCGTGGCGCCGCCCTTCCGTTCGGCGGAGTCGCTAGCGACTGTCCTCTACCAGAGCGCCACCATCGGAATCGTCGCCGTCGCTGTCGGCATGCTGATGATCGGCGGCGAGTTCGACCTCTCCGCCGGTGTCATGGTGACAACGGCCGGGCTGGTCAACGCGATGTTCTCCTACGAGTACAACCTCAACCTGTGGGTGGGGGCTGTCGTCTCACTGGTCGTCGCCCTGGCGATCGGGTTCCTCAACGGCTACCTGGTGATGAGAACCGGGATCGCCAGCTTCCTGATCACCCTGGGCACGTTCTTCGTCCTCCAGGGCGTCAACCTCGGCGTGACCAAGCTCGTGACCGGCTCTGTTTCCACCCCCAACATCAACCAGATGAACGGCTACACATCGCTCCAGAAGGTCTTCGCATCCACCTTTAACGTCGGCTCCGTCCGGGTGAGCATCATCGTGGTGTGGTGGTTCCTGTTCGTGGCCGCCGCCTCCTGGGTGCTGCTGCGCACCCGGGTCGGGAACTGGATCTATGCGGTGGGCGGCAACCAGGCCAGCGCCCGCGCGGTCGGCGTACCGGTCATCAGGGTCAAGATCGGGCTCTTCATGACGGTGAGCTTCCTGGCCTGGTTCATGGGTATGCACACGCTCTACAACTTCAACACCATCCAGGCCGGAAACGGCGTTGGCAACGAGTTCCTCTACATCATCGCTGCGGTGGTCGGCGGCACCCTTCTCACCGGCGGCTACGGTAACGCCATCGGAGCCGCCATCGGCTCCTTCATCTTCGGCATGACCAGCCTGTGCATCGTCTACGCCGGCTGGGACCCGAACTGGTTCCGGGCGTTCCTCGGTGTGATGCTCCTGCTCGCCGTCCTGGTCAACCTGTACGTCAAGAGGCTCTCGACCACGAGGAAGGTGGGTTAGTCATGACCGACACCATCAGCGAACATGCAGACCAGTCCCTTGAACAGGGTGAGGCTCTCGTCCAGCTGGAAGACGTGGGCAAGCGCTACGGCGCGATCCGTGCCCTCAAGGGGATCAACCTCACCGTCCGCGCTGGGGAGGTGACCTGCGTGCTCGGCGACAACGGCGCCGGGAAGTCCACCTTGATCAAGATCATCTCGGGCCTGCACCCCCACAACGAGGGCGTCCTCAAGGTCGACGGCTCGGAGGTGCACTTCGGCTCGCCGCGCGCGGCGCTGGACCATGGCATCGCCACGGTCTACCAGGATCTTGCCGTGGTCGGGCTGATGGAGGTCTGGCGCAACTTCTTCCTCGGTTCCGAGCTGACGACGAGCGGCATTCCGTTCTCCGGCATGAGGGTCAAGGAGATGAAGCGCATCGCCGACGAGGAGCTGCGCAAGATGGGCATCGTTGTCAAGAACATCGACCAGCCCATCGGTGAGCTCTCTGGCGGTCAGCGTCAGTGCGTCGCGATCGCGCGTGCGGTCTACTTTGGTGCGCGGGTGCTGATCCTCGACGAGCCCACAGCTGCTCTGGGAGTCAAGCAGTCGGGAGTCGTGCTGAAGTACACGGCCGCGGCTCGGGACGCCGGCCTGGGGGTGGTGTTCATCACGCACAACCCGCACCACGCCAATCTGGTCGGTGACCACTTCGTCATCCTCAAGCTCGGCCAGGCGGTGCTCGACAAGAAGCGCAGCGAGGTGTCCCTTGACGAGCTCACTCGTCAGATGGCCGGTGGCGACGAGCTCACGGAGCTGTCCCACGAGCTGAAGCGATGACGGTCGCGGTCGCGCACCAGGTCTCGACCACCGCCCGGCTGGCTCTGACGCACGCGGCGCAGGAGGCCAGGTACCGAGGTACCGACCTGGCCGTGCTGCATGTGGTGAACTCCTCGCTCGATCCCGACACGGAAGAGGCCTACCGAGTCGGCGTGTCGGACGAGATCGACCGCGCCGTCGGACCGGACTCCGACGTCACGTGGAAGCTGCACCTCAAGAGCGTGAGCGGGGATGTCGGCGAGGCCATCGTGGACCTCGTCGACCGGCTTGGCCCGGACCTCCTGGTCGTCGGCGCGCGACACCGGTCGCCAGTAGGCAAGGCGCTGCTCGGAAGCGTCACGCAGACGATCATCCTGGAGGCGAGCGTTCCTGTGCTTGTCGTGAAGGCCCCTTAGTGGTCCGGCAGTCGGTTGTCGCCGGGTGAGCTGACCCTCACCACGTGGCTTTGGCTGGCCTTGGCCGGAGTGCTGGTCGGAGTCGCGAAGACCGCCATCGCCGGTGTCGGGTCCGTCGCCGTGGTGATCTTCGCCGCGGTCCTGCCGGCCCGGGAGTCGACCGGTGCCATTCTTCCGCTGCTCGTCTGCGGAGACCTCGTCGCCGTGGTCCACTACCGGCGTCACGCTGACTGGGGCATCCTCTTGCGGCTGCTGCCTGGTGTCCTCCCCGGGCTCCTCCTCGGGGTGTGGTTCCTCGCCGTGGCCGACGACGCGGTGATGCGTCGGACCATCGCCGTGACGCTGCTGGTGATGTGCGGCGTCCAACTGTGGCAGCGGGCGCAAGCGGCGGAGCAGACCACCGGTGGTGCACCAGTTCATCCGCACGGCGCCACGACACTCGGCGCGGGTGGCATCGCCGGTTTCGCCACGATGACGGCCAACGCGGCGGGACCGGTCACGACGGTGTACCTGCTCCGGGCGGGCTTGCCGATGCTGCGGATGATCGGCACCGGCGCCTGGTTCTTCCTGGTCGTCAACCTGACCAAGATCCCGTTCAGCGCCGGCCTCGGCCTGATCACGCCCACCAGCCTCATCCGTGACCTGATGTTGGTGCCCGCACTGCTCCTCGGCGCGGGACTGGGGATCCTGCTGGTCGGTCGCTTGCGGCAGCGGCAGTTCGAGGTACTCGCACTCGGGTTCTCCGCGGGGACGGCAATGCTGCTCCTCCACTGAGGAAGCATGGCAAGCGGCACGCGAACCGGACTCAGAACGACGCCGCGCATGCGGAGCGAATATTCGCCGGATTTCCCAGTTTGATAGTTAGATCTGACATACTGACGATATGTCCGAGAGAACTCCCGGTCTCGACGCGCTGCCTCGTCTCGTCGTCGACCGGAACAGTCCCGTTCCCTTGTACTTCCAGGTCGCGCAGCACCTAGAGGATGCAATCCGCTCCGGCGCGCTTGCCACGGGGACGTTGTTCCAGAACGAGGTCGACCTCGCCGCGTCCCTCGGCCTCTCGCGTCCCACCATGCGACGAGCCATGCAGCACCTGGTCGACAAGGGCCTCGTGGTACGCCGGCGTGGCGTCGGGACGCGCGTGGTCCAGCCCAAGCTGCGCCGGCCGCTGGAGCTCTCCAGCCTCAACGACGACCTGGCCCGGGCCGGCAAGAAGCCGAGCACCGAGGTCCTGTCATTCAAGCGGGTCGAGGCAGCCGACGACGTCGCCGAGCGGCTCGACGTGCCCGAGGGCACCCTGGTCCTCGAGCTGGTCCGTCTCCGTCGGGCCGACGGTGAGCCCATCGCCAGGATGACCAACTACCTGCCCGAGCGGCTCGCCGTCTTTTCGGAGGATGATCTCGTCGACCACGGGCTCTACGAGCTCATCCGGCGCCAGGGTGTCGTGCTGCACTCCGCCACCCAGACCCTGGGCGCCCGCAACGCCACCGCCGCGGAGGCCCGGATGCTCGACGAATCCAGGGGGGCGGCCCTGATCACGGCGCAGCGGGTCACGTACGACGACCACGGGTCGGCGGTCGAGTTCGGCAACCACGTCTACGCGTCGAGCCGCTACACCTTCGAGGTGCACCTGTTGACCTGACCGGACCCGCTACTGGTGCAACGCGATGGCACAGCGCTCTGCTCACGCTGAGCGGCGGCGACGACGACGACGGAACAGGTGCGTCCGCGGCGCCGGGCGGACCTCACGTGGTCGAGTGCAGACCACGCAGTCCGGCGACCCGCACGTGGGCGACTCACCGCGTGCCAGCAGCACCAGCGCCTGATCCATGTAGTCATCGGCCAGCTGCCACACGAGGTCGAGTCGGTCCTCTCCGACCGCAGCGTTCACTTCCCAGACATACGTGTCGTGGAGCTCCCGTAGTTGGTCCAGATCAGCCACCGTTCGTGCCTCCACCGCCAGTGTGCCTCGGCCCGGTCATCGACGCCATGCCCGCGGCCCTCGCGCTACCCGGCGTGCGGAAGAAGCCCGCTCAACGCGTCGGACAGCCGGTCTGCACCGGGATCGCGTCGCCTCGACCTTCCGACGACGCCGAACTTCGGATCCGTGGACAGCGTCACCTCCACGGTCCCGGGCGCGACCTCTGTCATCCGGGCAGTGACCCTCTCGCCGAAGCTCAGCAGGAACCTCCCCGAGGTGAACACCGCGGTACCAGTGCTCACGTCGCCCGACAGGTACTGGAACCCCGTGCGCTCCGCAGCCTTCAGGAGCGCAGAGAAGACCTCGGGCGGCTTCGCTTGGAACGTCGTTGACCGCGTGCTGTTACCGCTCATCTCGTCACCCTGGCTCGCCTTGGAGATAGTGTCGCCCTCGTGCCTCAGCCATCCTGCGAGCGTAGCGAGAACAAGGATGTCTCGCTCTTCCCAGCGCGGCGCAAGGCGGCCAGGCGCCGATCCCAGATCTGCCATGCCGTGATCAGGTGACTGAAGCACGCAAGCTCGTCGCCACATGCACGAGCCGTTCGAAGGCCTGCCGGTCTTCATCCGCGACCGAGCCGACGGGTGGCCCGCCGAGATGCTCAATGCCTGCTGCCACAAAGCTCGCCGATCCATCCTGCCCCGGATCCGCCTCAACGTACTGCCGCATCTCCGGCACCGCATCGATACCGGACACGACAACGCAGGCCACGGCCAGGGGTGGTGCCGTGAGAGAACCTTGTGACACGGCCATTGCTCGGCGCAGCTCCTGGCCTATCTCTGCGGCTGGGAATCGGACGCTGAACCAGGCGCCCATCACAACCGGCCGCCATGCACCCACGCGGAGTAGCCACTTCGCGTCATTCAGCGTGACTGCCTTCGCCTCCGTCACCAGTTCCGGCCAGAGGCCGAACGAGAGATGGAGGGCGTTCAGCCCCATCATCTCCAGGTAGAACGGCTGGACTGCCCGTTCCTCCAGCGAAGTCATGACCGGATCGTACGCAGTCGGAAATGCGGTCCCCAGGATGTCGCCTGAGTAGTGCACGGGCTGCCGCGAGTCGGGCCACCTCACCCCTTCTGGCTTCAGTCTGGACAGCGGCCGCCACGGGTTCGTTATGGTGTGGGCGATGATGGCGCGCGATGAATACTGCGACTTCTGCGAACTTCCTCTGGCTCAGTGCATCCACGGTCGGCCACCGGCACCTAAGCCAGTGGTCAAGTCGTCACCGAAGCCTCGGAAGCGCCCGATCGCGAAGCCACGAGTCTCCGCGACAGTCGAAAGACCGCTGACCCGCCGGTGGACACCCCCAGAGACGTTCCGGCCTCATATCCTCGCGATTCTGCAAGAGTCCGGCGGCGAGCTGGAGGCAGACGAACTCTTCCTGGAGCTGGAGATCCTGGTCGAGGACCAGCTGCTGCCCGGAGACCTGGAACGTACGCCCGAAGGCGAGCTGCGATGGCAGTATGCCGCCCGTCGCGCTCGCGTCGCACTCATCAATGAGGGGCTGATGGCAAAGGGCATACCAGGAATGTGGAAACTGGCAGAGACCCGGTAGCGCCTCGGCCGACTAGGCCTCGGGCGCAGCACGGGCCCTGTACCGAGTGACTACGGATGGTTGGGCTGTGATGAGCATGCAGAACGACTGGAGCACGATGGTCTGGGCGACCCACGCCGCTAGGTCCGGGCTGGCGGGGTCTCATCGGGCGCGCGGACGGGAACCCGGCGGTTGAGGGCAACCGCCAGGCCTGGGAACACCATCACCGAGAGGACGCCGGCGCCGACCAGTGCAGCGGCGTTCTCCGGCAACATCTCACCGCTGGACAGACCCACCGCGGCGAGGGCCACCAGCAGCGGCAACGAGGTCGCGGTCAGCAGCGTCATCTGCACCCGCTCGCGCCGGTCCAGGTCGTTGCGGTAGAGAACGAGTGACGGCAGGCCACGGACCACAACCAGCAAGACGAAGAAGGCGACCAGCCGAGCCGGCGCGGCGGCGATCGAGTCGAGATCAAGCCCCATACCGGACGCGACGAAGAACACCGGGATGAAGAACCCGTATCCCACTGCGTCCAGCTTGTCCTCCAGAGCGTGCACGTCGCCAGGGGCCCACCGACGTAGTACCACGCCCGCCAGGAAGGCGCCCAGGACCACATCGAGACCGAAGTCGCTGGCGAACACCAGCAGTCCGAACAGCAGCATCACGGTCAGCCGCAGCGTGGTCTGCGACGTTTCGTGCTCACGCTCCGTAGAGATCGCCTTGAACCGACCGAAGCGGGCCAGGCGCGGTATCCAGGCCAAGCCAAGCGCCACGGCGCACATCACCAGCAGCGAGAGAAGCCCGTACAGCCGACCATGGGATCCGAGGAAGATGGCGATGCCCACGATGGGGAAGAACTCGCCGACGGCGCCGGCAGGCATGATCAGGCGCCCCAACGGCCCGTCCAGCATGTCGTTGTCCCGCAGGATCGGAAGCAAGGTGCCGAGCGCAGTCGTGGTCAGCGCCAGCGCCACCGGGACGAAGGCGTGCACGAAGCCGCCGACCGCGAGCAGCCCGGTGATCGCGATCGAGACCGCAGCGCTGACCAGCCAACCCGTTATGGCCAGCCGCCCGCTCCGCTCCTTGAAATGGTCCAGCTCCAGCTCGTAGCCGGCAAGCAGGAAAAGGAACCCCAAGCCGACGTTGGCGACCAGCTCGATCGAGTCCGGCTTCACGAGCCCGGCAACGTCGGGACCGATCAGCACTCCGCCGACGATCAGCACCACCACCTGGGGGACCCGGAACCGGGCCAGCAGAGCGCACACGAACGGCGCGGCCGCCGAGATGATGGACACGATGAGCAGTGCCCGGAGGCCGGTATCGAGGTCCACCGGGCCACCCCATCCCTGTTCGGCGTAGTCGTGCCGACTCGTCGTCGAGTCGGGCTTCCACCCAACCTTCTCCGGGTCGCCCGATGCACCACAAGGCTCCCGCGAGGATGGGTGCCAGCACCACGATAGCGATCGGGACGCCCGCGAGAGGCCCCTCCAGGTCTTGCCGGGGCGGCCCTACCCCAGACCAAGTCGATCGGGCTGGACGGCGATGCCGTCTCGCCAGGCACCTTGGCTGTGTGCGCGCGCGAGATCTGTCAGTGACTCCTGCAGTCGCGCGACTGCAGGATTCCACTCTTCGGGTGCGGTGGAGGCCAGATCGTCGTACGCCGCAGCCAGGCGTCGGGTGACGTGCCAGGACGATGCCCCGAGCTGGCTGATCTCCTGGAACGCGAGGTCGAGGAGGTACGACGGCGTGAAGGTCGGCTCTACCAGTCTCACTGTCCTGTTCGTGTCGACATGGAGCCCGGTGGGCGCAGGGACCCTTCCGATGCGTTGTAGGAGGTCCTCGAGGCGGTCGATGACCTGCACCGCGGTGGACGGCTGGTTGATCGCCGGGGACAAGGCCTGGGTGGCGACGTCGACCAGCTGCCGGATCCCGAACGTCGGATCCTGGTAGACGGTCCGCGAACGCCCCAGGTCGAGACAGGCCAGCATCTTGGCATCGTCGGGTCGCGAGTCGCCGTGCACCGCGAAGACCGGACCACCGGTGGGCACATACTCACCGATCCGTGGGAGCAGCTCGATCACACAGTCGTGCGCGCTGGCCAGCCGGACCAGGTGCGATCGGTCGATCCCCAGGACCGTCCCCAACACGCCCTTGAAGCCGCGGGTGTCGGTTGCACTCAGACGCACGACGTAGGGCGTCGCGCGCAACACCGGCGGTTCAGCTGCGACGTAGCTGGAGTCCCCTGGAAACGCCCTCCGGATAGACACGCGAGCCTCGTTGGCGACGTTGGTGATCACCCAACCGACTTCCAGCAGACGCATGGTCGCTGTGACATAGATGACGAACACCACCACGGCCACGCTCAGCATGGCGACGCACGCACCGACCGTCCGTGAGGCCGCCGCGACGTCATCGACGTTGTCGAAGGCGAGTCCGGTCACGGCGAAGGCGAACGTGGCGAGGAAGACGCCGAACGCAATCTTTGTGATCGCGGAGCGCACGAACGTGCGGATGACCCGCGGGGACAGCTGTGAGCTGGCGAGCTGGAGCCCGACCAGGGTGATCGCGAAGACCACGCCCACGAAGGTGAGCATCGACGAGGCCATCACCTGCAGCATCGTGTCCGCGGTTCGGATGCGGACGACGTGGCCGAGGTCCCAGTTCGTAGGTAGACCGAGCAGGTCGGGCCGGCAGACGACCACGGCGGTGAGAACCCCGGCGAGCACCAGAACCGCGGGTATCGACCAGAACCGCTCCCGAACCCACTCA
>Ga0207688_10002077_pt1 | contig 10766 bp, 10 predicted proteins | sample KBSMiscanthusM4_FD_184296 | JGI IMG/M metagenome (GOLD analysis project Ga0207688, IMG submission 184296) | Miscanthus rhizosphere microbial communities from Kellogg Biological Station, Michigan, USA - M4 (SPAdes) (version 2) | ecosystem: Host-associated > Plants > Roots > Rhizosphere ...
CCGTCCGGTGCATGCCAGGTGTAGAGATCGAAAAACTCGTCCTGATACCAGCGGCGGTCGAGGCCGGGCTTGTCCTGCCGCACGTGCGGTATTTCGCGCAGCAAGTCAGCCTCGCCGGCGCACTGCGCGCGGGCTAGCGATAATGCGCCTGGTGCGCATCGCTCACTCGTTAAGCCGTACCAGCATCGCGCGCAGGCGGTCGGGGTCTTCGGCGCGCAGCATCCTGCTCACCTGCGGCACGATATCGCGCAGCTTCGACTTCAGCACGCACTGCTTGACCTCGAGCAGGCGCGCCGGATGCATCGAGAGCTGGCGCAGCCCGAACCCGAGCAAGAGGCGCGTGAGCTGCACGTCGCCGGCCATTTCACCGCACAACGCGATCGGCTTGCCGGCCTTGTTGCACGTCTTGATGATGTGCGCGACCAGATTCAGCACCGCCGGGTGCAAAGGGTCGTAGAGGTGCGAGACGGTGTCGTCGGTGCGGTCAATTGCGAGCGTGTATTGAATCAGGTCGTTGGTGCCGATCGACAGGAAATCGAGCTTGTTGATGAATGTGTTGATGGCGAGCGCGGCCGCCGGGATTTCGATCATCCCGCCGACTTCGACCGTGCGGTCGAACGGAATGAACCGGTCTTCGAGAATTTTCTTCGCCTGCGCGACGTGGACCAGCGTTTGCGCGATTTCCGGCGCGCTCATCAGCATCGGGATCAGGATTTTCAGTTTGCCGTAATGCGAGGCGCGCAGCATTGCGCGCAGCTGCGCGAGGAACATCTGCGGCTCGGTCAGCGACAGCCGGATCGCGCGCAGGCCCAGCGCGGGGTTGGTGCCCGTCGAAACCGCGCCATTGATCTGCTTGTCTGCACCCAGGTCGTAGGTGCGGATAGTGACCGGCAGCCCGTCCATTTCGCGCACGACCCGCCGGTACGCTTCGAATTGCTCATCCTCATCCGGCAGGTTGTCGCGGTTCAGAAACAGGAACTCGGTGCGGAAGAGCCCGATGCCGGTCGCGCCGTTCTCGCGCGCGCCCGCGATGTCGTCCGGCAGCTCGATGTTCGCGTGCAGCTCGACTTCGACCTCGTCGAGCGTGGTCGCGCGGGTGTCGCGCAGGCGCTTCAACTTTCGCCGCTCGAGCTCCCACTGGTGCTGGCGCAGCTTGTACTCGGCGAGCGCCTGCGGGTCCGGATCGACGATGATTACGCCCTGCGTACCGTCGACGATCAGGAGCTCGTTTTCGCGGATCAGCTGGCGCGCGTGGTGCAGCGCGACGATCGATGGAATATTGAGGCTGCGCGCCACGATCGCGGTGTGCGACGTGGTGCCGCCCAGATCGGTGATGAAGCTCGCGAACTGGTGCTGCTTGAACTGGATCACGTCCGCCGGCGAGAGGTCGTGGGCGACCATGATGAGATTCTGCTCGTCGCCGGCGTGCGCGGGCGGTGCATAACCGGGCTGGCCGAACAGTACCTTCATCAGGCGCTCGACGACCTGGATCACGTCGGCTTTGCGCTCGCGCAGATAGCCGTCCTCGATTTGGTCAAACTGGTCGAGCAGCGCGTCCAACTGCACCTTGAGCGCCCATTCGGCGTTGCACTGCTCGGTCTCGATGATCTCGCGCGGCACTTTCGAGAGCGTCGCATCGTTGAGGATCATCAGGTGCAAGTTCAGGAACGCGTCGAATTCCTGGGGCGCGTTGGTCGGAATCTGGGTGCGCAGCTCCTCGAGCTCGGCGCGCACCGTCGCGAGCGCCGTGTCGAATCGCGCCACTTCCTCGCCGACCTGGTGCGCGGGCACCGCGTAATGCGCGACCTCGAGCCTGGCGTGCGACACCAGGTGCGCGTGTCCGATGGCGATACCGCCGGACACGGGAAGACCGTGCATGGTAAAGCTCATGATGAATCGAGGATTGAGGATCGCGGGGCGAGGATGCAGGGTTTTGTCATGCGTGGCGCCATCCTGAATCCTCGATCCTCAATCCTGCTTCACTCGCCTTCCCCAAAACAGTCCGCGATCAGGCCGGTGAGCGCCGCCATCGCGGCTTCCTCGTCGGGCCCGTCGGTCTCGATGTTGATGGTCGTGCCTTTGGCGGCGGCTAGCATCATCACGCCCATGATGCTTTTGGCGTTGACTTTTTTGCCGTTGCGCGCGACCGATATGTTGCTCGCGAACTGCCCCGCGAGCTGCGTCAGCTTGGCCGACGCGCGTGCGTGCAGGCCGAGCTTGTTGATGATTTCAGCTTCCCGTTGCAGCATTGTGCAGTTTGAACATGGGCACGCGGATTACGCCTTCGCAGCCGCCGCTGATTGCCTTGGTCACGATGGTCTGCAGGTCGCGGTCGCGATAGGTGAGCACGCGGATCAGCATCGGCAGGCTCACGCCGGCCACGGCTTCGATCTTGCCGGGAGCCACCAGCTTGGACGCGAGGTTGCTGGGCGTGCCGCCGTACATGTCCGACAGGATGAGCACGCCCGCGCCGTCATCGAGCTCTTTGGCCAGCGCGCGCGCCTGCGGCAGCAGCAAGGCGGGGTCGTCCTGGGCGGTCACGCCGAGCTGTTTTAACCGCAGCGGGCGCTTATTCAGCACGTGGCTCGCGCAATGAATCAGGCTTTCGCCGAGCGTGCCGTGAGTGAGGATCAATATACCTATCATGCGATTAAGAAAGAGTGGCCGGGACAGGCGAAATTATACTACTCCGGCCTCGCGCATCGGCGGCGCGAGAGCCTGGCGCTCAATGCTCGACCGCGCGCTCCAGTGCATCCAGCATCATGCCGGCGACATTGAAACCGGTCTGCTCGGTAATTTCCTGAAAACAGGTCGGGCTCGTCACGTTGACTTCGGTCAGGTAGTCGCCGATCACGTCGAGCCCCACCAGCAATAGGCCCTGCGCAAACAATAGCGGCGCCAGCGTCTCGGCGATTTCGCGATCGCGCGCGGTCAGCTCACGCGCCACGCCGGTGCCGCCGGCGGCGAGATTGCCGCGGGTTTCACCGGCTTTCGGTATGCGCGCGAGCACGAACGGCACCGGTTTGCCGCCAATGAGCAGCACGCGCTTGTCGCCGTCGACGATCGCGGGAATATAGCGTTGCGCCATGATGGTGCGCCGCCCGTAATGCGTGACGGTCTCGATAATGACATTCAGGTTGGGATCTTTGGCGTGCACACGGAACACCGAGGTCCCGCCCATGCCGTCGAGCGGCTTCAGAATAATATCGTCGTGGGCGACGAGGAACTCGTGGATCAGGTGCGCATGGCGCGTGACCAGCGTCGGCGCGGTGAACTGCGGAAAGCGCGCAATGGTCAGCTTTTCGTTGCAGTCGCGGATGGCGCGCGGATTGTTGAAAACGCGCGCGCCCTGCTCCTGCGCGAGCTCGAGCAGGTACGTGCTGTATACATACTCCATGTCGAACGGCGGGTCTTTGCGCATCACGACTGCGTCGAAATCCTTCAACGCGATGACTTCGGTTGCATCGGTGCGGTACCACGCATGCGGATCGCCAGTCAGGTGCAGGCGCTGGGCATGGCCCGCGACGACGCCCGAAGTCCACACCACATCCTCCTGCTGCATCGTGTAAAGGTCGTGCTGGCGTGCCGCCGCCTCGCGCATCATCGCGAAAGTCGAATCCTTGTAAATCTTGAAGTCGTCGAGCGGGTCGACGACGAACGCGAGCTTCATGCGGGCGCAGCGCGCACTTCAGCCTTCGACCGCGCGAGCGGGGGCCATTTCGCGCGCGGCGTATGAATGCTCGGTCTGCTCGAGCTCGAGCGCGGCGGCGACGAGCGCTAAACGCGCAATCACGCCGTACGCGTAGAAGCGGTTCGGCGGGCAATCGGGGTCGTCGAGATCGGGCGAGTAGCACGGTTTTTCGAACGCGAGCGGGACAAACTGCATGCCCGGCGCATTCAGGCTCTGATCGTGGCCGCGGCTCGCATGTACGCGGTAAAAACCGCCGACGACGAAGTGATCGATCATGTAGACGACCGGTTCGGCCACTGCGCCGTTGACCTCCTCGAAGCTGTAGACACCTTCCTGCACGAGCACTTCGTGCACTTCGAGCCCTTCCTTGACCACCGCCATCTTGTTGCGCTGCTTGCGGTTGAGCCCGCGCACTTCGGCCGGATCTTTGACCGTCATGATGCCCATGCCGTAGGTGCCGGCATCGGCTTTGACGATCACGAACGGCTCCTGCTTGATCCCGTACTCGGCGTACTTGGCGCGGATATCCGTGAGGATTTCCGACACGTACCCTTCGAGGCATTCCTCGCCCTTGCGCTCGTGAAAATTGATCTTGCCGCATTTCTCGAAATACGGGTTGATCTTCCACGGGTCGATGCCCAGGACTTGCGCGAACTCGGTGGCGACGTCTTTGTAGACGGCAAAATGGTTTGATTTGCGGCGCATGTACCAGCCCGCATGCAGCGGCGGCAGCACGATCTGCTCGAGATTTTTCAGGATGTCGGGCAGACCCGCCGACAGGTCGTTGTTGATCAGGATGGCGCAGGGATCGAAACCGTCGATTGACAGGCGGTTGCCATTGCGCTCGATCGGTTCGAGCGTCAGCTTGCTGCCGTCGGGCAGCACGATGTCGGCCGGCGCGGTGACTTCGGGCAGCAGCGTGCCGATGCGCACGATCAGGCCGGCGTGGCGCAGGATGGTTTGCAGCGCCGCGACGTTCTGCAGATAAAACGTGTTGCGCGTGTGGTTCTCGGGTATCAGCAGCACGCCGCGCGCGTCCGGGCAGATTTTTTCGATCGCCGCCATCGTCGCCTGCACGCATAGCGCATTGAATTCCGGATTCAGGTTGTTGAATCCGCCCGGATAGAGGTTGGTGTCGACCGGCGCCAGCTTGAAGCCGCTGTTGCGCAAATCGACCGACGCATAAAACGGCGTCGTGTGCTCCTGCCACTGGTTGCGAAACCAGTGCTCGATGTCGGGCATGCTCGTCAATATGCTGCGCTCGAGATCGAGCAACGGTCCGGTCAGGGCCGTGGTCAGGTGCGGAACGGTGGTCATGTCAGCTCGCAGCGGTGCCGGGCGGCTATTGTAACAAACCGGCCTGTCGCGGCGCGCCGGCCCCGTCGCGCAGCTTTCGTGAAACGGATGCAGGCAAAACGGCTGGTTGCGGTGCCTTCAGACAAAAAAATGGGCGCCCGCAGGCGCCCATTGATTTCACCGGCTTGCTATTTACATGTGATACGCAGACTCGCCGTGCTCGTTGATGTCCAGGCCTTCGCGCTCGACTTCTTCGGTGGCGCGCAGGCCGACGATGATGTCCGCAATCTTGAAGGCGATGAATGCCACGACCGCCGTCCAGACCACCGTTAAGCCGACGGCTTTCGCCTGGATCAACAATTGGTCCATGATCGGATTGGAGCCGACCTTCGCAGTGACCCAGTCGGTGACCAGGCCCGGTCCGCCGAGTTCCTGCGAATTGAACACGCCCGTGGCGAGCGCGCCGAAGATACCGCCCAGCGCGTGCACGCCGAAGACATCGAGCGCATCGTCCGCACCCAGCATTTTCTTCAGGCCGTTCACGCCCCACAGGCACAGCGGGCCGACGATCAGGCCGATCGCAAACGCACCCGGAATGCCGACGTTGCCGGCGGCGGGCGTGATGGCGACGAGACCTGCCACTGCGCCGGACGCAGCACCCAGCATCGACGGTTTGCCCTTGAACATCCACTCGGCAAACATCCATGACAGCACGGCGCAGGCAGTAGCCAAGAACGTGTTCATGAAGGCGAGTGCGGCGGAGCCGTTCGCTTCGAGCGCGGAGCCCGCGTTGAAGCCGAACCAGCCGAACCACAGCATCGCAGCGCCGATCATGGTCATCGTCAGGTTGTGCGGCGACATCGCTTCTTTGCCGTAGCCGATGCGCTTGCCAACCATGTAAGCGCCGACCAAACCGGCGACGCCGGCGTTGATGTGGACCACCGTGCCGCCCGCGAAGTCGAGCGCGCCCCATTGCCAGATCAGGCCGGCTTTGTTGTTCAACTCATCGACGAGCTTCGGATCGGTGTAGGCGTCGGGCCCCATCCAGAACCAGACCATGTGGGCCATCGGCGCGTAGGCGAACGTGAACCACAGCACCATGAAAATCAGCACGGCGGAAAATTTCATCCGTTCCGCGACCGCGCCCAGGATCAGGCAGCATGTGATGGCGGCGAACGTTGCTTGGAATGCGACGAACACCAGCTCGTACATCGGCGTGGCCTTGCTGAACGTTGCGCCCATCGCGAACTCGCCCTTCATCGAGTCGAACGTGCCTTTTAGGAACAGTCGGTCGAATCCGCCGAAAAATGCGTTGCCTTCCGTGAAGGCCAGGCTGTATCCGTAGACGCACCAGATTACGACGATCAGGGAAAATGTGACGAACACCTGCATCAGCATCGACAGCATGTTCTTGCTGCGCACGAGACCGCCATAAAACAGCGCAAGCGCGGGCACACTCATCAACAGCACGAGTGCGGTCGACGTCAGCATCCACGCAGTGTCGCCCTTGTTGGGCGTCGGTGCGGGCGCGGCAGTTGCCGCAGCCGGGGCGGGCGCCGCCGCAGCTGCGGGCGCCGCCGCTGCAGGCGCTTCGGCGGCAGGCGTGTCCGCTGCCAGTGCCACAACGGGCAGCGCGGTGCCGAAACAGAAGGCGCCGGCGAGCGCGAGTACAGATAAGAAACGTTTCATTTTTTGATTCCCCCTTTATAGCGCGTCCGCGCCGGTCTCGCCGGTGCGTATGCGGTAAACCTGTTCAAGTTCGAACACGAAAATCTTGCCGTCGCCGATCTTGCCGGTATTGGCGGATTTTTCGATTGCCTCGACCACCTGGTCGAGCATCTCGCTCTTGATCGCGGCTTCGATTTTTACTTTAGGCAGGAAATCCACCACGTATTCGGCGCCGCGATAGAGTTCGGTGTGACCTTTTTGCCGGCCAAAGCCTTTGACTTCGGTGACGGTGATGCCCTGGACGCCGATCGCGGACAGCGCCTCTCTCACTTCGTCAAGCTTGAACGGCTTGATGATTGCTGTAACAAGTTTCATGGTGGGTTCCCCAGAATGGGGGCGGGCAATGCCCGCCCGCGTTGCAGTCTTAGAAAGTTTTTTGCAGAAAGACCACGCCGGTGCCGTCCGAAATGGCTTTCGGATAAGGGCCGGCGGGCGCATCGCCGCGGCCGTTATAGCCGAGCCCGTTGGCGCTGCTGGTATTCGTGTAATAGGCGCCCACTGTCACGGCATTAAGAACCTTCGACAGCTTGCCCAGGTCGTAGGTAACGCCGAGCTTGTAGTCGTCGTAGGTGTAAATGCTGTCGTTCGAGCCGAGCGCGGCGGTGCGGTAGTCGGTGCCGTCGTACTTCTGCCGGCCGTAGTGCCCGATCAGCGTCAATCCTGTTTCGCCGACCGGATAGGCTGCCGACAGATCCAGGTAGTAGGTGCCTTGCGCGTCAAGTACGGCAAACGCCTTGTTGCTAACCACGTACGAAGCCTTGAACGTGAGCCACTTCCAGCCCAGTGCGCCATAAACTTCCGAAGTGTCTCCCTTGGCGCCGTTTGCCAGCGTATTGACGTTACCCGGGTAAAAGTACTGGAGGAAGCCAACGTCCCACGTGAAATCCGACTTTCCAAAATTCCCTTTGACGCCGACGTACAGGTCGCTCTCGAGGCTCGAGCTCGTGTACTGGCCGCCGTCGGTGAGCCACGAAATGTTGGAATTCCACGAGCCGATGTAGACGGCGGCAGGTCCGAAATTGTAGGCGTAATCGAAACCGCCTTGGATCGCCGGGCGGCCGTTGGTCTGGCTAAGCCCGCGAAATATGTATTGGCTGAAGAGGCCGACGTTCGCGGTAAACGTGTGCGGTGAAGCTTCTTCCGCAGCAGGCGCAGGCGTCGGCGCGGCCTGCGCAAACGCAAAGCCCGGAAGCGCGACAGCTGCAGCAAACGCGCCGGCTTTGAGTGCTTTCTTGAGCATGATGATCCCTTTCGTTTGTTAACAAATTGTAGTGTTACCGGACGCCTCTCAGCAGGTATCGTGCCAACGATTAAGCCATTGAATAACAAACGAAAACTAGCCAGGAGGCGGTGGGCGAAAAGCGTTTCTCGCACTGAGTTGAGGCGTGGACATAATTCGCGCACCAGTGTGGTGCAGGCCTCTTTTGAGGCGGCTTTCCCCGTTGCTCAACGCGCAACACGGGTGCTAGCGCATTTGGCGAGCCGATAATCTAGAATCGCTAAAACGTTTTTCAGGAGCACCCGCATGCTGAACCAATCAGTCATCGACGAACTCAACGCCAAAGTCCGGGCATTGCTCGCGAGGACGCCCGCGCGCGATCTCGAAACGAATATGCGCGCCATGCTGGCTTCGACCTTTGCGCGGCTCGATCTGGTCACGCGCCACGAGTTCGATATCCAGACCGAGGTGCTGGCGCGCACGCGCGAGAAGCTGGCGGAACTCGAAGCAAAGCTCGCCGCACTCGAGAAAAAGGCCTGAGTGAGAGCGAAGCTAGGGGTACGCATGTTACGTGCATAAGTGAGCGCATGCTCCCGGCGTGTTCCGCTATGACCTATGGCCTAGTACCGCCAGCGACGCTCAAGCGTTATCCGGTTATCCCAACTACAAACCCGGGTGTCGCGCCGGGCGCCAATGTCGCTTGCCGTGCTCTACAGCCGTTCGCTCGCTGGAATGGACGCGCCGCTCGTCACGGTCGAGGCCCACTTGGCGAATGGGTTGCCGAGCTTCACCATCGTCGGGCTGCCTGAAGCGGAAGTTAAGGAAGCCAAAGACCGGGTGCGCGCAGCGCTGCAAAACGCGCGCTTCGAATTCCCGGCGCGGCGCATCACGGTCAACCTGGCGCCGGCCGACCTGCCGAAAGAGAGCGGGCGGTTCGATCTGCCGATCGCCTTGGGCATTCTCGCCGCTTCCGGCCAGCTCCCGGCCGATGGTCTTGCCGGCTATGAATTTGCGGGCGAGCTGGCATTGACCGGCGAACTGCGCCCGATACGCGGCACGCTGGCGATGATGTACGGCGCCAGCCGCGATCAGCGCGCGTTCGTCGTCCCGCATGAGAATGCACCCGAAGCGGCGCTCGTCGAGGGCGCCCGCGTGTACGCCGCGCGCAGCCTGCTCGAAGTTTGCGCGCATCTCGCGGGCCGCGAATTGCTCGCGCTATGTCGCGATGTGCCGGTGATCGCCGCTGAGCCCCTCGCGGATCTCGCCGACGTGAAGGGACAGGCGCACGCGAAACGCGCGTTGGAGGTTGCGGCGGCCGGCGAACACAGCCTGATCATGGTCGGTCCGCCGGGTGCGGGCAAAACGATGCTCGCAACGCGGCTGTCGGGGATACTGCCGCCGATGACGCAGGACGAAGCCCTGCGTGCGGCGGCAATCCAGTCGCTCGGCAGCGCGGGCTTCGATTTGCGCAACTGGCGGCGGCGGCCGTTTCGCGCGCCGCATCACACGGCGTCGGGCGTCGCGCTCGTCGGCGGCGGCGGCAATCCGCGGCCGGGCGAAATTTCGCTCGCGATGCACGGCGTGCTGTTCCTGGATGAGTTGCCGGAATTCCACCGCAGCGTGCTCGAAGTGCTGCGCCAGCCGCTCGAATCGGGCCGCGTGACCGTCTCGCGCGCCGCCCGCCAGGCGGAATTTCCCGCGGAGTTTCAATTGATCGCAGCGATGAACCCATGCCCCTGCGGGTACCTTGGGCATTTCAATGCTAAATGCCGGTGCACGCCCGACCAGGTTGCGCGCTATCGCGGCCGCATTTCCGGGCCGCTGATCGACCGCATCGATTTGCAGATCGAAGTGCCGGCCGTCGCCGAGCGGGATCTGGTGCGCACTTCAAGCGGCGAGCCAAGCGAAGTCGTACGCGCGCGCGTCGGCGCCGCCGCGAGCCGCCAGCGCCTGCGCCAGGGAAAACCGAACGCGAGATTATCGACGCGTGAAATCGATCAAATCTGTGCGCCCGATGCAGCGGGCGCCGCATTGCTCAAGCAGGCCATCAGCCGGCTGGGGCTCACCGCGCGCGCTTATCATCGCGTGTTGAAGATCGCGCGCACGATCGCCGACCTCGCCGAACAGGATTTGATTACGAGCGCGCATGTCGCCGAGGCGATTCAATTCCGGCGGTTCGATCGCGGCTAGAGCGCGTCAGCGCGCGACTATAATCGGCGGATGAAGCCGCGCCGATTGCAAATCCATTTTTGTTTCCACCCCCGCCCCGCATGACGCAGCAACAGGCCGACCGCGCGACGCTCGTGCTCGCGGCGATGCTCGCGGGCCTCGCCACCCTGGGGCCGTTTTCCATCGATACCTATATGCCGTCGTTCCCGGCGATGGAACGCTCGCTCAATGCGTCGACCCTCGAAATCCAGCAAACGCTGCCGGCGTACCTGCTGCCGTTTGCGTGCATGATGTTGTTTCACGGCGCGCTGACCGATTCGTTCGGGCGGCGGCCGGTGATACTGGGCGGCCTCATCGTCTTTACCGCCGCGTCGATCGGCTGTGCGCTATCGCAAACACTGCCGCAACTCCTGATATTTCGCGCGCTGCAGGGCATGTGCGCAGGCACCGGCATGGTGGCCGGGCGCGCGATGATCAGGGACATCTATCCGGGCCACCAGGCGCAGCGCGTAATGTCGATGGTGACCATGATCTTCGGGCTGGCGCCGGCGGTAGCACCCATCCTCGGCGGCTGGCTCGAAGTCTGGTTCGGTTGGCGCTCGATTTTCGTCTTCCTTGCGCTGTTCGCCGGGTCGCTATTCGCCGGTTGTCATTACCGGCTGG
>Ga0207688_10002083_pt1 | contig 10748 bp, 9 predicted proteins | sample KBSMiscanthusM4_FD_184296 | JGI IMG/M metagenome (GOLD analysis project Ga0207688, IMG submission 184296) | Miscanthus rhizosphere microbial communities from Kellogg Biological Station, Michigan, USA - M4 (SPAdes) (version 2) | ecosystem: Host-associated > Plants > Roots > Rhizosphere ...
CGGCCGCCGATTCTGCAACGAGTCGAACTCCTACGTCGAGGTGGGCAAGGCGATGTACGCCAACAAGGCGGTGCCGTGCTGGATGGTCTTCGACGAGGGCTACGTCGGCAGGTACGTCTCTGGTGCCAACCCGTTGAAGAAACGCCGGATGCCTGAGGAGCTGATCGAGCGCGGCGCTGTCGTTCGTGGCGCCACCATCGCCGACCTCGCACGCCGAATCGACGTTCCCGCTGATGAACTCGAGCACACGATCCAGCGGTTCAACAAGTTCGCGGCCAAGGGCCTCGATCCCGACTTCGGCCGGGGCCAGTCGGCCTACAACGACTGCCTCGGCGATCCCGGGTATCGGCCCAATGCCGCGATCGGTCCGCTCGAACTAACACCCTATTACGCGACCAGGGTGCTGCCCGCCGATGTCGGGACGTGCGGAGGCGTGATCACCAATGAGCACGCGCAGGTCCTCGACGAGCAGGACCTGGTGATCGAGGGCCTCTATGCGACGGGCAACACGACCGCGACCGTGATGGGCCGAACGTATCCGGGTGCCGGCGCGAGCATCGCGAGCACGATGGTGTTCGGCTACGTCGCCGCGCGCCACGCCGCAGGGCGTTAGGCCGGCGAGCTTTCGTCGCGATCGACGAAATCCCTTGGCTTCAAACCTGACTGCATGAGTTCTGCTCGCCGGGCCTGCACATCGGACGCCGCGCCAACCATGTTGGTCAGGATGTGACTCACCTGGAGATGTACGCGCATCCCCATCAGCTCCCAGGCCCGCTTCACGTTGTTCTTCACCGCCATCAGCGTGGTCAGCGGGATCTGCCCGATTTTGCGGGCCATCTCCTCGACGGTTTCCTCAAGGTCCTCGCTCGGCACAACCCTATTGAGAAGGCCCCAGTTCAGCGCTTCCTGCGCGGAAAGCGTTGGCGCCAAGAGCAACCAGTCCATGGTGCGATGCCAGTTCATCATCAGCCACGGCTCGATCATCGTGTGCCCGCCGGGCTCGCCCAGGCTGTGCGCCAGCGGCATCTGGAAATACGCGTCCTCCGACGCGACACAGAAGTCGGTCAGCAGGCCGAGGTAGATGCCGCCCCCCATGCAGTAGCCATGGATCTGGGAGATGGTGGGCTTCGGGAATTCCCACAGATATAGCGTCGGCCACAGAAACAGGTCGGCGGTGCCTTTGTACAGGTCCTCGAAGGTGTGCCCGAAGTCCGGATACGGGTTTTCGTCGGGACCCCAGCGCGCTACATGCCCGCCGCAGAAGCCCTTCCCGTTGCCCTTGAGGATCACCACCTTGATGTCCTTGTCGCGGTCGGCCTCGTGCAGGCAAGCGTCGACTTCCTGTACCAGTTGCGCGTCCTTGGTGTTGGCCCTGTCTGGCCGGTTGAGGATGATCCGCGCGATCGGCGGTTCCCGCTCATAGATGACCGATTCGAGGTCACGCCGATCCGTCATTGGCCTCTCCTTTAGAGAATCGCGCCGCTGTCCTTGGCCGCCGAGATGTCGTCCCAATCGAAGTCGAGCTCCAACAGGATCTCCTCGGTGTGCTGTCCATGTTCGGGAGCGCGGGCAGGCGGCGGGGCGGTTTCGTTGAATTGCACTGGTGCGGCGACGATCTGGTACTCGACGCCGTTATCGTCGATGTTGGTGATCGTCAGGCCGTTCGGCTCGACCTGAGGATCATTCAAAGTTTCCTTCGGCGTCGCCAGCGCGGCCCACACCCCGGGTTCGTCCTGAAGGGCCTTGCGCCAGTGCTCGAGGTCCTGTCGGGCGATCGCCTGACCGACGAGCGTGCACGCTTCGGCGGCGTTGGCGATCAGATTGCTCGACGGCACGAAGCGTTCGTCGGTCGCGAGTTCCGGCAGGCCGATGCGCTCGCAGAAGCCGGCCCAGAAGCGGTCGGGCTGCAGGAAGACCAACTGGATCCACCTGTTGTCCTGCGTCTTGTAACGATTGACCAATGGATTGATCGCCAAACCCGGCGGCGCGCCCGGAATGCCGTCGATGTCGAACAGATCGGCGACCGAGATCGAGGGTGCGATGGACCACATCGCCTGGGCCAACAGTGACGAATCGACGACTGAGGGCTCACCGGTGCGTTCCCGGTGGAAAAGTGCGGCGCACACGCCGCCGGCCAGTGTGATCCCGCCTTGCAGGTCGCCGAACCCCGGACCCTGGACGGCCGGTGTCTCGGTACCGAACGGCGTCATGGTGTAGGACACCCCGCCGCGGGAAAGGTATGTGGCCGCGTCGAATCCGCCTTTGTCGGCATCGGGCCCACGGACTCCGGTGCCTGTGCCGCGCGCGATGATGATGGTCGGATTGAACGAGCGGACGTCCTCGACCGTGAGCCGCGCTCGCTCCAGCGCGCCGGGCAGCCAGTTGGTCAGGAACACGTCCGCGGTGGCCAGCAGGCGACCGAGAAACTCCCGGCCGGTGTCGGACTTGATGTCGATCGCGATGCTGCGCTTGCCGCGGTTCCCGATCTCAAGGATGAAGTCGACGTCGGCGCGCGCGTTTTGCCGGGTGAAACCGCCGATCACCAGCGCACGACCCGGGTCACCGCCCTTCACATCCTCCACCTTGATGACATCCGCGCCCCAATCCGCAAGCGCTGCACCGGCGGACGGTACGTACGTCCACGACGCCAGCTCGACGACGCGTACTCCGCGCAGCACTTCGGACATTGCCCCGCCTTTCGTTACCGATCGTTAGCCGAACGTGTTCATCGCCAGTTGCCTGCCGACCTCTTGCAGGTATCTGTCGGAGCCGCCAAGGAAGGCGCTCCAACCGAGCAGTCGTTTGAGGTACAGGTGAGCGTCGTGCTCCCAGGTGTAGCCGATGCCGCCGAAAACCTGGATCGCGATGTCGGCGACGGTCGCCAGCTGCCCCGCGAACGCCTTGGCGCGCAGCGCGGCGAGGTGGCGCTCAGCGGGCTGTGCGGCATCCGTCGCCCATGCCGCGTGCAGCACCCCGCTGCGTGCGAGTTCGACTGTCTCGTACATGTCGACGCAGAGGTGCTGAACTGCCTGAAAGCTGCCGATGGGTTGGTCGAACTGCTCTCGCACCTTCGCGTAATCGACCGCGAGGTTCATCACGGCGTTCGCGGCGCCCACCGCGTCGGCCGCGTGTGCAATCAGCACGTCGTCGACGAGGCCCTGGATGTCATCTGCCGACGGCGAAGCGAGCCGCTGCGCGGCCACATCGTCGAACACGACATCGAACAGTTTGCGAGTCTGATCGACGTGCATCCGCTCCGCCACAGAAACGCCGGGCGCCTTCGCGTCGACGGCATACAGTCCGGTACCGTCACTGTCTTCGGCGAGCACAAGCACCACGTCGGCCGCGGCGGCGTCCGGCAGCACCGCGATGTCGCCTCGCAGAACCGCGTTTTCGACAACTGGACGTGGGCCACTGAGCGGACCGATCGTGGCGACCGTGGAACCATCGGCGATTCCGGTCAGCAGCGGGGCGGCGTGCGCCCCGGTGACCATCCGCGTAAGAGCGCGCGCCGCTGCGACCGCGCTCGACAGCCACGGCCCCGGATGAAGCGCGGCGCCGAGTTCGGTTGCCACGATGCCAGCCTCGACCATCGTCATACCGGAGCCGCCGTAGTCCTGCGGGACCAGAACGCCGGTGGCGCCCAGGGCCGCCAATTCCCCCCACACCTCGGCGGTGGTTCCGGTTCTATCATCGAGCATTGGCCGCACATGGGTTGTCACGCTTGCTTTTTCCGCAAGATAGCGACGCACGGTATCCCGCAGGACCACCTGCTCGTCGGTCAGTTCGAGGTTCATCCGTGCCCTTTGTCCCCCTGCCCTTCGGGCGGGCGGTGCCCCCACTTCGCGCGGGCGCTCATCGGCGGGGCAATCCGAGCACCCGCGTCGCGGTGACGCTCTTGTTGATCTGAGTCGTGCCGCCCGCGATGGTCAGGGAGCGCGACGTGAGTCGATACTCCCACCACCGTCGGTGACCATCGAGTGGGCCCAGCACGTCGAAGGCCAGAGCGGCGAGTTCCTGTCCCAGCTCGGCCCACACGCTCTTCGCCAGGCTGGCCGACCCAAGCGCGTCGCCGCCGTGCAGCGTGGCCGAGATCGACCGCTGGCAGAGCACCTCCAGGTACTTGATGCGCACCGCCACCTCGCCGAGGCGGCGCAACGTTGCGGTGTCCTCGAGCACCGGCGTTCCGTCGACCTCACAGTCGGCCAGGTCGGCCACCAGATCCCGCAACTGCACCTCGAGCTGTGCATACAGGCGGGCTGCTCCGGCCCGCTCGTGGCTCAGCGTGGTGGTGGCCACCTGCCACCCTCCGTTCAGCGGCCCAAGTAACGCATCGGCGGGCACCCGCACGTCGTTGAAGAACACCTCCGCGAAATCGGCGGCGCCGTTGAGCGTGACCAACGGGCGCACCTCGATGCCGGGCAGCGTCATGTCGACGATCAGGCATGAGATGCCCTTGTGCTTGGGGGCGGCCGGATCGGTGCGCACGTAGAGCTGACACCAATCGGCGCGATGCCCCAGCGAGGTCCAGACCTTTTGTCCGCTGACCACGTAGTCGTCGCCCTCGGCCACCGCGCGGGTCCGCAAGGAGGCGAGATCAGAGCCGGCTTCCGGCTCCGACATGCCCTGACACCAGATGTCGTCGGCTCGCACCATGCGGGGGAGCAACTCACGCTTCTGGGTTTCCGTGCCGTACTGCATGATCGCCGGCGCGATGTTGTTCATCCCGATCACGTTGAGTGGCACTGGCGCTCGCGCGCGTGTGGTTTCCTCCGCGTAGGCGAGCTGCTCGGGCACGGTTGCCCCGCGGCCGCCGTACTCCTGCGGCCATGACACCGCGCCCCAGCCCGCGTCGGCCAGCGTGGCGTCCCACGCACGCAGCGTCTCAAAGGTGTCAGGGTCACGGTCGCGCCTGCGTCCGGCAGCCACCACCTCTTGGCTCAGGTTCGCGGCCAACCATGCACGCAGCTCCTTGCGGAACTGTTCGACCTCCGGCGGGTATGAGAAGTCCACGGTGTCCTGTCGGGATCGGTCTGAATTGGTTTCTTTATAATTTTAGGTAGTATAGCGACCGCACCAGTTACAGTTGGCTGCGATGTCGTAGCGCAACCTTGCGGATGGGGTTTCCATGGCGTGCACCCTGTGCCCAGACCGGCGGTGCCGCTGAGTGAACAAGCCGGTCGGCCGGTCAGCCATCGCGGGTGCCGGTTCTTCGAAGATCCTCCGAGATAAGGGCATTGGCGGGCGACCACTTGCCGCGAACCGCATCGGGAGAAAGGACCGGCCATGGGCAGAGTGACGGGCAAGGTGGCGCTGATCAGCGGAGCTGCGCGCGGTCAAGGGCGGTCACACGCGCGAACGCTTGCCGCCGAGGGCGCCGACATCATCGCCGTTGACATCTGCGAAGACATCGAAACCAACGAGTATCCGCTCGCGCGCCCAGAGGACCTCGACGAGACAGCCCGGCTGGTCGAAAAGGAAGGCCAGCGGGCGTACACCGAGATCGCCGACGTCCGCGACCGCGCGGCGTTATCCGCCGCGATCGATCGGGGTGTCGCCGAGTTCGGCCACCTCGACATCGTGGTGGCGAACGCCGGCATCTGTCCACTGACCGCGGGCCTTCCGCCGCAAGCGTTCGTCGACGCCGTCGATGTGGACCTGGTGGGCGTCCTCAATCTCGTGCACGCAAGCATGAAGCACCTACAGGCCGGTGCGTCGATCATTGCGACGGGATCGGTGGCGGCGTTCATGGCCTCGATGAACACCACCGGTATCGATGGTGGACCCGGCGGCGCGGGCTATGCATTCGCGAAACAGGTTGTCGCACATTATGTCAACGACCTCGCGGCAGCCCTGGCCCCCAAACAGATCCGAGTGAACGCGATTCACCCCACCAACTGCAACACCGACATGCTGCACAGTCCGCCCATGTATCGGGCATTCCGTCCCGACCTGCAGAACCCCACCCGCGAGGACGCGGAAGTGGTCTTCCCGGTGATCCAGGGCATGCCGATTCCCTACGTCGAACCCGAAGACATCAGCGAGGCCGTGCTGTTCCTCGCCGGCGACGCGGCCCGCTACGTCACCGGTCAGCAGCTCCGCGTCGACGCAGGCGGCTTCCTCAAGGTCAAGCCATGGTCAGGGGCATAGGGACGTAAGAGGGGAGAAGCGAGCATGCCCAAAGGGATCATGTACGTGGAGACGATGCCGGTCTCGCCGGCCCGGGAAGCCGACTACCACAAGTGGTACAACGACACCCATCTCGCGCAGATCACTTCGGTCGAAGGGATCGTGTCCGCCCGGCGGTTCGCCCCGGCCGACGGGACCGGCCCGTTCATCGCGATCTACGAACTCGACTGCGATGACCTCGACGCGGCTGTGCGGCGGCTGAGGGAACTCGGGGCGAGCGGCAAGATGACGGGCCTCGAAAACCTCGCCATGGATCCAAAGCCGATTCCCCGCGTGTACCGCGAGATCGGGTCATACGAACCATGACCTACCCGGCAGATCCCCCTATGCTCCTTGCGTCCGCAGAAGTCCAGCGGCGCATGTACGCGTTGATGGTGCTGATGAAGGCCGCCGACGACCGGTTGTCCAAGGGCATTGGCACCGGCGAGCTCATGTGCGTGTACTGGCCGCCACGCGGTCAGGAGGCGATCGCCGCCGCGATGGGTGTCTCGCTGCGACGCGACGACCAGCTTGTGACGACCTACCGGGGGCTACATGACCTCATTGGCAAAGGCGTTCCGCTGGAAGAGATCTACGGCGAGATGATGGGCCGCACCGTCGGCGCGAGCGGCGGCAAGGGCGGGACAATGCACATCGCGAAGCCGGAAGTGGGTGTGATGCTCTCGACCGGAATCGTCGGCGCCGGACCGCCGGTCGGCGTCGGGCTGGCGATGGCGGCCAAGCGCAAGGGGCTCGACCGGGTCACGGTGGTCAGCTTCGGTGACGGCGCGACCAACACCGGCTCGTTTCACGAGGCGGCGAACATGGCCGCCCTCTGGGACCTGCCAATGGTCTTCGTGTGTCAGAACAACCAGTACGCGGAGATGACGCCGACCCGGGACACGATGAGGCTCGAGAATGTCGCCGATCGTGCGGCCGGCTACGGCATGCCCGGTGTTCGCGTCGACGGCAACGACCCGCTGGCCGTCGCCGCGGCGCTGGACGAGGCGTTGGCCAGGGCGCGCCGCGGTGACGGACCCACCTTCATCGAGTGCGTGACATTTCGCTTCCGCGGCCACTACTACGGTGACCGGATGCCATACATCCCCAAAGAGCAACTGGCAGAGGCGGTGGCGGCAGACCCCGTGCCGCGGTTCCGAAGGCACCTCATCGATGACGGTATCTGCAGCGATGACGAGCTGAACGGAATCGACGAAGGTGCGCTCATCTCCGTTGAGGAATCGCTTAAGGCCGTGTTGAGCGCCGAGACGCCGTCGGCCGAGGAGCTCGACCGAGATGTGTACGCGACCCCGATCCGCTACCCGGTCTGAGGAAGACGCCGATGGACGAGAAAGAGATGTCCATGCGCGAGGCGCTGAACCTCGCGCTCGACCAGGCGATGGAAGCGGACGAGCGGGTATTCCTTATCGGCGAGGATATTGCCGACCCCGGCGCGTCCGGCCCCACCGCGGGACTGTCGACGAAATACGGTCACGACCGCGTGCTGGACACTCCGATCTCTGAAGCCGCGATCGTCGGTGCCGCCATCGGCGCCGCGATGGACGGCCTGTTGCCGGTGGCCGAGATCATGATCATGGACTTCATCGGCATCGCCGCGGACCAGCTCATCAACAACGCCGCCAAGCTGCGCTTCATGACCGCAGGCAGGACGACGGCGCCCATCACGGTCCGCACCCAGGTCTATGGCGGGCTCGCCACCGGCGCGACGCATTCTCAGACACTCGAGGCGTGGTTTATGCACATTCCGGGGATGAAGGTGATCGTGCCGTCGACCCCGCGCGACGGCAAGGGCCTGCTGACGTCGGCGATCTTCGATGAGGACCCCTGCCTGTTCGTCGAGACGATCCGCCTGCAGGGCCAAAAGGGCCTTGTGCCAACCGATCCCGGGTTCTCGATTCCCCTCGGGCAGGCCGACATCAAGCGGCCGGGCTGCGACGTCACGCTGATCAGCTACGGGCGCAGCTTGCACGAATCGCTCGCCGCTGCGACCGCGCTGCAGGAGCAAGGGGTCAACGCTGAGGTGGTCGATCTGCGCACGCTCGTGCCGCTGGACGTCGAAACCATCGTGTCCTCGGTGCGACGCACGCACCGTGCCGTGATTGTGCACGACGCGGTTCAATTCGCAGGCCCCGGAGCCGAAATCGTGGCGACGCTGCAGTCGGAGTGCTTCAGCGCGCTCGCCGCACCGATCGAGCGCGTCGGGGCGCGGTTCGTCCCGACGCCCGCCGCCGCGGCGCTCGAGGCGCAGATCTACCCGTCGTCGGCGCGCATCGTCGCGGCCGCCCAACGAACGCTGCACGAGTCTGCGGCGGCCGCGCGTGGGTGACTTCCTCATTCGCATCCCGCGAGTCTCGGTCGCTGTTTCAGAGGCCGTACTCGTCGAGTTGCTCGTGGCCGACGGCCAGCACGTCGAGGAGGGCACGCCGATCTACGTAATCGCAACGGAGAAAGTGGAACAGGAGATCGAGGCCGGTGCATCGGGCGCCGTCCAATGGACCGGCGAAGTCGGCACCGTGTACGGCATCGGCGTCGAGATCGGCGTCATCAAGTCATAGGAGAGGGAATGGATCTCAACGAGACTCGCGAACGAATCATCTACGAAAAGCGAGGCCCCATCGCGAAGATCACGCTGAACTGGCCCGAGAAGGCGAACGCCCAGGACCAGAAGCTGGTCGAGGAGGTCGATGCCGCGCTCGTAGATGCGGATCGTGATTACGACATCAAGGTCCTGATCCTCAAGGCCAACGGCAAAGGGTTTTGCTCGGGGCACGCCATCGGTGACAACGCGACCGACTACCCGGCAATGGTCGAAGGCCATCAGCATATGGGCACGCCCTGGAAGCCTCAGACCGATCTCTTCCTTAAGCCGACCCTGAACTTGTGGGAATTCTCCAAGCCGACAATTGCACAGGTGCACGGCTACTGCGTCGGCGGCGGCACCCATTTCGGGCTCACCACCGACATCGTGATCGCTTCGGAGGACGCCTACTTCCAGTACTCACCGTTGCAAGGGTTCGGCATGCCGTCCGGGGAATGCTCGATCGAGCCGTGGGTCTTCATGAACTGGCGGCGCGCGGCGTACTACCTGTACATGTCGGAGATAATCGACGCCCAAAAGGCGCTCGAGGTGGGACTGGTGAACGAGGTGGTCTCTCGGGAAGAGCTGGACGGACGCGTTGAGGCGATCGCCAGCCACATCGCACAGGCGCCGTTGACGACGCTGCTACTCACCAAGGCGAATCTCAAGCGGGCCTGGGAACTCATGGGGATGCGGTTGCATTGGCAGAGTTCCAACGATCTCGTGGCCCTGGCGACGGTGAGCGCCGACGTGCGGGCTTTGATGGGCCAGGTGCTGCAAGGCCAGATCAAGCCTGCCGAGATGGCGCGGCGCCAGGCCGCTGCGGCAGCCAACTCCGACGGTAAGCCGGCCACCTAGGATTGCCATGCACATTGGCGACCACGCGATCAGCGCCGCGCAGTCTCGGGCCGTGATCGTCGCGGACGGCGACACAATCTCCTATGGCGAGCTGTACGCCAGGAGCCGGCGGGTGGCCGCAGTTCTTTACGAAGCCGGGCTGCGGCGCGGCGACGGGGTCGCACTGGTGCTTCCTAACCGCCCTGAGTTCCTCGAAATCACTTGGGGCTGCCAGCTTTCCGGACTCTACTACAGCGCAGTGAACACTCACTTCACCGCTGGCGAGGTCGCCTATGTCCTCGACGACTGCGAGGCACAGGCGGTGTTCATCGACGCGTCGCGGACCGACCTTGCGTCGCGAATCGTCGATGCCAACGCCGGCGTCGACGTCCATGTCTGCGTCGCAGGCAGCCTGCCCGGCTGGCGCTCGTACGACGACGCGCTGGCTAGCGCCGGTGACGCGCCACCGCTATCCGACGGTTCGGAGATGCTCTACTCGTCCGGCACCACCGGTAGGCCGAAAGCGGTCCGCCGGCCGCTTCCCGAGGACGGCAAGGGATCATGGGCGCAGAAAGTGTTGGAGTACACGCTCATTCAGCGGTATGGCGTGACCGAGTCGAGCGTGTACCTCTCGCCGGCGCCGCTCTACCACGCGGCAGGGGTCAACTACACGATGGCGGCGCAGCGCGTCGGCGCCGCCGCCATCGTCATGGCCAGATTTGACGCCGAGGACTCGCTCCGTCTGATCGAGAAACATCGTGTGACCCATGCGCAATTCGTACCGACCATGTTCGTGCGGATGCTGAAGTTGCCGAACGCGGTCCGGGAGTCCTACGACGTGTCGAGTCTTGAATGCGTGATCCACGCGGCCGCACCGTGCCCGGTGGACGTCAAACACCGGATGATGAAGTGGTTCGGCCCGATCATCTACGAGTATTACGGCGGCACTGAGGGATTCGCCGGCACAACGATCGACCCGCAGGAGTGGCTCGCCCATCCTGGATCGGTCGGCAAGCCGTTCACCGCTGCGCATGTGGTCGGTGACGACGGGACCGAATGTGCCGTCGGCGAGTCGGGGGAGCTCTACTTCGAGGGCGGACCGGCGTTCGAGTACTTCAAGGATCCGGAGAAGACCGCGTCGGTC
>Ga0207688_10002085_pt1 | contig 10738 bp, 10 predicted proteins | sample KBSMiscanthusM4_FD_184296 | JGI IMG/M metagenome (GOLD analysis project Ga0207688, IMG submission 184296) | Miscanthus rhizosphere microbial communities from Kellogg Biological Station, Michigan, USA - M4 (SPAdes) (version 2) | ecosystem: Host-associated > Plants > Roots > Rhizosphere ...
CGTAGACGTCGTACCCGCCGCCCACGCTGTAGCCGATATAGAGGTCGACGGTCCGACCCTTGAAGAAATCGGCCGGCGTCTGGGCGTTGCCAGAGGATCCCATCAGCACCATGGCGGCGATGGAAACATGCGCGATTGTCCTCATTCCGCGGCGCCCTTTGCATTATTGGGCCGCGTGCGTGCGAGCTCCCGGATCTGCGGCAGGACCTCCTTGGCGAAAAGCGTCATGCTTTGCACCGTGCGCGCGTGATCGAGAAACCCGGCCTGCAGCATCACCAGCAGGTGGTCGAAGCCGCCGACCCGGTCGTAGAAACGCCGGATCTGCTTTGCGACCTGGTCGGGCGTGCCGTACATCACGACGCCCTGCTCGCGCTGAAACTCCAATCCCATCGCCCGCATGGCGTCGGTGCGGCCGGAAAATGCGCCCTGCAGCGCCTTGACGTTGAGCTCGACCGGAACATAGCCGGGCGGATTGCGGAACTGCGGCTCGGTCTTGGCGGTCATGTACCAGACGAGCTCGCGCGCTCCGGCCTCGGCGGCGTCCTCCGAGTCGCCGGTGAACACCAGCGGCATGAACGCGGTGCCGCCGCCGCCCGGCAGGCCCTGATCGAGATAGGCGCTGCGATAGGCGTCGAACAGCGCCCTCACCTTCTCGTGCGGCTGCAGAAATGTCGCGAACACGTAGCCGCGGCCGGCGGCCTTCTTGATGGAGTCGAAGTCGCTCGACCCGGTGATCCAGACCGGCGGATGGGGTGACTGGTACGGCCGCGGCCACAGGTTGACCAGCCGTCGACGCGTGAAGCGGCCTTCGAAGTTGAACGGCTCGTCGTGGCTCGTCCATGCCCTGACTGCGAGGTCGATGCCCTCCCAGAGCCGCTCGACCGTCTGCGTCGGATTGGTATTGGCCGCGAAGATTTCGTAGGGCACGCCGCGCACGAAGCCGACGTCGAGCCGTCCGCGGGAGATGCAATCGATCATGGCCATCTCTTCGGCGATGCGCAGCGGATCGCCGCGGTTCGCCACCGGATTGCCGAGAATGCAGATGCGGCCCTTTCGGGTCTGGCGTGCCAGGATGGCCGCGGACAGCGGCGCGGCGACGTCGAGGCACGTCGCGGTCTGGTGATGCTCGTTGACCATATGATGGAAGCCGAGATCATCGGCGATCATGTATTCGTCGAGATATCGGTTGTAGAGGTCGGCCCCGATCTTCGGATCGTAATGCCGGCTCGGCAACGTCACCCGCATCGTGCTCAGCGTGTCGACGGGCGGCAAATGCGGGTAGGGCATCTCGGTAAAATGCCAAACGTCCATTCCGACTCCTCCGGGAAACATCCGGCCAAGGCATGATCCCGAAAAGTGGGTTCCGGTTTTCGGAAAAGATCATGCTCCAGCGATAGGCTAGAGAAAGTCCTGCACGAGCGTCAGGAACTTGGCGGGCTGCTCCAGATGGGGATAGTGTCCCGCCTGCTGCACGATAGCGAACCTGGCCTGCGGAATCATCCGGCTGAACGCCTTGCCATAGTCGGGCGTAACGATGCCGTCGTGCTCGCCCCACACGAACAGCGTTGGTACACGCACGCGATGGAGCCGCTGCTTCAGCTTGGGATTGTGCAGGCAGGGATCCCAGCAGAAGCGGGCAAACGATTCGTTGTTGCGGGCGACGACAGTGAGCTCGCGCTCCGGCATCGCGCCGAAGTCGCGTTTGCCTTTCTCCGGATCGAACCACTTGAGCTCGGCCGCCTTGCCGGGATGAATATTCCAGGGATCCTGGATGTCGCGATCGGCAGGGCCGCCGATCTTGACCCCGTAGGGCGCCGCCAGCACCAGCTTCGAGCAGAAGCCATCATGCTTGGTGGCCATTTCCAGCGCGAGCCAGCCGCCGAATGAGCACCCCAGCGTGGGCGTCTGCCGCAGGCCCAGGGTCTCGACCAGATCGAGATAGATGTAGGCGATATCGTCAGGAGACTCGATCCAGTCCGGCCGTTCCGACGTGCCGAAGCCGGGCGGAGAAGGAATGATCAGTTCGTAATCCTTGGCGAGTTCCGCAAGCACGGGCGCGTCCCGCTCAAGCGCCTCCTCGCCGTAGAGCACCAGCAGAGGCCGACCCCGACCGCGCCGCTCGACCTCGAGTTCCAGACCGCTGACTTTCAAAAGCGCATCATCCTGCGATTGCCCGGATAGTTCTGCTGCGATGCGGGTGTTCGATCAAGAACGGATGGAGACAGATGGACGTGCCATGGGTTTCGCCCGGTTCCGCCCTTTCAGCTCGCCGGCGGCAGGTTGTGGCCTACGCTGCGAAGGTAATGCAGCGTTTCCTCGACGGTCACCACGTCCGCGTATTTGGCATTGAGATCGAACAGGCTCTGCTCGTGCGCGGCAGCCGAACGATCACCGACCGCTTCCCGCACCACCATGGGGCGGAGCCCATTCTGTAACGCGTCGACGGCCGTCGCCCGTACGCAGCCGCTGGTCGTGCAGCCGGTGATGATCAATGTGTCCACCTGCCGGCTGACGAGCTTGGACACGAGGTCAGTCCCGAAAAAGCACGAGGCGTATTTCTTCACCAGGAGGATGTCCTGGTGTCCGAAATCGAGGCGGGGATCGACGTCGACCAGATCGGTCCCGGCCTTCAAGGTGACGACCCCTTTCTGCTTGAGCGTCCAGATCCCGGCGTCCGCCAGGTCGGCCTCGTGATACATTACGGTCGAGAAGATGGTCGGGATCTTCCGCTCGTGCGCCGCGGCAAGCAGCGGCTGCGTTGCTTCGATCTGCTCGTCGAGGTTTGATCCGAGCATCATCGCGGGATTGGTGAACGCCTTGATCATGTCGATGACGATCAATGCCGGCCGCGCGCCAAAGCCGATCTTCAAGCCGAAGCCGCGCTCCCGGAAGAACGCCTCATCCTGCTGTCCGCTGGTCATGTCGCCCTTCCCTCGACCGCGGCGACCCTAGGCCGCCTTCTTTCGATCCGCCTTCGCGGATAGGGTATATCGAAGCAAAAAAGCCGCATGAATGACAGGGCTCGGACCCAAGGGGATGTTTCCGGTGAAAGTCGGTCTGGTCGGTCTCGGGCGGATGGCGCGGCGGCTCACCGAGCACGCTGCGAAGTCGCCGGGCGATTTCCGCGAGTTCATGCCGCAGGCTTATGAATAGAGCCGGGATCGCTACGCCGTGCGCTTGCTCCCTGCCTGATTGCCCCTTACAGCCCACACGATGGACTGCGACGTCGCGATTATCGGATACGGGCCTGTCGGCGCCACCGCCGCGGCTCTGCTGGGGGGTCAGGGGCTGACGGTCGCCGTGGTCGAGCGCATGGCCGGCGTCTACGACAAGCCGAGAGCGATCACCGCCGACCACGAAGTCATGCGCTGTATGCAGTTCGCCGGGATCGGCACGGAGCTGGGCGCCCATGTCCGGCCGCATCCCGGCACGCGCTATCTCGGCGTGGACGGCAACACCATCAAGCAGACCGACGTCATCCCGCCGCCCTACCCGCTCGGCTGGCCGACCGGCATCCATTTCATCCAGCCGGAATTCGAGGCGATGTTGCGCCGCGCCGTGGCGCGGCACGGCAATGTCGAGGTGCTGCTCGCGCATGAGCTCGTTGACCTTGCCGACCTGGGCGACAGCATCGCCCTCACGGTCAGGAATCTGGCGCGGGCGCAGACCCGCTCGATCCGAGCGCGATATCTCCTGGCCTGTGACGGCGCCAACAGCTTCGTGCGCAGAAAGCTCGGGATCAACTATGAAGACCTCGCCTTCGACGAGTGGTGGATCGTCGTGGATGCGTGGCAGCGGCGGCCCACGGCGCTGCCCGAGATGAACACGCAGTATTGCTGGCCGTCGCGCCCCGCCAGTGCGATCGCCGGCCCGCGCAACCTGCGGCGATGGGAACTGAAAATCCTGCCGCACGAGAAGCCGGAGGAGTTCCAGGATGACGCGCGCGTGCGCGACGTGCTGGCGGACTTCGTCGATATCGACGCCATCGAGCTCTGGCGATCGGCGGTCTACCGGTTTCATGCCCTGGTGGCGGCGCAATGGAACCGCAATCGGATATTCCTTCTCGGGGATTGCGCGCACCAGATGCCGCCGTTTCTCGGCCAGGGCATGTGCGCCGGCATCAGGGACGCCGCAAACCTGATCTGGAAATTGCTGCTGGTGGAAAAGTCCGGGGTGTCCCGGACCGTCCTGTCCACCTACCAGGACGAGCGCAAGACCCATGTCCAGAACGTGGTCGCGCAGGCGAAGGAGCTTGGCCTGGTCATCGGCGAGCTCGATGTCGAGGCCGCGAACAAACGCGATGCGCGTCTGCGCGCCGAGCGCACCAGCGGGGAACCGACGCGTCATCGGCTCATTCCGCCGCTCACGCGCGGGCTGATCGATCGTGATCATCGCGCGGAGCCAACGCGCGCGGCCGGCTCGTTATTTCCCCAGCCGCGGGTCGCAACAGCGGACGGGCGGATCGCGCTGCTGGACGACCTCCTTCCGCCCGCGTTCCTCGTCATCTCCAGCACGATGGATGCCCAAGCGGCGTTGGGCGGACGGGAAACGGCAATATTGCGCCGGCTCGCTGCGGTTCGTGTCGTGCTGCGCGCAGAACCTGACGAGAACAACGCGCTTGATCATGACATGATCACGCTCACCGCGAAGGACGCGCTGTTTGCGCATTGGCTTGTTGAAATCGAGGCGACGGCGGCGGTGGTCAGGCCCGATCGATACGTCTACGGCGTCGCCAGCACCGCGTCGGATCTGGCACGGCTTATCCGCAACCTGGAAGGCGCCTTGTTCGGTGAGCGGTGTTCGTAAGACGTGCAACACGATCTATGGGCGGACGCGGCTTGCGCACCATGGTCCGACCGACGAAGCTTGCGAACATGAGCCGTCCGTACCGGGGGACCCGCGCCATGGACATCGATCTCGCCACATCCGGCTTGGAACGGATCGTCGGATCCGATCCGCCGCTCGATACCATCGCGCATGGGCTCTATTTCGGCGAGGGGCCGGTTTGGGACCGCCGCAACAGCCGCTTCCTGTGGACCGATATTATCGGCGACACGATCTGGCAGTGGACGCCGGGGGTCGGCAAGCAAGTCCTCATCCACCCCTCAAGTCACGCCAATGGAATGACCTTCGACCGCGATGGCCGTCTTGTTGTCGCGGGCTGGTCGGCGCGCACGATCTGGCGCGTGGAGAAGGACGGCTCGCTCGTGACCATCGCCTCCCGTTACCAGGGGAAGAAGTTCAACAGTCCAAACGATATCGTCGTCCGTTCCGACGGCAGCGTGTACTGGACGGACTCGGCCGGCGGCCTCGTGATCCCCGGCATGGTCGGCGAAGACCTGCAGCGGCAACTGGATATCCAGGCCGTGTTTCGCCTCACGCCCCAAGGCGAGGTGAAACTCACCGTCGCGGACACCGTCTATCCCAATGGATTATGCTTCAGCCCGGACGAGTCGATCCTCTACGTCAATGATACGCGGCTCGGCCTCATCCGCGCCTTCGACGTCAATGCCGATGGCAGCGTGTGCAACGGCCGCGTCCTCCACACCCTCACCGGCACCGAGGCCGGCGTCGCCGACGGTATGAAGTGCGACCAGGAGGGCAACGTCTACTGCACCGGCCCGGGCGGCATCCATGTCATGGACGCGAATGGCGCGCTCATCGGTCGTCTGCGTATTCCAGGTCATGCCACGAATCTGGCCTGGGGCGATGACGACTGGCGCTCGCTCTACGTGACCACCTACCACTTCGTCTTCCGCACGCGGACGAAAATACCCGGCGTGCCGGTCTGGTAGGCGGCGGAACTCGACATCGCTCGGGCGGTTCGAGTTGCCCGCACGCCGCGCGCGGCCAGGACAAGAACCAGACCGCCAGCGATGACCGCTCAACTGCGCTTGAGCTGCGTCGTCCTGAAAGGCTCCAAGGCGTCGATGCGCTCGACCGGATCGTACCGCCATTTGAAAAAGCGCAAGGTCATGCTCTCGGGCGTAAGGTCCAGGATCAGGAACCCGTTCTCCTCGATCGTCGGCTGGACCTCGTCCACCGTGAGTCCGGCAGGTGTCATGCCACGGGTGCCGCGAAAGAACGATGGCCACCCGTAACCGGCGGTACCGAGCGGGCCGGAGAGAACAGAGGTGACCGGATTTTGCTTGAGATCCATTCCACCCGTGGCGCTGATCCGGGTTTCGCCGATCGCATGCAGGTCCCCCGAAATGAACAATGGAATGCGGCCGCGCATGGCGGAAGCCGCCTGCAGCAAGCGATCATGCTGTGCGCGCCAACCCGGTTGCCAATACGGCTTCGGCTTGGCGGTGGTCACTCCGCCATCGGCTTCCATGTCCGCATACCATTCGCCCCACTTGCCTGCGCTCCAACCGGGCGGAGTAGATGGAATATTGATCACATGCGCCGTGTCGGGCCGCGCCATGCGGTCCTTGAGCCAGGCCTCGACCTCGGGCGGCACGAATACCGCGCTCGGCCCGTGCATGGTCAGGTGGCGCCGGCAGTCGTACATCAGCACCTCGGCAAGACGCCCGTAGCGCAGCGTGCCGTAGCTCTCCGAGACACGGGGCGGCCGGTCCGCCGCGGAGGCAGAGGCCAATCCGAGCGGACGCATCGGGTCCGGCAGAAATTCCGGGTAGTAAAGGTGTTGCGATGCACGCCCGGCAGCCATCATGAACGCGTCCGGAGGGAAGCTGATGAAACGATCGTCCGCCTCGTCGTTCTCGAAGTAGTCGTGGTCGTCCTGCATGAAGAACACGGGCGTCGAGCGGCAGAGCGCCGCATAGAGCGGCACGATCTGCGGCCCCACCGCCTTCTTGAGAACCGCCTCGTTCGGACTTCCAAGGACAGGCGCAGTTCGATCGAAGCGCCCGGCGATCACGGCCGCCTCGGCGGACGACCCCGATTGGTTGCCACGGCGCGTGCGTAGATCCCAGTACACGTGATCCCCGTTCGCAATGATGGCGTCCGGCCGGAAGGACAGGCCGCGCCTTAGAAGGCGAACGCGCGTCGATACTGGAAGATGCTTGCCGAGCCCGTCGTGACCGCCCGCACAGGTGAAAATGAGCAAGCGCAGTTGTTTCGGCTGGTCGTCCGCGGCCGGGAAGGTCGTGAGCGGCCACTCGTCACATAGCGGACGTCCGCGTGCGTCCGTGAGGACCAACGCATAGGGGCGGCTCGGCTCCAAGCCGGCGGCATCGAATTGCCAAAAAAATCCTTCGCGGTCGGTGCGCTCTCCGACAATGGGCCGCCCCCCGACATGAAGAAAGGGGATTTCCTTCAATGGCTCATGGAACGATGCCTTCAGCAGAATACGATCATGGCTCACCGTCGGCAGGAGGTGCGCGACGAGCCCGGCATTCCAGCCGTCGTCCGCCGCTCTCGACGTCCCGTGCAAGTCGAGCGGCAACAGCGAAAGCGCCCCGGTTGCGGCGGCACCAGCGAGGAGATCACGTCGTTGGATCATGTGCGTTGCCACTGCTGAAGTGATGCGAGATAGTTTGCACCGAGCTCGACGCGCGCATTCCGCGGGGACCGTGGATCAGCCCGGAACGCTGATGCTTTCGTCCAACGCTTCCCGGTGCCCAGAAGGGATTTTATGAAATCTTGGCCCCGGAGTCATTTATGTGATGTGGGGAATGTCCGCGTGCGGTGCGGCAGGAGTAGCCGAAGATGACATTGCAATTCGAGCTCGTCGCCGGCCCCTACCAAGGGCCCACCGGCGGGGTCGTGTGGCACGAGGGCGGCGTGCTGTTCAGCGTGATCGACGAAGGGCTGATCCTTCGCTTCGATCCGGAGACCCGGGCGATCGCAGAATTCCGCCGCTACGCCAATCGCGTGAATGGCCTGGCCCATGGCCCCGGCGGCGAGCTCTACGGTGCCCAGGAGGGCGGCCGGCGGCTGGTCGAGTTCACGCCGGACGGACGGCTGGTCGCGGTCGATGCGCTGCTCGACGGCAAGTACCACAACCAGCCCTGTGATCTCGTGGTCGACAGCCGGCACCGAGTCTGGTTCGCCGATCCGCGCCATGCAACGATCCCTTTCGGCCCCGCGATCTTTCCTTATCTCGACCACGCCTCGGTGCTCCGCCTGGAGCGCAACGACCGCCGCGCATGGGTGGCCACGCGCGTCACCTACGACACCGCTTCACCCCGCGCGGTGCTGTTGTCGCCGGACGAGAAGACGCTCTATGTCGCGGACGGGGAACCGCGTCCGGACCAGCGGCGGGAGCTACGCGCCTATCCCGTCGCTACTGACGGCAGCATCGGTCACCCCGCGGTGCTGCACACGTTCGGCGCGGACCATCGCGGCGCGCACCGCGGGATCGAAGGCATGTGCCTCGATGCGGCGGGTAACATCGTCGCCTGCGGCGGATGGAGTCGCACCGGACCCGGGCCGCTGATCCATGTGTTCTCGCCGCAGGGCGCGGTGATCGAGAGCCACCTCTTCCCCGCCGACAGCCCCAATCGCTGTTGTTTCGGCGGCGGCGATCTTGATACGCTCTACGTGACCACCGGCGGCGGGCACCTCTACCGCGCCAAGACCGCCGGACGTCAGGGAAGACGCGAACGCTCAACCTGAGGCGTATCATGACCGCGAAACGTCGCTGGTTTACATTCGCGCTCGTTGCGCTGATGGTTGGCGTCGCCTCGCGCTCCCACGCGCAGGACTATCCTAGCCGCTTCATCCGCGTGATCGTCGGTCCCGGTCCCGACATCACGGCGCGGCTGTTCGGGACCAAGATCACCGAGGCGCTGGGCCAGCAGGTCGTGATCGAGCCGCGCCCGGGCGCGGGCGGGACGATCGCGGCGCAGGCGGTCGCGGGCGCGCCGCCCGACGGCTACACGTTGCTGCTCGCGAGCGCCTCCTACACCATCAACACCGCCATGGGCCAAAGCCCGCTCGACCTCGGCCGCGACTTTGCGCCGATTGTGCTGCTCGCGACCGTGCCGTTCGTGCTGGTGGTTCATCCGTCGGTCGAGGCGAAGAACCTCGCCGAGCTGGTGACGCTGGCCAAGGCCAGGCCCGGCAAGCTCAACTATGCCTCCTCCGGCATCGGCACGCCGCCGCATCTCGCCGGCGAGCTGTTCAAGTCCATGGCCGGCATCGACGTCGTGCATGTGCCGTTTCGCGAGGCCAATTCCGCGCTCAACGCGGTGGTGAGCGGCGCGGTCGAGATGATGTTCTCGATCGCGTCGACCGCCGCCTCGCAGATCGATGGTGCCAAGGTGCGCGGCATCGCGGTCACCTCGATGTCCGCCTCGCCCCTCGTTCCCGGCCTGCCGGCGATGGCGGAAGCGGGGCTTGCCGGCTTCTCGGTGCTGGGATGGAACGGATTGATGGCGCCCAAGGGAACGCCGCCGGCGGTGATCGGGAAGCTCAATTCGGCCGTGCAACGCGGCCTCGACGACGGCGAGCTGCGCCAGCGGCTCGTGGCGGCGGGCTACGAGCCGGCGGCACGCAATTCGCCTGACGACTTCGCGCGCTTCATCCACGCCGACACCGCGAAATGGGTGGCGCTGGTGGAACAGACCAAGATGAAAGGTCAGTGACTGCGTGACTCGAACGCGCCCGGCGGGCGTGGGCCCATCGTTGAACGGACGTAGCTTGCAATGGACAGACGAACGCTCATTCTCGGCCTGGGCAGCATTGCCGCCGGCTTCCGGTCGTCCTCTCATGCGCAATCTCTACCAAGCCAGGTCACGACGTGGGTAGTGTGGAAGGAAATCCCCGCGATCGTCATCCTATCGACCGAGGACGATTTCCGGACACGAGGGGTTCGCGAAGCGGTCGATTTCTGGAATGCTGAGTTCGCGCGGCTCGGCAGCCCATTCCGCTTCGGCGCAATCGTCCGCAGCTTCAGATCGATCTCAGCCGGCGATCTCGTTGCGTTGAAAGCAAGGAGTCTTTCGCCTTCCATCGTGAACAGCATGCGGGAAGCCAACGGCGACGTGATCGTTGTTCTGTCCGACGACGCCGGTTTCAATCCATTCGCATTCCCTTCGCCGGCGCTCCGAAAAGTCTTGGTCGCGATCCCAAGCCTTCGAAAATATCCGTTCTGGCCCGCTGCCGCGCGCAGTATTGCCGCCCACGAGCTGGGTCATGCGGTTGGATTGGATCACAACGACGATGCAACCTCGCTGATGTGCGGAGGAACTGACCGGTGCCACTCCAGATTTCCCAATAATGGATTCGCTCCGCTCACAAGCGCGGACAAGGCAAAGTTGCTCGAAATGTATCCGCCGAATTGGCAGTCGAACCCGTCCAGGCGGTGGAAGGCGGATCCACCGGCTGGCGCAATCGGCTGACAGGCCGAGGCCGGCAAACGCAAATGGGACGTCGCAGGCATTGAATCGACTGAAGGCCGGAAACGGCAGCAGCTTGAACGAGGGCGACCATGACATGGACGATGAAAATCGCGATAGCAGCCGCAATGATGGCCGCCCTCGCCGCAAGCGCCGACGCGGAGCCCGTCAAGATCCGTGCCGGATGGGTGGTGGCGCCGGCCTCGGGGTCGAACTCGTACGTCGCCGGGAACAGGTAGCCCTCGACGTTGCCCCTGGCCGACGCGGGGAGGCCGAGCGCGGTGGGGTTCTTCAGGGCGGCCTGGTACTCGGCCAGCGGCCGGCCGGTGCCCTCGGACAGCGCCGCGATCACCTCGTTCTTCCACAGCCCCTCGCGGACCGTCACCGTGGGCACGGTGCGGTTGGCCGGGTCCAGCAGCATGTCCAGGGCG
>Ga0207688_10002090_pt1 | contig 10730 bp, 9 predicted proteins | sample KBSMiscanthusM4_FD_184296 | JGI IMG/M metagenome (GOLD analysis project Ga0207688, IMG submission 184296) | Miscanthus rhizosphere microbial communities from Kellogg Biological Station, Michigan, USA - M4 (SPAdes) (version 2) | ecosystem: Host-associated > Plants > Roots > Rhizosphere ...
CTCGGCTTTCAGCGTTCCGTAGGCGTTCTCCCCCTTGACCGCCACGGTCGTCGACTTGAGGCCGGCTTCCTCGCCCGGACTCGCCTCGAGCACCTCGGTGTCGAAGCCGCGATCGGACGCCCAGCGGAGATACATCCGGAGCACCATCTCGGCCCAGTCCTGCGCGTCCGTCCCGCCGGTTCCCGCATGGATCTCGAGGATCGCGTCGCCGGCGTCGTACTGCCCATCGAACAAGGCATCCTCTTGGAGCCGTCCGAGCTCGCCTTCGAGTGAGGACACGAGTGCTCCGATCTCGGACTCGTCTTCGCCGAGCTCGTGCAGTTCACGGGCGTCGTCGTACTCGCCCTGGAGACGTTCGTAGCGCTCGAGCTTGCGGCTGAGGCGTGAGTGCTCGGTCGAGATCCGGGCGCCGGAGGACTGGTCGTCCCAGAATCCGGGAGCCCCCATCTCCTCCTCGAGCTCGCTCCGTCGCTCCGTCAGGCGGTCGGGGTCAAAGGTAATCACGGACCCAGGCGAGCTGAGCCCCGATCTCCTCCAGTCGCTCGTCGAGCGGCTTGCCGTCTACGTCCGCCATGGCCCTAGCGTAGCCGGGCCCTGCGTCGGACTCCGCGACGCGGACGAGCGCGACGACGGGTTCAGGCGCCGTGGCAGCGCTTGTACTTCTTGCCGGAGCCGCACCAGCAGGGGTCGTTACGGCCGATGTCCTTGTGCTCGTTCACGACGGGCGCCTGCGCGAAGGACCCGCCGTTCCCGGACGGCGCGGCGGCGACCGCTGTCGCGGCGCCACCGGCGGCCGCGATCACGTCTGCACCGGCTGACGTCTCGTGCTCGTACTGGAGCGCGCTCTCCCGGGTCTGCATCGGCTCCAGTCCCGGCTGCTCGACCTCGACGGTGACGTGGAAGAGCGTGAACACGACCTCCGACCGGATCGCCTGCCCCAGCTCCTCGAACATCGCGTGCCCCTCGCCGCGGTACTCGACGAGCGGGTCCTTCTGCGCGAACGCACGCAGGTGCACACCCTCGCGGAGGTAGTCCATCGCCTCCAGGTGCTCGCGCCAGCGCTGGTCGACTGTCTGGAGGATGACGAACCGCTCGACCTCGCGGGCGAGCTCCGCACCCAGTGCCTGCTCGCGCTCGTCGTACGTCTCGAGCGCGTCTTCGACGAACTCCTCGACCAGAGACTCGCGGTCGGTGACGTTGATCTCCTCGCGCAACTCCTCGACCGTGATGTCGGAGCCGTAGAGCGACTCCATCGCGGTCACGAGGCCGTCGAGGTCCCACTCCTCGGCGAATTCCGCGTCGGTGGACTGCGTGACCGCGGACTCCACGGTCTCGCGGATCCACTCGCGCACCTCGTCCGACAGGTCCTCCCCCTCGAGCACGCGTCGGCGCTGCTCGTAGATGACCATGCGCTGCGTGTTCATGACGTCGTCGTACTTGAGGACGTTCTTGCGCGCGACGAAGTTCTGCTCCTCGACCTTCTTCTGGGCGGTCTCGATCTGCTTCGAGAGGATCGACGCCTCCATGGGCTGGTCGTCCGGGATCTTGAAGCGGTTCATGATGTTGTAGATCCGGTCGCCGGCGAACAGGCGGACGAGGTCGTCCTGGCCCGAGAGGTAGAAGCGCGTCTCGCCGGGATCGCCCTGCCGGCCCGAGCGGCCTCGGAGCTGGTTGTCGATGCGGCGCGCCTCGTGGCGCTCCGTGCCGAGCACGTACAGGCCGCCGAGCTCGAGCACCCCATCGCCGAGCTTGATGTCGACGCCGCGGCCGGCCATGTTCGTCGCGATCGTGACCGCGCCCGGCTGGCCCGCGTCCTTGATGATCTCACCCTCGCGCTCGTGCTCCTTCGCGTTCAGCACGTTGTGTGGGATGCCACGCCGCTGGAGGAGCTGCGAGAGGTACTCCGAGGTCTCCACGGCGATCGTTCCGACGAGGACGGGCTGGCCCTTCTCGTGGCGCTCGACGAGGTCGTCGAGCACGGCCGCGAACTTCGCCTCGGGAGTCTTGAAGATGAAGTCGTTCTCGTCGGCGCGAGCGACGGGACGGTTCGTCGGGATCTCGACCACGTGCAGGTTGTAGATCTCGACGAACTCCTTCTCCTCCGTCTTCGCCGTGCCCGTCATGCCGGCGAGCTTCTCGTACAGGCGGAAGTAGTTCTGAAGCGTGATCGTCGCGAGCGTGACGTTCTCCTCGCGGATCGAGACCCCCTCCTTCGCCTCGATCGCCTGATGCAGGCCCTCGCTCCAGCGCCGCCCCTCCATGATGCGGCCGGTGAACTCGTCGACGATCTTGACCTCGCCCTCCTGGACGACGTAGTCGACGTCGCGCTTGTAGAGCGACTCCGCCTTCAGCGCCTGCATGAGGTGGTTCACGAGGCTGACGTTGTGCGGGTCGTAGAGGTTGTCGATGCCGATGGCACGCTCGACCTTCTCGATGGTCGACTGCGCAGGTGACACCGTCTTGAACTTCTCGTCGTAGAGGTAGTCCGCGCCGGAGAGCTCCGTCTCGTCGAGGCCCTTCCCTGCCTTGCGGGTCGCTGGCGCACCCTCGAGGTCTCGCGCGACGCGGGCGAACTGGTAGTAGGTCGAGGCGGCGGTCTCCGGCTCCCCCGAGATGATGAGCGGCGTCCGGGCCTCGTCCACGAGGATCGAGTCGACCTCGTCAACGATCGCAAAGGCATGGCTGCGCTGGACGACGTTGTCGAGCGAGACCGCCATGTTGTCGCGCAGGTAGTCGAAGCCGAACTCCGAGTTCGTCCCGTAGGTGACGTCGCACGCATATGCCTCGCGCCGCTGTGTGAACGGCATGAGGTTCTGGATGAAGCCGACCGAGCTCCCGAGCTTCTCGTAGACGGGCTTCGTCCACTCGGCGTCGCGCTTCGCCAGGTAGTCGTTGACGGTGACGAGATGGACGCCGCGACCCGCGAGGCCGTTGAGATACAGCGGCTGCACCGCGACGAAGGTCTTGCCCTCGCCCGTCTTCATCTCGGCGATGTCGCCCTCGTGGAGGACGATGCCGCCCATGAGCTGAACGTCGAAGAGCCGAACGCCGATCGTGCGCCTGAACGCCTCGCGCACTGCCGCGTACGCCTCGAAGAGGATGTCCTCCAGCGACTCGCCGTTCTCGACCCGCTGCTTGAACTCGGCAGTCTTCCCCCGAAGCTCGTCGTCGGTCAGCTTCTCGAAGTCGGGCTCGAGCGTGCCGATGTACGCGGCCTGCTCGGCGAGGCGCTTGAGACGGCGCCCCTCGCCCATGCGAAGAACCTTCTCGAACTTCCCGAACGAGGTCGTGGACACGGGGCAAGGGTACCGGCTGGCCTCCCGGATCGACCCCGCCTCGAGGTGTTCCGGACCGTTACCGCTCGTTCACCATCTGTCCACCGCGTGACGACTAGCGTCGCGCGCGTGGATGCGGCACGTCTCGAAACGATCCCGCTGTTCGCGGGACTGACGCTCGACCAACGCTCGACCGTCGCGGAGGCATGTGCGGAGCTCACGGTGGATGCAGGGACGTCCCTCGTTCGCGAGGGCGACTTCGGGCACGGCGCCTTCGCGATCGTGAGCGGGACCGCCGACGTCGTCCATGACGACGTCGTGCTTCGCTCCCTCGGGTCCGGCGACATGTTCGGGGAGATCGCGGTGCTCTCGGGCGGCAGGCGCACGGCCTCGGTCGTCGCCACGACGGACATGACGCTGATCAGCGTCCTCAACCGTGACCTGTGGCGCATCGAGCGGGACTGCCCGGAGATCGCCGACGCGCTCCGAGCGACGATCGCCGAGCGCCTCGGCGAGCCGGCCGCGGGACCGGCCTCCTAGGCCTCTCAGGCTGCCTCTTCGCCCGCGACCTCGCCCTTGGGCTTCCGCGCGACCCGTCTCTTCTCGAGAACACGCTTGTCGCGGTATTTCTCGATCTGCCGTTCGAGCTTGTCGACGAGCTGATCGACTGCTGCCTCATACGTCGTCGCCGACTCGCGCGCGACGAGGTTCTGGCCCTTCGTGAAGACGACTGCCTCGGCCACGTGGTCGTCGCGAATCGATGGGTTGCGCTCCATCCAGAACGTCACCTCGACCGCCGTTCCCTCGTACAGCCGCCGCGACAGCTTCGCGAACCGCTTCTCCGCATAGGCCTGAACGGCATCGGGCACGCTGTCGTGCTGAGCCTTGAGCTGGAGCTGCATGGCTGAAGCTCCTTTCGGAATCGTGGCGAATGAGTCCGGTCTCAATCTAACGAACGGCTCGCGCGAAAGTCACCGCACGGACGACACGCGCACCGGCGGTCCTGCAGGCGCGGGCGGCGGCATCGACCGTGGCGCCCGACGTGTACACGTCGTCGACCACGCAGACCTCAGCTGGGAGCGCGCCGCGCGCGACGACGCTGCCGCGTACGTTCCTCCGCCGGTCGTCGAGCGAGAGGCCACGCTGCCGGGGGAGCGCGCGCGTTCGCGCCAGGACGTCGAGCAAGCCGAGACGCCAGCTCGACGCCAGCTCGGCGGCGAGCGCCCGCGCCGGCACGTCGCCCCGCTCCCACGCGCGCTGGGGGTCACCCGGGACGGGCACCAGCGCGTCGGCCGAGATCAGCGGAACGACCTCGTACACGATTGCGGCCGCCTCGCACGCGAGCCGCCGTCTGCCGCGTTCCTTCCAGGCACGTACGAGCGCCCGCGCGCTTGCGTCGTACACGATCGCCGAGCGCGCGCTCGCAAATGCAAGCCTTCTCCCAGCGCACTCGCCGCAGCGCCGAACGGGCCAGGGGCCGGGTGAACCGCAGCGCTCGCACACGGGCGGCCGGAGCCGTGTCAGCGTCGCCGAGCACCTCGCGCAGAGCGCGCCTCTTCCCGGAATGTCGCAGATCGCACAGCGCTCGGGCATGAGGAAGTCGAGCGCGCGCACCGGGGCGACGGTACGCGCGCACGACTCACGGCTTTGTGCCGATTACGTCTCAGATCGCAGCTGCTGCTGCTCTCGCCCACCGAGCCAGCGGTCGGACCGATTCGGCGGCATGAGGCTGACGAGGATCAGGATGATCACGGTCGAAGCGAAGTACGTGTACAGCTGGGCCGTTCCCTCGTACTGCTTGGTCGCCGTCTGACCGAACGCGAGGAAGGCGAAGGTCAAGAGCGCCGTGGCGAGGCCGACCTGCAGGATCGACTTGTCCTTGTGCGGCAGAAATTCGAGCCGGATCAAGCTCGCGACGAGAAGGACGAACACGCCGAACTCGAGGAGACCGAGGATGACCCACGCAGCGTCGGCGCCCGGGATCGTGTCGAGGAAGGTCCCCTTGAACTGATCCTTGATGTACGACGGAGCGTTTCCGTCGTCGTCGAAAAGCTTCTCTTTGCCCGAGTAGAACATGAGCCCGCCGACCATGACGTAGACCCCGACGAGCGTGACCCAGTAGGCGATGCCGTCGAAGATCGTGCCCTGGCCGATGAGGGTGTGTGGGCTGTCCGAGCCCTTGATCGCCATCGAACTCTCCTTTCAGCGCTCCCGGTAGGCGGCCGATCGCAGGAAGCACCACAGGAATACTTCAACCGCATGCTGGCTCCTTCAAGCAACGCGCTGTCGGATCGCGCACAGACGCTTCTCCGCGCCTCGGTCGTTCGCCGCTCGGACCTCGAGCTCGTCTTCGACGAGAGCGTCGCCACGACGGCCGACGTGCACGTGGAGGGGCGGAACTTCTATCCGCCGATGCTCCACGACATCGCCTCGGCCCGATCGTCCGTTCACATCAACCAGTTCGGGTTCAGGCCGGGCGCGATCGGCGAGGCGTTCGCCGAGGCACTGCTCGCGAAGGCAGCCGAAAGCGTGCAGGTTCGGCTCGTCGTCGACAGCAAGGGCTCCGACCCCGACGGCTCGAGCCGCGACTTCTACGAACGCCTGCTTCGGGGAGGCATCGAGGTACGGGTGGTGCGCGCCACACAGCCGAGGGCGCCGACGCAGCCGGTCGCCGCCGGCGGCGCCTCGCGCTGGAACGTCGGCCACCTCGCGCACATCGACCACCGGAAGGTCGTCGTGGTCGACGGAACCATCGGGTGGGTCGGTGGAGCCGGCGTCGAGGACCACTTCCAGGACGGCCGCTTCCACGATCTCTTCCTTCGCGTCACCGGGCCCGTCGTCTCCCAGCTTCAGCTCGTCTTCGTCGCAACGTTCCGCTGGCTGGGCGGAAGCATCGCCTTCGAGGCCGCGGATGCCCTCTTCCCCGCGCACGACGACGCGGCGGCCGGCATGCCCGCGGTCGTCCTCCACAACGCGCCCGGCAACAGGCCGATCACGCACGCCATCGCCCGCATGCTCGACGAGGCGAGCTCGACGCTCGACGTCGTCAACCCGTACGTCGCCGACCGCGGGATGATCCGGCGAATCGAGCGCGCGGCGCGCCGCGGCGCCCGCGTGCGGCTGTTCGTACCCGCGGAGGCGAACAACTGGGCGTGCGCAGCGGCACAGCAGCACCATCACGGGAAGCTTCTCGACGCCGGTGTCGCGATCGTCGAGCACCCCGCGATGCTCCATGCGAAGGCAGTCGTCCGTGACGGAGAGGAAGTGATCGCCGGGACGTGCAATCTGGAGGCCTGGAGCCTGCGCCGCTTCTTCGAGATCGACGTCCTCGTCCGCTCGCGCGAGCTCGCGGCCCAGTTCGAGGAGCGCTTCTCGGCGCCGGCCGAGGCGATCTCGAGACCCGGCACCGCGCTCGTCGGCACACGGGATCGTCTTCGCGGAGCCGCTTTTGCCGCGATCTCCCCGCTGCTCTAGAGCGGGGAGGCTGAGACGAGCTCGCGCAGGTCGTCCTGCGCCCGCTCGAGATCGGCAGGCGTCTTGATCGGCGAGAACCGTCCTCGCGGGCCGCGACGCGGCACCTCGAGGTATTGCGTCGGGACGAATGCCGAGATCTCGTGGTACAGCCGTTCGAGCTGCACCGCATCGCGCTCCTCGACGGTCTTCCGCACGTACAGCCAGGTCAGGTCGTAGTCGACGTCGAGCGCGTCGATGTCGACGACGGCCGTATTGGTGTTGAAAACCGGCGCGAGCTCCTGCTCGAACGACTTCGGGAAGCGCGGGCCTTCGACGAGCTGCAGCCTCCCGTTCACGCGAACGGGAGCCCCGCCCATGTCGCCCTCCTTGCGCGCGACCTCGCATGTCAGCGGCGTCCCCCCGCGGAGGTGGGCGCCGACGACCACGGGGTCGACGCGGGCGCCGAGGTTGTCGACGTTCGAGACCGTGACGATACGGACACCGCGAGCGCGGAGCTCGTCGAGCGTTCCGGACCGTCGCAGCGCCTGGAAGAGGTCGCCGTGGCCGGGTGCGTACGGCGACGGCCGTCCCCCGTCGTCGAGGAACAGCCCGCCGCCCGGCTCGAGGCGGAGCGAGACGAACTGGTGGAAGACGAGCGGATCCCCGAGCTCGCGCTCGAACACGTGCGTGCGGACTGCCTCGTCGGTAGCGAAGCTCGTCATCAGCGCGACGGGCACCGTGCACGCGAGGGCCTGCTCGAGCGCCTTCGTCTGAGCGAGCTTCGCCTCGAGGAAGCTCTTGCCGTCGACGGCGCCGAGCACGGCTTTGACGACACCACCGAACCGCGTCGCCATCCCACCCGCGAGGACGACCTGGGCCACCTCGCCGCGTACGAGCGCCTCGACTCCCGCATCCCTGGCTTCCTCGTGGCCGGGATCGGTCGCATCCGGAAGCCGGGTCACGTCCTCCGCCGCCGGCGGCTCGATGTCTCCTCGGATGACGTTCGACTCCGGCGAGAGCTCGCCGGACGCGACCTTCGCGCGGAGCGACTCGAACAGGTTCGCGTCGAAGCCGTAGCGGTCGAGCAGGGCCTGCGTCCCGGTATCGACGTCGATCACGCGCGCACCGGAGTCGGCAGCGATGACGCGTACGGCGCGCGATGGACGCCGGCCTCGGTCACGATCGACGCGACGAGGTCGGCCGGCGTCACGTCGAACGCAGGGTTGTGCGACGGGAAGCGCGACGTCACCTCCCTCGCATCGCGCTGCTCGATCGGGATGTCCGACCCTCTGGCCGTGCCCCGATCGAGCGTCGACGTCGGCGCGACGACGTAGAAGGGAATGTCGTGGGCGCTCGCACCGAGAGCGAGCGCGTATGTCCCGACCTTGTTCGCGACGTCGCCGTTCGCGGCGATCCTGTCGGCTCCGGTGAAGACGGCGTCGACCTGGCCGGCAGCCATGAGAGATGCCGCGGCGCCGTCGACGATCACGGAGAACGGGATACCCAGCGCCTCGAGCTCCCACGCCGTGAGCCGCGCGCCCTGGAGCAGCGGTCGCGTCTCGTCGACCCAGACGTGCTCGACGCGTCCGGCCTCCCAGGCCGCCCGCACGGCTCCGAGAGCCGATCCGTAGCCGCCGGTCGCGAGGGCTCCCGTGTTGCAGTGGGTCAGGAGCCGCGAGCCTTCGGCGACGAGCTCGACGGCGTGCGCGCCCATCGCCCGGCACCGCTCGACCTCCGCCTCGTGCAAGGCTCGCGCGCGCTCGGGCGTCGGATCGTCTCGAAGCTCGTCGAGCGCCCACCGCAGATTGACGGCCGTCGGGCGCGCCGCCGCCAGCACCTCGTACGCCGCGTCGAGGTCCTCGCCGCGCCGCGCCGCGAGCGCGAGACCGTAGGCGGCGGCGACCCCGATCGCCGGGGCGCCGCGGATCGCGAGCGTCCGGATCGCGTCGGCGACGTCCTCGGCCGATACGCACCACAGCTCGAGCTCCTCGCCGGGCAGGCGCCGCTGGTCGAGGAGGACGACGGCATCACCTTCCAGACGGACGATGCGCTCCGGCGTGAGGTCGCGCGAGGCCATCGGCTCAGCCTACGCCGTGGTCAGCGCAGGACGCGCGCCCTGGCCGGGTCGAACGTCAACCACTGCCTCGCGAGCGCGTCGACGCTGCCGTCGTCGAGCAGAGAGGTGAGTGCCTTGTTCACCGAACCACGCCCACGAGAAGCATGGCCAACGCGGCGGCGAGCCGCCTGGGTGAACGAACGAGAGGAGTCAACGCGCGGGAGGAACCTAGCAGCGGTTCCGCCGAAGTCACGCGAAGAACCGGAATCCCCGTTTCGGGATTCCGGTTCCGCACGAGCAAATGGCGTAAAAGCGCGGCCGCTCACGCTGCCGCGGTCGTGCCGAGGACTTCTACGTCCCTTCGTCCCACGACGCGAGGTAGCGGGCCTGCTCCTCGGTCAGCTGGTCGATGGTGATGCCCATCGTCTCGAGCTTCAGCCGGGCGATGTCCTCGTCGATCTCGCGCGGCACGTCGTAGACCTTCCGCTCGAGCGTGGCGGCGTTCTGGATGACCCACTCGGCCGAAAGTGCCTGGTTCGCGAACGACATGTCCATGACGAGCGCAGGGTGCCCCTCGGCCGCTGCGAGGTTGACGAGCCGACCCTCGCCGATGAGGTAGATACGTCGCCCGTCGGCCATCGTGAACTCGTCCACGAACGCGCGGGCCTCACGGGTATCGACGGCGAGGTCGCGGAGCGCGCCGATCTCGATCTCGACGTTGAAGTGGCCCGTGTTCGAGAGAAGTGCGCCGTCCTTCATGCGCTCCATGTGGGCGCGGGTGATGACGTTCTTGTCACCCGTTGCCGTGCAGAAGAGGTCGCCGATCGCGGCTGCGACCTCCATCGGGAGCACCTCGTAGCCGTCCATCGCGGCCTCGAGCGCCCGGATCGGGTCCACCTCGGTCACGATCACGTGCGCACCCATGCCCCGGGCTCGCAGCGCGACACCGCGACCCGTCCAGCCGTACCCCGCGACGACGAAGCGCTTGCCGGCGAGGAGGACGTTCGTCGCACGGATGATCCCGTCGATCGTCGACTGGCCTGTGCCGTAACGATTGTCGAAGAGGTGCTTCGTACGAGCCTCGTTCACGGCGATGACGGGGAAGCCGAGCTTGCCGTCACGCTCGAGCGCCTTCAGGCGGATGACACCGGTCGTCGTCTCCTCCGTCCCCGCGATGACGTCGCCGAGCTGCTCGCGGCGTGCCGAGTGGAGGACGCCGATGACGTCGGCGCCGTCGTCCATCGTCAGGTGCGGGCGATGGTCGACCGCGGCCTCGATGTGCCGGTAGTACGTGTCGTTGTCCTCGCCCTTGATCGCGAAGACGGCAACGCCGTACTCCTCGACGAGTGCCGCCGCCACGTCGTCCTGTGTCGAGAGTGGGTTCGACGCGCACAGCACGACGTCGGCTCCGCCCGCGGCGAGCGTGCGCGCGAGGTTCGCGGTCTCGGTGGTCACGTGGAGGCACGCGGAGATGCGATGCCCCGCGAGTGGCTGCTCGCGCTCGAAGCGCTCGCGGATCGCGGCGAGCACCGGCATCTGCCGATCGGCCCACGCGATCCGCCGTACGCCCTCGGGGGCGAGCGCCAGATCCTTCACGTCGTGTCGTTGCGTCGTTGCCATGGATCCTCTTTTCGTTCGTCGGGTCAGGCGGCGTCGATCGTCAGTAGTCGTTCGTGCTTGCGCTGCTCCCACTCGACCCAGGCCGGGCGGGAATGATCAAACTCGGGGACGCTGGTCCCCGCAAGCCACGTCTCGACGGCAGCGTGGACCTCGGGCTCGCGCCGCAGCCGAAGGGCGAACTCGAGCTCCGCGAGCTCCACGCCGAACCGAGCCCGCAGGTCGGCGAGCGCGTTCAGCTGGTTCAGCTCGCGGATGCCGTACCGGCGGTAGCCCGAACCGCTTCGGGCCGGGACGACGAGTCCCTCCTGCTCGAGGTAGCGAAGCAT
>Ga0207688_10002101_pt1 | contig 10711 bp, 10 predicted proteins | sample KBSMiscanthusM4_FD_184296 | JGI IMG/M metagenome (GOLD analysis project Ga0207688, IMG submission 184296) | Miscanthus rhizosphere microbial communities from Kellogg Biological Station, Michigan, USA - M4 (SPAdes) (version 2) | ecosystem: Host-associated > Plants > Roots > Rhizosphere ...
CGGGGCACTAGCCACCCGCGGGCCGGGCGCGCAGGTGGGCGCGCTCGCCCTGCTTGCCGAACAGGCTGAGGAACTCGACGCCGCGCCCGTCCACCGGCCCGAACCAGTGCGGTGTTCGGGTGTCGAACTCCGCCGCCTCACCCGGCGTCAACACCAGGTCGTGCTCGCCGAGGACCACGCGCAGGCGCCCGTCGAGGACGTAGAGCCACTCGTAGCCCTCGTGGGACTTCGGGTCCGGCTCCGTCGAACGGCCACCCGGCGAAATGACGATCTTGTAAGCCTGCACGCCGCCCGCGCGTCGGGAGAGGGGCAGCATGGTCATGCCACCGCGCTGCACCGGGCGCAGGTGGACCCGCGGGTCGCCGGTGGGCGGGGCGTCGACGAGCTCGTCGAGCGTGACGCCGAACGTCCTGGCCAGGGGGAGCAGCAGCTCCAGCGTCGGACGGCGGGCGCCGGACTCCAGGCGCGACAGCGTGCTCACCGAGATGCCCGTGGCCGTGGAGAGCTCGGCCAGCGTGATCTCCTGCCGTTGGCGCAGCGCCCGCAGCCGAGGGCCCGCCGCCGCGATCGTCGCGTCGAGGTCGTCCATGCCGCCAGTTTGCCAGAACGGCAAATATCTTTGCCATACTTGCTGAGGCCGAGGCACCGTGGACGGCATGGACGAGAGATATGACGTAGTGGTGATCGGTGGCGGTGCCGCCGGGTTGAACGGGGCGCTCATGCTGGCGAGGTCGCGCCGGTCGGTGCTGGTCGTCGACGCGGGCGCGCCGCGCAACGCGCCTGCCTCCGGCGTGCACGGCCTCTTGGGGCGCGAGGGCACGCCGCCCGGCGAGCTGCTCGCGACGGGGCGCGCGGAGGTGCGCGGCTACGGCGGTCGGGTCGAGACCGGCGAGGTGACCGGGGCGCAGAAGGTCGGCGGCGGGTTCGCCGTGACCCTGGCCGACGGCCGCCGGGTGCGGGCCCGCCGCCTCCTGGTGACGACCGGCCTCACCGACGAGCTGCCGGACGTGCCGGGGCTGCGCGAGCGGTGGGGCCGCGAGGTGCTGCACTGCCCGTACTGCCACGGCTGGGAGGTGCGCGACCAGGCCATCGGGGTGCTGGCGAGCGGCCCGATGTCGGTGCACCAGGCGCTGCTCTTCCGCCAGCTCAGCCAGGACGTCGCCTACTTCCTGCAAGGCACGACGCTCACGGACGAGCAGGCCGAGCAGTTCGCCGCGCGGGGCATCACGGTGGTCAACGGCGCGGTGGCGGGCCTGGAGATCGTCGACGACCGCCTGACGGGGGTGCGGATGGGCGACGGTCGCCTCGTGCCCCGGGCCGCGCTGGTCGTCGCGCCGCGGATGGTCGCGCGTGCGGGCTTCCTCGCGGAGCTGGGCCTGGCCGCCGTCGAGCACCCGAGCGGCGCGGGCGAGCACATCCCGGCGGGTCTCGCCGGGGTGACGGAGGTGCCGGGCGTGTGGGTGGCGGGCAACGTCACCGATCTGACGGCCCAGGTCGGGGCGTCCGCCGCCGCCGGGGCGATGGCGGGCGCGCACATCAACGCCGACCTGGTGACCGAGGAGACCCGCGACGCGGTGCTCGCCCAGCGTGACGCGTCCACCCGTGACGCGTCCACCCGTGACGCGTCCACCCGTGACGCGTCCACCCGTGACGCGTCCACCCGTGACGCGTCCACCCGTGACGCGTCCGCCCGTGACGCGTTCACCGCCGACGCGTTCACCCGTGACGCGTTCACGGCCGACGTGTTCACCGCCGAGGCCGAGGCCCGGCTGTGCGAGCAGGTGGCGGGCGACCGCCGCCACGGGCTCTGACGGCCGCGTGCGTCGGGCGTGCGGCCCGGCGATCGGGCGGCGCCGCCGGGCAAGCCGTGCGGCGCTCGCTCAGGCGTTGCCGTAGACCCGCGTCGGGGCGACGAGCACGGCGACCCGCCCCTCCTCCCGCATGACGCGGTCGAAGGTGTCCCAGTCGTCGTGGGTGCCGCCGCACGCGCTGAACACCGCCCGCAGGAGCAGCCGCAGCGACTCCGCGTCGGTGTCGCCGGGCCCGATCAGCTCGCTCGGCCCCTCGACGCCCGCCCACTGCCACCCGGCCCGCCAGAGGATCGACGTGGCCGGGCGATCGCGCAGGTTGCGCAGCTTCACCTTGCCGTAGGTGACGTAGCCGACGACCGGCTCGGCGGTGCGCGGGTGGTCGAGCACCCCCGCGTTGACGAGCGAGGTGTGCGGGGTGCCGTCGGCGCGCACCACGGCGATGCTCGCGAGGCCGTGGTCCTGCGCGACGATGCGGCGGACCGGTTCGAGATCGAGTGCCACGTGGTCGAGTCTGTCAGCATCCGGTGGTCCGCATCAGCTGCGACACCCGCTGCGGCGACACGCCCAGCACGACGGCGATGTCCGCGCCGCTGAGGCCGAAGTCGCGCAGCCGCAACGCGAGGGCGCGGGAACGGGCCGCGGTCGCGCGCTGGGTGCGCTCGGCGTGCTCGACGGCCGCCCGCACGGCGGCGATCTCCGCGTCGAGCGCCGAGCCCAGCGTGACGGTGATCCGGACCTTCATCGACCGCGGGCTGACGCCCTCGTGCTCAACCACGAAATCGCGCACCGTGCGCTCGGCGGCGGAGAGCCGTCGCGTCGGGAGGACGACCAGCGGTCCGCGTCCGTCGGAGACGTGCAGCTCCCACCCGTGCTCCCACCGCCGCGCGGTGACCTCGATGTTCAGCCGAGCCATCGCACGCCGCCGGGCGTGCTGAGCACCGTCGCGCGCAACGCCACGCCCGCGGTGCGGCAGGCCTCCGCGAGCGCGGCGGCCCACTCGCGGTCGGCGTCGAGAACGGTGTCGCCGCCGGGTCGCTCGCGGGCGACGATCACCGCGCCGGGCCCGCGCTCGGTCACCAGCTCGCCGCGCAGGCCGTGCAGCACCCGTGTGATGCCCGCGAGGCCGCGCGGCTCGGGCCGGTGCGGCACGTCCGCGATCGGGACGACCACCGGCGACTGTCTGCCGTCGCCGTCGACGAAGAGGATCCAGAGCTGCCGGGTGCGGGCGGCGCCGACCACCGTGCGCACCCTGGCGAGCACCTCCTCGTCGGTGGTGAGCGGCGGGAGGTCGACGGGCGAAGCGGTCATGCCCGCAGGGTGGCCCGCCACGCCGCGGCGCGCGGGCACTCGGCGAATCTGTGGACAGCCGCTCGCGATGGGGACAGCTCAGCGCAACGGCGACCCCCACTCGGTGCCGTCCCGCAGGTGCCGCTTGAGGATCTTGCCGCCGGGGTTGCGCGGCAGCGGCTCGCTCCGCAGCGCGACGTACTGCGGCACCTTGAAGTCCGCGAGGCGCTCCGCCAGGTAGGCCACCGTCGCCTCGACCGCGAACGGCTGCCCCGGCAGCGGCACGATCACCGCGCCGACCTTCTCGCCCAGCACGTCGTCCGGCACACCCACGACCGCGGCCTCCGCGACGCCGGGTGCGCCCGCCAGCGCGTTCTCGACCTCCACGCAGTAGACGTTCTCGCCACCGCGGTTGATCATGTCTTTGGCGCGGTCGACGACCCGGACGAGGCCGTCGTCGACCCGGGCGAGGTCCCCGGTGTGCAGCCACCCGTCGACGAACGTCGCCGCCGTCGCGTCCGGCTTGTTCCAGTAGCCGTCGACGACGTTGGGCCCGCGCACGAGGAGCTCGCCCACGCCGTCGACGGGCTCGTCCAACGCGAGGTCGACGACCGGCGCGGCGAAGCCCACGGAGTCGGCGTGCTCGGCCGCCCAGTCGTGGGGGAGGAACGTGGCGATGGAGGAGGTCTCGGTGAGGCCGAAGCCGTTGCCGACCCGCGCGTTCGGGAACGCCTCCTGGATGCGGCGGACGAGCGCGGGCGCGATCGGCGCGCCGCCGTAGGCGATCCGGCTCACGGACGTGAGGTCGTGCGTGGCGAAGTCCGGCTGGGCCAGCGCCAGTGCGTAGATCGCGGGCACGCTCGTGAGCAGGTCGATGCGCTCCTCGACGGCCGTGCGCAGGAACGCGCGCACGTCGAAGGTGGGCAGCACCACGGTGGTGCCGTGCAGCCCGACCTGCAGGAGGAGCTGGCTGTTGCAACCCGTGACGTGGAACAGGGGCACCGACACGAGGTTGCGGGTGGCCGAACCCGTCGTCCGGTCGATGTCGATCACGCGGATCGCGGTCTCGACGTTCGAGAGGAAGTTCTCGTGGCTGGTCATCGCCCCCTTGGGGAAGCCGGTGGTCCCGCTGGTGTAGAAGATCGCGGCCAGCTCGCCGCGGCCCGCGTCGTCCACGGCGAGCGGTGGCCCGTCGGGCAGCGGATCGCCGGGGCGCAGCACCGCGTCGGCGCCGGAGTCGGCGAGCACGTACTCGACCTCGGGCGCGGCGAACCGGGTGTTCACCGGCACCGCGACCGCGCCCGCCAGCTGGATGCCGAAGAACGCGAGCACCCAGTCGACGCCCGCGGGCACCAGGATCGCCACGCGGTCACCCCGCGCGACACCGCCCGCCGCCAGCCCGCCCGCGACCCGGGCCGCGCGGTCCCACAGCTGCCGGTAGGTCAGCCGCTCCCCGCCCACCTCGACGACCGCCTCACCGTCGGGGTGCGCGTCCACGGCCGCGCGGAGCAGCGTGACCAGTGACGTCGACAGGTCGGTGTAGCGGGCGACGCCCCGGTCGTCGCGGACGATGCCGGTCGTCGCGAACGGGGCCTGGCCACGGGGCAGCGGGTCCATGCCCCGATCGTGGTGCGGGTCACATCGTTGGACAAGAGTCCTAGCCCCGGAGGTGGGCGAGCGCCTCGTCAAGGCCGACGACGTCGGCGTACTTCGCGTCGAGGTCGCGCAGGTTCTGGTCGTGCAGCTCGGGTGTGCGGTCGGCGCACGCGTCGCGCACCACCTGGGGCCGGAAGCCGTGGTTCAGCGCGTCGGTGGCGGTCGCGCGGATGCAGCCCGAGGTCGACACGCCCGCGACGACGAGGGTGTCGATCCCGGCCGTGTGCAGCGTCGCGGCGAGCGAGGTGCCGAAGAACGCGCTCGCGTACTGCTTGGCGATCACCGGCTCGCCCGCGGCGGGCTCCAGCACGAGCTCGCCCCAGCCGCCGTCGGCGTCTTCGGCGAAGGCGGCGAGCGCGGGCACCTTGCGCACGAACAGGCCGCCGTCGGCGAGGCCGCTGGTGTACCGCACGACCGTCCACACGACCGGGCGGCCGTGCTCCCGCGCCGCGGCCACCAATGCCTCGGTGGCGGCGACGGCGGGCGCGGCGTCGGGCAGCAGGAACGGGCCGCCCGCCACCGTGTAAGCGCGGACGAGGTCGACGACGACCACCGCAGGCGCGCCGCCCCACCCGACCCGGCCGGAGAACGCGGTGCCGTGCGGCCCCGTCATCGCGCCGCACCCCCTGTCGCGCCCGGCGATGGATCGGCGAGGGGGGAGGACTGGGTGGAGCCCCCGCCGCCCGGCGCCGGACCGGCGAGGGGGGAGGACTGGGCGGAGCCCCCGCCGCCCGGCGCCGGACCGGCGAGGGGGGAGGACGGGGTGGAGTCCCCGCCGCCCGGCGTCGGACCGGCGAGGGGGGAGGACGGGGTGCCTCCCCCGCCGCCCGGCGCGGGGGAGGCCGCAGTGGGCGGAGCGGGCGGCACACGCCCAGGCGTACGGCGGAGGGGTGCCGTCCGCCGGGGCGCCCGCGTCACGCCCACTGCGGCCGCTTGGGTGCGGGCAGGCCGGTCTCCGCCTCGCAGCGCTCCAGCAGCTCCTCGATCGGCGGACCCATGTCGAACACCGGCAGCTCCGCGGGACGGGCCGCCCGCAGCTCGGCCCGCAGCGCTTCCGTCGCCGCGGCGTCGACGCCGGAGTCGCCCACCACGACGCCGTAGCGCCGGGCGCCCTCGTCGGTGACCAGCCCGCGCCGGACCTCCAGCTCCACCAGCGCCGGATCGCGTTCCAGCGGGTCGCCCCACCCGCCGCCACCCCACGTGACGAAGTGCAGCACGTCGCCGGGGAACACCTTCACGTCGTGGCACTTCGAGGGCAGCACCTCTCGTTCGCCGGACGCCCGCTCGACCCATTTGCGGCCCCGCGCGCCGGGGGCGCCGCCGTTGACCCCCCACGGGTAGGTCAGCCACCGGTCGTCGTGAATCGCGATCTCGCCCGGCTCCTCGAACACGTACGCCACGTCGACGCCGTTGCCGCCGCGGTGCAGCCCCGCGCCGCCGGTGTCGGCCACGGTCTCCCACTTCTCGATACGCAGCGGGTAGTAGGACTCCAGGTACTCGCAGGGGATGTTGACGAAGCTGGGCCACAGCGAGTGCCCGTCCGGCCCGTCGCCGAGCGGCCGCCCGGGGATGCCGCCGAAGCCGATCGAGTAGAGCTGGAACCACTCGCCCGCCCGGTCGCCCGACGTGTAGTGGCCGGAGTACATGAAGTGCGGCGACGACGAGAACCCCGCCGCGTTGAGCAGCGCCGGGTTGGTCTGCCCGAGCAGGCCGCCGAACAGGTCGAACACCCGCCCGATCCCGTGGTTGCGCCCCGAGAGCGACGCCGGGTGGCGCGGCTTCCAGTACGAGCCGTCCGGGATCGTGACGTCGACCAGCGGGTAGAACCCGTCGTTCCAGAGGATCTGCGGATCGGCCACGGTGATCATGTAGATCCCGAAGAACATCCGGGCCAGGTTCTCGTTCAGGTAGTAGTTGATCGGCCCGGCGGCCTGCGGCGACGAGCCGGTGAAGTCCAGGTGCACCTTCTCGCCGGTGCGCGTGAGGGACAGCTTCAGCTCGTAGGGACCGTTGCCGACGCCGTCGTCGCAGATGTAGTCGGTGAAGGAGAGCGTGCGCCCCTCCTCGAAGACGACCGAGAGCAGCACCTTCATCGCGTCGTAGTTGCGCTGCAGCAGGGCGTCGAGCGCGGCGAGGTAGGTGCCCGTGCCGAACCGCTCGCACATCTCGACGACGCGGCGCGCGGCGGTGCGGCAGGCCGCGACGAGCCCGTTGAGGTCGGCGCGGTTCCAGTCGGGCTTGCGCACCTGGTTGAGCACGATCCGCAGCGCGTCCTCGTTGAGCACGCCCTTCGCGTACAGCTTGAAGGGCGGGATGACCACGCCCTCCTCGTAGATCGTGCGGGCGTCGGTCGGCATCGACGACGGGGTCTTGCCGCCGACGTCGGACATGTGCCCGAACATCGACGCCCACCCGACGACCCGGCCCTCGTGGAAGATCGGCAGGACGATCAGCCAGTCGTTGGCGTGGCTGATCGCGGCGCCGCAGGCGTAGGGGTCGGAGGTGAGCAGGACGTCGCCCTCCTCGATCGTCCCGTCGAACCCGGCGAGGAAGTCGGGCACCGAGAGACCGAACTGGCCGACGACCATCTTCCCCTCCGGGTCGCCGATCAGCGGGAACTCGTCGTGCTGCTCGCGGATGCCGGGGGAGAGCGCGGTGCGGAAGAGCACCTCGTCCATCTCGTAGCGGGCGTTGCGCAGGCCGTTCTCGATGAGGTCCAAGGTGACCGGGTCGACGTCGGCCCTGTCGACGGTGCCGGTGGCGGTCTCGACGATGGTTGCCATGATCACGCCTCCGGACGGATGAGCAGGGAGCCGGACGCGTGCACGGTGGCCGCGTGGCCGGGCAGGACCAGGGTGGTCGAGTCCATCTCGGTGACGATCGCAGGCCCGCTGATCACGTGTCCGGCCCGCAGCGTGGCCCGGTCGTAGATCGCGGCGTCCACCCAACCGCCCTCGACGAAGATCGGGTGGGTGTCGGACGGCTTCGGTGGACCGTCGCCGCTCTCCAGGATGACGGGGGAGACCGACGGCCGCGGCCCCGTCACCGTCGCGCGGGCGTTGACCAGCTCGTGGTCCACGGTGAGCAGGAACGAGAAGAGCCGCTCGTGCTCGGCGTCGAACGCGGCCGCGAGCTCCTCGAGGTCCGGCGCCTCCACCTCGATCGGGATCTCGAAGCCCTGCCCGTGGTAGCGCACGTCCACCTGGAACGCGGTGGTCTGCTGCTCGACGGGCACGCCCTGCGCGGCGAGGGCCCCACCCGCCTCGGCGGCGAGCTCGTCGAGGATCGCGTGCAGGTCGTCGACGTCGGCGAAGCGCCGCAACACGGTGCGGGCCGACTCGCTGCGGGCCGACGTGGTCGCGTCGCCCAACGCGCACAGCACGCCCGGCGACGGCGGCACGATCACCGGCCACGCTCCCGTCAGCCTGCCCAAGGCGTTGGCGTGCAGCGGGCCCGCGCCGCCGAACGCGACCAGGGCGAACTCCCGGGGGTCGAAGCCCTGCTGCACCGACACCAGGCGCAGGCCGCCGAGCATGTTCTCGTTGACGATGTCGACGATGCCCGCCGCCGCGGCCTCGACCGACTCCAGGCCCATGGCGTCGGCGACGGTCTGCACCGCCGCCCGCGCGGCGTCGACGTCGAGCGTGGTCTCGCCGCCCGCCAGCGACGGCGGGAGGTAGCCGAGCACGACGTTGGCGTCGGTGACCGTGGGTTCGCCGCCGCCCTTGCCGTACGCGGCCGGCCCGGGGTCGGCGCCCGCCGACTGCGGGCCGACCCGCAGCGCCTTCGTGAGCTCCGGCACGTGCGCGATCGAGCCGCCGCCCGCGCCGACCGTGCGGACATCCACACTGGACGCGCGCACGGTGAGGTCGCCGACCTTGGTCTCGCGCCCGATGCGCGGGGTGAGGCCCTGCACCAGCGCGACGTCGGTCGAGGTGCCGCCCATGTCGAACGTGATGAGGTCGGCGTAACCGCACTGCTCGGCCGTCCACACCGCGCCCGTGACGCCGCCCGCCGGGCCGGAGAGCAGCATCGTGACCGGCGCGGCCACCGCGGCCTCGGCCGCCGACAGCCCGCCGTCGGACCGCAGGATGGCCAGCTCGCCCGCCACGCCGCTCTCGCGCAGCCCGGCGGCCAGCGTCTCGACGTAGCGCTTGACCTGCGGCTGGACGTAGCCGTTCGCGACCGTGGTGATCGTGCGCTCGTACTCGCGCAGCTCCGGCAGCACGTCCGAGGACAGCGACACCGGCACGCCGGGCAGCACCTCCGCCGCCAGCGCGCCGATGCGGCGTTCGTGGGCCGGGTCGGCGAAGGAGTTGATCAGTGAGACGGCGAGCGCGTCGATGCCCGTCAGCTTCGCGAGCTGCGCGCGGACGTCGGCGTCGTCGAGCTCGCGGATCACCGTGCCGTCGGAGGCGATGCGCTCGTCGACCTCGACGGTGTTCTCCAGCGCGGCGAGGGGCTCCGGCTTGGGCCAGATGATCCAGCCCGCGAGCCCGCCCGGCACGTAGGAACGGGCGATCTGCAGCACCTGGCGGAAGCCCTTGGTCGTGACGAGCCCGACCGTGGCGCCCTTGCCCTCCAGGATCGCGTTGGTGGCGACGGTGGTGCCGTGCAGCACCTGCGCGACGTCCGACAAGGCGATGCCCGCCTCGTCACAGACCTTCGCGATGCCGTTGCGCACGCCGACGGCCTGGTCGGACGGCGTGGAGGCGGTCTTGGCGCGCCACGTCGCCCCGCTTCCTTCCTCCACGAGCAGCACGTCGGTGAACGTCCCGCCGACGTCGACGCCGAGCCGATACGTCACGTTTCCCCCTGGGAGGCGGCCCGGACCATCACGGCGCGGGCGTTGCGGATGTGGGCGGTCATGACGGCCTGGGCCCAGGCCGGGTCGCCCGCGCGGACGGCGGCGACGATCTCGAGGTGGTGGGCGAGGCTGCGGCGCAGCGACGCCTCGTCGTAGGTGTGGAAGTTGCGCAGGACGATCGGGGCGTGGATCGCGCCCGCCAGCGCGCTCGCCATCGCGGGCTGGTCGGCGAGGGCGACGAGGCGGCCGTGGAACTCGCGGTTGAGCGGCACGATGGCGTCGAGGTCCTGGTCGGGGCCGGGCGCGCCGACGTCCAACATGGCCTCGGCGAGCTCGCCGAGCGCGGCGACGTCGGCGTGGCCCGCCCGCGGCACGGCGAGCGCGGTGAGCCGGGGTTCGAGCGCGGCGCGCAGGTCGAACACGCCCTCCAGCTCGGCGACGGTCCAGCTCGTCACGCGCGCGCCGCGGTTCGGGACGATCTCGACGAGGCCCTCGGCGGCGAGCCGCCCCAGCGCCTCGCGGACGGGGGTGCGGCTCACCCCGAGCCGTTCGGCGAGCTCGACCTCGCCGAGCCGGGCCCCCGCCGGGAAGTCCCCGCGCAGGATCAGCTCGCGGACGGCCGCGACCGTCCGACCCGCTGATGTCTCCGCGCGCAACATTGTGTGCAAAGTAGGGCCAGTGAGTAGGCTCGGCAAGACCTTGTTGCGGTGTTTGCATACATGGAGGGCCTGTGGGAGACCTGCTGAGCCGACCGGCCGCTGCCCGTCCCCGGTTGCGCGAGCTGCTCGCACGGCCCGAGCCGCTCGTCGCCCCCGGCGCCTACGACGCGCTGTCGGCCCGGCTGGTCGAGCAGGCGGGGTTCGACGTCGTCTACATGACGGGGTTCGGCACCACGGCGTCGCTGGCAGGCCGTCCGGACGTCGGGCTGCTCACCGGCACCGAGATGGTCGACAACGCGCGCCGGATCGCAGCCGCCGTCGACGTGCCGGTGATCGCCGACGCGGACACCGGCTACGGCAACGCGATCAACGTGGTGCGCACGGTGCAGGCCTACGAGCAGGCGGGGGTGGCCGGGATCCACCTCGAAGACCAGGTGATGCCCAAGAAGTGCGGCCACATGAGCGGCAAGGCGGTGATCCCGGCCGACGAG
>Ga0207688_10002111_pt1 | contig 10694 bp, 8 predicted proteins | sample KBSMiscanthusM4_FD_184296 | JGI IMG/M metagenome (GOLD analysis project Ga0207688, IMG submission 184296) | Miscanthus rhizosphere microbial communities from Kellogg Biological Station, Michigan, USA - M4 (SPAdes) (version 2) | ecosystem: Host-associated > Plants > Roots > Rhizosphere ...
ACCGACCCGATCGGCGACCGGGACGCGTGGACGGGCGGAGGCGAAGACCCGGAGGAGATCGCGCTGGCGCGCATGGCGTGCAAGGAGTTGTACCGGGCCCTGTCCCAGTTGCCCGAGCGTGAGCGGAAACTGCTCGTCTTCCTCTTCTTCGACGAGGGCTACGACTACGCGGCCATCGCCCGCGAGTTGAACATGCCCATCGGCAGCATCGGCCCGACGCGGCAGCGCGGTTTGAAGAAGGTCCGCACAATCGTGAACCGGGATCGCGAGAGCGTTTACGCGCACTCGGCGTGAGGTGCCGCGGGTGGTTGACCGTCAGTTCTCGACCTAGGACCCGTCCTGGTAGCAGTCGGGGATGCCGTCGTGGTCGTCGTCGCGCTCCTCCTCGGCGCACAGCCTGCGGTAATGCGCGTTGCGGATGCGCAGGACGACGGTCGCGAGCAGCGCCGCGGTCAGCGAGCCGAGCAGCACCCCGATCTTGACGTGGTCGTCGGCCGGGCTGCCCGCGCCGAAGGCGAGCTCGCCGATGAGCAGCGCGACGGTGAAGCCGATGCCCCCCAGGAGCGACAGCCCGAGCACGTCCCACCAGGACAGGCCCTCGGCGAGCTGGGCGCGGGTGAACCGCTGGACCAGCCAGGTGCCGCCGAGCACGCCGACGGTCTTGCCCGCCACGAGCCCGCCGATGATGCCGAGGGTGACGGGGTCGCCGAGCGCGGCGCCGAAGCCACCCGCGTCGACGATCGAGACCCCGGCCGCGAAGAACGCGAACACCGGCACCGCGACCCCGGCCGACAGCGGCCGGAAGCGGTGCTCGAAGTGCTCGGCCAGGCCCGGGCCGGGGCCTTCGGCGCGGCGGATCACGGGCACGGTGAAGCCGAGCAGCACCCCGGCGACGGTGGCGTGCACGCCGGACAGGTGCATGAGCACCCAGGTCGCCGCGGCCAGCGGCAGGAGCAGCCACCAGGAGCGGACGCGGCGGTGCACGAGCACGGCGAACAGCGCAAGCGGCACGACGGTCAGGAGCAACGGCACCCAGTCGAGCCGCGCGGTGTAGAAGATCGCGATGATGGTGATCGCGAGCAGGTCGTCGACCACCGCGAGGGTCAGCAGGAACACCCGCAGCGCGGACGGCAGGTGGGTGCTGATCACCGCGAGCACGGCGAGCGCGAAGGCGATGTCGGTGGCGGTGGGGATCGCCCACCCCGTGAGGCCCGCTCCGCCGCCCGCGGCGGTGACCGCGACGAAGATCAGCGCGGGCACCGCCATCCCGCCGACCGCGGCCGCGACCGGCAGCGCGGCCCGGCGGGGGTCACGTAGATCGCCCGCCACGAACTCGCGCTTGAGCTCCAGCCCCGCGACGAAGAAGAAGATCGCCAGCAGCCCGTCGGCCGCCCAGGCGGAGAGGGGCAGGTCGAGGTGTAGTGCCGCGGGCCCGATGCGCAGCCCGGAGAGGTCGGCGTACGCGGCGCGCCACGGCGAGTTGGCCCAGAGCAGCGCCAGCGCCGCCGCGGCGACCAGCAGCAGCCCGCCGGTGGTCTCGGTGCGCAGCAGGTCGCCGATGCGGCGCGCCTCCGGCCACGAGCCACGGCCGAACAGGCGGGGGCGGGGCGGCGAGGCGTGCATCCGGGCGTCCTCCAGCGGGATCGATGAACTTACCGCCGACCAGACTTCCCGGCACACCCCGCAATCGATTCTAGTTGGTCGGGTGCTTGCTACGGCGAGCGACGATGAGGACGATCACGGCGGCGACGGTGATGCCCGCGAGGTTGACCACCAGCTGGCCGATCGAACTGGCGACCTGCGCCCAGCGGCCTTCGACCGCGGCCACGGCGGCGTAGCCCGCCGCGGGCACCGTCGTGACCGAGATGAAGACGCCGACCAGCGAGGCGGACTTGGCCGAGGTGAGTGCGAGCATGCCCGCCGCCCCGGCCAGCAGCGCGACGATCAGGGAGAACCAACCGACGGAGTAGATGAAGTCGACCTGGTCGCCCGCGTCGAGGTCGGCCGTCGTGAACAGGCCCAACCTCGCGAAGACGATGGCGGCGAGCGCGGTGGCGCCCATCGCGATCGGGAAGCCGACGGCCAGCGCGAGCAGGCCCCGGCGGATCAGGTCGCCACGGCGCAGCACCAGCCCGACGGCGACCGCGGCCAGCGGGCCGAACTCCGGCCCCAAGACCATCGCGCCGACCACCGTCACCGGCGAGTTCGTGACGGCGCCGATCGCGGCCAACAGGCAGGCGATGGTGAGGAAGGCCTGGAAGCTCACCGACAGGCGCGATTCGTCGCCGGTGCGCGCGACGACCTGCTCCCAGATCACGGCGTCGTCCGGGTCGCCGGGCACCGCCTCCTCGGCGGCGGTCGCCCGATCGGACAGCGTGGTGTCGAGCGCCTGCAGCGTCACCCCGCCGGTGTGGTCGAGGTCGAGCTCGAGCAGCCGGTCGAGGACGCGGTCGACGGCCTCGCGCGTGACGTCGGCCTCGATCACGTCGCCTTCGGGCTCCACCGCGGCGCCGTCCTGCACGCTGATGTGCGTGGCGCCCGGCTCGTCGAGCAGGGCCGCCCGCACGGACGCGGAGACGGTGGTGGGCGCGATGATGCGCAGGTGCAGCACGGCTAGAACGCCGACGTCGATGCCCGGGGATGGCCCTTCATCGCGCCGAGGGTAGCCGGACGCCCTCGCCCGGCTCGGGGTGGAGCAGCCTCACGCCTGGGGGGCGACGCCGCACCGGAGGGCGTCGAACAGCCGCTCGAAACGGGCGCGGTGGTCGTCCACGACGGCGCTCGGCGGCTCTCCCGCGATCAGGCGGCGCGCCGTCGCCACCAGCACGGTGGCGTAGCCCGCGACGAAGAACGCGGCGAGCAGGGTGGCGTCGCCCCGGAAGGTCGGGTCGCGTTCGAGCTCCTCGGCGAGGGTGCGTTCGAGCTCGGCGGCGATCTCCCGCGCGCGCCCGACCAGCGCGGGCGAGGCCGCGACGGTGCGGAAGAAGGGGACCGACCGGTCGTTGACGCCCGACAGGGGGTGGCGGGCGTCCACGAGGCGGAGGGTCACGTCGCGCAATGACGCCAGCACGTCGACGCCGGGTGCCCGGTCGCGCACCGCCCCGCGCAGCAGCTCGACGGCGTCCACCGCGCGGTCGAGGTAGAGGTCCTCCTTGCGTGGGAAGTGGTTGAACACCGTCACGCTCGACACCCCGGCCACCCGCGCGACCTCGGCGACCGTGACCGCGTCGAACCCGCGATCGAGGAACAGCCGGGCCGCGACCTCGGCGATCCGCGCCCGCGTCTGCGGGCCGCCCCGCTCTCCGGTCCTGGGCACTCCGAACCCACTTTCTTGTGTAACTAAACTTAGTGAGTTAACTTAGCGGCATGTCGCCCTCATCTTTGCGGGAAGCCTGGATGGCCCTGACGGGGCTGTCCGCCGTGTTCCTCTTCGAGATGCTGGACAACTCGATCCTGAACGTCGCGTTGCCGACGATCGGGCGGGAGCTGCACGCGTCGACCACCGCGCTGCAGTGGGTGACCGGCGCCTACGCGGTCGTGTTCGGCGGGCTGATGCTGGCGTTCGGCGCGCTCGCCGACCGGTTCGGCCGACGTCGGATCATGCTCATCGGCCTCGCGCTGCTCGGCGTCGCGAGCCTGGCGACCGCGTTCGTCGCCACCGCCGAGCAGCTCATCGCCGTGCGGGTGGCGATGGGCGTCGCGGCCGCGATGACGACGCCGGGCTCGATGGCGCTGGCCTTCCGGCTGTTCGCCGACGACGGCCTGCGGGTGCGGGCGACCACGCTCATCTCCACGGTGGGCCTGGTCGGGCTCGCGATCGGTCCGACCGTCGGCGGTTTCGTGCTCGCGGTCGCGCCCTGGCAGGTCCTGCTGCTGGTGAACGTGCCGATCGCCGTGCTCGCGATCGTCGGCGTGCGGTGCGGCATCGCCGCGGACGCCGCGGTCGAGCTGCACCGCGCTCCGCTCGACGCGCCGGGCGCGGTGGTGGGCACGGCGACGATCGTGCTCGCGCTCGTCGCGCCGACGTTGTTCGTCGAGCGGGGCGCCGGGTCCTGGGCCCCCTGGACGGCCGGTGCGGCGGCCGTCGTGGCGGCGGTCCTCTTCGTCCTCCGCGAGCGTTCGGCCCGCCACCCGCTGCTCGACCCGAAGCTCGTCGCGCACCCGCTGGTCTCCAGCGGGCTCGCGTTCAAGGCCGCGGCCGGGCTGGCGACCGCAGCCCTCGGCTACCTGGTGACGCTGCAGCTGCAGCTCGACTGGGGGTGGAGCCCCGCGCTCGCCGCTATCGGCATGCTGCCGCAGGTCGTCGTCCTCATCGCGGGCGGCGCGCTCATCACCCCGTTCGTCGAGCGGGTCGGCCTCGACCGGGCCGCCTGGATCAGCGCCGCGGCGGTCGTGTTCGGGCTCGCCGTCTACGCGCTGGCGGGCCGCTTCGGCTACCCGTGGGTCGCGCTCGCCCTCGTGCTGGTGGCGGCGGGCATGCGCGTGGTCGGCGTCGTCGCCGGGGTCAACGTGCTGCGCGGCCTGCCCGCCGACCGGACCACCATCGGCGCCGCGCTCACCGACACCGCCACCGAGGTCACCTCCGGCGTCGGCATCGCCGTCACCGGCACCGTCCTCGCCGCCGTGTTCACCGGCAGCATCGCCACGGCGGGCTGGAGCGCGGCGCAGACCGCGGAGTTCCGGGAGGCGATCACGATCGCCGGGCTCGCGGTCACCGCCGTCGCCGCGGCGCTCGTCGGCTGGGGTTTCGCCCGGGCGCGGCGGGCGAGCTCACCGGTCGACGGCCGGGGTGAGGGCGGCGGCGAGGTCCCGCTCGATGTCGGCGGTGGTCGCGGCCAGCGCGCCGACTAGCTGCGGCAGCGTCGTGCGGGAGTACCGGGCCGTGGGCAGGGAGATCGAGACCGCGGCCTCGGCGCGGCCGTCGGCCCGGCGCACCGCCCGGCCGACGGCCGTGACGCCCCGTTCGGTCCGCCCGTTGTTCAGGGCGTAGCCGCGCCTGCGGGCCAGGCGCGCCTCCCGGCGGAGCGCCCGGCGATCGGGCAGCTGGTCGGACCGGTCGGCCCAGCGCTCGTCGCTGTAGAGCGCCGCGAACTCCTCGTCCGGGAGGTCGGCCAGCAACAGCACCCCACCCGAGCTGAGGTGCGCCGGGAAGACCATGCCCTCCCGGTTGCCGACGCGGAGCACCTGCGTGCCTTCGACCGAACCGACGAAGCGCACGTGGTCGCCGGAGAGGACCATCAGGTTCGTCGACTCGGCGACGCGGTCGGTGAGCGTCGTGAGGTGCGGCATCGCGACCTCGCGCAGGAGCGCCGCGCGGGAGTGCGTCCGGGCGGCCAGCGCCAGCACGGGGCCCGCGGCGTAGCGCCGGTCGCCGTCCTGCACCGCGAAATCCCGGTAGCACAGCATCGAGAGCAGGCGGTGCGCCGTGGAGCGGGCGACGCCGAGGCGCTCGGCCGCTTCGGAGACCGTCAACGGCCCCTCGACCTGCAAGATCGTGCCCAGCTGGAGGGCGTGGTCGACGCTGGCGATGGCGTACGCGGGACGGTTCTTCACAGCAGAATTGTATGTTCTGCAAGTGCGGTCGGGTGCCACCATTTCGGCAACGACATCGCAGAGGAGCAGCGACGATGCAGTTCTATCTCAACGGCTACAAACCCGGTGACCCGTTCGTCGAGGAGCCGCACCCGTCGGTCGCGGCGCGGTCGGACGCCCTCCCGGAGGAGGTCGACGTCCTCATCGTCGGCTGCGGCCCCGCAGGCCTGGTGCTCGCGGCCCAGCTGGCGGCGTTCCCGGACATCCGCACCGCCGTGATCGACCGGAAGGACGGCCCGCTCGAGGTGGGCCAGGCCGACGGGGTCGCCTGCCGGAGCGTCGAGATGTTCGAGGCGTTCGGCCTGGCCGACCAGCTGATCCACGAGGGCTACGGGGTCAACGAGGTCGCGTTCTGGCGGCCGGACCCCACCGACCCGAGCAAGATCACGCGCACCGGCCGCATCCCGGACGTCGAGGAGGGCCTGTCCGAGATGCCGCACGTGATCGTCAACCAGGCGCGGATGCTCGCCTACCTCCGCGACCACATGGAGCGCTCGGCCAGCAAGCTCAAGCCGCACTACGGCCTGCACGCCACCGACATCCGGCTCGACGAGGACGGCGCGGCCGAGTACCCGGTGACGGTCACCGCGGCGCACCTCAAGGGCCTCGAGGAGACGGGGGAGACCTCGACGGTCCGGGCCAAGTACGTCGTCGGCAGCGACGGGTCGCGCAGCGGCGTCCGCACCGCGATCGGCCGCGAGCTGGAAGGCGACGCGATGAACCAGTCGTGGGGCGTCGTCGACGCGCTGGCGGTGACCGACTTCCCCGACATCCGGCTCAAGTGCGCGATCCACTCCGGCAACGCGGGCAACATCCTGATCATCCCGCGCGAGGGCGGCTACCTGGTGCGGTTCTACATCGCCCTGGACAACGTCCGCGACAAGGAGATGCTCGAGAACCGCAGCGTCACCCCGGAGAAGCTGATCGAGGTCGCCAACCGGATCCTGAGCCCGTACACCGTCGAGCTGAAGAGCGTCGGCTGGTGGGCGGTGTACTCCATCGGGCAGCGGCTGTGCGACAAGTTCGACGACGTGCCCGCCGACGAGGTGGGCACCCGGCTGCCCCGGGTCTTCATCGCGGGCGACGCGTGCCACACCCACAGCGCCAAGGCGGGCCAGGGCATGAACGTCTCGATGGCCGACACCTGGAACCTCGGGTGGAAGCTGGCAGGCGTGCTCCGCGGCACGGCCAAGCCCGAGCTGCTGCACACCTACTCCGAAGAACGGCAGAAGGTCGCCCAGCAGCTCATCGACTTCGACCGCGAGTTCTCCAAGATGTTCAGCGCGCACCCGACCGGCTCCGGCGACGACGTCGAGGGCGTCGACCCGGAGGCGTTCCAGGAGTACTTCACGACCCAAGGCCGGTTCACGGCGGGCGTGGCCACCCGTTACGAGCCGTCGATGATCACTGCGCCCGGGATGTTCCAGCACCTCGGTGAGGGCTTCCCCGTCGGGATGCGCTTCCACTCCGCACCGGTCGTGCGGCTGGCCGACGCCAAGCCGGTCCACCTCGGGCACGCCGCGCGGGCCGACGGCGCCTGGCGGCTGTACGTCTTCGCGGACCGCAACGACCCGACGAGCGCGGATTCCAAGCTCCGGCAGCTGTGCACGTTCCTCGCGTCGGACGCGTCGCCGCTCAAGCGGTTCACCCCGGCGGGCGCCGACCCCGACTCCGTGATCGACGTCCGCGCCGTGTTCCAGCAGGGCCACCGCGACCTCGCCGTCGAGGCGCTGTCGCCGGTGCTGCTGCCGCGCAAGGGCGACTTCGGGCTGGTCGACTACGAGAAGGTGTTCTGCCCCGACCCGAAGGCCGAGGACGTCTTCGACCTGCGTGGCGTCAACCGCGACACCGGCTGCATGGTGGTGGTCCGGCCCGACCAGTACGTCGCCACCGTGCTCCCGCTGCACGGCCACGAGGCGCTGACGAACTTCTTCGCGGGGATCCTGGTCGAGGCCGACTAGCCCGGGCGGTAGGCGGGGGCGCGGCTCGGGGCTCGGCGCGGGCCGCTCTCCAGGATGCTGTGCGTGCGCGGCGGCACGACGACCGACAGCACGACGACGCTGGTCGACCGCCCGATCAACGGGGAGCGGTTGAGGGCGAGCAGGGCCTGCTGGAGGTCCTCGTGCGACGAGGCGGCCAGCTTGCAGATCACGTCCGAGGAGCCGGTGGTGGCGTAGGCCTCGAGCACCGCGGGCTGCGCGTGCAGCTCGGCCGTGACCTCGTCGAGGTCTCCCTGGGCGATCTCGAGGGTGACGAAGGCCTGCACGCCGTAGCCCGCGGCGGGCAGGTCGATCTCGGGCGCGTACCCGGTGATGACCCCCGCCCGTTCGAGGCGGTCGAGGCGCGCCTGGACCGTGCCGCGGGCCACCCGCAGCGTGCGGGACAGCTCGAGCACACCCGGCCGCGTGTGGGTGCGCAGCGCGGCCAGCAGGTCGAGGTCGAGCGCATCCATGTGGGCAGACTGTACAGCTGCCATCGCACAGTTTCGACAGAAGTAGCGGAGATGGCCAGATCAACTGGGCTTGCTTGCCACCGGTACCGCCTTCAGGTGTCCTTACCGCATGACCGTCGACCAGTCCCTGACCAGCCAGGAGCGGCTCGCCGACCTGGATCTCGCGCAGCTGCGCCAGCTCGTCGGCCTCGTGGAGTACGACGCCGACCGGGATCCGTTCCCCGTCACGGGCTGGGACGCGGTGGTGTGGTCGGTCGGCAACGCCACCCAGGCCGCGCTGTACTACCAGGCGGTGTTCGGGATGGAGCTGGTCGCGTACTCCGGCCCGGAGACCGGCAACCGCGACCACCACGCCTACGTGCTGCGTTCGGGGGCCGTGCGGTTCGTGCTCAAGGGCGGGATCGACCCGAAGAGCCCGCTGCTCGACCACCACCGCCGCCACGGCGACGGCATCGTCGACATCGCGCTCGAGGTGCCCGACGTCGACCGCTGCGTCGCGCACGCCCGTGCGCACGGCGCCACGATCCTCGACGAACCCCACGACGTCACCGACGAGCACGGCACCGTGCGGGTGGCCGCGATCGCCGCCTACGGCGACACCCGCCACAGCCTCGTCGACCGCTCCCGCTACACGGGCCCGTACCTGCCCGGCTACGTCGCCCGCACGAGCGGGTACACCAAGCCCGCGGGGGAGCCGAAGCGGCTGTTCCAGGCGCTCGACCACGTCGTCGGCAACGTCGAGCTCGGTCGCATGGACGAGTGGGTGGCGTTCTACAACCGGATCATGGGCTTCACCAACATGGCCGAGTTCGTCGGCGACGACATCGCCACCGAGTACTCCGCGCTGATGAGCAAGGTCGTGGCCAGCGGCAACCACCGCGTGAAGTTCCCGCTCAACGAGCCCGCCGTCGGCAAGAAGCGCTCGCAGATCGACGAGTACCTCGACTTCTACGACGGCCCCGGCGCCCAGCACCTCGCGTTGGCCACGGGCGACATTCTCCGCACCGTCGACGTGCTGCGGGCCAAGGGCGTCCAGTTCCTCGCCACGCCCGACTCGTACTACGAGGACCCGGAGCTGCGGGCGCGGATCGGCGAGGTGCGGGTGCCGATCGAGGAGCTGCAGTCGCGCGGCGTGCTCGTCGACCGCGACGAGGACGGCTACCTGCTGCAGATCTTCACCAAGCCGATCGGCGACCGCCCCACCGTGTTCTTCGAGCTCATCGAGCGGCACGGCTCGCTGGGCTTCGGCAAGGGCAACTTCCAGGCGCTGTTCGAGGCGCTGGAGCGCGAGCAGGCCAAGCGCGGCAACTTCTAACCCGCGCCGGATCGTATATGTTCCGTCCATGGAGCGTGAACCGCGGCACGCGGCGTGGGAGCTGCTGGGCGGGCGGCCCGGCACCGTCTTCGCCATGCACATCGGCTACGCCGCCCGCGCCGCGCAGAAGGGCCGCACCCCGGAGGCCCCGGGCTACTTCCTGAAGCCCGCCACCTCGCTGTCGCCCGGCGGCCCCGTCGAGCTGCCAGCGGGCGCCGAGATCCTCGGCTTCGAGGGCGAGATCGCGCTGGTGATCGGTAGCCGGGTGCGGCGGGTCGGCGAGGCGGAGGCGTGGGCCGCGGTCGCCGCGGTCACCGCCGCGAACGATCTCGGCGTGTTCGACCTGCGCTGGGCGGACAAGGGTGCCAACGTGCGCTCCAAGGGCGGCGACGGTTACACCGCGATCGGGCCCCGGCTGCTGCCCGCCGCCGAGCTCGACCCGGCTGCCATCGCCATTCGGGTCTGGCGCAACGGCGAGCTGGTGCAGGAGGACTCCACCGCAACGCTGCTGTTCCCGCTGCCGCAGATCGTCAGCGACCTGTCGCAGCTGATCACGTTGGAGCCCGGCGACGTCATCCTGACCGGCACGCCCGCGGGCGCGTCGACGTTCGCGCCGGGCGACACCGTGGAGGTCGAAGTCGAGGCCGCGGGCCGCTCGACCGGGCGCCTGGTCAGCACGGCCGTGCGGGGCACCGCGCCGCTGCCCGCCTACAGCGCGCAGCCCAAGGCCACCCCCGAGCAGTGGGCGGACGCCGCGGGCTCCGCCGCGCCACCCGTCCTCGACGACGAGCTGGTCGCGCGGGTCAACGGGGTCGCGCTCGCCACCCTGTCGTCGCTGCTGCGCAAGCGCGGCCTGAACAACGTCTCCATCGACGGGCTGCGCTGCACCCGACCCGGCACCCGGCTGGTCGGCACCGCGCGCACGCTGCGCTACGTGCCCAACCGCGAGGACCTCTTCCGCGCGCACGGCGGCGGTTACAACGCGCAGAAGCGGCTGTTCGACGACGTCCGACCGGGCGAGGTGATCGTGATGGACGCCCGCGGCGAGACCCGCGCGGGCACCCTCGGCGACGTCCTCGCCCTCCGCGCCCAGCAACGGGGGGCGGCGGGCGTCGTGACCGACGGCGGCCTGCGCGACGCCGCCGCCGTCACCGCGATCGGCGTGCCGACCTGGTTCGCGAACCCGCACCCGGCCGTGCTCGGCCGCCACCACGTGCCGTGGGGCGTCGACGAGACGATCGCCTGCGGCGGCACCACCGTGCAGCCCGGCGACGTGATCGTCGGCGACGGCGACGGGCTGCTGGTCATCCCGCCCGGGCTGCTGCGCGAGCTGGT